>Ga0318525_10000161_pt1 | contig 17791 bp, 13 predicted proteins | sample GRESIP052b4f23_FD_203482 | JGI IMG/M metagenome (GOLD analysis project Ga0318525, IMG submission 203482) | Tropical soil microbial communities from Luquillo Experimental Forest, Puerto Rico - GRE.SIPMG.052b4f23 | ecosystem: Environmental > Terrestrial > Soil > Tropical forest > Bulk soil...
CCCACGGAGGCCGAGTGGGAGAAGGCCGCGCGCGGCGGCCTCGAAGACGCCCGCTACCCGTGGGGCGACGCCAGGCCCGCGACGACCTTCGATCGGCCGCCGCGCGTGGGCCAGACGCCCCCCAACCCGCTCGGGCTCGCGGATCTCTCGGGAGTCTGCCACGAGTGGTGCGCCGACTGGTTCGGCGAGGCCTACTACGCGGATTCGCCGGAGCGGAATCCCCGTGGCGCCACGACGGGCACCCGGCGGGTCAGCCGCGGCGGCGCCTGGCGGCACGCCGATCCCTGGAGCGCCGTCGGCCACCGCTCGTCGCTGCCGCCGCACCTGCGCTATTCCGATTACGGTGTGCGGCTCGCCCGCGACGCCGAGTGACGGCGGAAGGCATACAATAACGCGCACCGAGATGGCGTCTGCGGAACGCTCGGTCCTCAGGGAAGGAGTCGTGGCCGGCTTGATCGGAGCGGCGGTCGTTGCCGTCTGGTTCCTCGGCTTCGACATCGTGCGGGGCAGGCCGTTCCTGACTCCGGGGCTCCTGGGGGCGGCGGTCTTCCAGGGCGTCACGGACCCGTTGGGCGTGTCGCCCACGTTCGGCAACGTGCTAGGCTACACGATCATCCACGGGCTCGCGTTCATCGCGTTCGGCATCGTGGCAGCGAGTCTCATGGCGGTCAGCGAGCGCGAGCCCGCGCTCTTTCTCGCATTCGTCATCCTGTTCGCCAGCTTCGAGGTCTTCGTGTTCGCCGTGGTCGGCGCGCTCGGCAAGTCGATGCTCGGCGCCCTGGTCTGGTGGGCGATCCTCATCGGCAACCTCCTGGCTTCGATCGCGATGCTCTGGTACTTCTTCCGCGCCCACCGGGCCCTGCCCCGCACCCTGATCGGCTCGTGGGGCCGCGTGCTCCGCGAGGGCATCGTGGCCGGCCTGCTCGGCGCGGCAGTGGTGGCGCTCTGGTTCCTCGCGATCGACTGGATCCAGGGCGAGCCGCTCCGGACGCCGAAGCTCCTGGGCACCGGGCTCCTGCGGCAGTCCGATCCGGTGGCCGCGCTCGTGTCGTACACGGTCTTGCACGGGCTCGCGTTCGCGCTCTTCGGCATCATCGGCGCCCTCCTGATCGCGGGGGCCGAGCGCCAGCCGCTCTTCGTGTTCGCGCTGGTGATCTTCTTCACCGCGTTCGAGGTGTTCTTCACCGGCGGCGTGCTGATCGCTGCCAAGTGGGTGCTCGACGAGATCGCGGGCTGGACCATCTTCGTCGGCAACCTGCTCGCGACGGTCGTGATGCTCGCGTACTTCTTCGCGGGGCACCGCGAGCTGGCCCAGCGGTTGACGGCCGCCTGGGCCGAGGAGGACTAGCCTCAGCCCAGGCGCGCGTTGCAGACCGGACGAAACTCCCTGAGCAATTCCTCGAGCCGCCAGGTTCGGGTCAGCTCGGGAAGAAGCTCATAGCTGAACGTCATGTTCGCAAACACCGCGATGCACGCGTTGTCCCCGTTCAGGTGCTGGACCAGCTGGGCGAGAATGTCCGCGGTCTCACCGATGTAGATCCACGTCTTGTCGTTGTGCAGCGCATAGACGCCCGACTCCATCGGCGCGTGCACGACGACGGATTTCGCAGTGAACGGGTAACGAGTCCGGTTGGTCCACGACATCGTCTCTCCTTGCTTCGTCGCGCCTGCGGTCACCCGAAGTCTCTGAAAGCTCATCGTCAGAAGGACGTGGCTCCGGATGAGCGCCTGGCGGCTACGCCGGACTGAGTCGGTGCTGCGGCGATTCTGGCCGCGGCCCCGGGCCAGGAGGTCTCGAATGTGACGGATGCTCGGAAGCAAGGTGCCAGGCCGTCCAGTCTGTCGATCGGTGCAGCTGATGAATGCCCGGCGTCACGCCGCCGACGAACAGGCCTTTAGGCCCATATGCTTCCTTCGAAGGGCCCACGCCCCTGCGTAACCTACTCGACGTGCGTTGGCTGCCTATCAGGCGAACACCTGATCGTCGGGAGGGAGAAGCCTCGAATCCGCTGCCGAGACGCGCTGCCTAGCGCAGGGGCTCGTCGCGCGAGCGACGCAAGACCAGCAGATCGACCTTCTCACGCACCGGGATCGGATCGGCTTCGCGGTCGACCGCCGCTCGTATGAGGGCGAGGCCCCGCGCGAATTCCGAGTCGAGCGCCACCGTCGAGAATCCCCTCGCCTCGAATGCCTCGCGGACGCGCTCGACCCTCGGAAGCCGCGCCTCGTCGATCGCGCGGGCCGACGGGAAGAACTCGTAGTGGCGGATGCCGTCGAGCCGGCCGCTGAACGTGTTGCGGATGAACACGAGCCCGTCGCGCCTGATCACCCGGCGGAGCTCGCGCGCGCAGCCATCGAGATCCCGGACGTGATGGATGACCATCGACAGGAGCGCGAAGTCGAGCTCGCCGTCGGCGGCCGGGATGGAGTCCGCGGTGCCGTCGCGGTAGACGACCCGCGAATGCGCGCTGCGGCGCTCGGCGTCGTCGCGCATCTTCGCCGACGGCTCAACCGCGACGACTCGGGCCTGAAAGGTCTCCGCGAGCAGCACCGAAAAGCGTCCGGTGCCGGCGCCGAGGTCGAGCACGATCAGGTCGGGACGCGCGCGCCCGGCGTGGCGGGCGAGCGCGTCCATCCACAGCGGTTCGGTGTCGGCAGAGAGGTTACGACCGGCGCGGTACGCCCGATAGAGGCGTCGGTCGTAGTCGACCCGCGTCACCAGAGCGCATCGGGTAGCGGCAGCCCCTCGAATGCGTCGACCGGCATCGGCACCGGCGGCGCGATCTCGAGACGCTCGGCGAGCGCGTAGAGCTGCCGCAGGTGCTGCGCGGCGTGCCATGCCGTGCGCTCGAGCAGATCGTGGCCCGACTGCGGGCCGTAGTACACCTTGATCACGCGCTCGAACTCGCCGGGCGCCGCGCCTTCGAACCAGCCGCCGATGCGACCGCGCACGAGCGCGCCGTAGCGCGCGATGGCCGGGCCGTCGCGCAGATCGTCCGGCGCCTGGTCGAGCAGCCACGACTCCGGGAACTCGCCGAGATCCATCCCGTCGACGAACGCGAGCGAGAGCCGGAAGACGTGATAGCCGAGATTCCGGAGGGTCCGGTTCCGCTCGGGCGGCCGCCAGTCCAGGTGCCGCTCGGGGACGACACGCATCAGCTGCTGGGTGGTGTCGAGCACGATGTCCAGCCGCTTGGCGAGCTCGCTCGGCGGCAGCTTCACCGCCGCGGAGTAGGGGACGCCGAGCAGCGCCGCGTACGCCGGGGGATTCCAGCCGTGGACGCCCCGGTCACCGACCGTCACCGCCGGGACGCGCCCGATGCCCAGACGCTTGAGCTCGTCGTAGCCTTCCGGGTTGGCCTGGACGTCGACCGGGTCGAACTCGACCCCCCAAGACGAGAGGAGCTCCTTCGTCTTGGCGCAGGACGATCAGCCCGGACGGTAGAAGAGCCTGACGGGCGTTCGGGAAACGCGAGCCGCACCCTTGGTGGTCATGTGAGTCTCCTGACAGGGATCGGTACGCGAATTGTACGTCACCGGCCCTTGAACGCGGGCGACTGCTTCTTGGCGAACGCCGTCACCCCGTTCCTGAAGTCCTCGGTGTGGCCGCTCGCGGCGATGGCCTGCGCCTCGAGCTCCATCTGCGTTTCGAGGCTCTCCCACGTCGACTGATGGAAGAGCCGCTTGGCGCCGCCGAATGCTTTCGTCGGCCCCTGGGCCAGCTCGCGCGCCATCGCCCCCACCGTCGGCGCGAGCTCGGCATCGGGCACCACGCGCGTCACCAGACCCCACTCGAGCGCCTCGGCCGCCGAGAGCACGCGGTTGGTGAAGTAGAGATCCATCGCGCGGCGCAGGCCGATGAGGCGCGGGAGGAAGTACGACGACGAGCCGTCGGGTGTGGCGGCGATCTTCGAGTAGGCCATCGTGAGCCGCGCGGACTCGGCGGCGACGACCAGGTCGCCCGAGAGCGCGAAGCTCAGCCCGCCGCCTGCCGCGACGCCGTTGATCGCCATGATGACCGGCTTGTCGCTGCGGCAGAGCCGCGACACCGCGCCGTGCAGATAGGTCGTGAGCTCCTTGATGTGCACGCCGATGCGCTCCAGATTGTCGATGAAGTCCTTCACGTCGCCGCCGGCGCAGAACGCCCGGCCGGCGCCCGTGATGACGATGCAGCGCACCAACGGGTCCTCGTCGACCTCGAGCACCGCGTGCATGAGGTCGCGGCCCAGCCCGAGGCTCAGCGCGTTGAACGCGTCGGGCCGGTTGAGGGTGATCGTCGCGACCGCGTCCTGGCGCGTCAGGGTCAGGAACTTGAAGTCCATGAATGATCCTCTCTCGTCAGAGGCTCGCCTCGCACGGCCGCTACCCGCTTCGCTCGGCGCGCTTGCGGGCCGCGCGCGCCACGGCAGCCAGGACGTCGGCGATCTTCAGCGGCTTGACCAGCACCATGTCCACGCCGTGGGTCTGGCGCTCCTCGGCCGTCAGCTCGACGCCGAAGCCGGTGACGAGAACCACCGGCACCGCCGGCGCGAGCTCCTTCACGACCTGGGCCACCTGCCAGCCCGAGACGCGCGGCATCGCGAGATCGGTGAACACGAGGTCGAAGGGCTCGGAACGGAAATGCGCGATCGCCTCGGCGCCGTCGGCGAGCACGACCACGCGATGCCCGCTCGTCTGCAGGACGTCGCCGAGCACCCGGCCCACCTCCGCCTCGTCGTCGATCACCAGGCATCGCAGCGAGACGCCCAGCGGCGGCGACTCGGCGGGCGGGCTCGCCTCGACGTCGGGGACCACGCCCGGCGCGAACGCCAGGCGAAACGTGGCGCCGCGGCCCTCCTGGCTGTCGACGGTGATCCGCGCGCCGTGGCGCGAGAGGATGCCGTACGTCATCGACAGCCCGAGGCCGGTGCCCTGTGGTCCCTTCGTCGTGAAGAACGGATCGAAGATCTTGCCGCGGATCGCCTCGGGAATCCCGACGCCGGTATCCGCCACCGTCACCACCACCAGATTGTTCTCGACACCGGTGGTCAGGGTCAGGGTGCCGCCCATCGGCATCGCGTCGACCGCGTTCAGGATCAGATTGGTCATCGCCTCGCGCAGCTCGGCCGGATCGCCGGCCACGGTCGGCACGGTCCCGAACGACGTGCGCACCTCCACGTCCACGCCGCGGCTCCGCGTCTCCTCGCGCCACCGCGACTGGGTGATCTCCAGGGCCCCCTTCACGACCTCGTTGAGGTCGACCGCCACGAACGGCTGATCGCGGCGGGTCCGCGTGAACTCCTGCAGCCGCCGCACGGTCTGCGCACCGTCCAGCGCGGAGCGCTCGATGACCTGCAGCCACTTGCGCAGCTGCGGGTCTTGCAGGCGCTGGAGCGTGAGCTGCGCGCGGCCGAGGATCGACGCGAGCACGTTGTTGAAGTCGTGCGCCACGCCCGAGGCCATCTCGCCGAGCGCGCGCAGCTTCTCGGTGCGCACGAGCTGATCCTGCGCCGACGCCAGCTCGCCGTAGGCGCGCGTGCGCTCCTCGAAGAGCCGCGCGCTGCGCAGCGCCAGCGCCGCCAGGTGGGCGATGCTCGACAGCAGCCGCTCGTCGGCGTCGACGAACACCCGGGCCTGGCTGCGCACGGTCAGCACGCCGATCACCATTTCGCCGGTCGTCAGCGGCACCCCGAGCCAGGACCGCATACCCGGAAACGTCTCGACCGGCGTGAGCCCGCGGCTCGCGCACTCGGCGTAGTAGTCGTTCGTGCGCAGAGCCTGGCCGGTCTCGAGCACGACGGACAGCAGGCCGACCGTGCGCGCCGGGTAGCGGAGCGGCTCGCGCATGTCGGGCACGCCATTCACCACGCGCAGGACCACCTCGAGATCTCCCCGCTCCTCGTCGCGCAGCACGAGCGCCATGTTGGCGGCGTCGAGGATGCGAGCGACCTGCGAGTGGATCGCCCGCAGCAGCGCCGCGCGATCGAGCTGGCCGGTGACCGCCCGCGACAGCTCCAGGAGCACGGACAGCTCGTCGACCTGACGCCGGTTCTGCGCGTAGAGCTGGGCGTTCTCGAGCGCGAGCGCCGCCTGATCGCCGAACGCCTGGAGCAGCGTCGCCTCGGCGCCCGAGAAGACGCGGCCCGGGATATCACCGAGCGCCAGCGTCCCGATGGTCCGGCCCTTCGCGCGGATGGGCACAGCGAGCACGGCGCCGGCGCCGGTATGCCGCATCGACCTCCGCACCTCGTCGCTCAGCACGATCGCCGGATCGTTGAAGACGTCGGCCGACGCCACCGCCCGCCCCTCGATGACCGCGATCCCCGACGGCCCGACGCCCGCCGGGATCGCCGGGACGAGCTGGGAGAGCTCGCGGACGCGTCCGCCGCCGGCGAGCGTGGACAGCGACCCGTCCGGCCGCAGCAGCCGGAGCACCGACGAGCGGACCTGGAACAGGGCGAGCACGCTGTCGACGATGCGCTGGCCGACGTCGCGCGGATCGAGGCTCTCGGTCAGCGTCCGCGCCAGCCGCGCCAGCTCCTCGGCCTCGAGGCGCCGGCGCGTCGCCTCCGTGTAGAGCCGCGCGTTCTCGAGCGCCAGGGCCGCCTGGTCCGCGAAGGCCTCGGCGAGGCGAATCTCGTCGCCGTCGAACTGCCGCCCGACCCAGTCGCCGAGCCCGAGCGCGCCGATGACCCGCTCGCCCACGCGGAGCGGCACCGCGAGCACGGACCGGTTGCCGATGCGCTCGATGCCCGCCCGCGCCTCCTCGGTGAAGACGAAGCGCGGATCGTGCAGCAGATCCGGCGTCACGACGGGAGCGCGCTCGCGAACGGCGGCGCCGACGACGGCGTGGCCCCGCGGGAACACGGTGTCGCGGCCGATCGCGACCCCGTGCTCGCCGCTGACCGCGAACGCGACGAGCGCCCCGGACTCGGGGTCGATCCGGTAGAGGCTCGAGGAGTGCACGCCGAGCAGCTGGCGGACGCTGTCGGACACGCGCTGCGCGACGAGGTCCATATCGAGCGCCTCGGACAGGAGCCGGCCGAGATCGGCCAGGGCACTCATCCGCTGGGCCTGCCGGGTCGCCTCGCGATAGAGCTGAGCGTTGTTGATCGCGTTCGCGGCGTGCGAGGCCAGCGAGCCGAGGAGCTGCATCTCCTCGGACGTGGGAGGCCGGCGCTCCCGCACCCCGATGGTGAGGGCTCCCAGGACTTTCTGATCGATCATGAGCGGGACGATCCCGACGCCGATCACGCCGAGGGCGCGCGTCTGCTCGACGTTTCGGGTCCGCGGATCATTGGGCGCGTCAGCCGTTACCAGCGGCTCGCGGCTCGCCACGACGGTGCCGATCAGACCCTCGCCGACGGGCACCTGCTCGAAGCCGTGCGCCGGGGCTTCGACGCCCGCGGCGGCGTGGAGCGCCACGTTCTGGCCCGCCTTGTCCACGAGCCAGAGCTGCGCGGCGCCCGATCCGAAGAGCTCCACTGCCGCGTCGACCACCCGGCGAAACACCTCGTCCGGCGACAGGGTGGCCGTGAGGGTCTGAGCCAGCCGCCCGAGCGTCTCGAGCCGCCGGCTCTTTTCACGGCTCTCGGCCAGGAGCGCCGCGCGCGCCACCACCTGGCCCACCTGGTGCGCGACGGCCTCGAGCAGGGTCAGCTCGTCGGGGTCGAAGGTGCGCGGCTCCTTGGTGATGAGGGCCATCACGCCCCACGACTCGCCGTTCACCGGGATCGGCAGCGCGAGCTGGGTCTGGTAGCCTCCCGCCCTCACGCGTTCGACGACGTCCGGCGTCAGCACGCGTGACCGGGTCAGGTCGGTAATGATCGTGTGCCCGGCGCGAATCACCTCGCCCACGTGGCTCTGGTCAAGGGCGCGCAAGCGCAGGCGCTCGACGGTGTCGGGTTCGAGACCGCGGTAGGCGATCAGGCCGAGCGTCTGCGTGTCGCGGTCGTAACGGAAGACGCCGCCGAAGTGGATCCTCGCGACGTCGCACACGACCTCCAGCGTGCGCTCGGCGGTCTGCACGAGGTCGTCGGCGCTCCCGGTCGCCACGACGACCGAGTGCAGGACCTCGAGCTCGCGGCTGCGTCGCTTGTCGGCCGGCTCGGAGGGCTCGGGCGCCCGGGCGGAGTGCGCGGGCTTCACGGGAGCCCGTGCGCCGGCTCGCCGGCGCTTCGACGCGCCTTCGCCGCGCTCCGACGCGGAGACCGCCGCGATCCCCATGGCGCTGGCCAGGGCGGCCACGAGCGAGATCGCCCACCAGAGCCAGAGACGGCGGGCCGGCCCCTGGTGCTCCCGCGCCGGCAGCAGGGTCCAGAAGCTCTGGCCGCTCTCGCCGAGGGGACGCGCGAGCCACGTCTCGCCGCCGATGGCGATCTGTCCGGTGCGCAGCACGTCGTTCCAGCCGGCCTTGGGCGCGTCGGGCGGCGCGGCGCCGAGCGCGCGATCGTTCGCGATGGCGACAAGGGCCGAGCGGGACGGCAGGCTGGCGATCGCGCTCCCGAGCACGTCGAAGCTTCGGCCGACGATCACCATGCCGACCCGGGTGGGTACGATCCCGAGCACGTACGGGCGCTCGCCGACGACGGCCAGCCGCGTCGTCGGCTCGGCGGGCCGGGCGACGGCGGGGGTGATCGTGTGACCGGCGGGCGGCATCTGCATGAGCGGAACGCCGCTCGCGTCCGTGATCAGCAGGAGGTCCGCGAGGCGCTCCTGCTGCAGCGCCAGGACCTTCGGCAGCGCGCCGCGCACGAGCGTGGCCCAGTCGCTGTGGGCCAACCCCTCGGAGATGGCCGGATCGTGCGCGAGCAGCCACGCCTCGCGCCGCACGTCGTCGAGCGCCACCGCGACCAGGTCGTGGACGGACGCGAGGCTGGCGGTGACGGCCGTGTCGTAGCGCGCCACGACGTAGCCGGCCACCACGACGCCCGCGACGGTCCAGACGACGAGGAGCGCGCCGAGCACCGCGAGGAGCCTTCGCGAGAATCGGAGCCCGAGCCCGGGCTTCACGTGCGGCGCTCGCCCACCCGGTGCAGCTTCAAGAGGTTCGTCGTGCCGCGGACCCACATCGGCGAGCCGGAGATGATGACGATCACGTCGTTGGGCCGGACGACGCCGTCTGAGAGCAGGTTCGCCTCGACCTCCTCGACCATCTCGTCGGTCGTCTCCACCTTGCGGATCAGCCTCGACGTGACGCCCCACGAGAGCGCCAGCCTCCGCTGCACCTCGACGAACGGCGTGAGCGCGATGATCGGCACACTCGGCCGGGCCTGGGAGATGAGACGCGCGGAGAACCCCGACTCGGTGAACGCGACGATCGCCCGCGCGCTCAGCGCGTGCGCGGCCGACGCCGCCGCGTCGGAGATCGCCTCCTGGAACGTGGCGCCCGGGTTGCGGCGCCGCTCGCGCTCGAGCGACAGCACCGCACCGTCGGCGCGCTCGGCGATGCGCGCCATCACCGCCACCGCGTCGTGGGGATAGCGGCCGGTGGCGGTCTCCGCCGACAGCATGACGGCGTCGGCCCCGTCGAAGATCGCCGTGGAGACGTCCGAGACCTCCGCGCGGGTTGGCCTCAGATGCGTGACCATCGACTCCAGCATCTGGGTGGCGACGATCACCGGGATCTTCGCGCCGCGGGCCTGACGGATGATCTCCTTCTGGATGTGGGGCACGTCCTCGAGCGGGACGTCGACGCCGAGGTCGCCCCGCGCGACCATGACCGCGTCGACCTTGCTGAGGATCCCCGGCAGGTTGGCGACGATCTCGTGGCGCTCGAGCTTGGCGACGATCGGCAGGTCGGCGGCCTCCGCTTTCAGGAACGCCCGCACCTCGTCGATGTCGTCGGCCGAGCGCACGAACGAGACGGCGAGGTAGTCGACCCCGTGGCGGAGCCCGAAGCGCAGGTCCTCGCGGTCCTTCGGCGTGAGGCACGACACCGGCAGGCTCACGCGCGGCAGCGAGAGCCCCTTGTGATCGCTGATCCGCCCGCCGACGACGACGCGACAGCGCACCTCGTCCGTCGAGGTCGCCTCGACCTTGAGCTGGATCATCCCGTCGTCCATCCAGATCTCGTCGCCGGCGCGCAGGTCGCGCAGATACTCGGGATGCGTGATCGACGCGCGCTCCACGGTGCCGACGACCTCATGGGCGCAGAGCGTGAACGGCCGGCCCGGCTCGAGATCGACGCGGGCGCCGCCGCCGGGGCCGAACGTGCCGAGCCGAATCTTGGGCCCCTGCAGATCTTGAAGAATCGCGACCGGCCGGCCCCAGCGCGGCTCGCCCTCGCGGATGCGGCGGATGACCTCGGCGTGCTCCTCGTGGGTGCCGTGCGAGAAGTTGAGCCGCGCCACGTCGAGCCCGGCCGCCACGAGGCGGTCGAGCTCCTCGGTGCTGCCGCTCGCCGGACCGATCGTGCACACGATCTTGGTCCGCCGCATCGATCAGGAGCCCGTGAGCAGCGGTCTCAAGAACTGTCCGGTGTACGAGCGCTCGGCGCGGCGCGCGAGCTCCTCGGGCGTGCCGGTGGCGACCACGCGGCCGCCTTCGTCCCCGCCCTCGGGCCCGAGGTCGATCACCCAGTCGGCGGTCTTCACGACGTCCAGGTTGTGCTCGATGATGACGACCGTATTGCCCTGGTCGACCAGCTTGTTGAGCACGTCGAGCAGCCGCTGGATGTCGGCGAAGTGCAGGCCGGTCGTCGGCTCGTCCAGGATGTAGAGGGTGCGGCCCGTCGCGCGGCGCGAGAGCTCGGTCGCGAGCTTCACCCGCTGCGCCTCGCCGCCCGACAGGGTCGTGGCCGACTGGCCCAGGCGGATGTAGTCGAGGCCGACGTCGTCGAGGGTCGCGAGCTTCGACTTGATCACCGGCACCGCGTCGAAGAAGCCCAGGGCCTCGCGCACGGTCATGTCGAGGACCGCCGCGATGCTCATGCCCTTGTAGTGCACGTCGAGCGTCTCGCGGTTGTAGCGGCGGCCCTTGCACACGTCGCACGTCACGTAGACGTCGGGCAGGAAGTGCATCTCGATCTTGACGAGCCCGTCGCCCTGGCAGGCCTCGCAGCGCCCGCCCTTGACGTTGAACGAGAAGCGCCCGGGCTGGTAGCCGCGCATGCGCGCCTCGGGGGTGCGGGCGAAGAGCGTCCGGATGAACGTGAACACGCCGGTGTAGGTCGCGGGGTTCGAGCGCGGCGTGCGCCCGATCGGCGACTGGTCGATGTCCACGACCTTGTCGACGCGCTGCGCGCCCTCGATGCGGTCGTGCGCGCCGGGGCGGTCTTGCGCCCGGTGCAGCATCGAGGCGAGCGCTCGGTAGAGAATGTCGTTGACGAGGGTCGACTTGCCGGATCCCGACACACCCGTCACGCAGGTGAAGGTCCCGAGGGGGATCTTCACCGCCATGCCCTTGAGATTGTGCTCGCGCGGGTTGTGGATCGTGATGAAGTGTCCGCTCCCCTTGCGGCGCGTCGCCGGCACCGGGATCGCGAGCGCCCCCGCGAGGTAGCGCCCGGTGAGCGAGTCCGGGTTGGCCATGATCTCGTCGGGCGTGCCGAGCGCGACGACGTGACCGCCGAGCTCACCGGCGCCCGGGCCGAGGTCGACGACGTAATCGGCCGAGCGGATCGTCTCCTCGTCGTGCTCGACGACCAGCACCGTGTTGCCGATGTCCCGCAGTCGCTTCAAGGTGTCGAGCAGCCGTCGATTATCGCGCTGGTGCAAGCCGATCGAGGGCTCGTCCAGGATGTAGAGGACCCCGACGAGACTTGATCCTATCTGAGTCGCCAGACGAATTCGTTGTCCTTCTCCGCCTGACAGCGTCCCGGCCGGACGATCGAGCGTCAGGTAGTCGAGCCCGACGTTCATCAGGAAGCCGAGGCGCTCGCGGATCTCCTTGAGCACGCGGCGCGCGATCGCCGCTTCGCGCTCCGTCAAGGTGAGCCCATCGAAGAAGGCGCCGGCCTCCTTGATGGTCTGCCGCACGACCTCGGCGATCGAGCGCCCGGCCATCGTGACGCCGAGCGATTCGGGCCGCAGCCGCGAGCCGCCGCAGGCTGGACACGGGCGCTCGGTCATGAAGGTCGCGACCTCGGCGCGCGCCTCTTCCGAGGAGGTCTCGCGGTAGCGCCGCTCGAGCGTCTTGATCACGCCCTCGAAGCCGCCGTCGCGCTCGCCGTGCAGGATGACGTCACGCACGGGCTTGCGCAGCTCGGCCCACGGCGTCTCCAGCGAGAACTTGTGGCGCTTGGCGAGGACCGCGAGCGTCTGCCGGAAGTACGTCGTCTCGCGCCCGGCCCACGGCGCAAGGGCACCGTCCTTGAGCGAGCGCGCCGGGTTCGGCACGAGCCGGTCGGGGTCGATCTCGTCGCGCGAGCCGATCCCGCCGCACTCCGGGCAGGCGCCGTACGGGTTGTTGAACGAGAACATGCGCGGCGACACCTCGGGGAACGAGATGCCGCACTCGGCGCACGCGAGCTTCTCCGAGAAGGTTGTTGTCGCGGGGGCTCTGGTAGCGGCGTCCTTGAGGCCGGCTTTGACCGAGGGTGGCCTGCTGTAGGCGCGAGCCGGCTCCGCTCCCGCGGCCCTGTCCTTTGCGCTCTCGCCGTCTACGAACTCGACGGTCACGATGCCGTCGGCCAGACGTAGTGCGGTCTCGAGCGAGTCGGCCAGGCGCGAGCCGATGTTGTCGCGGACGATCAGCCGGTCCACGACGACGTCGATCGTGTGCTTGCGCTTCTTGTCGAGCTCGATCTCCTCGGTGAGCTCGCGCACGACGCCGTTGACCCGAACCCGCGAGTAGCCCTGGCGCTGCAGATCGAAGAAGAGCTTCTTGTACTCGCCCTTGCGGCCGCGGACGACCGGCGCCAGCACGAGCAGCCGGGTACCCGGCGCCTGGGCCAGCACGCGATCGACCATCTGCTGCACGGTCTGCGCCGAGATGACCCGACCGCACTTGGGGCAGTGCGGCACGCCCACGCGCGCGAAGAGCACGCGAAGGTAGTCGTAGATCTCGGTGACGGTGCCGACCGTCGAGCGCGGGTTCTTCGAGGTGGTCTTCTGCTCGATCGAGATCGCCGGCGACAGGCCCTCGATCGAGTCCACCTCCGGCTTTTCCATCTGCTCGAGGAACTGCCGCGCGTAGGCCGACAGCGATTCCACGTAGCGGCGCTGCCCCTCGGCGTAGATCGTGTCGAAGGCCAGGGAAGACTTGCCGGAGCCCGAGAGCCCGGTGATCACGACGAGCTGATCGCGCGGGATCTCGAGATCGATGTTCTTGAGATTGTGCTCGCGGGCGCCTCTGACGACGATGCGATCATTGGCCATGGCGACTCATTATACGGCTCGCCTCGGGCGGCGGGGCCCCAGCCCCGCGACGCCCTGCGGCTCGCACGCCCGCATACGGCCCGTCATGCAGCCCGTCTCGGGGCGACGACGTTCCACGCCCAGAGCGCGGCCCATGCGAGCGGAAGCGCGGCCAGCACGGGGTAGGCGCCGATCGCGGCCGCCCATGCCGGCAGGCGCGGACCGAGGATCGACACGCCGGCGAACACGATCACGCCGGCCAGCGGAGCCACCAGCCTGGCTCCCGGCTCGTCGTCCGCGAGGCGCGAGGCCAGGGTGGCCGATGCGGCGAGCCCGAGGCCGATCAGGAGTGCCCGCGAGGCCTCGCCGCCCCACAGGCTGGCGATCCAGGTGGCGATCAGGAACACGCGCATGATGGCCCGGGCCCGCTCGGGCGCGGCGCCCGACGAGTCCCGGACGGGCGCGCGCACGGCCCGACGCAGGACGTCGCGCAGCGCGAGCGCCGTGGCGGCGAAGAGGACCAGCAGCACCAGGACACCCAGCACTCCGAGCGCGCGGCCTCGCGGCCCCGGGACGATCGCGGCCGGAAGGTCGAAGACGGCGGCGAGCGCCGGCGCGCCGATCGAGAGCCCGGGCGCGGCGAAGGCGCCGAACACGCCCAGGGAGAGCGACGCGAGAACGAGCGCGAGCAGGAGCACCGATCCCACGTGGACGTTGCGAGCGCCGGGCGCCGGCCGCGATCCCACGAACGCGAGCGCACCGCCGATCAGGGTGACCATGACGCCGAGCATCTCGGCCGTCGCCGAGACGCCGCCGCGCTCGGGCGGATCGGCCCACGCCACGCCCGACGCCGGCGATCCCGGGATCCGCTTGCCGGCCTCGAAGCGCAGACGCGCGCCGGCGTCGACGACCAGCCGATCGCCGGCCCGCAGCGCCAGCGACTCGCCGGCGCGCAGCTGCCACTCGCGGAAGCGGCCGGGCTCGAGCACACGGTATGTCGCGGGGCTCAGCGCCGTGACCCGGTGGGCCTCGGTGAAATCGAGCTCCGTCGTTCGGGTCAACGTCCGGCCCTCGGACACCCAGGGGCTCAGCTCACTGAAGGTGAGCGCGGGCCGCGACGCGACCGCGCGCCACGCGCCCCACGGCGAGGTCACGAGCGTCAGCGCGATGACCACGACGAGCGCGACGAAGCCCGCCGCGCTCGCGTAGAGCAGCGTGAGCCCGCCGCCGCGCAGCGCAGCACGACAGAGGCGAGCCGCGACAGCGCCGGCGCCGCGCTTGCGCCCGGGCGCACCGCGCGCGGCGTCGGTCGCGCGCGCGAGCTCGAGGGCGACGAGCGCGGTCGAGGTCGCCAGGGCGGTCGCTGCCCAGCGCGGCAGGCCGAGGAGATCGGCGACGTCCGCGACCAGGAGCAGATTCGCCCAGAGGATGAATCCCACGGCCGCGCTGACGGCCACCGCCGTGACGACGTCCGGCCGGCGCTCGCCGCCGGGCGCCGGGACGAGGAACGCGACCAGCGGCGCCACGAGCGCGGCGAGCGCGAGCGCCGGCGCCTCCGGTCCGCCGGCGAATGCCCGGGCGGCAACCAGACCGAGCAGCACCGGCGACGTCCACGCCGCGACGGTTAGCGCCATCGAGCGGCGTGACGCGGGCCCGGGGGCGATGCGCTGGACGACCACCACGAGGAGAACCGCGGCGAGCGGGGCGATGACGGCGGCGTACCACCAGGAGAGACCGATGCCGGCGAGTCTGAGAGCCCCAGGACTCCCGGGCGTCAGCATCAGGACGAGCGCGCCGGCGAGCAGACCGAGCAAGCCGGCGACGCCCACCCGCCGCGGGGCGGCGATCGGCATCGCGCGATTATAGCTGTTCCCACGCCGCCCGGAATCGGTATCCTGAGTCCGAGCATCCAACGAAGCAGCGAGCGTAGCGCAGCGAACGTCGAGAGACCGAACGTCGTAGACGGTTACGCGGGCGTGCGGAGCCGGCAAGCACCTCTCTCAGGCCACCCTCGGTCCAAGCCGGCCTCGAGGACCCCGCTACAACGGAGAGACCGTGGCCGAGAAGATCGAGCGCGTGCTGGTGGTGACGGCGCACCCCGACGACTCCGAGTTCGGGGCCGGCGGGACCGTCGCGAAGCTCGTCAGGAGCGGGTGCGAGGTCACGTACGTCATCGTGACCAACGGCAACAAGGGCTCGGGCGATCGGACGATGACCTCCGAGCGCCTGGCGCGCATCCGGGAGGAGGAGCAGCGCAACGCCGCGCGCACGCTCGGCGTCGCGCACGTCGCGTTCCTGGGCTACCCCGATTGCGAGGTCGAGGACACCCGCGATCTGCGGCGCGACGTCACCCGCGAGATCAGGCGCTGGCGGCCCGATCTGGTCATCACGATGAACCCGCATCGCACCTACAATCTCGGCGGCTCGCACCGCGATCATCGCACCGTCGCCGGGGTCACCCTCGACTGCGTCTATCCGCTGGCCCGCGATCACCTGTCGTTCCCCGAGCTGATGCCGGAGTTCGAGCCCCACAAGGCGCTCGAGATCCATCTGATGCAGTGGGAGAACCCGCAGATCGTCGTCGACATCACCGAGGTGATGGATCTCAAGATCAAGGCGCTGGCCTGCCACGCGAGCCAGTTCGCCGACTTCGCGGGCGTCGAGAAGCGCATCCGCGAGCGCGCCGCCGAGCTCGGCAAGCCGAAGGGCTTCGCCTACGCGGAGACGTTCGACCGGATCGCGCTCGCGCGATGATCCGCTACTGGCCCGCGCTCGCGAGCGTGCTCCTGTCGCTCGGCGCCATCACCGGCTACGTCGCGTTCCTGCGCGTGCCCGCGGTGCGCAATCACCCGGAGCTCTACCTGCTGGCGTTCGCCGTCGCGACCGTGATCGCGGCCGCCGCGACGTGGCAGGCCGCGCGCTGGCCGAACTTCGTGGCGCTCGGGCTGTCGGTCGTCCTCTTGATCCTCGGCGGGTATTTCAACTTCGTCCTCGCCAAGATCCCCCCGGCGCCGGCCGTGCTCCGAGTCGGCGAACCAGCGCCCGACTTCACGTTGCCGGACGCGAAAGGAGCACTGGTCAGCCTGGCCGCCTTCCGCGAGCGCACGCCGGTCGTCCTGGTCTTCTATCGCGGCTACTGGTGACCCTTCTGCGTGGCGGAGCTCCAAGGACTTGGGGCTGTCCTGACCGAGCTGGGCGATGAGGGCGTGCAAATCCTGGCAATCAGCCCCGACGCGAACGAGAAGAGCCAGGAGCTCGCCCAGAAGCTTCGGGCGCGCTATCGGTTCCTGACCGATCGCGACCTCGAGGTGACGCGGCGCTACGGCCTCCTGCACGCGCACGGCGGCAACCAGGGGCAGGACGTGGCGCGGCCGACGACGGTCGTCCTCGACCGGCGCGGCATCGTCCGCTGGCTCCAGCTCGCCGACAGCATCCAGGTGCGGCCCGATCCGGCCGACGTCGCGCGCGCGGTGCGACAGCTCGGCTCGTGACCGACTTCGGCCCGAGCGTCCGGCGCGTCCAGGAGGCTCTCGCCGCCGCGGGCGGCGGCCACACCGTGGTCGCGCTCGAGCAGTCGGCGCGGACGTCGGCCCAGGCGGCCAGCGCGGTCGGCTGCAAGGTCGACCAGATTGCGAAGTCGCTGGTGTTTCGCGGCGAGCAGAGCCAGCGGGCCGTGCTCGTGATCACGAGCGGCGCCAACCGCGTGGACGAGCGCAAGGTGGCGGCGCTCATCACCGAGCCCGTGGGCCGGGCCGACGCCGAATTCGTGCGGCAGCGTACGGGCTTCGCCATCGGCGGCGTCGCGCCGGTGGCGCATGCCGAGCCGTTGACGATCCTGATCGACGAGGATCTCCTGCGCTGGCCCGAGATCTGGGCGGCGGCCGGCCACCCCAACACCGTCTTCAAGCTGACGCCGGACGATCTCGTGCGGCTGACCGGCGGCCTCGTCGCCGCCGTCAAGTCGAGCTGAGAGGCGCGAGTTCGCAGCCCGTCGAGGTGGAGTAAAATGCGCGTGTGATCGGCCGTTTCGTCACATTTCTCCTCACGGCCTTCCTCATCGTCTCGGCGGCGGGCGCGTACGCCCGGTCGGCGGTCGTGCCGCGTCAGGCCGCGCCCCTCGCCGAAAGCGTGAAGGCCCTGACCGCGCCGGAGATGGAAGGCCGCCGGTCGGGTACGCCGGGTGGCGACCACGCCGCACGGCAGATCGCCGAGTGGCTGGCTGCAGCCGGCCTTCGTCCAGGCGGTGACCAGGGCTCGTTCTTGCAATCGTTCGTCCTCGAAGCCTCGTCGCGCCCGGGCCCGGCCAGCAGCCTGGACTTGCTCGGCCCCACCTTGCGACGGCTCGAGGCCGGGCGCGAATGGAGCGCCCATAGCGGCTCACGGGCCGACGAGGTCACCGGCGAAGTCGTCTTCGTGGGCTACGGCGCCGAGATTGCCGAGGCGGGGTACGACGATTACGCCGGAATCGACGCTCGCGGAAAGATCGCGCTCGCGCTGCACGGCGCGCCGCCTCA
>Ga0318525_10000163_pt1 | contig 17760 bp, 14 predicted proteins | sample GRESIP052b4f23_FD_203482 | JGI IMG/M metagenome (GOLD analysis project Ga0318525, IMG submission 203482) | Tropical soil microbial communities from Luquillo Experimental Forest, Puerto Rico - GRE.SIPMG.052b4f23 | ecosystem: Environmental > Terrestrial > Soil > Tropical forest > Bulk soil...
AGGATGCCGACGTCGACCGCGGCTTCGAGCTCGGCGCCCACGACTACGTCACGAAGCCATTCAGCCCGAAAGAGCTCCGCCGTCGGGTCCACGCCCAGCTGTCGCGTTGACGACCACAGCCGCCCGGGACACGCGACGACGCCATCACCTTACGATCAAGGCACACTCCCCACAGAGCCAGGGTCACCGCCGCAACTTCACCCGCGCCAACACCCCGGCGCTCCTTCTCCGACCGGAACGCCGGGCCGTCGGCGGTCGCTGTTGCCCGACATCTGGTTTGCGCTGACCGAGCGTTCGAGCGCGATCGTCGCTCTCATGGGACCCGGCAGCCGGGCAGCAGTGCGACGCGCGGCGGTGGGGCCGCCGAAAACCCGTCCAGGCAAGCCCCCGGCCGTTTCAGCGACGATGAGGGGTACAACGACTGCCGCAGCCGCAGGCTGAGCCGGAAGGTCCACGAACGAGTCCGGGCTCTCTCTCTGAGAGCGGGTAGGCGATCCGCGCATGTCCAATCCATACCTACGCAGCGTCGGTCACGACATTCGCGCCGAGAGGGGCGCTCTCGCAGTAACCGAGAAGCAGCCACCGGCGAGCCCGAATCGCCGCCACTGCTTTGCAAAGCATTGCGAGCGCGCAGCCCGTCGGCCTCAGCGCTGTCGCGTTGGACGAATCGGAGAAGCGCGCCGCTGTGGTCGGCGCTCTTCTGCTCGGCCCCCCAAAGCAGCCACCAGCGAGCCGTCCGGCTGACGCAGGGTCAGCGGCGAGGCGCCGATGCCGGCCTTACGGCCGGTGGTCTCCTCACCGCTGCCCTCCGAACCGGACTTGCGAATCTCTCCGCATCCGGCTCTCCATCAGCGCTGGAGCGGTCGCCCGCTCGTGCAGCTAGCGTTCTCAGTGAAGTACCCGCTCCCCGTTCAGGCAGCAGCGCGCCGGTATTCACCGGCGACCTCCTTCCATCCAATCGTGCTGCTGGCTCACTGGACCCCTTCGCCCTGCAGGCGGCTTTCCCGCCCTCCCTGGTGGCGCGTAACTGCCACGACTACTACGGGTCCTCCGCCACGCCCCGACGGCAACAGCGGACGGTGCGCCTGCCCCGAACCCCAGACGGGTTCGGCGGGCACCGCCGGGGCGCTTCCCACGTTCACTCATTAACCAGTTGGCAGGGTCGGCGTCCAGCTGTACTCCGAGGGCAACGTCGCGCGCTACCGCAACACGGCACGCGACCTCGACCGTCCGAACAGTCACCAGACGGGCGAGACGGTCCTGAAGGGCAACCAGGACCAAGCACCCCAGCAGCCCACAGCCGCCAGTTTCCGGGCTGATTCCGTGTATCGGGGCTTCAAACACTGGTTCGTCTCCTACGCCTTTCTGCCTCGCTACCGCACCCGGCCCGCTGGCGGCGGACCGCTGCTCGATCGTCAGGGGCTGCTCCCGCCCTCCGTCCCACCTCAGACCTCGGACTGCCCCTCAGCTTCTCCCGACCGTTACGGCGGCCGGGGGTGGGTCCTTTCATCCCACCTGGTCAATGGCGCCTCGTGGCGCAGTACCCCTTTCGGGACAGACGCAGCCACGACACGCTGCGGCTCGGCATGTGCGCGCGGACACGAAGGCAGGGCGGGTCAGCGGCGGACGCAAGAGACCCGAGATTCGCCACCAGCGGGGGAGCCGTGCGTCACGGTCGTGGACCTGCTCGCTCACGAACGCGGGGCCCGCAGGGCGACTTGCAGGCATCGACCGGGACCGGTCGCTCCGACTGGATGTGGCGCGAACACAATCCCGGCTCGCCCCTGGCTTCGGCGGGATCGCCCGCATCCCTTCTCCATCTGCGGGGATGCAGCCACGAGCGAGCCGAACGGCTCGTGTCTCCTTGATCGCCGACGGGGCTGCGCTGGCCGACACTTCCGCTCTGGCGCCTCGCCGCGCCGAAGGAGAAGTCTGCGCCGCCCGCCAGTCCGCCGCCCATGTGGCTGGCCTTGCGCGGGACCAGTCACGTTCGAGCGACGGATCGCGTAGCTGCTGCTGGCGGGATGGAGAAGCCACGCGAACGATCCCGCGGGTCTCGGCGGGCTGTGCTCGCACCACAACCAGTTGTAGCGGCCGGTCCCGGTCGACGCCGGCAACTCGGCGATCGGGGCCTTGGGTTCGTGAGCGAGCAGGTCCGCCGACCGTGAGGCACTGCTTCGCCGCTGGTGGCAAGCAGCGGGGCTCTTGCGATCGCGGTCAAGAGACCTCCAGTTCTGAAAGCGGTGCGCGCGTTATGGCCACGCCGGCCGTGTCAGCGTGCCCACACTCAGGAAAGCGGGCTCGCCGGGCTGTGTTTCTAGAGCGCCCGACGGCCGGGCATAGGGCAAAGCGCCACAAGCGGGGCGCGGGGATGCGCGTTCCGGGCGCCCGGTGGTAGGCGGCGATACGGCGCACAGGCCGATGGTCGACCTAGCGTGGGCCCTGGCGGGCCAGCGGCCGTCGCGCGCGCCGTACGGCCCCGGGCTCGCCGGAAGGACGCGTCGAGGAGGGGGACCCACGGCCTGAGGCGAAGCGCGCGGGCGCCCGGGCGTCGAGCTGCTCGCTGGCCCACCGCGTGGGGTCATCGCCGCCCGGGCAGGAGCCGCAGGACCGCGAGCGCTCGCCGCGTCAGCGCGCGCATTCGCGGGCTCGTGTACCGGGCCTCGAGGTATTCATCTGCGGCTCGTGCGGGCCCCTCGGCTAGGGTCGGGTACGCGTGTACGGCCTGGGAGACCGCATCGATCTTCTCCCGGCGAGCGATCCGGGCGGTCAGCTCGGCGATCGCGTCCCCGCCGCCCGGTGCCGCGACCGTGGCGCCGACCAGCCGGCCGCGGGGGTCGCCGATGAGCTTGGCGAAACCGTACGCCTCGCCCGCGGTGATTGCCCGGTCAAGCTTCGCATACTCGAACTCAGTGATCTTGACCTTCTCGCCCCAGCGCTCCCGCGCCTGCCCCTCGGTCAGGCCCACGCGGCCCACCTCCGGATCGGTGAAGGTAACCCATGGAATCGTTTTAGAGACCTTGCCTCGGGCCTTGAACAGCGCGTTGGGGGTGGCGACGCGGGCATGGTGTGCGGCGACGTGAGTGAATGGCAGAAGCCCCGTGACGTCTCCGACGGCGAAGATCCCACGCGCGCTTGTTCGCAGTTGGCTGTTGACCGCGACCGCGCCACGATCGCCCAGCTCGACACCCACCGTCTCGAGTCCCAGGCCAGCCGTGGTCGGCGCGCGCCCGGTGGCGACGATGATCCGCTCGAAGGAGACAGCTTCGCCAGCGCCCTCGAGGACGAGTTCCTGGTCGCCGCCCGGGCAGCGACGCACCTCGCCGCCGCGCTGCCCCAACCGCACCTCGACGCCCTCCGCGCGCAGCCGCGAGGCGATCAGCTCGCTGGCCCGCGGGTCCTCTTTGAGCAGGAGCCGGTCGGCCATCTCGATCACGGTCACGTGCGAGCCGAGGCGGGCGAACGCCTGCGCCAGCTCGCAGCCGACCGGCCCGCCGCCCAGCACGACGAGTCTCGCCGGCAGTTCTCTGAGCTCCCACAGCGTGTCGGTCGTTAGCAAGGGAGCGTCGTCGAGGCCGGGTATCGGGGGGATGTGCGGGGTGCAACCGGTCGCGATGATCGCGCTGCGCCAGCGCAGCTCGCGATCATCAACCTCGATCCTGCCGGGGCCAGCGAATCGCCCGCTCGAATGGAGGAGGTCGATTCCGGCGTCGCGCAGTCGCTCGGGTGGGTCTTCCGCTTCGATCGTGCGGATCGCTCGCTGCACGTGATCCATCACACCGGCGAAGTCGACGTTCGGATCCGTTGGGGCGAGTCCTACTGAGTCAGCGTGGCGCATGCGGTGGGCGAGGGTGGCCGCGGCGATCAGGCTCTTTGAGGGGACGCATCCGGTCCACAGACAATCTCCGCCGACGCGGTCGCGCTCGATCAACGCCACGCGCGCGCCGACGTCGGCCGCGACGAGCGCGGAGACAAGGCCGCCGGTGCCGCCGCCGAGCACCACGAGGTCGTACCGATCGCTCACGTACGGGCCCGGCTGAACGCGTCGAAGCCTGACTGCTCGAGGTATCGGGACCGCGTGACCTCCGGCGGCACGCAGTGGTTGCCTTTCAGCACGACGGAGCGATCGCTCTTGGCGGTGGGCGTGCCGTTGCAGAGGTCGAGGACCCCACCGCCGGCTTGCTCGTGCCCGCCGACGATGCGACGGAGCTTCGCGTTGATCGCGCTCATCGCATCTCCAATCCGGTTGAGGCCTTCAGGTATGACCCGATCGGTCGGAATCGTCGCACTCCCACACCGGCTGCGAGCACCTTATCCCTGGGCCGTCGCGGTCGAGGGATTCAAATGACTCGGATCCCGCCTGCGGCTATCGCGCGACTCGCTGTGTTCTTCTCCCGACCCGGCGATGTTCTTGCGCCCTGCGGAGGCGGCGCGAGCGCGTGTAGGGGCGCCCCGTCCCGTAGCTGGTCGTCGCGGATCACTCCCGCCGCGAGTGGAGCACCACCCAAGCACCGCTGTCCGGGACCAGGGCCGTCCCGTACAGCCTCTGACGTTCTGGTTCGGAGCGGGCGGGTACGAGCTCGAAGCGATCGATGACCTGGCGGAGGATCTCGCGCAGCTCGAGCATCGCCAGCGAGGCTCCAAGACAGCGCCGGTCGCCCCCTCCGAACGGCAGCCATGTGTGCGGGTCCGGCCTGCCACCCCGAAAGCGCGTTATCTCAAACCTGTCTCCGTCCTCAGCCGCGGCTTCCTGGTGGATCAGCGGCGGCGGGATCAGCAGCAGCGCGCCCGCCGGGACGTTCCGGCCCGCCAGCCGTACGGGTGCGTTTGCCTGCCTGACGATGTCGACGAGCGGCGGGCGGAGACGGAGCGCCTCCCAGATCACCGCGTCGAGGGACTGTCGCTCAGAACCCGGGAGCTCGCGCGCGACGGCGTCTGCCACACGGGGAGCCCGCGCGAGCAACTCGATCGCCCAGGCAAGACCGGTGGCGGTTGTCTCATGCCCGGCAAGCAGAAGCGCGAACACCTCATCGGGACCCAGCGGCTCTCGCACGGACGCTCCGTCACGTGGATCCTCGCGCCGGTATCGGACCACCTCGTCGAGCCCGCGAGCGAATGTGCGACGATCCCGGTCGGCCACCGCCTGCGGGCTGAATGGCCCCAGGCGCGCCAGGGCGCTGATCTCCGACAGCATCGAGTACGGTCGCAGGACCTGGCGAAGGTGCAGCTCGAGATGGTTGATGCGCGCGGGGTCCTCGATGCCCAGGATCAGCCGGACGGCGACGCTCAGAGCCAGCCATCGCATGCGCGGCAGGACCGCGAACGGTCGTCCCAGTGGCCATCGCTCGACCTCGCGCTTGGCGAGCTCACGGATGACCGGTGCGATGGCCTCGAGCGCATCGCCGTGAAACAGCGGCGCGAGCTCCCGACGGCGCTGCCGGTGAGGCTCGCCGTCCAGCGTGAGCACGCTGTTCTCGGGCAGTACCGGCAAGATACGGCGGTTCGCAGCCCCCGCTAGATAGGTGCCGGGTGGGGCGAGAAGCACCTCGTGCGCGAGCTCGGGAGCACCGACAACGAGCATCCGCCCCGCCACGACGCTCGTCAGCGGGAACAGTGGGCCGCCGGTCCGCCGCCGCTGCGCCAGCGTCTCCACCGGCCGGCGCTGAAACGCGACGGCGTCTGTCAGTCGTACAAGACCAGAACGCCTTTCCAACTCGTCGATCGCATAACGGGCCCGAGCCGCGAACCCCCCATCGTCCGGACCGGCGATGGGGAGACGTTCTCTCATCGTGCGCCGGCCGGGACCCGGTTGGCGAGCTCCGCCGACTCGACGTGGAACGCTTCGGAGAAGGTCGGGACCGGTTGGATCGCGTCGATGAGCAACGCGAGCGGGACTCGCGCGCGGATTGCAAGCGTGCTGCGCGCCACGCGCTCCATGATCGCGTAGTCGCGGCCGACCATGGCGGCGGCGGCTTCACCTCGCACTTGCTCGGCGGCAGTCGAGCAAAGCGCGCCGGCACGAGGCTCCCACGAAGATCATCACAATGAAGCCAGAACAACCTCGTCAACGTGGGAGGCACACCATGAGCAGCGCCTTGAGGAAGCCCGTCGGGCGCCCGCATCGTCGTGGTCGCAGCTCGCGGACGGCGATGTCGCCGCTCGGCGCGGTCGGTCGCGGACTTGTTGCGGGGGCAGCCGGCACCCTGGCCATGGACGCGTTGTGGTTCGCGCGCTACAGGCGTGCCGGCGGTGACAGCGACTTCGCGGAATGGGAGTTCTCCTCGGGCGTGTGTAGTTGGGATCAGGCGCCGGCGCCGGCTCAGGTCGGCAAGCGCCTTGTCGAGGGCCTGTTCAAGCGCGAGCTCCCGGCGTCGCGGGCGGCACTTGTGAACAACATCACGCACTGGGTGTACGGGATGCTTGGGGGCACGCAGTACGGCATCGTCGCGGGATCGCTGGACCACCCGCGAGTCCGCTACGGCGTGCCGTTCGGCGCGAGCGTGTGGGCGGCCGGCTACGCGGTTCTGCCGGCCGCCAAGCTGTACAAGCCGATCTGGGAGTACGACAAGAAGGCGCTGGCGAAGGATCTGAGCGCCCACCTCGTCTACGGCGTCGGCACGGCCACCACGTTCGGGCTCCTGTCGCGGTCGAGAGGCGCCACGGCGTGACCAGCGCAGACAACGCGAACGAAGCAGCCCACTGCGACCGAGCGCAAGGCGCTACGCGGTGAGCCCGAGGCGGTCTTTGACGAGGCGCATGAACGGGTCACGCTCAGGGGTGTCGCCGTAGGGCTGATACATAGACGAGCCACGTGGCGAGCCCCAAGCCGGCGGCGGCTGCTAGCGCAAGCCAGAGACTGGTCTTCAGCACTAGCGCGCCGGCTACCGCCTCAGAAAGCAGCGCGAGCACTGCGGGGGCCTTGCGCACCGAGACCGTGCTGGCCCCGACGGTAAAAGGGCAGCTCAGCCGCTAGCGAGGCCAACGTCCCCGTGAGCATGACCAGCGTGAGTTCGACTCCGCCAAAGCGCGCGATCGTCACGGTGCGAACGCCCATCGCGAGCGACATCGGCGCGATAACGATGTAGCTGGAGGCAGCGCGCGGCGCCACGGCAACCGCCGCTGCGAGAATGGCCGCGATGCCAAGCAGCGCCACCTCGATCGCCAGCGATCGGCTGATGATGACGAGATGGCGCTGGCAGGTGCGCTTGGTGACCACGCCCGCGATGCCCGCGCCCACGAGGAAGGAGCCAGGCGACACTACCGGCGCGACGACAGAGAGGTCCCCTTCCCGGCGATGCCCGCGCGAGCAACACGATGTTTCCGGTCTGGTTTGCGGTGAAGACGTGACCGAGTCCAAGGTGGCTGGACACGTCGACGAGGCCGGTCGTGAACGTCAGCGCCGGGAGCGCCCTAACAAGCGGATGACCAAGGCTGACCGCTGCCGCCGGTAGCAGCTCCGGCTGAGGCCCGCTGGTCGGTCAACTGCCGTCGTCGCGCTCATCGAGGCACTTCCAACGCGTCGGTTTGCCCATGCGGAGCCGCACGCCCCGGATGAATGCCAAGAGCGGCGCGCCGCAGGTCCATACGGGTTGGTCCTTTGGTACGACCATGATCACGCGCAGCCCTCATCGCCGACATTGTCACCGAGTAGGGTCGGAACGAGTTTGACTACGCGCCTCGGGCGGAGCGGCTCTGGATCGTCGGCTCGACGAAAGTCCAACAAGGACCGTTCATTCACGGTCGCGGCGGACGGACCTGAGTCGCTGAGCACATACTCGAGCGCTCGCGGTTGACAGGGTAGGGGAGGACGTGTGACCGAGACCGATCACGGCTCGATGGCGTCACCTTCCAGTTGCTCGGCGACACTCCTCGGGCGGCGCCGTTGATTCCCGTTCGGCGGGGTGGGAGGATCGCGCTGTTGTGCGGTCCGATCGAGAGGACGAAGCGATGGCCGAAGTTCCGCGTTGGCGGCTGACGGGCGATATGTTCGACGTCTGCAGGTGCAGGGTCCCGTGCCGGTGTACGTTCGGCCAGGCCCCTGACGAGGACCAGTGCGACGGGATCATCGCCTGCCACATACGCGAGGGACGCTACGGAGATGTGACACTTGACGAGCTGAACCTCGTCGGAGTCATGTCGTTCACGGGGAACCTGTGGGCCGGCGCCAAGGCGGCGATGGGCTTCTTCATCGACGAACGAGCCGACGAGCGCCAGCGCGAGGCGCTCCAGACGATCTTTGGGGGGCAGGCGGGCGGCTGGCCGGCCAGCTTCGCCGGGATGATCGACGACGTCCGCGGGGTCGAGTTCGTCCCGATCGACTTCGAGATCGCCGATGATCTTGGCAACTGGCGTGTCGCGGTCCCAGGGAAAGCCAGAGGCAGCGCCGAAGCGCTGACGGGTCCGACGACTCCCGAGGGAACGCGCGTGCAGCTCCACAATGCGCCAGGTGCCGAGGCCGGACCCGGCCCGGTGGCTACGTGGGCAATCGCCCAGGAGGACGAAGTGGAGGCATTCGGCTTCAAATGGAGCTGGCCCGGGCGGTCGAGCAAGCACTTCCGCTTCGACTGGTCCGGACCACAGTAGCTCTGAGCCCGGCGCGCCGAGTCCGGTCATCAGCCCCAACCGCCGCCGAGCCGGCGGGTTGCGCATGACCATGATGGCGAGGATGATGAGGCGGGTGAGCTCGCCCGCCGGGACCCGACGTCGGAACGGGCCTGATCGCGCCGAGCCGTCGCGGGCGCGCAAGGCTGACCGCGACGAGGTGTTCCTCGAGTACACCAAGTCGATCTGCCCGGTCTGCAAGGTGGTCGTCGACGGGCAGGTGAACGTCCGCGACGACAAGGTGTACCTGCGCAAGCGCTGCCGCGAGCACGGCACGTTCGAGGCGCTGCTGTACGGGGACGCGGGCATGTACATGGATTCGCTGCGTTTCAACAAGCCCGGCACGATCCCGCTGACACTCCAGACCGAGACGGTCGAAGGCTGCCCACTGGACTGCGGCCTGTGCCCGGAGCACAAGCAGCACGCGTGCCTGGGCATTATCGAGCTGAACTCAGCATGCAACCTGGACTGCCCGATCTGCTTCGCGGACTCGGGCATCCACCATCCCGACCACTATTCGCTGACCGTCGCGCAGGTGGAGGAAATGCTGGACGTGTTCGTCGCCTCGGAGGGTGAGGCCGAGGTGGTGATGTTCTCCGGCGGCGAGCCGACGATCCATCCCCGGCTGCTCGAGTGCATCGACCGCGCCCGCGCCAAACCGATCCGCCACGTGGTGCTCAACACCAACGGGATCCGCCTGGCGCGCGACAAGGGGTTTGCGACCGCGCTCGCGGAGCGCGACGTGAGCATCTACCTCCAGTTCGACGGCTTCAAGGAGAGCACCCATCTTCAGATCCGCGGGCGTGACCTGCGCGGGCTCAAGCAGCGCGCGCTGGAGAACTGCGCCGAGGCCGGGCTGACCGTCACGCTGGTCCCGGCGATCGAGCGGGGGCTCAACGACGACGAGCTCGGGGCGATCGTGCGCTTCGGAATCGAGCATCCGGCCGTGCGGTCGGTTGCGTTTCAGCCGGTGACGCACTCCGGGCGCCACGTGCCGTTTGACCCGATGAACCGGATCACCAACTCCGACGTGATCCACGGCCTGTGCCGGCAGCTGCCCGAGTGGCTGCGGCCCAGCGACTTCTTCCCGGTCCCGTGCTGCTTTCCGACCTGCCGCTCGATCACCTATCTCCTGCTGGCCGGCGATGACGTCATCCCCGTGCCGCGCCTGCTGAATATGGAGAACTACATGGACTACGTGGCCAACCGCGTGCTGCCCGAGGAGCAGGCGATCCGCGCCGCGCTCGAACGGCTGTGGAGCAGTTCGGCGGTGGCGGGCACGGCGACGGTGGCGGAGCAGCTCCAATGCGCGAGCTGCGCGACCGGGGTCCCCTCGAGCCTCGCCGACCTCGCCGACACGGCGTTCATGGTCCTCGTCCAGGACTTTCAGGATCCCTACACGCTCAACGTCAAGCAGTTGATGAAGTGTTGCGTGGAGGAGATCACGCCCGACGGGCGGCTGATCCCGTTCTGCGCCTACAACTCGGTCGGCTACCGTGAGCAGGTGCGCGAGCGGCTGACCGGCATCGCGGTCCCCGACGTGATCCCCAACGCAAACACGCTGGCGCCACTGCTGGCCGACTCCGCGCACGGCTCGAAGCTCGCCGTCGAAGAGCCAGAGCGCAAGCGCGAACCCGCGACCGCCTCGATCAACCTCGGCCGAAGACTGCAGTGAGCCTGCAGACGGCGGCCGACGTCAAGTCCTGCTGCGCAGCCGCGTACAGCAGCCCGGCCGCGGCGTTCCTACTCGACGACAGCCTTCACCCGGGCGGGGCCGCGCTGACCCGGCGCCTCGCCGACGCCGTCGAGTTGCGCAGCGGGCAGCGCGTCCTGGATGTGGCCAGCGGGCGCGGGACGACCGCGCTGCTACTGGCCAAGGAGTACGCCGTGGCGGTGGACGGCGTCGACCTGAGCGACGCATCGGTACGGGAAGCGACAGCCGCCGCGCAACACGCCGGCCGGGCCGCCAGCGTCGCCTTCCATCTGGCCGATGCCGAGCAGCTGCCGTTCGACGACGGCACCGTCGATGCGCTCGTATGCGAATGCTCGTGGTGCCTGTTCCCGGACAAGGCACAGGCGGCGGCCGAGTTCGCGCGCGTGCTCCGCGCGGGCGGACGCGTCGGTATCGCGGACGTGACCGTGGGTCCGGCCGGCGTCCCCGACGGCCTGGCCGAACTCCCGGCCTGGATCGCCTGCCTGGCCGGCGCCCGCACCACGGAGGAGTACGTCGGCCTGCTCACCGCGGCCGGACTCACGGCCACGCGCGTCGAGGACCACCGAGATGCGCTGGCCGAGCTGATCGGCCGGATCCAGGCGCGGTTGAAGCTGGCGCGGGCCCTGAGCAAATCGGGCGCGCAGCAGGAAACACACGCCATGGAACGCGGCCTCGTGCTCGCCGCACGTGCCGCCCAGGCGGTGAGCCAAGGGGCACTCGGCTACTGCCTGATCGTCGCACGGCGGGATCGGTGAGCGGAGCCGGCGCCCTGCTCGAAGCTCACCCGTCCCCCTCCACCAACAGCTCCAGCGGCCGAACTCGACGGCGCCTCCATTTCGATCATTTGCCCTCCATGACGAGGCGCAGCGGCGCGCCCTAACCGCTTCGCAATCCGCCCGACCCGGTCCGGTCCCACCGCGCTCGGCCATGCTCGACCGCACACGACGCCTCCGGCGACCCCCAAGACAACGGTCCGGTCGTTCAACAACGGCCACACCAGTCATCGCTTGATCGCCGGCCGTTCGGAACCCATAACGACCGCACCTCGACACCACGAATGCGTGCTCAGCGATCCGGGAGCTGTCGACGCGAGAGCACACGACTCGTCGAAGGGCCACCGCCCAGCAGTAGTAGGCGAGACGAGCGACCGTTCACCGCCAAGTGACGCAGCCAGCACGTCCGCGGCTCACTGCCTCTCGGACGTCCTCGCGGGCGAAGCGCTGGCCGTGACGATGTACGCGCTCGCGGCCGCGGGCTCGTCTGCCTGGCACGCACGCCCCGCATCGCAAGCACGCGACGCCGACGCGACCGGCTCCTCGGCCGCCTGCGTTCGCCGACCTCTGACAGGCGACCTCAGAAAGCCCGGGACCAGCCGACGCCACCGGTTTGAAGGGGAAATGAGCCCAGTCGTCCAACCGGGTGACGGCGATCTCGGTTTCTTGCTAGACCCGATGAGGCGCTCCGCCGAGGCGGAGCCGCGGCCGTATTCGTCGGCCTCGCTGCCCCGAATGCGCCGCTCGTTCCCGCTCCGAGACGGTTTCTGAGCGTCGCGCACGAATAGCGTCGGGCTCATCATCCAAACTGGGTGATTACGGGCGTGCCGGCGTCGAGCACACTCCTTGGAGAAGGTCACCAGCGCCGAGACATGATTGGTTTCCACCGTCGGTTAGGAGTTCCCCCGCTCGCGGCGACCCGGGCTCGCCGGCGATGTGTGTGCGCGCGGTGGGGTCTGCGTCACGATGGCGGAGGGGCTGGAGTCCGCCGCGCGATGAGTGTGGACCAGGCTACGTCCGACAGATCGGCCCGCGGTGGTTAGGGCTCGCACAACCGCTCGTGAGGCGTGCGGTTGAGTGCGGACACGCCCGCGCCGGCTGATTCGGAGCCGAGAGCGCCGAGCCTGCTCGACGCGATCCTGCCAGTTGCCGTCCTGATCGCGCTGATTGCACTCACGATCATTCTCTTTGGGATCAGCGCGACCGATGGTCCGCTGCAGGTCGCGCTGTTGCTGAGCGCCGCGTTCGCGAGCCTGATCGCGCTCAAGAACGGCTACACATCGGCAGCCATCGCGGACGCTGCGATCGGGGGCGTCACCACGGCGATGAGCGCGATCTTCATCCTGCTCGCCGTGGGCGCCCTGATCGGCACGTGGAACATGGCGGGCACGATCCCGACCGTGGTCGACTACGGCGTTCGGCTGCTGAACCCGACCATCTTCTACCTGACAACAGCGGCGATCTGCGCAGTCGTCGGGATGGTGACCGGTAGCTCCTGGACCACGGCCGGCACGCTCGGGGTCGCGTTCGTCGGGATGGCGAAGGTGATGGACCTATCGACGGCGATCGCTGCCGGCGCGGTGATCTGCGGCGCGTACTTCGGGGACAAGATGACGCCTCTGTCGGAGACCACGATCCTCGTGCCAAAGCTCGTCGGAGGGGGCCTGACCGTCTCGAAGCACATCCGGAACATGTTCTGGACCGCCGGGCCGGCGATCGGGATCAGCCTGCTCATCTTCCTCATCATCGGGGCGGCGGCTACGCCGACGGGGGAGGTGAACACCCAGGCCGCGCTCGACGCGCTGGAGCACGAGTTCCACATCTCGATCATCAACCTCCTGCCGCTCGCGCTGCTCGTGTATTTCACGCTCAAGAAGGTGCCCCCGTTCCTGGCGCTCCTCGGCTCGGCGCTGTTCGCCGGGATCCTCGCGTGTTTTACCCAGTTCACCGCGGTGAAGGCGTTCGTCGGCCAGCCCGAACTCGGCGCGCTCGCGACCGGCATCAAGGGCATCTACGCCGCAATGGCGACCGGCTACGTACACCACAGCGGCAACGAGGCGATCGACACGCTGTTCTCCCGCGGCGGGATGGCGAGCTTCCTGACGACGATCTGGCTGATCCTCGCCGCCCTGTCGTTCGCCGCGATCATGGAGCACGCAGGCTTCCTCGATCGGCTCCTGCGACCGGTCGTCTCGCGGGCCCCCACCCGCGGGCGGCTGATCCTCGCTGTGAACGCCAGCTGCATCGGCCTGAACACGATCGCCGGCGACCAGTACGTCGCCGATGTGCTGCCGAGCCGAATGTTCCACACCGAGTTCGAACGGCGTGGGCTCGCGCCCGAGGTCCTCTCACGCGCGGTCGAGGACTCCGGAACCGTGACCTCCGTGCTCGTGCCCTGGAACACGTGCGGCGCCTACATCTCCGGCGTGCTCGGCGTACCGACCGCCTCCTACTTCCCCTACTGCTTCTTTAACTTCCTGAGCCCGATCCTCGACGTCATCTACGGGTTCATCGGGTTCAAGGTCCCGACGATCGCGCCACCGGAGCACGCGCTCGAACCCGACCAGAGCACCTTGGTCTCATAGGGCCGCGACCGAGACACGCATATGCGCCGGGCAGACGATCAACCAGACCTCGGCGGTGCCAGTGGGAGCGCGCCAAGTTCGAGGAGGCACGGGGGCGATTCATCTCTATCGGACGATGCGCTTCGAGGTCCCCTGACGATCTTTGCGCCGCGCCGGACCAGACGCAGACGATTGCCTCGAGTCCTGGGTTGCCCCCGGCGAGCCCGGACGGCGGCGCAGGAGCTAGATCCCGTCAGGACGGGCGGATGCAGGTTCGCAGTGATCACGAGGGTGGCTCTCGGAGGAGGCGTGCGAACATCACCTTGCAGTACGTCGGGCCGTCCCCGGCCGGTGTTGCCTTCGTCATCGGAAGTGCGGCCCCACCCAGCTACCTCTTAGCCCCCAGAACAGGAGAACCACATGGAAACCGTAACCGCGCCGGCGATCGGCGCCTACTCGGAGGTCGGGACGCTACGCACGGTGATGGTTCACCGCCCCGACCTCGCGCACGCGCGCCTGTCGCCGCACAACTGCCACGACCTGCTGTTCGACGACGTGATCTGGGTGCGCCGCGCCCAGGAGGAGTTCGACGCATTCGTCGAGGTGATGAGGGGGCGTGGCGTCGAGGTTCTCCTGTTCCACGACCTGCTGACCGAGACGCTCGAGCGCGATGACGCGCGCGAGTGGGTGCTCGAACGGCGGCTGCGCCCGGAGGAGGTGACCGCGCTGTTCGCGCGCGAGATGACCGAGTGGATGCGCGGCATGCCGGCGGACGAGATCGCGACCCACCTGACGGGTGGGGTGATGGTCCAGGAGCTGCCCGGCGACATTGTCGAGGCGATCGGCCGAGCGTTGCGAGGGACGGATTTCGTGCTGCCGCCGCTGCCGAACCAGCTGTTCACGCGTGACACGAGCGCCTGGATCTACGGTGGCGTGTCGCTGAACCACATGTACTGGCCGGCGCGCCAGCACGAGTCGCTCAACGTCGAGGCCGTTTATCGGTTCCACCCGCGCTTTCGCGAGGCCGACTTCAAGATCTGGTACGGCGGCGTCGACCACGACTGGGGCACGGCTTCGATCGAGGGCGGCGACATCATGCCGGTCGGCGACGGCGTCCTCCTGGTGGGCCAAGGAGAGCGCAGCACGGCTAAGGCGGTCAGCATCCTCGCCCAGAACATGTTCGCCGCCGGCGCGGCGCGGCTGGTCATCGGCGCGCTCATGCCGCGGGAGCGAGCCGCGATGCACCTCGACACCGTGTTCACATTTTGCGACCGCGACCTCGTCACGATCTACGAACCGGTGGTCTCGAACATCCTGCCGATCATGTACCGCCCCGACGGGAACGGCGGGGTGACCGCTGAGCTGTCCGAGCGGTCATTCCTCGACGAGGTGCGCGAAGAGCTCGGGATCCCCAACCTGAAAGTCGTCACCACGGGCGGGGACGAGTTCGAGGCCGAGCGCAACCAGTGGGACGACGGCAACAACGTGGTCGCGCTGGGTCCCGGCGAGGTCGTGTGCTACGAGCGCAACGAGGCCACGAACGCGAAGCTGGCCGCCGCCGGCATTGAGCTTCATCCGATTGCCGGCCAGGAGCTCGGCCGCGGCCGCGGCGGCGGCCACTGCATGACCTGCCCCGTCGTCCGCGATGCCTAGAGGAGACAGTGAATGAGCACCACCGTTGATCTGCACGGGCGTTCCCTGCTGGCGCTCAAGGATTTCTCTCGTGAGGAGATCGTCTACCTCCTCGACCTCGCGGCCGACCTCAAGGCCGCCAAGCGCGAGGGGCGAGAAGAACAGAAGCTCCGCGGCAAGAACATCGCGCTGATCTTCGAGAAAGACTCGACCCGCACGCGGTCCGCCTTCGAGGTCGCCTCGTTTGACCAGGGCGCTCACGTCACCTTCATCGGGCCGTCGGGGTCGCACATGGGGCACAAGGAGACGGTCAAGGACACGGCGCGCGTCCTCGGGCGCATGTACGACGCGATCGAGTACCGCGGGTTCGCCGAGACGACGGCCGAGGACCTCGCCCGCTGGTCGGGCGTGCCCGTCTACAACGGCCTGACCGATGAGTGGCATCCGACCCAGATCCTGGCCGATTTCCTCACCTTCGAGGAGCACGTGCCGAAGCGGCTTGACGAGGTGACTTTCTGTTATCTCGGCGACGCGCGCTTCAACATGGCCGACAGCTACCTGATCGGCGCCGCCAAGCTCGGAATGGACTTCCGCATCGCCAGCCCGCGCTCGCTGTGGCCACGGCAGGAGATCGTGGACCTCGCGCACGGCATCGCGGAGCAGAGCGGGTCGAGGATCAACATCACCGAGGACGTCGAGGAGGCCGTCAAGGGAGCCGACGTCCTCCTCACCGATGTGTGGGTGTCGATGGGCGAGCCGGCCGATGTGTGGAAAGAGCGGATCGACCTGCTCCTCCCGTACCAGATCAACCGGCGCACGATGGAGCTGACCGGGAACCCGAACGTCAAGTTCATGCACTGCCTCCCGGCGTTTCACAACAAAGCCACAACTGTCGGCGAGGACCTCTTTGAGAAGTTCGGGCTCGACGCACTCGAGGTGACCGACGAGGTGTTCGAGTCACCCGCCTCGATCGTGTTCGACGAGGCGGAGAACCGGATGCACACAATCAAGGCAGTGCTCGTCGCGACGCTGGGGAGCTGAGCATGCGTGTCGTCGCCGCCCTGGGAGGGAACGCACTGCTCCAGCGCGGGCAGCCGATGACTGCCGAGAACCAGCGGACGAACGTGAGGCGCGCCTGCGCGGCGCTCGCGCCGATCGCGGCGGAGCATGAGCTGGTCATCTCCCACGGCAACGGTCCGCAGGTCGGGCTGCTGGCGCTCCAGGGAGCCGCTTACGCCAAGGTCGACACATATCCGCTCGACGTGCTCGACGCCCAGACCGAGGGGATGATCGGTTATCTGATCATGCAGGAGCTCGGGAACCTGCTCCCGTTCGAGAAACCGGTGGTCACGCTGCTGACGATGATCGAGGTCGACGGCGCCGACCCGGCGTTCAACAACCCGACCAAACCGATCGGTCCCATCTACAACGCCGAGGAGGCAGCGGCGCTCGCGGCCGAGAAGGGTTGGGCGTTCAAACCCGATGGCGAACACATGCGCCGCGTCGTCCCGTCGCCGAAGCCCAAGCAGATCTTCGGCATCGAACCGGTGCAGTGGCTGCTCGAGCGCGGCTCGGTGGTGATCTGCGCGGGCGGCGGCGGCATCCCGACGCTGTACACCGACGAGACTGCGCCGCCGGGCAGGCGGCTCACCGGCGTGGAGGCGGTGATCGACAAGGACCTCGCGAGTGCGGTCTTGGCCGCCGATCTGCACGCCGACGCGTTGCTGATCATCACCGACGTGGACGCCGTCTACTCCGACTGGGGAACGCCGCAGCAGGCCGCGATCAGGTCCACGACGCCCACTGCCCTCATGAACGCGCAGTTCGCGGAGGGCTCGATGGGACCGAAGGTGAAAGCGGCGTGTCAGTTCGTCGAGGGCGGTGGAGGGTTCGCGGCGATCGGCTCGATCGACGACGCGGCGGCGCTGCTCGCCGGCACCGCGGGCACCACCGTGATGCGCGGCCCGGCCGACCTCGCCGCGGTCACTGGGGCCGCCATTACGAAGGAAGCCGGCTAGCTGCGCACGTGGGCGCTCGCTCGCATCACCGGCTGCGGAGTCGATCTTCGGCGAGACGCCGGCGAACCGCGAACGGTGTCGGATCGGCGTGCAGCAGGCACGCGACACGGTCGCGCCCGCGGACGGAACGCGCCAGAATGAGGCGGTGCGTCGAGTTGACAGGCCTGCGGGGCCTCAACCGCACTCGGTCGTGCGGTGTGGGCTCGGATGCGGCCGCGAGGGTCAGTGGGCGTGAGCGCGACTGAGATTCAGACCGAATCGTCTCGGCGCTCGGACGCGATCCGGTGGCACGCCATGAGCGTCGAGGAGGCCTGTCGCGAACTCGGCGTGGAACCGGCTGCCGGACTCGATTCCGGTGAGGTCGAGCGCCGCCGCGCGAGGTATGGCGCGAACAGGCTGGCTGAGGCGAAGAAGGAACCGGGGTGGCATGCGTTCTTGCGCCAGTACAAGGACTTGAT
>Ga0318525_10000165_pt1 | contig 17728 bp, 15 predicted proteins | sample GRESIP052b4f23_FD_203482 | JGI IMG/M metagenome (GOLD analysis project Ga0318525, IMG submission 203482) | Tropical soil microbial communities from Luquillo Experimental Forest, Puerto Rico - GRE.SIPMG.052b4f23 | ecosystem: Environmental > Terrestrial > Soil > Tropical forest > Bulk soil...
CGAGCCGGACGAGGGCGGCGAGGCGGCCTGCTTCGCCCACCTGGTCTGCCCCGAATGCGGCGCCGTGACCACCGAAGGCCACCGCCCCGGCTGCGCCCTGGCCCGCTAGACGAAGGCGCTCAGGCCGGTGATGGCGCGGCCGACGATGAGCGTGTTGATCTCGCGGGTGCCCTCGTAGGAGTAGATCGCCTCGGCGTCGGCGACGAACCGGCCGACGTGGTTCTCCAACAGGATGCCGTTGCCGCCGAGCAGCTCGCGGGCCCAGCCGACGCTCTCCCGCATCCGGACCGTGCAGAACGCCTTGGCCAGCGCGGAGTGGTGGTCCTCGGCCAGGCCGGCCTGCTGCAGCCCGGCCAGCCGGGCGCACAGGCAGGCCGAGGAGGTGACGTTGGCCAGCATCCGCACCAGCAGGTCCTGGACCAGCTGGAAGCCGCCGATCGGGCGGCCGAACTGCTGGCGCTGGCGGGCGTAGGCCAGCGCGTGCTCGTAGGCGCCGCGGGCGCAGCCGGTGGCCATCCAGGCCACGCCGGCCCGGGTGGTCCTGAGCACCGCGGCCGTGTCGCGGAAGGTGTCCGCCCGCTGCAGCCTGTTCTCTTCGGGCACCCGGACCCCGTCCAGGGTGATGTGCGCGTTCTGCACCACCCGCAGCGCGATCTTGTCGCGCAGCTTGGAGGTCTCGAAGCCCGGCGTGCCCTGCTCCACCACGAACCCCTTGACCTGACCGTCCTCCAGCGAGCGGGCCCAGATGACCACGTAGTCGGCGAACGTGGCGTTGCCGATCCACTTCTTCTGCCCGTCCAGCACCCACTCCGCGCCGTCCCGGCGCGCCGTGGTGGTCAGCCCGCCCGCCGCGCCCGAGCCGACGTCGGGCTCGGTGAGGCCGAACGCGCCGATCTTCTCCAGCCGGGCCATGGCCGGCAGCCAGCGCTGCTTCTGCTCCTCCGACCCGCACAGGTAGATGGACCCCATGGCCAGGCCGCTGTGCACGCCGAAGAACGTCGCGATCGACGGGTCCACCCGGGCCAGCTCCATCGCGGTCATGCCGTCCAGCAGCCAGCCGCCGCCCGGGCAGCCGTATCCCGTGTAGGCCTGCCCCGCGACGCCGAGCTGGGCCAGGCCGGGCACCACCAGGTCGCGCGGGAACTCCTCCCTGGTCCAGTAGTGGTTGATGACCGGCTGGACCGATTTCTCCATGAACTCCCTGACCCGGTGCAGCAGCTCGCGGCCCGCGGGCTCGAGGGTCTGCTCGAGCAGGTAGAAGTCGGCGTCGGTGACGGCGGGACGGTCAGCTTTCGGCATGGGAGTCCTCCTGTTCGGCGAGAAAGCCGTCCACCACCGGCGCGAGCCGGGCGGCCTCGGTGAGCAGGCCGAGGTGGCCGCCGTGGTAGACGTGCAGCCGCGCATCCGGGATGAGCCGGCGCATCAGCCGCGCGTTGACGAGCGGGATGATCGGGTCGTCGTCCCCGGCCAGGATCAGCGTCGGCTGGCGCAGCCGGGGCAGGAACGGGACGCTGGTCCACCCGGCCCCGGCGATGAGCTGGTACAGGTAGCCGCGGGACGGCCCGACCCGGTTGCCCCCGACCGTGTTGTCACCGTGCATCGCCCCCGCGACCGCCGCGGGATCCTCCCGGGCCGAACCGCCGTACAGGTCGCCCGCCACCCGCTGCAGGTAGCCGCGGTCCAGGTAGCGCCGCGGTGTCACCATGTGCACGAGCACCGACGGCTTGGCCGGCACCATCAGCGCGCCGGTCGCGGTCGCGGCCAGCACCAGCCGGCGGCACCTGGCCCGCTGGAACGCGGCGAAGTGCTGCGCGACCGCGCCGCCCCAGGAGATGCCGAGCACGTCCGCGCGGTCGTGGCCGAGCTCGGTCAGCAGGCCCGCGATCAGCCGGCACAGCCCGGTGAAGCGGTACGGCACGGCCGCCGCCGGCGAGCCGCCGACGCCGGGCGGGTCGAACCTGATCACCTCGACGGCCGGGTCGAGCTCGGCCACGAAGGGCTCGAGCAGTTCCAGGCTGGCGCCGATGCCGTTGATCAGCAGAAGCGGTGGCCGGGGCGGATAGCCAGGCCCGTTCGGCCCATGTCGTATCGCCACCCTCAGCGGATGACCGCCGACCGCGACGCTGCGGACCTCAGCGGTCGTGAACATAGGTACCTGGGGCAGCGGACCGTACCGGGTAACCCTTGCGGCCCAGCTGGCGCGGGCTCCTCTTCTCCCCGCCGCCGCGCTCGGCCAGCCAGGCCGAATAGTCCGTCCACCAGCTGCCCGGCACCGTCTGCGCCGAGGCCAGGAACTCGGCCGGGTCGGCCGGGTTCGACGGCGCGGTGGCGGGCAGTGCCTGGAAGGCCGCCTTGCGGTTGTCCGGCGGGTTGACCATCGCGGCGATGTGCCCGCTGGTGGACAGCACGAACCTGGCCGGCCCGCCGAGCATCTGCGTGGTCCGGTAGCACGACTGCCACGGGCACAGGTGGTCGGCCACCCCGGCGATGACGTAGGCGTCCACGTCGACCTTGGACAGGTCGACCGGCGAGCCGAGCATGGTCGCCTGGTCCGCCCTGGTCAGCGCGTTGGCCAGGCCCAGCTTGATGAAGTCGCGGTGCAGCGCGGCGGGCAGCCGGGTGGTGTCGGCGTTCCAGTACAAGATGTCGAACGCGGGCGGCGGCTTGCCCTGCAGGTAGTTGTTGACCCAGTAGTTCCAGATCAGGTCGTCCGGGCGCAGCCAGGCGAACACCTCAGCGAGCGTCCGCCCGTCCAGGTAGCCGCGCGCGGCCGAGGCCGCGATGGCCGCCGCGGCCGTGTTCTCGTCGATGACCGCGCCCGCGGTGCCCGCCTGGTCCTGGTCCAGCACGGCCACGCCGAGGCACAGGCTGGCCAGCTCGCCGAGCCGGCCGGCCACGCTCAGGTGCGCGGCCACCATGGCGGTGGCGATGCCGCCCGAGCACAGCGCGCACACATGGGCCTTGGCCGCCCCGGTGACGGCCCGGACTGCGTCCAGCGCCGCGACGATGGCGCCGCCGTAGGTGTCGAGCCCCCAATCGCGGTGCCTGGCGTCGGGGTTGCGCCACGACACCACGAACACCTGGTGGCCCTGCGCGACCAGGAACTCGACCATGCTGCGCCCGGGGGCCAGGTCCACGATGTAGAACTTGTTGATCATCGGGGGGACGATGAGCAGCGGGTACCTGTGCACGCTCTCGGTCGAGGGCTGGTACTGGATGAGCTCGAACTGCTCGGTGGCGTGTACCACCCCGCCCGGCGTGACGGCCAGGTCCCGGCCCACCTCGTAGGCGTCGGCGGGCACCATCGACGGCACCCGCGGCGCGGCGGCCAGGTCGGTGGCCAGCGCGCGCAGGCCGCGCGCGGCGCTCCCGCCGCCCGAGTCGATGAGCGCCTTCCAGGCGGCCGGGCTGAGCACCGGGCTGTTGCTCGGCGCGGCCGCCGCGATCAGGTTGCTGAGCAGGAACTTCAGCCGGGTGTCGTCGCGCCAGCCGAGTTCGGCCCCGGCCACCAGCGTCTCGGCCGACGCGGCGGCGGCCAGGTAGGCCTGGACGCTGCGGCGCAGCAGCGGGTTGCCGGTCCAGGCCGGGTCGGCGAACCGGCGGTCGCGCGCGCCGGGCGCGACCTGCGACCGGCCGGCCGCGATCCGGCCGAGTTCGGTGCCCAGCCGGGCCGCCTCCCGGCCGACCAGCGCCGGGCGGCGCGCCAGCGCCGCGGCCAGCCGCAGCACCGAGCTGTCCGGCCGCAGCCGCCGGGTGATGCCCAGCGCCGCGTCGGTCAGCAGCAGGTCCAGCCCGCCGGCGGCGTCGACCGCCTCCTCGAAATCGGGTCCCGGGGTGGTCACGGGGAACCGAGGTTCGTCATGGCATCCTCCAGCCTCACCCGCAAGCATCCCGCAGGCGCGGGCCGGATTCAAACCGCCTGTCGGGCCGCCGCGTGGGCCGGCGCCCGCCGGGGGAAGATCGTCATCAGGCCCCAGTACAGGCTGATCGCGACCGTGAAGCCCACCGCCCAGTTGTAGTTGTAGAGCGGCTTGAGCGCCGGGATCAGCCCGTCCTGCGGGAACGGCCCCTGGCCCGGCGCCGACCACGCGCCGCCGACCGCCAGCAGCGCGCCCGCCGCGAACGCCGTCACCGCCCGCCAGTTCCAGCCGCCGCCGTACCAGTAGGCGCCGCGCGGCCGGTACAGGTCGGCCAGCCGCAGGTCGGTGCGCCGGATCAGCCAGTAGTCGGTGATCAGCACGCCGGCCACCGCGCCCAGCAGGCCGCCGTAGAAGCCGAGCCACACGAAGATGTAGATGTGCGGGTTGGCCAGCAGCCGCCACGGCTGGATGAGGATGCCGATCACGCCGGTGATCAGCCCGCCGGTGCGGAAGCTGATCAGCCTCGGCAGCAGGTTGGAGAAGTCGTAGGACGGGCTGACCGTGTTGGCCGCCACGTTGACCGACAGGGTGGCCACCAGGATGCTGAACAGCGCGAACCCGACGACCACCGGGTTGTGGAACTTCCCGGTGAGCTGGATGGGATCCCAGATCGGCGTGCCGTAGATCTTCTGTGACGCCGCGGTGATGAGCACCGCGAGCAGCGAGAAGAAGAACATCGTGGTCGGCAGGCCGAGGGCCTGGCCGGTGGCCTGCTGGCGCTGGCCGCGGCCGAACCTGGTGAAGTCCGGCATGTTCAGCGACAGCGTCGACCAGAAGGCGATCATGCCCATCAGCGACGGGAAGAACACCGGCCAGAACCGGCTGCCCCAGCCGAGCCTGGCCGGCTCGGACAGCACCGCGCCGAAGCCGTGCGCCTTGGTCACCATGTAGACGAGCAGCGCGACCGCCGCCACCAGCACGACCGGGGCGGCCCAGTTCTCGAAGCGCCGCAGCGTGTCCATGCCGCGCACGATGATGGCCATCTCCAGCACCCAGAAGATCGCGAACGACAGCCACTGCGTCCACGGGTACCCGCCGAACGCCGGGGTCGCGTGCGTCCAGCCGTTCCCGGCCAGCGCGCCGACCAGTATGTAGAACCCCTCCCCGCCGATCCAGGTCTGGATGCCGAACCAGGCGCAGGCCACCAGCGCCCGCAGCAGGGCCGGCAGGTTGGCCCCGCGCAGGCCGAACGAGGCGCGCGCGAACACCGGGTAGGGGATGCCGTACTTGGTGCCGGCGTGGCTGTTCAGCAGCATCGGCAGCAGCACGATCAGGTTGCCCAGCGCGATCGTGACCAGCGCCTGCACCCAGTTCATCCCGACCGCGATCAGCCCGGAGGCGAGCAGGTAGGTCGGGATGTTGTGGGACATCCCGATCCACAGGGCCGCGTAGTTGTAGGTGGTCCAGGTGCGCCGCTCGACCGGCACCGGCGCGAGGTCGCCGTTGGCGTACCCGCTGGCGCTGATCTCGCCGGCGCCGGCCAGGCCGACCCGGCCGTCCGGATAGTGGACTTCCTCGGCTACCGGCGTCGTCACCATGGCGCGGCCCTCCTCGGTGGTCACTGGGGCGTCAGCGTTGGCCTTCCCGCGTGACGCTCGGCCAACCCCAGGTGAACCCCAGGTTTCAGCCCCAGGTTTCAGCCCCGGCCGATGTAGGGCATCGTGGTCGCGGTGATGGTGAGGAACTGGACGTTCGCGTCCAGCGGCAGGGACGCCATGTAGAGCACGGCGTCGGCCACGTGCCGGGAATCGAAGACCGGCTCGGCGGCGACGGAGCCGTTGGCCTGGAGCACGCCCTGGCTGAAGCGCCGGGTGAGTTCGGTCTCCGCGTTGCCGATGTCGATCTGGCCGCAGGCGATGCCGAACGCGCGGCCGTCCAGCGACAGGGACTTGGTCAGGCCGGTGACCGCGTGCTTGGTGGCGGTGTAGGCGATGCTGTTCGGCCGGGGCGTGTGCGCGGAGATCGAGCCGTTGTTGATGATCCGGCCGCCGCGCGGGTCCTGCGCCTTCATCATCCGCACCGCGTGCTGGGCGCACAGGAACACGCCGGTCAGGTTGGTGTCGACCACGCGCTGCCAGTCGGCCAGGTCGATCTCGTCCGCCTGCGCCGCCGGGCCGAACAGGCCGGCGTTGTTCACCAGCAGGTCCAGGCGCCCCCAGCGGTCCTTGACCGCGTCGAACAGCGCGGCCACCGACGGCGGCGAGGTCACGTCGGCCGGCACCACGAGCGCCGCGTCATCCGGCCAGCCTGGCGCCCCGCCGGCCGGCTCGGCAGGCTCAGCCGGCTTGGCCGTCTCGGCCAGCAGGTCCTCGCGCCGGCCCGCCAGCGCGACCTGCCAGCCCGCGCCGAGCAGGGACCTGGCGATGACCCGGCCCAGGCCGGAACTCGCCCCGGTGACGACGGCCACGCCCATGGTTTCCTGCCTCTCCCGTGCTTGTTCGGGGACTTGTGGTTACGGGACCACGGTGACCGGCCAGCGCCCGGCCTTGACCAGCCGGACGGCCAGCGACCCGACCCACCGGTGGCCGGCCTTGGCCGAGGCGCCCACGATCACGGCGTCGGCGCGGACCTCGTCGGCCACGCGCCTGATCTCGGTGTACGGATCGCCGCGGGCGGTGACGAAGGTGAGCGCTATGCCCAGCCTGGCCGCCCCCTCTTCGGCCTCCCGCCGCAGGCCCTCGGCGGTTTCCTCGAGCGCCTGGCCCTCCGCGGCGATCGCGCCCGCCCCGCCGCCGGCCGTGGCGCCGTACATGGCGGAGATGTGCGCCACGTAGACGCAGACCAGGCGGGCGCCCTGCCGCCGGGCCAGGCCGCCGGCGTAGGACCCGGCCCGCATCGACGTGACGGACCCGTCGATGGCCACCAGGATGACCTTGGGCCCGTCCGTGCCCAGCTCGAAGGCCGCGCCTTCCCCAACCGTCACGCCCCGGATTATCTCAGACGAACCATGATTCCGAACGGGCGGCGGTCACGCCCCTCCGCCGCGGCACGCCCCGGCCTGGCCGGGGATCGGCACAGCCAGGTCCCAGGCGTCGGCCGCGATCCGCCAGGTCCCGTCCGGCTGGGCCCGTACGACCGCGCAGCCGTTCCCCTGAAGCTTGATCTCCTCGCCGTCCGGGCTGGTCCCCGCGGTGTGCCGCTCGCAGGTGACCAGGGGGGATCGGGTCGGGCACCAGGCGAGTGTGCCAGGACGGCACCGGGGGAACAAAGCGCCACTGGGGGAAACTCCGGGGGCGGCTGCGACGCTGGGGGCTACGGCGCTGGATCTAGGGCGCTGGGGCTACGGCTCGGCCAGCAGCCGACGGTACAGTGCCTCGGTCTCGGCGGCGGGCGCCACGCCCACCTGGTCCCGCAGGACGCCGGCCAGCTCCTCGTAGTGCCGGACCGCCCGGGCGGTCTCGCCCATGCGGGCCCAGCAGGTCATCAGCTCGCGGTGCGCCGACTCGTTCAGCGGCTCGTGCGCGACCGCCCGGCGGAACGCCGCCGCGGCGGCCTGATGACGGCCGGCCGCCGCCTGCAGCCGGCCGGCGGCGAGCAGGGCCGACTCGAAGGCGCGGCGGAGCTCGTCGCGGCGCACCAGCGCCCATTCGCCCGCCGCCATCCCGTCCAGGAAGTCGCCGCCGTAGGCGGCGATGGCCCGCTGCAGTCTGGGCAGGGCCGCCTCGGCCGGCCGGGCGCGCCTGGCGGCGACCAGGGCGTCCTCGAACGCGGTCACGTCACACTCGTGCGGCCGGGAGCGGTCGAACCGGTAGTGGCCGTCGGCGTACCGCACCCAGCCCGGGTCGCCGAGCGCCCGGCGCAGCTCGCGCAGCGCCGTGTGCAGCGCGTTGGCGAGCTGCTGGCGCGACAGGTCGGGCCACAGCGCGGCCGCGATCTGCTCCTTGGTCATCGGCGGCGACGAGGCGAGCAGGAACATGAGCTCGCGCGGCTTGGCGTAGCTCCAGTCCGCGGCGGTCAGGGCGATGTCGCCGATCTCCACCGCGGCCGCGCCGAGCGCCCGGATGCGGACCAACCCGGCGCCGGCGCCGGCATCGGCACCGGCCTGCGGTGCGGCCCTGGGGCGCGCCTTGGACCTGCCCGCGGGCCGTGCCGCTACCCCGGGCTCCACCGCCGCCTTTTGATCTGGTCTGGTCTGATCTGGTTGGGTCTGATCTGGTTGGGTCTGATCTGGTACAGCGGGCGGGTCGGCCGACGGCAGCTCGGCGGCCAGCTCCTCCGGGCCGGCCAGCCGTCCTTCCCGCAGGGCGGCGTCGAACGCCTCGTCGCCGAGCTCGGCTCGCACCCTCTGGGTGGTCTGGTTGTGCTGGAGCCTTTCGCACGGGGCGATCACGGTGCCGATCGCGTTGCGCAGCGCCTCGGCCGCGCCGAGCAGCCGGGCCGCCCGCGGCGCGCTGCCCTGGGCGAGCGCGATGGCCGCGAGGTCCTCAAGCACGCTGGACATCCGCCACCGGTCGCGCAGCTCGCTGTGCAGGTCCAGGCTGCGGCGCAGCAGCGAGATGGCGGCCGGGTCGCCGTCGACGGCGGCGATGAGCCCGAGCTGCTCCACCGACCACGCGATGCCCTCGCGGAAGCCGATGCCCTCGGACAGGGCGAGGCTCTCGGTCAGCAGCTCGGATGCCCGCTCGGCGTCGCCCTGGTAACGGGCCACCGTGCCCAGGCTGATCAGCGACCAGGCCGCTCCCTCGACGTCGCCGAGCGCGCGGAACTCGGCCAGCGCCGTGCCGGCCTCCTCGGCGGCCGGGCCGAAGTCGCGTTGCAGCCAGGAGGCGAAGGCCAGGTAGCCGTGCGCGCTCGCCGCCGCCCAGCGGTCGGCCGCCGCCTCGGCGACGGCGAGGCTCTCCGCGTGCAGCTCTGCCGCCCGGGCGTACCTGCCCTGCTCGCGGGCCACGCTGCCGAGCACCTGGAGGCTGCCCGCGATGCCGCGCGGGTCGCCGAGCTCGCGGTACAGCCGCAACGCGGCCTCCAGCCTGCGCACCGCGGGCGCGTAATCGCACTGCAGCAGCGCGAGCCTGCCGCCGCCCAGCAGCGCCTTGGCCTGCAGCGCGGCCGGCGCGTCCGGAGAGGCGGTCACCGCCTCGTCCATCCACTGCCTGACCTCGTGATAGCGCCCCCGCAGGTAGGCGTAGCGGTCCAGCGGCCCGGCGATCCGCAGCCCCGCGACCGGGTCGCCGGATTCCTGGGCGAACTCGAACGCCCGCCGCACGTTCGGCAGCTCGGCGTCCAGCAGGTCGAGTTCGGCCTCGAGCCGGCCCGCGCCCGCGTCGGCCTGCTCGATCCGCGCCGTGGCGCCCTCCACCAGCTCGGTGAAGTACTCCAGGTGAGCGCGGCGCGCCTGGTCGGCCTCGGCGGCCTCGGCGAGCCGCTCCCGGGCGTAGTCCCTGATGGTGGCCAGCAGGAAGTACCGTGATCCGCCGCGGGCGTGCTCCACCCGCAGCAGCGACTTGTCGGCCAGGCGGGTCAGCAGTTCCAGCATCGCGCCGGGACGGATGCCGCCCCCGGCCGCGACCCGTTCGGCCGCCTGAAGCGTGAAACCCTCGGAGAACGCGGCCAGCCGCCGGAAGGCGGCCCGCTCGCCGGGGTCGAGCAGCTCGTAGCTCCAGTCCAGGGTGGCGCGCAGCGCCTGGTGCCGCGGTGGCGCGGAGCGCGCCCCGCCGACCAGGACCGCGAAGATGTCGTCCATCCGCTCGGCGAGCTGGGCCGAGGACATGATCCGCATCCGGGCGGCCGCCAGCTCGATCGCCAGCGGCAGGCCGTCGAGCCGCCGGCAGATGGCCAGCACGGCCGCGGCGTTCTCGTCGGTGACGCGGAAGGACGGCCGCACCAGCTGGGCGCGCTGCTCGAACAGCCGCACCGCGTCGGAGGCGGCCAGCGCCGCCGCGGTCGGCGCGGGACCGCCCGCGGGCAGCGACAGCGGCGGCACCTGCCAGCTGAGCTCGCCCTCCACGCCGAGGGCCTCGCGGCTGGTGGCCAGCAGGACCAGGACCGGGCAGGCGGCCAGCAGGTACTCGGCCAGGCTGGCCGCGGCCTCGGTGAGGTGCTCGCAGTTGTCCAGCACGACCAGCACCGGCTGGTCGGCCAGGTGCTTGGCGATCGCCTCGACCGGGTCCTGCCCGGGCGTATCCGGCGCGCCGAGCTGGGCGGCGACCGCCTGGCCGACGCGGGACGGATCCTCGATCTGGGCCAGCCCCACCCAGCCGGTGCCGCCGGGAAAGGCCTCGTCCGCCGCCCGCGCGGCGGCCAGCGCCAGCCGCGTCTTGCCCGCGCCCCCCGGCCCGGTCAGCGTGATCAGCCGGTTGCTCCGCAGCGCGCGGACGATGTCGTCGAGCTCGCGCTCGCGGCCCACCAGCGGCGTGAGCCGCACCGGGAGCTGCGCCCTGGTCAGCGACATCCGTGGTTCCGCCGTCCCGTTTCGTCAACCGGAAACGCCCTCCACTAAAAGTATCCAGCCGCCGCCAGGTCTGTCACGACGGCGAAGCATGCCTGATTCATCACGATTCGTCCGCCGGTCCCGGTTGGGTAACCTAGCGGGGATGGACGAGAACCGTGCCCGCCGGATCACTGACGCGCTCAGGGACCGCGGCATCAGCGCGCACCTGAGGAAGTCCGGCATCGACGCGTACGCGGTCCAGGTGCCGGCCGGCGGCGGGCGCGAGGCCATCTGGGGCGCCGAGGGCACCAGCCGGGCTCGAAGCCGAGGTCCTGCTCGACGGCGACCTGGTCGGGTTCGTGCCGCAGATCCCGGGCTCGGACACCTTCGACGAGGCCCAGATCGTCGACGCCATCGCCCGGGTCGGCTACGACGAGCCGGTCGGCCATGAGCGCGCCGAGGCACCTCCGGCCGCCCCGCCGCTGGCCCACGAGGGCGGCGTATTCCGCCGCTTCACCGACGGTTTCCGCTACGACTCCGAGTAGCCCCGCGTCTTGGCGCCCCTGGCGCCCCGGCCTGCGCCCTGGCATTCATGATCACGAAGACTTTTTAGTCTGAGCGAACTAAAAATCCTTCGCGATCATGTCCACGAGCGGCCGATCGCGAGTGATTTCGGTGATCGCGAAGGGTCTGGTACCCGTAGCCGTACCAAAGGCTTCGCGATCATGAGTGCGGGCGCCGCCGACGGCGCGAGAACTCAGCATTCGCGGTCCCGGCCGTCACGCGGCTCACGCGAAGGGTGCGGTCGTGTGCCGGGACCGCGCGGACGGTGGGAGGCTATACGGGTGCGCCTGGCAACGTGGAACGTGAACTCGGTGAGGGCTCGGCTGCCCCGGCTGCTCGAATGGCTGGCCGAGGCGAAGCCGGACATCCTCGCCCTGCAGGAGATCAAGACCACCACGGCCCTGTTCCCCTCCGCCGAGGTCGAGGAGCTCGGCTACGAGGTGGCGGCCCACGGCGACGGCCGGTGGAACGGCGTGGCGCTGCTGTCCAGCGTCGGGCTCGAGCACGTCAGCCTGGGGTTTCCCGGCGAACCCAGTTACGAGGGCGAGCCCGCCGAGGCGCCCCTGATCGACGAGCCTGGCCTGCGCAAGCCGGAAACCCGCGCCGTCGGCGCCAACTGCGGCGGCATCAGGGTCTGGTCGCTGTACGCGCCGAACGGGCGCACGCCGGAATCGGCCCACTACGCCTACAAGCTCACGTGGTACGCCGCGCTGCGCACGGTGCTCGAGGCCGAGCTGAGCCAGGAGACCCAGCTGGTGGCGTGCGGCGACTTCAACGTCGCGCCGACCGACGACGACGTGTGGGATCCGGCGCAGTTCGTCGGCTCGACCCACGTCACGCCGGCCGAGCGGCAGGCGCTGGCCGACCTGCGGGCGCTGGGCCTGCGGGACGTGGTGCCGACCCCGATGAAGGGACCGCATCCGTATACGTACTGGGACTACCGCGCCGGGATGTTCCCGGCGAACAAGGGCATGCGGATCGACCTGGTGTACGCGACCGAGGCCGTGGCCGCCCGGGTGGAGGGCGCGTACGTGGACCGCGAGGCCCGCAAGGGCAAGGGCCCGTCCGACCACGCGCCGGTCGTGGTGGACCTCAGCTGAGGATGCGCGCGGCGTTGTCGTGCAGCACCGCGCGCATCGCCTCGGCCGGCACGTCGAGGGCCTCGAGCTCGGACAGGCACCGCTCGGGCGTGAAGAACGGGTAGTCGCTGCCCCACAGGAACTGCCCGGACAGCCGCCCGCGCAGCTCGCGGATCACCTCGGCCGGGATGCGCCGCGGCGACCAGCCGGAGATGTCGATGTACACGTTGGTCTTGTGCAGCGCCATGGCGATCAGGTCCATGTGCCAGGGCCAGCCGAAGTGCGCGGCCACCACGGTGAGGCCGGGATGGGCCGCGGCGACCGGGTCGAGCTTGAGCGGGTGCGCCAGGTCGATCCTGACGCCCTGGCCGCCGGGCTGGCGCGCGCCGATGCCGCTGGTGCCGGTGTGGAACAGGGCCAGCAGGCCGTGCCGCTCGCAGGCCGCGAAGACCGGCCAGTACCGCGGATCGTCCGGCGCGAACGCCTGCAGGGACGGATGGAACTTCACCCCGCGCAGCCCGAGCGCGGCGATGTTCGCCACCTCGGACACCGCCGCCTCGCCCTTGTGCGGGTCGACCGAGCCCAGCCCGGTGAACACGTCCGGGTGCTCGCGGCACGCGTCGGCCACCGTCTCGTTCGGCACCCGCGGCCGCTCTGTCGCCGTCTCGGCGTCCCAGGCCAGCAGGACCGCCTGCACCTCGAGGCCGCGGTACAACGCCGCCAGCTCGCCGAGCGACGCCCGCTGCGCGGGCGAGCGGAAGTAGGCCTCGGCCGCCTCCACGTACCCGGCCATGCTGCCGTCCAGCCAGTCCGGCGTGGGCAGATGCACATGAAAATCGATCGCGCGCAGCGGCATCGGCCCTATCGTATGCCCTGGCCATCCAGGTAGGCCGCCGCCACCTTCTTCGGCACCACCATGCACCAGGCGTCGATGAGCAGCTCGCGCAGCTCGTCGGCGTCGAGCGCGGCCAGCCGGGCGCGGACCAGGCTCGGGTGGTCGCTGCCGAACATCAGCTTCCGCCGCAGCCGCCCCCGGATGTCGGTGCGCAGCGCGGACAGCGCGGCGGCGAGCGCGACGATCGTGGTGTCCACCGCCGTCATCAGCACCCCGGTCATGATGACGGCCATCGCGACGCGGGTTCGCTGCGGCGCCTGGGCCTTGGCTGAGCGCCTGGTCACCCGGGGGACGGACACGCGGCTAGCTTAACCTGCGGCGGTGCGGGTGCCCGTAGCGCGAGGACTACGCTAGAACGCGGCACTTCCGGGTGAAGGGGGCTGTCACGTGGCGAGGGACGAGGCGTGCGTCGGCAGCGTCGGCGTTCTCACCGTCGCCACCCGGGGCGGCGCCGGGCCGGGCGAGGTGCGCATCAAGATCCGCGGCGGCTCCGAGAGCTTCCTGGCCTGGTCCGAGCAGCCGCTGCCGAGGGGGGCGACCGTCCTGGTCATCGAGTCGCGCGGCGCGCGGGCGGTCGACGTCATCGAGTGGGAGGACGCGCTTGGCGACAGTCCGCGCATTCCGGGGTTACCTCTGAAGAGGAGATGAACGACCATGTTCGGCTACCGTGTTCCAGCGCCCGACGAGGCCATGCTGGTATCCGGCGGGAAGTACGGGATGAAGGGTTCGCCGTTCCGCGTGGTGATCGGCCACGGGTCCTTCGTGCCGCCCGTCTTCCGCAAGGTCAGGTTCCTGACCCTGTCCATGCAGGAGTCCGAGGTCGCCGAGACCTGCGTGACCAGGCAGGGCATCTCGCTGAACGTGCGCGCGGTGATCGCGTTCAAGGTCGGGAACGACGAGGAGTCCATCGTCAACGCCGGGCAGCGCTTCCTCTCCGACCAGGACCAGATGTCGGTGCTCACCGGCCGGATCTTCGCCGGGCACCTGCGCTCGATCATCGGCTCGATGACCGTGGAGGAGATCGTCACCGAGCGGCAGAAGCTGGCCACCGAGGTGCTCGACGGGTCCAAGGCCGAGATGGGCACGATCGGGCTGATCGTGGACTCACTGCAGATCCAGTCGATCGACGACATGGGGGCCGGGTACATCGCCGCCATGGCCGCGCCGAACAACGCCGCCATCCAGCGCCAGGCCAAGATCGCCCAGGCGCAGGCCGACCAGGCGGCGGCGGAGGCGCAGCAGGCGGCGGCGCGCAAGCAGGCCGAGTACGCCAGGGAGACCTCCGTCGTGCAGGCGCAGTACAAGGCCGAGGTGGACAAGGCGCAGGCCGAGGCGGCGCAGGCCGGCCCGCTGGCGCAGGCCAACGCCCAGCGCGCGGTCATCGCCGCCCAGGCCGACCTGGCCGCCGAGCAGGCCCAGCTGAGGCAGCAGCAACTGGTGTCCGAGGTGGTCAAGCCGGCCGAGGCGGAGGCCGAACGGGTGCGGATCCTCGCCCAGGCGGACGCCGAGCGCACCCGCATCCAGGCCGAGGCGGCTGCGTCCAACAACCGGGTCGCGCTCGACCAGCTGCTGATCAACCAGCTTCCGCTGATCGTCAAGGAGGCCGCCGCCGGCCTGGCCGGCGCGAACGTCAGCGTGCTCAACGGCGCCGACGGGCTCAGCGAGATCGCCGCCGGCCTGGTCAGCCAGGGCCTGACCATCCTCGATTCCGTCCGCAAGGGGATGCCCGCCCAGGCCCAGGCCGCCGCCGACAACGGCCGGGTGGTGAGCGGCCAGGTCGCGCCGGGCGAGCCGTGAAGGCAAATCTGTTGATTTGCTGACGTCTGGGCAACTCCCGCGCCGCCAGGGAAAACGCTGGTTAGGCTCGCAGTCGTGGCAGCCGCGACCACGGCCATCCAGCCTCAGGATGTACCCGCAGAACAAGAGCCCGCGCCGCCGCCCGGCGATCACCGGACGGTGGCGCTGGCCGCCGTGTACTACCTGCTGGGCGCGCTGGCGGTCACGCTGTGGCTGTGGCGGGATCCGGCGACCCGCACGGTAGCGGGCAACCCCAACGACGCCGACCAGCTGGCCTGGTTCTTCCGGTACGACGCCACCGCGATCGCGCACGGGCACCTGCCGGCGCTGGTGACCACGGCGATGAACGCCCCGCAGGGCGTCAACGTCATGTGGAACACGTTCATGCTGCTGCCCGGGGCGGTACTGGCCCCGGTGACCCTGCTCCTCGGCCCGCAGGCCGCGCTCACGCTGTTCATGACGGCCGGGTTCGCCGGGTCCGCGACGGCCATGTTCGCGGTGCTGCGGCGCTGGGAGGTCAGCGTGGCGGCCGCGGCGCTCGGCGGCGCCGTCTACGGGTTCTCCCCGGCGGTGCTCCACTCGGCCATCGGCCACTACGACCTGCAGTTCGCCGTGCTGCCGCCGCTGATCGTCCACGTCGGGCTGCGGCTGGCGACCGGCCGCATCGCCGGGCTGCGCGGCGGGTCCTGGCTCGGCCTGCTGGTGACCGCCCAGGTGTTCATCACCGAGGAGATCCTGCTGGTGACGGCCATGGCCGGGATCCTCATCGCGGCCGTGCTCGCCGCCAGCCGGCCGCGCGAGGTCGCGGGCGCGGTCCGGACGCTGGCGGCCGGGCTCGGGGTCGCGGCGGGCGTGACGGCCGTGATCGCCGGATACCCGCTGGCGGTGCAGTTCTTCGGCCCGCTGCGGCAGCAGGGCAGCCCGTTCACGCCCGACTTCTTCAAGAACGACCTGTCGTCCTTCGTGGTGCCCTCGTCCTACCAGCTCATCCACACCGCGGGCAGCGCGGCCGCGGCCACGCGGTACCAGGGAAACCTGCCCGAGTACCTCGGTTACCTGGGCTGGCCGCTGCTCGTCGTGCTGGTGCTGGCCGCGATCGCCGGCTGGCGGCGGCTGCCCGTCCGGGCCGCCGCGGTCTGCTGCGCGGTGCTCGGGGTGTTCTCCCTCGGCGGCACCCTGCTGTTCGGCGGGCACGGCCACCCCGCGATCAAGCTGCCCTGGTACTGGCTGGAAGGCCTGCCGCTGCTCAGCGCGGCCCTGCCGGACCGGTTCTCCATCGTGGCGGACGGCGCGGCGGCCGCGCTGCTGGCCTTCGCCGCCGACGCGGCCCGGCCCGCCTTCGCCGCGTTCGCGGCCCGCCGGCTGCCCCGCCTGGCCGCCGGCTGGCGGCCGGCCGCCGTGGTGATGTCCGGCGCGATCCTGGCCGTGCTGCCCGTCGTGCCGAAGCCGCTGCCGGTCGACGCCCTGACCCCGGTGCCGCCCGGCTGGTCGGCCGCGTTCGCCGCGCTGCGGCTGCCCCCGTCCGCCAGCGTCCTGGTGGTGCCGGTCCCGCTCTCCACGTTCACCGAGCCGCTGCGCTGGCAGGCCCAGACCGGCGAGCCGGGCTCGCTGGTCGGCGGGTACTTCATCGGCCCGGCCTGGAACGGGCGCAGCTACATCGACGGGAACGGCACCCCGGGCGCCGCGCAGTACCTGAACGCCATGTGGATGTTCTCACAGGCGGGCCTGCCCAGGGCGCTGGCCGTCGACGTCCCGCCGGACGCCGCCCCGGGGTCGGCGGGCTACGTGCACGTCAAGGCCGTGACCGACGCGAAGATGCGCGCGCGGATCAGGGCCTGGCGGGTGTCGGCCGTGGTCGCGGTGGCCAGGCCGGGCTCGCGTCTGGGCCGGTACCTCGTCGTCCTGCTCGGCCCGCCGGCCGTCGAAACCGGCGACATCCTCGCCTGGCGTACCTGATACCGCATCGCGTGACGCTGGTCTGCCCGTGTTCTCCGCATCACAGGCCCCAGGCGTCCCGCGCTGCTCATGCCTATCCCGTTCGGTCCCGGATCCGGCCGGCCCCTTACCGGCGCGACGACATGAAACCGGACTTTCAGCGCGTCAGAACGCTATCAACCTGCGGTTTCATGGCGTTCGCAGCGGGCCCGGAGCACACCGGCCGCGATGCTGACGGTGCTGACGGTGCTGGCGTGACTGAAGTCCGATTTCTGATCCTCCTGATGCCCGGCCGCGAGCGGGAAGCCGACCAAGGATACGTGGCTGATGTTACTGCTGTGACCAATGGTGCATTCCGCGTCCGCGCGACGTCCGCCGGGGGCACGCGGCCAGGCGGCACTGGGTTACGTCCGGCCAGGGTCGATCAGCCTACAGAGAGCATTCATAGAATTGTCTCGGATTCATAACGACGGCAGAGGTCCCCTGCCAGTTATCCCTAGCTCCGCCGGGCAGTGTGGTCAGTGACACCGATTCACGACCAGTTAAGGAGCCGGCCATGACCATGGTGTGGATAAACGTGCTGCTGGCGATCCCGTTCATAGCCCTGTGGGCCGGGATCCCGCTGTGGCTGGTGCTGCGCCGCCCGGACGCCAAGCCGGCCCTGGCCGCGGCGCCCGCCGTCCAGGAGATGCCCGAGCCGCGCGTGTACGCCGCCTACCGCCGCGCCGCGTGACGCGCCGTGCCGGGCGCGAGGCTTTGCCGCCAGGCGGAGGTGATGTGAGACGCTGCCCGGATGCTGGCACTGAGCATCGCCTGCGCGGCGGCCGCGGTCGCCTGGCTTTACCTGATCGCCGGCCACGGCGGGTTCTGGCGGACCGGCCAGCGGCTGCCCCCGGCCGCCGGCGAGCCGGGCACCTGGCCGGACGTGGTGGCGGTCGTCCCGGCCAGGAACGAGGCCGCGATGCTGCCGGCCACGCTGCCCGCGCTGCTCGGCCAGGAGTATCCGGGGACGCTGGCTGTCATCCTGGTCGATGACGGCAGCTCCGACGGCACCGCCGGGGTCGCCGAACGGATTGCCGCCGGGTCGGGCCGGCCGCTGCGGGTGATCTCCGGCGCGCCGCCGCCACCGGAAGGCCGCTGGGCGGGCAAGGTCTGGGCCATGGCCCAGACC
>Ga0318525_10000169_pt1 | contig 17596 bp, 17 predicted proteins | sample GRESIP052b4f23_FD_203482 | JGI IMG/M metagenome (GOLD analysis project Ga0318525, IMG submission 203482) | Tropical soil microbial communities from Luquillo Experimental Forest, Puerto Rico - GRE.SIPMG.052b4f23 | ecosystem: Environmental > Terrestrial > Soil > Tropical forest > Bulk soil...
CGTCTGCCGCCGGCTCTGCCGTCCCAGCTCGGCCAGCGCGAACAGCTTCAGCGCCAGCACCGGCAGCACGCACGGCATCAGGTTGAGGATGGCCCCGCCCAGGGCCGCGAGCAGGAATGCGCTGGCGAACGAGGCGCCGTCGGCCCCGCTCTGCTCCGCGGTCGGGCCCGCGTCGAGCGGCAGGTCGAGCGCGACCGCGCGCACGCGGCCGTCGCGCGCACGCAGCTCCAGCACGCCGGCGAGCCGCGCACCGCGGCGGGCGCCGTCTCCGGTGGCGCGGCCCTCCAGCGCGAGCTCGAACGCGCCTGCGCTGGCGCCGGCGCTCGCGTGCGAGAGCGCGACGCTCGGGCTCGCGTCGGGCACGAAGGCGGCCGATTCGACCGCGCACTCCGAGTCGTGCGAATCGCCGGGTCGCGCGCAGGGATCGACGCGCAGCCGCGCGCGCACCGGCGCGCCCGCCCGCTCCGCGCCCTCGAGCGCGCGCACGCCGACGTCGACACCGAGCTTCTCCGCGGGCAGCGGCACGCGCGCCGCGAAGCGCTCGAACAGCTCGTGCGTGCGCTCGGCGCCCGCGCCGCCCGCCAACGCGCCGTCGAGGTCGCGCACCAGCGAGACCTTGCCCGGGATGCACTGGTCCTTGCAGACCAGGAACTCGGCCTCCGCGCGCAGCTCGCGCGGGCCGCTGCGCAGGCCGAGCTTGTCCAGGTCGCTCGCGAGCAGGACCGAGCCCGAGTAGCCGTAGCTCGTCAGGCCCGCCTCGTCGTCGCGAAACACCTCGGGCGCCGGCCACGCGAGCGGGCCCAGCTCCGCCCCGTCCGCCTGCCAGCGCAGCCGCGTGGGCAGGCCCGCGTCGCCCGGGTTGCGCCAGTAGAGGTGCCAGCCGGGGTCCAGGGTGAACAGCGCGCCGACCCGCGCGATCCGTCCCGGCGCCGGCGTCGGGTCGATCAGGAGCCGCACCTCGACGCGCGGCTTCACGGCGTCCGGTGCGGCCACCGCGACGGCGCTTGCCGGGACGGAAAGCGAGCTCGAGCCGGCCGCGACGGCGGTGCACGGCAGCGCCAGCGCGCAGGCGAGGATCGAGCGGGTGGGAAATCGCACTCCCATTCGCAGACGCATCGGCGCGCGGACGGGCCCGGCTTGTGACCGCCGTACGCGCAGCTCGGGTCCAGCGACGGGCAAGTCGGGGGCGGCTCGCGACGATCTTGCAGGGTGAAGGGACTGCGTGCGCCTGATACCCTCGCGCGCGTCGATCCCCGGGAGGATTCGTGCCCAGCTTCGCTCCGATCGCGCCGGCCGAGCTGGCCGAGCGCCGCCGCCGCTTCCAGAGTCAGCTCGGCGAGGGAATCGCACTCGTGCCCGGCGCCCGCTCGCGCGTGCGCTCGCACGACACCGACTTCCCCTTCCGCCAGGACTCCGACCTCTGGTACCTGACCGGCTTCGAGCAGCCGGAGGCGGTCGCGGTGTTCACCCAGACGCGCTTCGTCTTCTTCGTGCAGCCGCGCGACCCGCTGCAGGAGACCTGGAACGGACGGCGGCCCGGAGTGGAGGGCGCGGTGAGCCGCTTCGGCGCGGACGAGGCCTGGCCGATCGGCGAGCTCGCCGCGCGGTTGCCGGGCCTGTTCGAGAACAAGCCGCGGCTCTGGCACACCTTCGGCAAGGACCGCGCGCTCGACGAGTTGGTCGTGGCGGCGCTCGCCGACGTGCGCGCGCGCGCGCGCCGCGGCGTCACCGCGCCGGGCGAGATCCTCTCGCCGCACGACCGGATCCACGAGATGCGGCTGCGCAAGTCGGAGAGCGAGCTCGAGATCATGCGGGCGGCCTCGGCGATCTCGGCCGAAGCGCACCACTGTGCGGCCCACCTGTGCCGCGACGGCGTGCGAGAGTACGAGCTCGAGGCCGAGCTGTTGCGCGTGTTCCGGCGCGGCGGCGGCGCGGGCCCCGCATACAACCCGATCGTCGGCGCCGGCGACAACGCGACCATCCTGCACTACGTCGAGAACAAGGACGCGCTGGAGCCGGGCCAGCTGGTGCTGATCGACGCGGGCGTCGAGCTACACGGATATGCGTCGGACGTGACGCGGACCTACCCGGTCGGCGGCCGCTACGCGGGCGCTGCGCGCGACGTCTACCAGGTCGTGCTCGACGCGCAGGCGGCGGCGTTCCGGGCCATTGCGCCCGGAGTCACCCTGCCCGAGATCCACGCCGCGGCGCTGCGCCAGCTGGTGCTCGGCCTGATCTCGCTCGGCGCGCTCTCCGGCGACGTCGACGAGCTGATCAAGAGCGAGGCCTACAAGCCGTTCTACATGCACTCGACCGGACACCTGCTCGGGCTCGACGTGCACGACGTCGGAGCCTACTACATCGACGGCAAGCCGCGGGCGCTCGAGCCGGGCATGTGCTTCACGGTCGAGCCGGGGCTCTACTTCGGCTCCAGCGAGCCGAAGTCGCCCGCGCACCTGCGCGGCATCGGCGTGCGCATCGAGGACGACCTGGTGATCACGCCCGACGGCTGCGAGAACCTGACGGCCGCGATCCCCAAGGAGATCGCCGACGTCGAAGCCTGGATGAGGAGCTAGTACCGTGGCCGACGCGAACACGATCGAGTCGACGCTCAAGGAGAAGCGGCGCTTCAAGCCGGACCCGAAGTTCGCCAGGAACGCCAACCTCCCGCCCGCGCTCTACAAGGCCTGGACCCGCGAGGCGGAGAAGAGCCCCGAGAAGTTCTGGGCGCGGCTCGCGCGCGAGCACGTGCACTGGTTCGCGCCCTGGAAGAAGACGCTGGAGTGGAAGCCGCCGTTCGCCAAGTGGTTCATCGGCGGCAAGACCAACGTCAGCTACAACTGCCTCGACCGGCACCTCGAGGGCGAGCACGCCTGGCGGCGCAACAAGGCCGCGATCCTGTGGGAGGGCGAGCCGGGCGACACGCGCGTCCTGACCTACGGCGAGCTGCACCGCGAGGTCTGCAAGTTCGCCAACGTGCTGCTCGACCGCGGCATCGCCCGGGGCGACCGCGTGGTGCTCTACATGCCGCTGGTGCCTGAGCTCGCGATCGCGATGCTCGCCTGCACCCGCATCGGCGCGATCCACTCGATCATCTTCGGCGGCTTCTCCTCCGACTCGGTGCGCGACCGCATCAACGACGCGCAGGCCAAGGTCGTGGTCACCGCCGACGGCGGCTGGCGCCGCGGCCAGATCGTGCCGCTGAAGGCGATCGTCGACGAAGCGCTCGCGGGCGCGCCCAGCGTGCACGACGTGATCGTGGTGAAGCGCACCGGCCACGACGTGCTGGTGAAGGAGGGCCGCGACCGCTGGTGGCACGAGCTGATGGCCGACGCCTCGGACGACTGCAAGCCGGCGAAGATGGACGCCGAGGCGCCGCTGTTCATCCTCTACACCAGCGGCTCGACCGGGAAGCCCAAGGGCGTGCTGCACACCACCGGCGGCTACCTGACCCACGTCACGGCCACGGCGAAGTACATCTTCGACCTGAAAGAAGACGACACCTACTGGTGTACCGCCGACGTCGGCTGGATCACCGGACACTCGTACGTGGTCTACGGCATCCTCGCGAACGGTGCGACCACGCTGATGTACGAGGGCGCCCCGAACTTCCCCGACGTCGAGCGCTTCTGGCGGATCATCGACAAGTACCGCGTCACCATCTTCTACACCGCGCCCACCGCGATCCGCACGTTCATGCGCTGGGGTGACGAGCACGTGAAAAAGCACTCACTGCAGTCACTCCGCTTGCTCGGCTCCGTCGGCGAGCCGATCAATCCTGAAGCGTGGATCTGGTACCGGCGCACGATCGGCAAGAACCGCTGTCCGGTGGTCGACACCTGGTGGCAGACCGAGACCGGCGGGATCCTGATCACGCCGCTGCCCGGCGCGGTCGCGACCACTCCGGGCTCGGCCACGCTGCCTTTCCCGGGCGTCTTCCCCGAGATCTGGGACGAGACGGGCGAGCGCTGCGCGCCCAACCAGGGCGGCTACCTGGTGCTGACGAAGCCCTGGCCGGGCATGCTGCGCGGCGTGTGGGGCGATCCCAAGCGCTACGCCGAGCAGTACTTCGGCAAGTTCAAGAACACCTACTTCACCGGCGACGGCGCGCGCCGCGACCCGAACGGCTACTTCTGGATCGTGGGGCGGGTGGACGACGTGATGAACGTCGCCGGGCACCGGCTCTCGACCATGGAGGTGGAGAGCGCGCTGGTCTCCCATCCCAAGGTGGCGGAGGCGGCGGTGGTGGGTCGAGCCGACGAGATCAAGGGCACGGCGGTGGTGTGCTTCGTCACGTTGAAGGCCGGGCAGGCGTTCGATCCGACTCTGGCGAACGAGCTGAAGGCCTGGGTCGCGAAGGAGATCGGTCCGATCGCGCGGCCCGACGACATACGTTTCGCGGAGGCCCTGCCGAAGACGCGTTCGGGGAAGATCATGCGCCGGCTGCTGCGGGACGTCGCCGCCGGCCGCGAGACCGCGGGGGACACGACGACGCTCGAAGATTTCTCGGTGCTGGCGAAGCTGCGCGCGCCCGCCGAGGAGTGCCGCGCGCTGCCGGCTGAGCTGGACCGACGCAGGCGCATGCCGAGGGGGGAGAGATGCGCATCGTTTGGTTGATCGTGCTCGTGCTCGTCGTGGGCGCGGGCTACTACGCCTATGGGCGCCTGGAGCGCGTGCAGCCCGCGATCGGCGGGCTCAACACCCCCGCCTTCGTGGGGGCCGAGTACCGCCACGTGTTCCGCTTCTCCGACAAGGACTCCGGCGTGCGCCACGCGCGCGTGTGGCTCGAGGCCGGCGGCAAGAACTACCAGCTGGCCGACCAGGAGTACCCGGGCAGCGTGCTGACCGGCGCCGAGCTCGGCATCGAGCGCGAGCTCGAGGTGGTGGTGAAGCCCAAGGAGCTCGGCGTCCCCGACGGCAGCGCCACGCTGCAGGCCGAGGTCACCGACTACGCCTGGCTGCCGAACACCACCGTGCTGCAGATCCCGCTCACGATCGACACCACGCCGCCGCGCGCGTCGCTGCTGACCGGGCTCACCTACGTGCGCCGCGGGGGCTCGGAGCTCGCGGTCTACACCGTCGAGGACAAGGTCGCGAAGAGCGGCGTCTCGGTGGGCAACAAGTTCTTCCCCGGCTTCGTCGACCCGCACGATGCCAAGCGCCACCTGGCCTTCTACGCCATTCCGACCGACGCGCCCGCGGACGTGAAGCCGGTGCTGCTCGCGGTGGACGCGGCCGGCAACCAGACGCGCATCCCGCTGTCGATCTCGCTGCTCGAGCGCGGCTTCCCGGCCGACACGCTGCCGCTCACCGACGAGTTCATGGCCGCCAAGGTCGCCGAGATCCTGCCCGGCTTCCAAGGCTCGGCGCTCGACGGCTACCTCAAGATCAACCGCGACGTGCGCAAGGAGAACGACGCGAAGATCGCCGAGGTGTGCGAGAAGTCGAGCGTCGACCGGCTGTGGTCGGGCGCGTTCACGCAGATGCCGAACACGCACGCCGGGGCGAGCTTCGCGCAGCGCCGCAGCTACGTGTACGGCGGCAAGGTCGTCGACCAGCAGACGCACATGGGCTACGACCTCGCCTCGACCTCGCACGCGGACATTCCCGCCGCGAACGACGGCGTGGTGGTGTGGACCGGGCCGCTCGGCATCTACGGCAACGCCGTGATCGTGGACCACGGGCTCGGCCTGTTCAGCCTGTACGGCCACATGTCGGAGATCAGCGTCGAGAACCACCGCCCGGTGAACCAGGGCGAGACCCTGGGCAAGAGTGGCACCACCGGCCTCGCCGGCGGCGACCACCTGCACTTCGCGATGGTGCTCGACGGGGTCTTCGTCGACCCGCTGGAGTGGTTCGACAAGAAATGGATCGCCGACCACATCGAGACCAAGCTCTCGGACCGGGTTTCGTCCGGCGGCTAGCGCGCTGGTATCGCGGCGCGCGGCGCGACCTGCCCTGGCGGCGCACGCGCGACCCGTACCGGATCTGGCTGTCGGAGACGATGCTGCAGCAGACGCGCGTCGACGTCGTGGTGCCCTACTACGAGCGCTTCGTCGCGTGCTTCCCCACGCTGCCTGCGCTCGCGGACGCCGCCGAGGCGGACGTGCTCGGCTGTTGGGCCGGCCTCGGCTACTACGCGCGCGCGCGCAACCTGCACCGCGCCGCGGCGGCCGTGGTCCGTGACCACGGCGGCGAGTTGCCGCGCGAGGCCGCGGCGCTGGCGGCGCTGCCGGGGATCGGCCGCTACACCGTCGGTGCGCTGCGCAGCATCGCCTTCGGCGAGCGCGCGGCGGTGGTCGACGGCAACGTGCGCCGCGTGCTCGCGCGGCTGTGCGGGCTGTCCGCGCCGACCGACACCGAGCTGTGGCGGATCGCCGAAGAGCTGGTGCCGGAGCGGGGTGCGGGTGACTGGAACCAGGCGCTGATGGAGCTCGGTGCGACGGTCTGCCTGCCGCGCAACCCCGGCTGCGCCGCATGCCCGGTCGGGAGCGACTGCGCCGCGCGCGCGAGCGGCGCGCCCGAGCGCTTCCCCGCACCCGTGAAACGGGCCGCGCCCCGGCGGATGCGCGCGCTCGCGGGGGTGGTGACGCGGCGCGGACGCGTGCTCGTCTGGCGGCGCCCGTCCGACGGCCTGTTCGGGGGTCTGTGGGAGCTGCCGACCGTGACGGGCGCCGATCCCGCGACCCTGCTCGCCGAGCTGGAGCGCCGGACCGGGATCGGCGCGCGCGCCGGCGCTTCGCTGGGCCAGCTGCGCCACCCCCTGACCCACCGCGACCTGCGGCTCGAGGTGCTCGAGCTCGAAGACTGCGGCGGGCGGCTGCGGACGTCGGCGCGCGGCGATGCGCGCTTCTGCAGCCCTGGCGAGCTCGCCCGGCTTCCCCTCTCGGCGCTGGCGAAGAAAGCGCTGGCGCTCGCGCGTCCGATGGTGCAATAGCAACGAGGGGCTCGGAGGTGCCATGGCGCGCGACCCCGACGAAGACGACGCGCTGTTCGCGGCGGCGGTCGCCGGCGTCGTTCCGCTGGAGCAGACCCGGCTGGCGCCCACCCCGGTCTACCGCGATCCCGTCCCGCTCTCGGAGCGCGAGCGCGAGGTGATCCGCGAGCTCGACGCGCTGGTGAATGGCGAGTCTCCCTTCGACCTGCGCAACTCCGACGAGTTCCTCTCCGGCTGCGTCCCGGGGCTCGACCCGCGGGTGCTGCGCCGGCTGCGCAAGGGCGAGTTCACGCCGCAGGCCGACCTCGACCTGCACGGCTGCGACGCGGCCACCGCGCGCGGCCTGGTCGAGGAGTTCGTCGTCGCGGCGCACGCGCGCGGCCTGCGCTGCCTGCGCATCGTGCACGGCCGCGGCCGCCGCTCGCCCAACGGCGAGCCGGTGCTGCGTCCCAGCCTGCCGCGCTGGCTCGCGCGCGGCCCCGCGCGCTGGATCGTCCTGGCCTACACCAGCGCGCCGCCCACCGACGGCGGCACCGGCGCCACCTACGTGCTCCTGCGCCGGGGGCGGGCGCTATGATCCCGCCGTGAGCTCCTCCTTCGGCCACCTGTTCCGGATCCACACCTGGGGCGAGTCCCACGGCGGCGCGGTGGGCGTGGTGATCGACGGCTGCCCGCCGCGGATCCCTTTGTCTGCCGAGGACCTGCAGGTGGAGCTCGACCGGCGCCGGCCCGGCCAGAGCCGGCTCACCACGCCCCGGCAGGAGGCGGACCGCGCGGAGATCCTGTCCGGGATGTTCGAGGGCCAGACGCTCGGCACGCCCATCCTCGTGCTGGTGCGCAACGAGGACGCGCGCCCGGAGGCCTACGCGGAGCTGCGCGACGTCTACCGGCCCTCGCACGCGGACTTCACCTACGAGGCCAAGTACGGCATCCGCAACTGGCAGGGCGGCGGCCGGGCGAGCGCCCGGGAGACGATCGGCCGGGTCGCGGCAGGCGCGATCGCGCGCAAGGTGCTGAGTCGCTTCGGCGTCGGCGAGATCGTCGGGTTCGTCTCGCAGGTGCACACGATCGAGGCCAAGTCCGATCCGTTCGCAGTGACTCGGGCGCAGGTCGAGGCGTCGATCACGCGCTGTCCGGACTCGGTCGCCGCGGAGGAGATGATCCGCCGCATCGACGAAGCGCGGACGAATGGCGACTCACTCGGCGGCACGGTGACCTGCGTCGCGCACGGAGTGCCGCCCGGCCTGGGCGAGCCCGTGTTCCACAAGCTCGAGGCGGAGCTCGCGGGCGCGCTGCTCTCGCTGCCCGCGTGCAAGGGCTTCGAGGTCGGCTCCGGCTTCGCGGGCACGCGCATGCTCGGCAGCGAGCACAACGATCCCTTCGTACTCGAGGACGGACGCGTGCGCACGCGCACCAACCGCTCCGGCGGGATCCAGGGTGGGATCTCGAACGGCGAGCCGATCCTGGTGCGCGCCGCCTTCAAGCCGACGGCCACCATCCGCAAGGAACAGGACACCGTGAGCCGCGAAGGCGAAGCCGTGAAGCTCGAGGCCCAGGGCCGCCACGACCCCTGCGTGCTGCCCCGCGCCGTCCCAATGGTCGAGGCGATGGTGGCGCTGGTCTTGTGCGACCACGTGCTGCGGCAACGCGCCATCAGCCCGTAGCGGGGCCCGGCGCGGCGAAGCCGCGCCACCCGCCTCTTCGCTCGGCTCCGCCTCGCTGCGCGCCGGCGCCTGCGGCGCTGCGGCTTGCGGACCTACGTCAAGCGTAAAGGGGGTCTGCGGTGCGGCCGATGGCGGGGCGTGGTTTTTGATGCCGTCGGCTTGGCGATCCTGGTCGCGTTCGTCGCACTCGGCGCGTTCCGCGGCTCGTTCGCGGGGTTCCTGCGCGTCACGACCGTCGCTGTGGCCTACGCCGCCGGCTTCATGGCGGCGACCCGGCTGGGGAAGGTCGCCGCCGTCCTGTCGGGGAGCTCGCGGCTGGTCTCGTCGATGCTGCTGGGCGCGGGCGTGTTCGCCTTCGTCTACCTGGCGGGCACCGTGGTGTCGGCGTTGCTGATCCGCTGGGAACGCGATCGCCGGGACGATCGGCCGCGCGGCGGCTTCGACCGGTTCGGCGGCGCCTGCTTCGGCGCGCTGCAGGCGGGGCTCGCTCTCCTGCTGCTGGCGGTGCTCGGCAGCGTGCTCGACGCGGCGTACCACGCGGGGCTGCCGCAGGGCATCGACGCCAGCCACTCGCTGCTGGTCGGCAGCACCCGCGTGGTGGTCGCGAACGGCCTCGGCCGCGTGCTTGGGGACGGCCCGGGCTCGCAGCTCGCCGTGAAGCTGGTGGCAAACCCGGGCGACGCGCTCGGGTCGCTGCGGCAGCTGCTCGCGAGCCCGCCGTTCGCGCGGCTGCAGCAGGACAGCGAGTTCTGGGAGATGCTCGGCTCCGGCGACGTGGACCTGGCGCTCGGACGCACGAGCTTCTTCCAGCTGATGCACGACGATGCGACGCGCGCCCGGCTGGCCGACCTGGGGCTCGTGCCCGAGGCCGCCCGCTCGGATCCCAATGCCTTCCGCACGGCGCTGCGCACCACGCTCGAGGCGGCTGCGCCGCGCATCCGCGCGATCCGCAGCGACCCGGCGATCACCCAGCTCGCCTCCGATCCCGAGGTGCAGCACGCGCTCGACGGCGGCAACGGCATGGCGCTGCTCGCGCATCCCGGCTTCCGCGAGCTCCTGGACCGCATCATGCGCGACTACGAGAATGCCGCCGCGCAGGGCAACTAGGGCAGGATCGCGAAGCCCGCGACTGCGGCCGCAAGTCCCAGCAACACCCCGGCGCTCGCGCAGAGCGCATGCCAGTTGCGCAGCGGCAGGCGGCCGCGCCGCTCGAGGGCCAGGCCGAGCGACCCGCCCGCGCTGAAGCCGGCGAGCGCGCCGCTCGCGAGCCAGGCGTGGAAGGAGTGGAACACCGGCTTGTCGCGCAGGAACGCCATCGAGGCGAGGCCCGAGGCAAAGCCCGCAATTGCCAGCAAAACCACCGCCCGTGCCAGGCGGCGGTGCCGGCGCGAGTCCACCGGCCGCCGCGTGAGCCGGCCGCGGCGGATGCGCAGGCCGTCGCGCAGCACGAACAGCGCGAGCGCGAGGACCCCGACCATCGCGGCGGGGTGCAGATAGGCGAGCGTCCGCACGGCACGCGAGCCTACCGGCGCACGGGTGACTGGTCCAGGCAGCGGGAACCTGTTATTCGTTGCGCGGATGGGGATGGATGAGGGGTCGCTCCTGCGGGCTGCCGTCGCTCACCTCGAGCGCTACCGCAGCGCGATCGAAGCCGAGGTCAACCGCCGTCTGGGCCGTGCGGAGCCCGCGCCCGAGATCCGCGCGGAGGTGATCCGCCGCTTCCGCACCTTCTGCCGGCTGGCGAGCCTCTCACTCGACGATGCGCGTGTCTCGCTCGACGGCCTGGGCGGCACGAGCGCGCTGGCGCTCGAAGCGTCGGTGCACTCGGCGGTCGAGGTCGCCGTCTCGTTCGGCGCGCCGGGCGAGGTCGCACAGGCGCTGCGCGACATGGAAGCGCGCTTCCGCGCCGGCGTCCGCCGCATCCTCGCGCCCGACGAGAGCGAGCACCGGCCCGAGCGCAACAAGAAGCGCCCCACGCCGAACGCCGGCAAGCGCGTGCGCGGCGCGATCGACCGCATCAGCGACACCTACGTCGCGGTGAACCTCGACACCAACACCATCTTCGACGTGAACCCCGCCGCCGAGGCGCTGTTCGCGAGCGACGCCGCGCGGCTGATCGGCGGCAAGCTGGGCGACTTCGTGGCGCCCGGTGACCAGCTGGCCTTCGCCGACCTCGAGTCGCGGCTCGACGCCGGCGAGGACGCCGGCCCCATCGAGCTCACCATCGCGCGCCCCAACGGCGACTTCGTGCCCGTCGAGCTGACGATCGCGAACCACCTGATCTCCGGCCGGCGCTTCGCGATCTTCCTGGTGCGCGAGCGGCTGAAGCGCATCGCCTAGCGCGGCGACTCACTCCACCCGGACCAGCGCGCCCGGCGGGATCCGCTTCACCAGCGCGGCCGCCGCCCGCTCCGCGTAGTCGGCGTCGCGCGACTCGAGCGTGAGCATGGTCATGTAGTCGACGTCGGGCGTGGTGCGCGGGTAGCTGCCCAGCATCAGGTCCTTGAACTCGACCAGCAGCGCGTTCAGATCCTCGGCGATGTCGCTCTCGATCAGGCTCACGTAGACGCGCCGCAGGTAGATCGGGCTGCCCTTGAACACCTCGCGCGCGGCCTCGAACTTGGCCTGCAGCAGCCTCGGGATGCCCGGGAAGATGAACACGTTGCGCACGTAGACCAGCGGGAACCACAGGTCCTTGGTGGCGATCAGGCTCGCGCCGGCGGGGAGCATGCACATCTTCATGTGACTCGCGTTGGGCTCGCGGGCGCGCAGCGCTCCGCGCAGCATCGCCACCATCTCCTCGTGCGCGACCAGCGGCAGCTCGAAGGCCGCGGCCACGCCGTCCATGGTGACGTCGTCGTGCGTCGGGCCGACTCCGCCCGAGGTCAGCACGTAGTCGAAGCTCTGGCTGAACTCGCGCACGTCGCGCGCGATCTCCGCCACAACGTCGGGAATCACGTGCACGCGCGGCACGTCCACGCCCTGCCGCCGCAGCTCGCGCAACAGATAGGGCGTGTTCTCGTCCTGGATCTTCCCCGTCAGGATCTCGTTGCCGATGATCAAGATGCCGGCGGTGGACATCGCGGGCAGTCTAGCAGCGCTGTGGCCGCGCGTGCCGGTCGTCTATCCTCGCGCGTGTGCCGACGGTGCGGTTCCTGCCCAAGGGCGTCGAGGCGCGCGTCGCGAAGGGCACGCGGCTGATCGACGCGGTGCGCGCCGCGGGGCTGCCGATCGCGCGCGCCTGCGGAGACGACCTGGTGTGCGCGAAGTGCGGCGTGCGCGTCGTCCACGGCAAGGTCGCACGCGAAGCCGCGGTCGAGCGCCGCGCCAAGGAGCGCAATCGGGTGCCGCGCGAGCTGCGCCTGGCCTGCGCAGTGCGCGTGCAGGGCGACCTCGTGGTCTCGGCGGAGTACTGGTGAAGCGCGCGCTGCTCCTGGTCGACCACGGCAGCCGCGAGCCCGAGGCGGGTGCGAACCTCGATCGCGTGGTGGCCCAGCTGCGCGAGCGGAGGCCGGGGCTCGCGGTGTACGTCGCCCACCTCGAGCTGGCCGAGCCGTCCATCGCGGCTGCAGTGGCCGCCTGTGCCCGCGACGGGGTCGAGGAGCTGGTCGTGCACCCGTTCTTCCTCGCGGCGGGCCGCCACGCGGCGAGCGACGTCCCGGGCGCGGTCGCGGCCGCGGCCCGGGCATTTCCCGGGCTGCGCGTGCGGCTCACTCCGCCCACCGGGGCGGCTGCTGGTATCGCGGAGCTGATTCTGGCTACGCTCCCGGGCGAATGAGGGCGGTATGGCGCGGATCAACGACCACTACCTGAAGCTCGCGGGCGGCTACCTCTTTCCCGAGATCGGCCGGCGCGTGCGGGCGTTCCAGGAGCGCAACCCCAAGGCGGACCTGATCCGCCTCGGCATCGGCGACGTGGTGCTGCCGATCGGGCCGTCGATCCGCGCCGCGATGCACCGCGCGATCGACGAGCTCGGCGCCGAGGAGACCTTCCACGGCTACGGCCCCGAGCAGGGCTACGACTTCCTGCGCGAGGCGATCGTGCAGCACGACTTCAAGGCCCGCGGCGTGGCGGTCGCGCCCGACGAGGTGTTCGTCTCGGACGGCAGCAAGTGCGATAGCGGCAACATCCAGGAGATCTTCTCCAGCGCCGCGCACGTGGCGGTGCCCGACCCGGTCTATCCCGTCTACGTCGACACCAACGTGATGGCGGGCCGCACCGGCCCGGCCGCGGAGGACGGCTCCTACCCGGGCATCACCTACCTGCCCTGCACCGAGCACAACCACTTCCGGCCGGCGCCGCCGGAGCAGCCGGTGGACCTGGTCTACCTGTGCTTCCCCAACAATCCGACCGGAGCGGCCGCGACTCGCGCCGACCTGGAGCGCTGGGTGGCGTGGGCGAAGCAGGCCGACGCGGTGCTGCTCTACGACGCGGCCTACGAGCGCTACATCCGCGACCCGGCGCTGCCGCACTCGATCTACGAGATCCCGGGTGCGCGCGAGGTCGCGCTGGAGTTCCGCAGCTACTCCAAGCTCGCGGGCTTCACCGGGCTGCGCTGCGGCTACGTGGTCGTGCCGAAGGACGTCGTCGGCAAGGACGCCAAGGGGAACGCGGTCGGCCTGCACCGGCTGTGGCTGCGCCGGCAGAGCACCAAGTTCAACGGCGCGAGCTACCCGATCCAGGTCGGCGCGGCGGCGTGCCATGCGCCCGAGGGCGCGCGCGAGGTCGCGGCCAGCATCGACTACTACATGGAGAACGCGCGGCTGATCCGCGCCGGGATGACGGCGGCGGGCCTGCGCGTCTTCGGCGCCGAGAACGCGCCCTACGCCTGGATCGCGACACCGGACGGTGTCGGCTCGTGGGGGCTGTTCGACCGGCTCCTGCACGAGGCCCACGTGGTGTGCACGCCCGGCGCCGGCTTCGGCGCCTGCGGCGAGGGCTACCTGCGGCTCTCGGCGTTCGGCAAGCGCGACCGCATCGAAGAGGCGATCGCGCGCGTGAAGAAGACGCTCACGGGATAGCGATGGACTTCCGCGACAGCCCCGAGCAGGCCCGCTTGCGCGCCGAGGTGCGCGCCTTCGCCGCCCAGGATGCGGCGCTGGCCGCGCGGCCGTTCCTCGAGGACGGCTGGATCGCCGGCTTCGACTCCGACTTCTCGCGCCGCATCGCAGCCCGCGGCTGGATCGGCATGACCTGGCCCAAGCAGTACGGCGGCGGCGAGCGCAGCTACCTCGACCGCCTGATCGTCACCGAGGAGCTCCTGCTCGCGGGCGCGCCGGTCGCGGCGCACTGGTTCGGCGACCGCCAGATCGGCCCTGCGCTGCTCGCGCACGGCACCGAGCAGCAGAAGCTCGAGCTGGTGCCGCGGATCGCGCGCGCCGAGATCAGCTTCTGCGCGGGCATGAGCGAGCCGAACGCCGGCAGCGACCTCGCCGCGCTGGCCACCCGTGCGGACCTGGAAGGCGACGAGTTCGTGATCCGCGGCCAGAAGATCTGGACCAGCTTCGCGACCCAGGCCGACTACTGCTACCTGGTCGCGCGCACCAACCCGAGCGCCCCGCGCCACAAGGGCATCAGCGAGCTGTTGATCTCGATGCGCACGCCCGGGATCACCGTGCGGCCGATCCGCGACATGGTCGGCGAGTCGCACTTCGGGGAGCTGTTCTTCGACGAGGTGCGCGTGCCGAAGTCCGCGCTGATCGGGCAGCTCGACCACGGCTTCTACCAGATCATGCAGCAGCTCGACTTCGAGCGGAGCGGCATCGAACGCCTGGTGTCGAACGCGCCGCTGTGGCGCGCGGCGCTGGCGCACGCCCGCGCGAGCGGCATGACCGCGCGCGACTCCGCGCTGCGCAACCGCCTGGCAGAGCTCGAGATCGCCTGGCGCGCGGGCCGCGGCCTGATCTACCGCGTGGCCGAGATGCTCTCCCAGGGGCGCGTGCCCAACCACGAGGCCGCAGTCGCGAAGACCTTCTGCACCTCGCTCGAGCAGCGCATCACCGATGCCGTGTCGCAGATCTACGGCCCCGACGCGGCGCTCGACGCCAGCGACCCGCGCGCGCCGCTGGCCGGCCGCGCCGCCCGCACGCTGCTCTACGCGCCCGCCTACACCATCCAGGGCGGCACCAACAACATCCTGCGCAACATCATCGCCACGCGCGGGCTCGGGCTTCCGGGCTAGGTTCGAGCGGGCTAGAGTCTCTTTTGTGGGGTGGAAGCCGCTGCGCCTCGCCGCAGGCGCTCTGTGTCTCGGGGTGAGCGCGTGTCACACGATTCGCTTCGACGTCTCACATGCTCCGACGGCCACCCAGCCGATCGAGGTCCGCAAGAACTTCTTCTGGTGGTCGCTCTACCCCGACATGGAGGTAGACATGCGCACCTACTGCCCGGATGGCACCGGCAGGATCGAAGAACAGACCACGTTCACCGACGGTTTGCTCGGGTCGTTGACGCTGGGCATCTACACGCCGCGAACGTCGTACTACTACTGCCGCCTGCCGGCACCGCCTCCGACTGTCGCCGCCCCGGTCCCTCCCGCGCCGGGAGCCTCGCCGTGAAGTTGCGCGCGCTCGCCCTCGCCGTCCTGTGTTTCGGCTCGGCCGGGTGTTTCCGAACGCTGTACGTCAACCTGCGACCGCCCAACACACCCACTCCCGTCGAGAACGACGACACCCGCAGCCACTACCAGCACGGCGGCGGCTGGCAGAGCTTCTTCGTGTGGGGCTGGTTCCCGAGCGTCAAGAAGATCGACGCCTCCGCAATCTGCGGGGGCGACGATCACGTGTCCGCGGTCGAAACCCAGCAGACCTTCACGGAGGGCCTCGTCGCTTCGGCCGCGGGCTACTACGTGAACGTCTACTCGCCCTGGGGCGCGGTCGTGCACTGCGACCACGTCCCGATCCGCCACTGAACGGGCATTGGACTTCGGCTTCCGGCGGCGACTACCCTCTGGCCATGAGCGAACCGGCCTCGCCGATGCTGACCGAACAGTTCATGCTCGACCCGTACACGGTGATCGCGCGGCTGCGCGCCGAGGATCCGGTGCACTGGTGTCCGATCCCGGGCTTCGGGTTCTGGTTCGTCACGCGCTACGACGACGTGCGCCAGCTCTTCACCGACCCGAACGTGACCAACGACCCGCGCGCCTACGAGCGCTACGTCGCGCCGCCGCCGGGCTCGTACATGGCGAAGGTCGCCGACAAGGGGCTGTTCTCGCTGCCGCCGGACGAGCACGCGCGGGTGCGCCGGCTGGTGTCGGCCGCGTTCACGCCGCGCGCGATCGCGCGCATGGACGAGCAGGTGCGCGACGTGGTCGAGCAGTTCTCGGCGCCGCTGCGCGGGCGCCGCGGCGTCGTCGACTTGATGGCGGAGTACACCGACCCGATCCCGAACGCGGTGATCAGCCGCGTCACCGGCGTGCCCGCGAAGACCGGCGAGGAGGTGCGCTTCCGCGAGCTCGCGCAGGCCACCATCCGCGGCTTCTTCGCATTCTCCGATCCGGCCGCGAAGGAGGCGGGCAACGCCGCGTTCGTCGAGCTGGCGGAGTGGGTGCGCAAGATGGCGGAGGAGCGCCGCCACTCGCCCGAGGAGGACCTGATCACCGATCTGGTGCGCGCGCGGGACCGCGGCGACGCGATGAACGACGACGAGATCGTGAACCTGATCACGGGCCTGATCGGCGCGGGGAGCGAGACCACCGCGATCGGCGGCTTCGTCTCGATCCTCACCATGCTCGAGCACCCCGACGCGGCCGCGCGGCTGCGGCGCGAGCCGGCGCTCGTGCCCGGCGCGGTGAACGAGATCCTGCGCTACGCGTTCGGTGGCCAGGGCGGGCTGCCGCGCTACGCCGTGCGCGACTTCGAGCTGCGCGGAAAGCAGATCAAGCAGGGCCAGATGCTGATGCTCTCGTTCAGCGGAGCCCACCGCGACCCGTCGGTGTTTCCGGATCCCGACCGCTTCGACGTGGAGCGCGACAACACCGAGCTCACCATCTTCGGCCGCGGTCCGCACTACTGCATCGGCGTGCACCTCGCGCGCTCCGAGATGGGCTTCATGCTCCAGTCGGCGCTCGGGTTCCTGCCCGAGCGCGCGCGCCATCGCGACGACCTAGTGCGGTGGAAGCAGATGGGCTTCTTCCGCCGGCCCGAGAACCTGCCCGTCGACTTCGGCTGAGCTCGCGCGGAAGCCGAGGATGAGCTGCTCGATCTCGCCGATGCGCGCGCCCGCGTCGGCGTAGCCGATCTCCACCAGCGCGCTGGTGTAGGCCGAGTCGAACAACAGGTAGCTCATCAGGTCGGCGCTCTGCGCGTCGGGGGTGCCCAGCCCGTCGAGCATGAAGCGCAACAGCCGCGGCATGCGGTGGGCGAAGCGCTGCGCGACCAGCGCCAGGTCCTCCGACGGGCTCACCACCAGCGGCGCCACGATCCGCATCGGCTCGAGCACGCCGTTGCCCTGCTGCGCCTGCGCGGCGACCAGCTCGTTCATGCGCCGCAGGTGGTCGAGGTCGGTGTCGAGGTGGTCGAGGAAGATCGCGTTCAGGAACACACCGCAGATCTGCGCCAGCGGCGGGCAGGGCTGCGGCGGGCCCGCGCCCGCCTCCTGCTGCGCCAGCGCGTCCGCGGCGCGGCTCGAGCGCACGCCGATCGCGAGCAGCCGGCTCGCCCCCAGGCGGATCGCGGGGCTGAGCGGCGTGGTGAGGCGCAGGCCGCCGTCGCCGAACCAGAGCTCCGGCCCGGCCGAGTCGATCCGCACCGGCGGGAACACGAGCGGGATCGCCGCCGACGCAAAGATGTGTTGGTGGGTGAGCGTGACCGGCAGCACCACGCGCCGGCTCTTGCGCCAGATCGCGTGCCCCTGACGGCCCTGGATGAAGATGTACGAGCGCCCGGAGTGGTAGCTGGTCGCGGTGACGGCGACCGCGTAGACCCGCCCGGCCTCGATCGCGCTGCGGATGCCGTTCGGCGGAAGCGCGCGCTCGAGCAGCGCGATCGAGGCC
>Ga0318525_10000183_pt1 | contig 17001 bp, 12 predicted proteins | sample GRESIP052b4f23_FD_203482 | JGI IMG/M metagenome (GOLD analysis project Ga0318525, IMG submission 203482) | Tropical soil microbial communities from Luquillo Experimental Forest, Puerto Rico - GRE.SIPMG.052b4f23 | ecosystem: Environmental > Terrestrial > Soil > Tropical forest > Bulk soil...
CAAGCTTCCCTACGTGACAACCTGCCAGGTTCTTGGCGACCTGCTACCGGGTGAGCCTGAAGAGGAGGAAATTGTCGAGGGCGAGTTCGCCGAGCTGGCCGCTGAGGTACCGCCCGGCCAGAATTACCTTTGGCACACTTCTCGCTACAGCGGACGCAATGTCTTCAAGTGGCGCAGTCGCTACTGGACGTTCTTGCTGAAACTGGACCCGGATCGTCCATCGACGACCCTCCAGGCACAACCGGGGCCCTGGGTAGGTCCATTCCATTGGGAGAACGTGCGTAACGAGTGGGGAGACCTGCGTGCACGACGTCTCCGCGTGCCAGAGATGCTACGGATCATGACTTTCCCTGATGATTTTGTAGTCGTAGGCTCACGGGCAGATGCTCAGCGTCAGCTCGGCAACGCAGTTCCAGTTGAGCTAGGGAAGCTGGTCATTAAGGCGCTCATGGAACAACTCGGTCACCTTACGCTGAGCCGCGCCGAAGCGACTTGTCATGATCAGCTAGAACTGCCCGTCTAGAGGCCATAGCCTTCCCTCAGGACCCAGAGAAGGCGAGCGGTTCTTGGGTATCAAGATCTCTCAAACGATAGCCCGGCAGGTACTCGAAGTAGCGTTCGAGTGGGCGTCGTCAGATCGGCCTGTACCGGAAGCCTGGACCGAATTTGCCATACAAACGTTTCAGATGACGTCCAAGACGTATACCCCAGCTCTGGGCACAGTGCTACTGGCACGAGCGACCGACGACCGCGTCGATCCCCTGTCGATCAAAACCGAGTACGGTCCAGACACCTACAGCCTCCGAACCCTCGGCCATGAGGTACTCGTCCCGGCGGCGCGGCAGCTTGGATTTTCCATTAGAAACACTGGCCGTGAGCCACTCAACAACCAGCCATTTTTCCGCTACGACCATATGAGTGCTATCGATCGGGTTCGTAACAAGCCCGAACATGATCGATTTTTGGCTGGACTCGCGAAGATCGGATCGGCCGATCGCGATGAGGCCCTGGCGGCTTTGGCGGCGTTCCTGCGTGTTGCCATCAGCACAGCCCAACAGCTAGACGATTACACCCTCGCCGACGGCACACTCACAGTACAGCGGGTCATCGCGGCTGTCGAGACATTTCTTGGTGAGGACGTCGACCGCCCACGACGGACTCAAGCCCTCGTAGCCGCCGCTTTCGACGTGACGCACCACGACGTCCGTTCGCGGAAAATCAACGATCCGTCCCGCGACTACCCAGGTGACGTTCAGGCTTTTGAAGGCAACGAACCGATCCTCGCTGCAGAGGCCAGGGCCAAGAGAGTTCGATCCACTGAGGTCGAGAGTTTCGTTTTCGCCTGTCGGCAGGCCGGGATCGAGCGCGCGTTCATGATTGTCCTGTCGCCATCCCATCAAGCGCTGCCAGTGAACATGCTTTGCCAGAAGGCTCTTGATTACACCGGCGTTCTCCTTACGATAATCGAAGACGTTGAGGATCTACTTATTGACGTGTTCGGATGGTCAGACCTCACGCTATCCAATGCGCTCCAAATCTTTACCGCCTCGATGCTGGCTCGGCTCAAGGAGATAGAAGCAAGCAACCGTTCGCTCTCACAATGGGTCGACTTGCTTGAATAACTAGAGCCTTGGGTCAGCCGGCTAGCTCACGCTCCAGCGGGGTACGGAACCGCGGCGTTATCCGGGTCTTCCGGTCCGGCCCGATCCACTCGCCGAGCCGGTGCGCCTCGGCGGCGATGGCCGCCGAGGCCTCGGCGCCGACGTCCTCGAGCAGCCGGACCGCGATCTCGCCGTCCCTGCGCTGCGCCCAGCCGCCGACGATCCGGCCGTCCCACCAGGCGGTCGGGCCGATGTTCCCGGACCGGTCGAACAGCGCGGGCGCGTGCTCGCCGACGTACCAGGCCCGGTCGCGCCAGCCCATCGCGGTCGGGTCCAGGGCGGGCAGCAGGGCCGCCCACGGCTCGACCGCGGCCGCCTCGCCGGCGCCGGCCTCAGCGGCGTCGTCGGCGTCGGCGTCGGCGGTGAGCATGATCCCCGTCGTCCCGCCCAGGTCGGCCTCGGTCACCTCGAGCTGGCCCAGTGCCTTCCTGACCTGCGCGGCGGTCCAGCCGGTCCACCACTGCAGGTCGGCGGCCGGGGCCGGGCCGAAGGCGAGCAGCCAGCGCCGGGCCAGTTCGGCCCGCGCGGCGTCGGCCGGCAGCTCGGTCCGGTCCGCGGCGGACCAGGTGAACTGCGTGGAAGTCCAGCCGCCGCGCGGGCGGCCGCGCACGATGAGCCCCTCGGCGGACAGCAGCGTGAGCAGCCGGGTGGTCAGGTTTATCGCCCCGCCGTAGGGATTGTCCTGCGCCGCCACGATCTGCGTGCGCAGCCGCGGCTCGTCCCTGGCCAGCTCCGCGCCGGTCGCGGAGCCGCGGGCGCCCAGCACGCGCACGGTGGCCTCGCCGACCTCCTTGAGCCAGGTCGCCGCGTCCGGGGCGATGCCCGCGTCCTGGACCACCTGGACGAGCTGCCGGCGGAGCCGTTCGGCGATCTGGTCGGTGCAGGCGGCCTGGATCACCGGCGCCAGGCCGGCCGGCACCACGAACACCGTGCGGCGCATGCCGAGCATCCGCACCAGCGTGCGTTCGGTGTACAGCGCGTGCTCGATGGCCGCTATGCCGACACCGGTGGTGCGGGCCCGGACGGAGAGGTAGACCGAGGCCGGGTCGGTGCCGTGCAGCGCGATGATGTCCGTCACCGCGCCGGTCGCCGTGCTGGCCCGCACCCCCAGGTGATGGCGCACCGCCAGCCGCCGTCTGCGTTCCGCCGCGCTGACCGGCCGGACTCCGGTTCCCATGACGACGACCCTACTCGCGGCCAGCACGGTGCTCGGCCGCCACGGTACTCGGCCAGCACGGTACCGTCGGACCGTGACCACCTTCCGCCACCCGGGCACCGTTCTGACCGACCGGTTCTTCGCCGTCCCGCTCGACCACCAGCGGCCGGACGGCGAGCAGATCGAGGTGTTCGCCCGGGAGGTGGTCGCGGCCGACAAGGCCGACGCCGGCCTGCCCTGGCTGCTGTTCCTGCAGGGCGGCCCCGGATTCGGGGCGCAGCGGCCCGAAGGCAGGGAATCCTGGCTGAACCGGGCGCTCGACGACTACCGGGTGCTGCTGCTCGACCAGCGCGGCACCGGCCGGTCCTCTCCCGCGAACCGGCGGACCCTGGCCGCCCTCGGATCCGGGGCGCCGGCCCGGGCCCAGGCCGACTACCTGGCGCACTTCCGCGCCGACAGCATCGTCCTGGACGCCGAACTGATCAGGCGCGAGCTGACCGGCGAGCCGTGGAGCGTGCTCGGCCAGAGCTTCGGCGGCTTCTGTACCGTCACCTACCTGTCGTTCGCCCCGCACGGCATCAGGGAGGCGTTCATCACCGGCGGGCTGCCCGGACTCGACGTGACCGCCGACGACGTCTACCGGCACACCTACCGGGCCGTGGCGGCCAAGAACGCGGCGCACTACCAGCGGTACCCCGGTGACGCGGAACGGGCCCGGCAGATCGCCGACCACCTGGCCGCCCGCGACGTGCGGCGGCCGGACGGCGCGCCGCTGACGGTGGAGGCGTTCCAGTCGGCCGGGGCCATGCTCGGTTCCAGCCGCGGCAGCCACGCGCTGCACTACCTGCTCGAGAACCCGTTTGCGGACGGCGAGATCGCCGACGCCTTCCGCTACGCGATGATGGGCGAGCTCAGCTTCGCGGCCGGCCCGCTGTACGCGCTGCTGCACGAGGCGTGCTACGCCCAGGGAACCGCGACCCGGTGGTCCGCGCAGCGGATCAGGGCGGAGTTCGCCGAATTCGACCCGGGCGCCGAGCCGCTGTACTTCACCGGCGAGATGATCTACCCGTGGATGATCGACGCCGACCCGGTGCTGCGCCCGCTGCGCGAGGCCGCCGACATCCTGGCCGAACGGGATGACTGGCCGCCGCTGTACGACCCGGCGCGGCTCGCGGTCAACGACGTGCCGGTGGCGGCCGCCGTCTACTACCACGACATGTACGTGGACCGTGAGTTCTCCATGCGGACCGCGCAGGCCATCCGCGGCCTTCAGGCCTGGGTGACCAGTGAGTACGAGCACGACGGGCTGCGGGTCAGCGACGGGGCGGTGCTCGACCGCCTGATCGGCATGGTCCGCGGCAACATCTAAAGGAGGTAGCGCGTGGATATCGGAATCGGCCTGCCCAACACGGTGCCGGGGACCGAGGGCAGGAGGCTCATCGACTGGGCCAAGCTCGCCGAGGAAGCCGGGTTCAGCACCCTGGGCACCATCGGCAGGCTCGTCTATCCGAACTACGAGGAGCTGGTCGCCCTGTCGGCGGCCGCGGCGGTCACCAGCCGGATCCGGCTGACGACGAGCGTGCTGCTGGCGCCGCTGTACTCCAACACCGCGCTGTTCGCCAAGCAGACGGCCTCGCTCGACCGGCTCTCCGGAGGGCGCCTGGTGCTCGGCCTCGGGCTCGGCGGGCGCGACGACGACTTCACCGCCAGCGCGCTGCCGACCGCCGGCAAGGGGCGGCGCTTCGACCAGCAGCTGTCCGAGATGAAGCGGATCTGGTCCGGCGAGCGCTACGGCACCGCCGGCGCCATCGGTCCCGAGCCGGTGCGGCGCGGCGGTCCCGAACTCATCCTCGGCGGCACGGCCGAGGCCTCCTTCCGCCGGGTCGCGCTGCTGGGCGACGGCTGGATCATGGGCGGCGGCACGCCGGACATGTTCGCCCAGGCCGCGGCCAGCGTCGATCAGGCCTGGCAGGAGGCGGGCCGGCCGGGCAAGCCGCGCAAGCTCTCGCTCGCCTACTTCGCGCTCGGATCCGGCGCCCGCGACCAGGCGGACAACTATCTGCTGCACTACTACAACTGGCTCGGCGACGTCGCCAGGCAGATCGCGGCGGGCGCCGCCGTCAGCACCGAGATGGTCAAGAGCTACGCCGCGGCGTTCGCGTCGGCCGGCTGTGACGAGCTCATCTTCGTGCCGACCACCGCCTCGGCCGACCAGGTCGGGCTGCTCGCCGCCGCGGTCCTCTAGCTGGTCCCTGACCGCGGGCGTTTCCCTCCGAAAGGGGAATACCGGGACGCCGGGCGCTGTTGCCGCGGTCGTGACGGGACAGCCGCTGGAAGACGTGCAGTTCTGGTTCGATCCGCTGTGCCCCTGGGCCTGGATCACCTCCCGCTGGATGCTGGAGGTGGAGCAGGTGCGGCCGATGCGGACCGAGTGGCGGATCATGTCGCTGGCCTACCTGAACCTGGTCCAGCATGAGGGCAAGGGCCTCACCGAGGAGTACCTGGAGCGGATGAGCCGGGCCTGGGGTCCCATCCGGGTCTGCGCCGCCGCCGCCAAGCACGGCGGCCCCGGCATCCTCGGCCCGCTCTACACCGCGATCGGCACGCGGTTCCACGTCCAGGGGCGCCGGGAGGATCCCGGGGTGATCCCGGAGGCCCTGGCCGAGGTCGGATTGCCCGGGTCGCTGGCCAGCGCCGCGACGAGCACCGAACTCGATCAGTTCATCAAGGACTCCCACAACGAGGCGTTCGATGACGTCGGCCTGGACGTGGGCACCCCGGTGATCCGCATCCGCGGCCAGGCCATCTTCGGCCCGGTCGTCACGCCCGCGCCGCGCGGCGAGGCCGCCGGGCGCCTGTGGGACGGGGTGGCCCTGGTGACCGCGACGGACGGCTTCTTCGAGCTCAAGCGCAGCCGGGACCGCAAGCCCGCCTTCGACTGACCAGCCCCGTACGCCGCCCCGTGGCGCGCACCCGGTGCCGCTCTCGCCTTGGTCAGGAGCTGGTGCCGCTGCGGTGCTGATGGCCGAGCATCTGCTCGAGCCAGGCCGCGGCGGTCGCGGCCGTCTTCCTGGACCGTAGCCTGACCTGCAGATCGACCCCGGCACTGCGCAGCAGCAGCGACCCGGACCGCACGCTGGCCTGCTGGATGGCGCGGCGCGGGACGAGCAGCGCGTCGGTCGCGCCGCCGGACCGCCGGGAGCGCAGGACGATCAGCTCGTACGGGGTGGCCGCGATCAGGCACGCCCGGCCTGAGCCGGCCGCGGCGACCTGGTCCGCCGGGTCAAGCGGCAGGACCGCCAGGTCCCAGGCGGGCCGGCCGCGGCCGGTGAACCCGGTCCGCTGCCCATGGGCCAGGACCGGGGCCGGGACCGGGGCGGGATGGCCCACGGCCCGCCGCCGCAGGCGGCGGATCAGCGCGTTCATCCCGGCGTCCCCGGCCACGTCGTACCGCACGGGCAGCCGGCCCGACGGCCCGGCGACCACCAGCTGCCGGGCCGTCCCGCGGGTATGCCGCCGGATCGCGGCGATCTCGCCGAACGGCACCATGACCCGGATGCCGGGTTCGGGCGGTGCCTGCACCCACAGCGCCACGGCCCGGTCCCCCACGCCCAGGACGCACGGCGGGGTGTACACGAAGCGGCGCCGCAGCAGGCTGGCATGGCGCCCGGCGCAGGGCAGGATCAGCAGGTCCTCCAGGCCGAAACGCCCGATGCCCGCGCTCAGCGCCGCGCGGGCGCCCGGCGGCAGCCGGGCCAGGTCGGACGGTGGCATCGGCGCGTCCGGCAGCCCGGCCGGGATCAGGTGGGGCCGCAGGTCCGTGCCGAAGGCCTGTTCCCACTCCTCGATCGAAGGGCCACCCATGCCAGCCTCCGGCGAGCCTCATCGCCGTCATCATTCCATCACCGGCCGTCGGCTCCCGCAAGCGAGAAGAGGGCCTGCCGCTCGCCGGCCGCCTGGCTCGCGGGAAGATCGGGGCACGCGCCACGGCCGTTCGGTGCACAACAGATCGTTCTTGTGTTAGTTGTTGGCTCACGCACGTTGGCCCGGACCCGAGGTGGTGTGATGTCGGACCGTCTGTTTGAGCTCGCCTGGACCCCCGAGGGCATTGTGGCGCGGGTTCGGCTGCGGGGCACCCCGCTGCTCGTCTCGCCGCTGCTGAACCGCGGCACCGCGTTCACGCTGGCCGAACGGGAGGAGCTCGGGCTGACCGGGCTGCTGCCCGAGGGCGTGTCGACGATCGAGGGGCAGCTGCGGCGGGTCTACGCGCAGTACCGGCGCCAGCCCGACGACCTGGCCAAGAACCTGTACCTGGGCAACCTGCGGGACCGCAACGAGGTGCTGTTCTACCGGCTGCTGACCGAGCACATCCACGAGATGCTGCCGATCGTGTACACCCCGACGGTGGGCACCGCGATCGAGCGGTACAGCCTGGAATACGGCCGTCCGCGCGGGGTGTACCTGTCGGTGGACCATCCCGACCAGGTGGAGACGGCCTTCCGCAACTACGGGCTCGGCCCCGACGACGTCGACCTGGTCGTGGCCACCGACTCCGAGGGCATCCTGGGCATCGGGGACTGGGGCGTGGGCGGCATCGCGATCGCGATCGGCAAGCTGGCCGTCTACACCGCCGCGGCCGGGCTGCATCCCCGCCGGGTCATCCCGGTCGTGCTGGACGCGGGCACCGACAACCAGGGCCTGCTGGCCGAGGACATGTACCTGGGCAACCGGCACCCGCGGGTCCGCGGCGAGCGGTACGACCAGCTGATCGAGGCGTACGTCGCGACCGCCACCAGGCTGTTCCCGCACGCGATGCTGCACTGGGAAGATTTCGGCGCCGGCAACGCCCGCCGCATCCTGCTCAAGTACGCCGGCGCCTGCTGCACCTTCAACGACGACATCCAGGGCACCGCGGCCGTGGTGCTGGCCGCCGCCCTGTGCGCGACCCGCGCCGCCGGGACGGCGATGCGCGATCAGGTCGTGGTGATCCACGGCGCCGGCACCGCCGGGATCGGGATCGCCGACGCGCTGCGCCAGGTCATGATCGACGACGGCCTGCGCCCGGACGAAGCCACCGCACGGTTCTACGCGCTGGGCAGCAAGGGCCTGCTGACCGGCGACTACCCCGGGACGCTGCGGGACTTCCAGGTGCCCTACGCGCGGCCCGCCGCGGAAGTGGCCGGCTGGCGGCGGGACGGGGACGGGCGCATCGGCCTGGCCGAGGTGGTGTCGCGCAGCCGCCCCACCATGCTGATCGGGACCTCGACGCAGCCCGGGGCGTTCTCCGAGCAGATCGTCACCGAGATGGCGGCGCATGCCGCCCGGCCCGTCATCATGCCGCTGTCCAACCCGACCTCGCACTCCGAAGCCCAGGCCGCCGACCTCATCGCCTGGACCGGCGGGCGGGCGCTCATCGCGACCGGCAGCCCGTTCCCTCCGGTGGACCACGGCGGCGTCCGGTACGAGATCGGCCAGGCCAACAACGCGCTGATCTTCCCCGGCCTCGGGCTCGGCGTGACCGTCAGCCGGGCCCGCCGGGTCAGCGACGGCATGCTGGCCGCCGCGGCCCATGCGCTGGCCGGGCTGTCCGACGCCGCCGCCCCCGGCGCCGCCGTGCTGCCCCCGGTCACCAGCTTGCGCGCGGTGTCCGCCGCGGTCGCGGTCGCAGTGGCCCGGGCCGCCCGCGCCGAGGGACTGTCCGACGTGCCGCTCGACGGCCTGCCCGAGCGTGTGCGCCAGGCCATGTGGGAGCCGGCCTACCCCAGGATCGAGGCCATCTGAGGCCTCCATCCGACCTCCACACGTTCTGCGCACCGCGTGCACGCTGCCCGCAGACCCTGGACCGAGTTGGCCGCCTTCTGTCCGCCCGGGAGGCGGCCATCACGTCAGTGCCCGACGGGCTCGCAGGAGGCCTGGTGGGGGAACAGGACCGCGCCGACGCCGGGGATCGCCTGGCTGCGGGCGAACCGCAGCAGGGTATCCGCGGCCTGCTGCGCGTTCTCGCCGGTCCGGGACATCCGGGCGGCGATCAGGCCGGCGACCACCGGGGTGCAGAACGACGTCCCGCTCCACGTGGCCATCCCGCGGAACTGCCTGCGCTCCCCCACGGGCGGCTCGTGGCACATGTAAGTGCCCTCGGGGAAGGCGTTGACCAGGTCCTCGCCCGGCGCGTAGACGTCGACCCACCGGCCGTGGTTGGTGAAGGACGCCCGTTCCCGCCCGTTCGCGGCCAGGGCGCCGACGCCGATCACCCCCGGGTGGGCGGCCGGCCACATCCGGCGTGACGCTCCGTCGTTGCCGGCCGGCGCGAGCACGGCCAGCCCCTTCATCTGGCGGATGCGCCGTTCGTACAGGTCATCGAAGGTGTGCAGGGACTGGTCGCGGTGCGTCGCGGAGGTGAAGGTGAACACCAGGATGTCCGGGTCCCGGTCCAGGGCGTGCTCCAGGCTGGACGCCAGGTGCGTCTCGTAGTCCGCGCCCGCGATGTCGAACGCCCGCTCGACGAAGACCGAGACGCGGGGCGCCACGCAGCGCAGGATCCCCGCGACGAACGTCCCGTGGCCGGCGTAGGGCGCTATCACCGCCTCGCCGTGGTGGTCGGCGTACGGGTTCTCCATCCGGCCCCGCACGCCGGCGAGCCACGGGTGGCGCAGGCCGGCGTTCGGGATCAGCCCGGTGTCCACGACGCCGACGGACACGCCGTCGCCGTCGTCCCCCGCGGCCGGGGCCGGGACCGGCTCCACGGTGCCGGGCGCCACCTCCATGGGTTCGGTCGCCGGGCAGGCGTGCGGGCACACGTAGACCTTGTGCTCCGGCCTGGCCACCCCGTGCCCGAGGGCCTGGTCGAGGCGGCCGACCAGGTCCGGCACCAGCGCCGGCGTGGGCGGCACGGTCAGGCGGAGCAGGCCGCTGCTCACCGCCTCGCGCTGGACCTCCCGCGCGTTCCCCTCCGGGACGTCTCCCCAGCCCGCGTCCTCGAAGATCCGGCCCAGGGCTTCGGTCACCCGCGCGGCGTCAGGCTCGCGGACGAGGATCGCGTACTCGCGGTAGAGATAGTCGACGTCGTCCACGTCGTCCCACCGGTCGGCGGCCGGGTGCGCCGCGGCGCCGGGATGGCCCTCCAGGATCAGCCGCGTCTGGGCTCTCATACGGGCATCGACAGGCATGTGTCCCCCCTTTGCTCAGGTCATGGTCTCGACGGAATGCTGAAATGCAAAATACGATTCAGAAGGTGTCGTCCGTCTCTGACGCCGGCCCGGTGGCCTGGGAGCCGGACAAGCTGCTCGCCCTCGCGCTCTCGCGCCCAGCCGAGGCGCTGGCCGCCGCGCGCGAGGTGCTGGCCGGGCACCCGACCGCGGCGCAGGCCGCGGTCGCGCACCAGGCGGCCGGCGTGGTGCTGAGAGATTTCGGCGGCATCGGCGACGCCATCGAGGAGTTCAGGCACGCGCGCCGGTTCGCGCGCAAGGCCGGGCTCGCGGGCCGGGAGATCGACATCTCCGCCAGCCTGGGCCTGGCCTGGGTCCTGGCCGGGCAGACGCAGCGCGGCCTTGCGGTCCTGGACACCGCGGTCGAGCGCAGCCTCGGGGTCGCGGCGGGCCGGATCCTGATCCGCCGAGTCAGCGCCTTCTACCTGCTGGGCCGCAACGCCGAGGCCCTGCGGGACGCCCAGGCCGCCGTCGACCGGCTGGCCGGCGCGGGCGATCTGGTCTGGGAAGCGCGCGCGGTGGTCTGGCGCGCCGCGGTGTACCTCGCCATCGGCGACATCGAGCGGGCCGACCGGGACTACGCCCGGGCCGAGGGGCTGTACGCCGAATGCGGCCAGCAGCTGGAGTACGCCTCCGCGCGGCAGGAGCGAGGGCTGGCCGCCCACGCCCGCGGCGACCTTCCCGCCGCGCTCGCCCACCTCGACTCGGCCCAGACCCTGTACGACCAGCTGGGCACCTTCGAGGCCGAACTGTTCGTCAACAAGTGCACGGTACTGCTCGCGGCCGGCCTGGCCCGGGACGCGCTGAGCGAGGTCAGCGCGGCCGTGTCCACGATCGAGCGGGCCCGCGGCTCGGCGACCAGGCGCGCCGAGCTGCTGTACTCCTGCGCCCTGGCCGCCGTCGCGACCGGCGACCTCGGCCTCGCGCAGGAGCGCAGCGGCGAGGCGCTGAGGTTGTTCCGCCGTCAGCGGCGCCCCTGGTGGGCGGCCCGCGCCGAGCTGGTCCTGCTGCTGTGCCGGTCCGCGGCGGGCGAGGACCGGCCGGCCGCGCTGCTGCAGGCGGCCCGCCGGGTGACCGCGCGGCTCGACGAGCTCGACCCGGCCCGGGCCGTGGACGCCCACCTGCTCACCGGCCGCCTGGCGCTGGCGCGCGGGCGGCGTGACGAGGCCGCCCGGCACCTGGGCTTGGCCGCGAACGCCCGGCACCGGGGTCACCTGCGCACCCGCAGCGTCGGCTGGCTGGCCGAGGCGACCTGGTGCGAGGCGGAGGGGCGCTGGCCGAGCATGCTGGCCGCCTGTGACCGCGGCCTGGCAGTGCTCGACCTGCACCTGCGCACGCTCGGCGCCACCGAGTTGCGCACGCTGGCCACCGCCAACGGCGCCCAGCTCGCGGAGATGGCCCTGCGGCACGCGGTGCGCCGGGACGACGCCCGGCTGTTCCTGGAGTGGAGCGAGCGCTGGCGGGGCACCGTGCTCCGGGTCACCCCGGTGCGGCCGCCCTCCGACAGCGCGCTGGTGGCCGACCTCGCCGCCCTGCGCAACGTCGCCGCCCGCCTGGACACCGCGCTCGGCACCCGGGCCGCGGCGCCCGCGCTGGAGCGGGAGCGCCGCAGGCTCGAGGCCGCCGTGCGCCAGCGCGTCCTGCGTACCCCGGCGGTGGCCTCGGTCGAAGCCGAAGCCTTCCGCACGGCCGGCCTGCTCGCCCAGCTGGGCGAGGCCGACCTGCTGGAACTCACCGACGTCGGCGGCCAGCTGTACGCCGTCGTGATCAGCGCCCGGCGGCTGCGCCTGGTGCACGTGGGCCCGACCCAGGCGGCCACCCACGCGCTGGCTCACGCGCTGTTCGCGCTGCGGCGCGAGGGTGCCGGGCGCGGTACCTACCGGCTCGACCTGACCGAGATCGGCCGCCGCCTCGAGGTGAACCTGCTGGGCGAGTCGGTCCGGCTGCTTCGCGGCGGGCCCCTGGTCGTGGTGCCGACCGGCAAGCTGCACGCGGTGCCCTGGGGCCTGCTGCCGTCCCTGCGGGACCGGCCGGCCGCCGTCACGCCGTCGGCGTCCGCGTGGCTGCGGGCGCGCCAGGCGGCCCGGCCGGAGGACGACCGGGTCGTCCTGGTCGGCGGCCCGAGGCTGGTCACGGGGAACGCGGAAATACGGCACCTGGTCACCAGGTATCCGGACGCCGTCGTCCTGGCCGACGGCGAGGCCACGGCGGAGCGGGTGATGGCCGCCATCGACGGGGCGTGGCTGGTGCACATGGCGGCGCACGGCACGTTCCGCGGTGACAGCCCGCTGTTCTCCGCGCTCGAGCTCGACGACGGCCCGCTGACCGTCTACGACCTGGAGCGGCTCAAGCGGGCCCCCTACCGCGTCGTCCTGTCCAGCTGCAGTTCCGCCGTCGGCCTGGCGGTCGGCGCCGACGAGCTCCTCGGCCTGGTCAGCGCGCTGATCTCGCTGGGTTCGGCGGGGGTGGTGGCCAGCGTGGTCCCGGTCAACGACCCGGCGACGGTCCCCCTCATGACCGCCCTGCACGATCACCTGCGGGCCGGCTCCGACCTGGCCGAAGCGCTGACCCTGGCCAGGAACGCGGTCGGGGACGACCCCGTGGCCCGCGCCACGGCGTACTCGTTCATCGCGCTCGGCACCTGAGCCAGCCCGGATCCCGGCACGTTCACCGGCCCGGGTCACAGGCTCACCCAGCCGGTGACCAGGTGCCCCGCGGGGGTGTCGCAGCGCAGCCGGACCGGGCCGCACGGCAGGCCGGTGAGCTCGAAGAAGCCGACGTCGTCCGCCTCGGCGCGGACGATGACCCCGGCGCCGGTCTCCACCACGATCTCCCCCGGCCCGGGCGGGACGATCTGGCCGACCACCCGGTCGGACATCACCTCGAGCTCCAGCTCGAGCGCGGGCGCCGTGAACACCAGCACGCGCGCGTCGCCGGGGTCGGCACGCCAGGCCGGGGCGGTGTCGACCAGTGTCGTGAACGCCAAACCGCCGCCGGGCATCTCGGCTCCTCGCGTCGGGCGATGATTCCTGGTCTCCCTCTGTCAGACGGAGGAGCAGCCGCGGATTCCTGATACAGCGGGGGCGGGAACAGTTCCCTGGCGGCCGGACGACTACGTCGACCGCGGCCGTCCCCGCAGGTTAACGTGGCCTGAGCCACGAACCGAGGAGGGTGCCATGACCACCGCGGCGATGTCCTACTGCCCGGCCGACACCACCGAGCCGGTGCTGGAGACGACGGTCGGCGGGGTGCTGCGGGCGGCGGCCGCCGCCGGGCCGCACATGACGGCCATGGTGGCCGGCGTGCCGGAGCAGGACGCGCGCAGGCGCTGGACCTACGCCGAGCTCCTGGTTGAGGCCGAGCGCGCGGCGGCCGCGCTGACGGCCCGGTTCGCGCCCGGCGAGCGGGTCGCCGTGTGGGCGCCCAACCTGCCCGAATGGGTGATCCTCGAGTACGCGGCCGCGCTGGCGGGGCTGGTCCTGGTGACCGTCAACCCGGCGCTGCGCCCGGCCGAGCTGGCGTACGTGCTGAACCAGTCGGGCGCGTCCGGCATCTTCCTGGTCCCGCGGTTCCGCAGCCCGATGGCCGAGTTCCTGGCCGAGGTCCGGCCCGGCGTCCCCGCGCTGCGCGAGGTGGTGTTGTTCACCGAATGGGCCGAGTTCCTGGCCTCCGCGCCGCCGCGGGCGGTGCTGCCCGAGGTCAGGCCCGGCGACATCGCCCAGATCCAGTACACCTCGGGCACCACCGGGTTCCCCAAGGGCGCGGAACTGCATCACCGGGGCCTGACGAACAACGCCCGCTTCTGGGCCGAGCGGATGGAGTTCCAGCCCGGCGAGGCCTACGTGAACCCCATGCCGCTGTTCCACACGGCAGGCTGCGGCATGGGGGTGCTGGGCGCGGCCCAGAGCCTGGTGGTCCACGTGCCGGTACTGGCCTTCGACCCGGCTCTGGTCCTGGAGCTGATGGAAGCCGAACGGGCGGCGGTTTTCGCCGGGGTGCCGACGATGATGATCGCCATGCTGAGCCACCCCGACATCGGGCGGCGCGACCTGTCCTCGCTGCGGGCCGCGGGGTCCGGCGGCAGCCCGGTGCCCGCCGAGCTCGTGCGCCAGGTCGAGGCGCGGCTGGGCGTTCGGTTCAGCATCGTGTTCGGCACCACCGAGTGCTCCCCGCTGGTCACCCAGGTCGGGCTCGGCGACGCGGCGGAGGACCGGGCCGGGACGCTCGGACGGGCGCTGCCGCAGACCGAGATCATGATCGCCGACGTCACGGGCGGCGGGCCGGTCCCGGTCGGGCAGGCCGGCGAGCTGTGCGCCCGCGGGTACCTGGTCATGCGCGGCTACCACGACGCCCCCGAGGCCACCGCCGCCGCGATCGACGCCGACGGCTGGTACCACACCGGGGACCTGGCCTCCCTCGACGACCGCGGCTACCTGCGCATCGAGGGCCGGATCAAGGACATGATCATCCGGGGCGGCGAGAACATCTACCCGCGCGAGATCGAGGACGTCCTGTTCGATCACCCCGCCGTGGCCGAGGCGGTCGTCATCGGCGTCCCCGACCCGGCCTGGGGTGAGGTGGTGGCCGCCTACGTGCGCCCGGTACCCGGCCAGCCCAGCCCGGCCCCCGGCGAACTGCGGGCCTGGTGCCGGGACCGGCTCGCGCCGTACAAGACCCCGCAGCACTGGATCTTCGTCGACGCGTTCCCCATGACCCCCTCCGGCAAGATCCAGAAATTCAAGCTCCGCGACGACTTCACCGCGACCCGGGCCGGCTGATCCGGGTCCCGCGCCGGCGACCTATGCGCATCATGGTGCCAGCGCATGTCGTGGCGCCAGCGCATGTCGTGGCGCCAGCGCATGTCATGGCGCCAGCGTGCGCTCTGGTGTCATTGCGTTTTATCGTGCCATCGTGTGTTGTGCTGCCAGTGCGTATTGTGGTGCTGATGCGTGTCGTGGTGCTAATGCGTGTCGTGCCGCTGAGGCGGCGCGAGGCCCGAGATGAACCATCAGCAACGGCAGCACCACTGGTAACTTATGCCCCGCCAGGGCGAGGTGACCGTGACGCCCCGCCGCGCGCGGTACGGCCTGAAACTGGCCTTTCAGTGCGTTAGGACGACATCGAAGTGCGGTTTCATGTCGTTCGCAGCGGGCCTGGAGCGGCCGGGCCGCGGTGCTGGCGGTGCTGGCGTTACTGAAGTCCGATTCCTGGTGCCCCGTGGCGGCGACCGCGAGCACCAAGTCGAGCGGCGTCACGCTAAAGCCGGGGTTATAGTTCGCGGCGCGCCGTCTCAGGGGCCGGGTACCCGCTGGCGGGTTTCTACCTGACGGCGGAGCTGGCCGCGGGAGGCTTCGTGGAAGCCGTGCGTGGAGAGCCAGTTCCTGATCCACGCGCCGTCGGGATGCGTCTCGGGGACGACGTTGTAGATGTAGTTCAGGCCGCGCGCGGCGGCCTCGTCTTGCAGGTGCTCCAGGATGAAGGCGCCCACCCCCCGGCCGCGCCGGCCGGGGGCGACGAGGAAGGTGATGCGCGCGTCACCCCATTCGGAGTCGAGCCAGCCGTAGCCTGCGATCTCCTCGCCGTCGGCGACCCGCCACCACTCGTTCGCGACCGGCTCGCCCGGCGCGGGCGCCGCCAGGCCCACCGCCCGCAGCCCGGCCGGGCCGAACATCCGCTGCTTGCCGGCGTCCCAGCGAGGAGAGTTCTCCTTGGTCCAGGTCAGCGCCATGACCACTCCTTCCTCAGGTCAGCGATCCGCCGGCGGCGGCGATCCGGCGCAGCAGGGCGGACGGGCGGTACCGGTCCTCGCCGTACCAGGCGTGCAGCGCGTCGAGCACGGCCAGGACCGTGGCCGGGCCCCAGCGGTCTCCCCAGGCGAGCGGGCCGACCGGGTAGTTGGTGCCGAGCCGCATGGCGGCGTCGATGTCGGCGGCGCTGGCCACGCCCGTGTGCCACGCGTCGGCCGCCCCGCTGACGAGCATGGCGACGGTCCGGGTCACGACCAGGCCCGGGACGTCGTCGATCACGTATACCGCCAGGCCTGCCGCCTGCAGCAGCCCGGTGGCCTCCTCGACCGCCGCGGCCGGGCAGCCGTCGGACGCCGCGATGGCGATAGCGGAGACCGTCGCGTCGTCCAGCGTCCGGTCGACCACGATGACCGGCCTGCCCCAGGCGGCCGCGAGCGCGGTGGCGGGCCTGCCGTCGCAGCGCGCCAGCACCGCGCCGCCCGGCAGACCGACCGTTCTGTCCGGTCCCGGGCCCGGGCGGATCTCGGCCCCGGAGCGGCTCAGCAGCACCCGCAGCGCCGGCGAACCGTGCTCGATGACGTACGCCGGCGCCGGACAGCCGGCGGCCGCGTCGGGAACCGGTGGCGCGGCGTCGTCGCCGTAGCGGTACCAGCCGCGGCCGGTCTTGCGGCCCAGCCAGCCTGCCTCCACCATGGCCCGCTGCAGCAGCGACGGCGCGAAGCGCGGGTCGTAGCCGAACGCCGTCCACACCGACCTGGTCACCGCCTCGTTCACGTCCTGCCCGACCAGGTCCATCAGCGCGAACGGCCCCATCCGGAACCCGCCGGCCCCGGTCAGCACGGCGTCGATGACGGCCGGGCTGGCGGCCTGCTCCTCGGCCAGCCGCAGCGCCTCGGCGTAGAACGGCCGCGCGACGCGGTTGACGATGAACCCGGGCGTCGCGGACGCCTGGACGACCTGCTTGCCCCAGTCCTGCGCGAGCCGGATGACCGCGGCGGCGACGGCGGGGTCGGTGGCCAGGCCGCTGACCACCTCGACCAGCCGCATCACCGGCGCGGGGTTGAAGAAGTGCATGCCGACCAGCCGCCCCGGGTGGCTGAGGCCGGCGGCGATGGCGGTTGGCGACAGCGACGAGGTGTTGGTGGCCAGCACGCAGCCGGGCGCCACCACCTTCTCCAGGCCGGCGAACAGGGCCTGCTTGACGGGCAGGTCCTCGGCCACCGCCTCGATCA
>Ga0318525_10000185_pt1 | contig 16908 bp, 16 predicted proteins | sample GRESIP052b4f23_FD_203482 | JGI IMG/M metagenome (GOLD analysis project Ga0318525, IMG submission 203482) | Tropical soil microbial communities from Luquillo Experimental Forest, Puerto Rico - GRE.SIPMG.052b4f23 | ecosystem: Environmental > Terrestrial > Soil > Tropical forest > Bulk soil...
CGATTAGTAGTGGAACGCGAGATCAACCCGCATGTCGACGAGTGGGAGCGGGCGGGACGGTTCCCCGCCCATGAGCTGTTCCCCGTCCTGGCCAAGATCGGGCTGCTCGGGCTGGAGTACGACCCCGCCTACGGCGGCGAGGGAGCTGACCACTCCTTCACCGTGGTGGCAGGCGAGGAACTCGGCCGGATCGACTGCGGCGGCGTGCCCATGGGCATCGCGGTGCAGATGGCCATGGCCACCCCGTCGCTGCACCGTTACGGCCGCCACGAGCTCAAGGAGCGCTACCTCGTCCCGGCGATCCGCGGGGAGATGGTGTGCTCGATCGCGGTGACCGAGCCGGAGGCCGGGTCGGACGTCGCCGCGCTACGCACCCGCGCGGAGCGCGATGGCAGCAATTGGGTGATCAACGGCAGCAAGCTGTTCATAACGAACGGCGCGCAGGCGGACTGGGTCTGCCTGCTGGCCCGGACCTCGGGCGAGGGCGGCTACCGGGGCATGTCGCAGATCGTGGTCGAGACCGACCGGCCGGGCTTCCGGGTGTCCCGCACCCTGGACAAGCTCGGCAACCGGTCCTCCGACACGGCCGAGCTGTCCTTCGAGGACGTGCGCGTTCCGGTCTCCAACACGATCGGCCAGATCGGCCGCGGCTTCCAGCAGCAGATGGAGCAGTTCCAGGCCGAGCGCATGATCGCGGCCTACCTCCAGGTCGGCGCCATGCAGAAGGCGCTGGACCGGACCCGGGAGTACCTGGCGCGGCGGCGGGTGTTCGGGCGGCCGCTGCTGGCCAACGACCACGTCGCCTACCGGCTCGCCGAGCTGTCGGCCCAGCTGGACCTGGTGCGGCACTACAACTACGCCTGCGCCGACGCCTACCTGCGCGGCGAGGACACCACGCGGTTCGCCACCATCGCCAAGCTGGCCGTGGGCCGGCTGGCCCGCGAGGTCGCCGACACCTGCCTGCAGTTCCACGGCGGCACCGGCTACATGGAGGAGACCTGGACGGCGCGGTTCTACCGGGACAGCAGGCTGATCGGCATCGGCGGCGGCGCCGATGAGGTCATGCTGAGCGTGCTGGCCCGCCTGGACGGGTTCACCGCTTAGCCAGCGGCGCGCGCCGCGGCCAGGGCCGCGATCGCCGAGCCCCGCGCCCCGGCCATGTCCCGGTCCGGGACCATGGCGATGGCGGCCGCCCGGCGCTGCTCCGCGCGGAGCACGGTGTGCTCGCGCACCTGCTCCAGGAACCAGTTGCGGAAGCGCATCGCCGACTCCACCACGCCGCCGCCGACGAAGTAGACGTCGGGATCGGTGAAGTTGGCCGCGATCGTGAACAGCCGGCCGAGCGCCATCGCCTGCTGCCGGAAGATCTCCACGGCGAGCGGGTCCCCCCGCTCGCCGTAGCCGCGTACCAGCTTCGCGGCCGTGCGGACCGGGCTGAGCTGCGCGAGCTCGTGGCCGGGGAACTGGGTCAGCCAGTAGGGCAGCAGGTTCTTCTCGATCCCGGTCAGCGACGCCACGCTCTCCGCGTCGCCGTGCAGACCGCAGTTGCACGCGGGCACCGGCTGGCCGGGGCCGAGCAGCCCGTCCATCGGGATCCACACGTGGCCGAACTCCCCGGCCATCCCGGCGGCTCCGCGCACCACCTGCCCGGCCTCGATCACGCCGCCGCCGAGCCCGGTGCCCACGATCGCCGCGACCGAGGACCGCCGCGGCGCCTCCACGGGCCCGAAGTGCACGTGGTGCGCGTACAGCGCCGCCGCGTTCGCGTCGTTGTTGTACAGAACGGGAATCCCGACCCGGGCCTCCAGCGCCCCGCGGACGTCGAAGCCGCACCAGGCCGGGTCGCCGAAGTTGGTGGCGCCCTGCATCGCGATGACGCCGTCCGCGCTGACCGGGCCCGGGGTATCCAGCCCCACCGCGCGCACTCCGGCCCGCGGTATCCCGGTGAGCTCGAGGACCTGGTCCAGCGACCGGGCCAGCGCCTCGATGGCCTTCTCCGGGCCCTCCCGCACGTAGCTCGGGGACTCGGCCATCCGATCGACGAGGAACCGGCCTGCGGAGTCGAGCACCGTCGCGTTGTTCATCGTCCCGCCGTTGTCGAGGCCGACCACGACCCACCGACCGGGATCCGCCATCCTGCCTCCTGCGCCCGGGCCGCCCGCAGGCCCGCGCCGGTCACGGGCCTACGGCCTCGGTCGGTAGACTACCGGCCCGCCGCCGCCGGACGGCCGGCCAGGCTGGCGGCGTGACGGGCCAGGCCGTCGGCGCAGCGCTGCACGAACCGGCGCAGGAACAGCTCGTACAGCCAGCCCGTTCCGGGGACCTTGGCCCGGAAGTCCTCCCGCCAGGCGATCGCCGTCCCGCCGTCGCGCTCGGCCAGGGTCACGTCGGCCCGGTGGTCCCGGATCGGCAGACCGGACAGGGCCACGTAGCTGAACGAGCGCCCCGGCTCGAACCCGACCAGTTCCTCGCGGCTGTGCACGCCGGCCGTGGTGAACACCCGGATCGCGTCCAGGCTCTCGCCGCCGTCGCGGCCCTCCCGCTCGAGCCGGAACGATCCGATCGGCGACCACTGCGGCCAGGTCGTACCGGAGCACAACAGCTCATAGACCGTCCCCGGGCGCGCGGCGGACCATGCCGACACCGTGAAAGTGACTCGCCTACTCATCGTGCCGCCTCCCTCACTGATGTACCAGATGGTACAGAGTCAACGTACCACATGGTACAGTGCAGGGCATGGAATCGCCAGCCGAGCAGCCGCGGGCCCGGCTGCTGGCCGCCGTCGTCGGCTACGCAAAGTCCCACGGCATCAGCGACCTCAGCCTGCGCGAACTGGCCGCGGCCGTCGGGACCAGCCACCGCATGCTGATCTACCACTTCGGGTCGAAGGAAGGGCTGCTGGTCGCGGTGGTGCACGCGGTCGAGGCGGAGCAGCGCGATTTCCTCGCCGGGTTGGCCGCCGACCCGGCCATCGGCCCGATCGAGGCCATGCGGGTGATGTGGCGCCGACTGGCCGACCCCGGCCTGTGGCCCAGCGAGCGGCTGTTCTTCGAGATCTACGGGCAGGCGCTGCAGGGCCGGCCGGGCACCGAGGGCTTCCTCGACCGCATCACCGAGGCCTGGATCGACCTGGTCGCCGAGTACTCGGTGCAGCTCGGCGCTCCGCGCGAGACCGTCAGGGCCGACGCCCGCCTCTCGGTGGCCGTGGGTCGCGGCCTGCTGCTGGATCTGCTCGCGACCGGCGACCGCGCGGCGGCGGACCAGGCCTTCGGGCGCTTCATCGAGCTGTGCGAGTCCGAACTGGCCCGGCTCAGCCGCTCGTGACCACTACCGCAGGTCGGCCGGTTGCTCCGGGGCATGCCCCAGGGAGGCGGCCGTGGACATGTGCCGCGGGATCACGACCGCGATGACCACGATCGTGGCCACGGCGGCGATGACCAGGCCGACGTAGACGTTATGGGCCGCCGCGGCGATGGCCGCCCGCAGGTAGCCGACGGCCGGCCCGAGGCTGGCAGTGTGGCCGATGGTGGCGCTGACCCCGCTGGCGCCGTGCGGCAGGTACGGCCGGAGCGGGGGCGGGGCTCTGCGCAGGCGCGCGATGAGGCTGGCGTTGAAGATCGCGCCGAAGATCGCCGCGCCCAGGCTCTGGCCGAGGTACCGGCAGAACATGACGCTGCCGGTGACCACGCCGCGCTGGTTCCAGCCCACCGTGGACTGGGGTCCCACCACCACGCAGACCGACAGCAGCCCGAGGCCCATGCCGAGCACGAAGGTGTCGGCGACCAGCTGCCAGACCTGTGCCTGGACCGGCAGCAGCAGGAACCCGGCCACCGCCACCAGGCAGATCCCGGCTCCGATCAGCGCGGTGTCGCGGAACCCGATGCGCAGGAACAGCCGGGCGGACTGCGAGGTGGCCAGCGGCCAGCCGAAGCTCATCGTGGCCAGCACCGCGCCCGCGGCCACCGCGTTCAGGCCCAGCACCAGCTGGCCGTAGGTCGGCAGGAACGTGGTCGGGCCGATGACCAGCAGCCCGAGCCCGAGGCCGGCCAGGCCGAACCCGGCCAGCGCCGGCCGCCGCCACAGCCAGGGCGGCAGGATCGGCTCGGCGGCGCGGCGCTCCGCCGCGACCGCCGCGGCGGCGGCCACGGCGGCCACCCCGAACACCGCCACGCTCGGCCGCGACCACCACGGCCAGGCCACGCCGCCCTGCAGCAGGCCGAAGACCAGCGCGCCCGCGGCCAGCAGCACGCTGAGCGAGCCGGCCACGTCGATCCGGTGCCTGGTCCGGGTGACCTGCTCGTGCAGGTACCGCCCGATCAGCGCGATCGAGGCCGCACCGAGCGGCAGGTTGATCAGGAAGATCCAGCGCCACGACGCGTACTGGGCCAGCGACCCGCCCAGGGTCGGGGCGAACACCGCGGAGATCCCCCACACGCTGGACAGCCAGCCCTGGACGCGGCCGCGTTCTTTCAGCTCGTACAGATCGCCGGCGAGCGTGTTGACCGTGGCCATGATCGAGCCCGCGCCGAGACCCTGCAGCCCGCGGAAGCAGATCAGGCTCACCATGCTCCAGGACGCCGCGCACAGCGCGGATCCGGCCAGGAAGATGACCGTCCCGATGATCAGGATCGGCTTGCGGCCCCACTGGTCGGCGAGCTTGCCGTAGATCGGGATGCTCACGGTCTGGGTCAGCAGGTAGCTGGAGAAGACCCAGCTGAACAGCGTGAAGCCGCCGAGATCACGGACGACCTGCGGGATCGCGGTGGCCACGATGGTGTTGTCCATCGCCGACAACCCCATGGTCACCATCAGCCCGATCAGGATCGGGCGGCGGTGGGCGCCACGGCGGACGCCCGGCGGCTGGGGTGCGACGGGCCGGGCAGACATCTGGGATTTAGCCTACCGGCAGTCTCGTTTTCGGCTCTGGCGGCCGTCAGCGGGCGCCGGGCGGCGGGCCGGGCAGGCTGGCCTCGGTGATGCCCTGCTCATCGGCCAGCCGGCGCAGCAGGTCCGTCAGCTGCTTGCGCTGCGCGGCGGTGAGCGAGGCGCCGACCTGGCCGGCGTGGCTGGCGCTGGCCTGCTGGGCCTCGCGGAGCTTGGCCCGGCCCTGATCGGTCAGGTAGAGGGCGTAGGAACGCCGGTCGGCGGGATTGCGCCGGCGCTCGACCAGCCCGCGCTGTTCCAGCTCGTCGACCAGGAACACCATGCGGGTGGGGTTGAGCCCCATGAGCTCCCCGATGGCCTGCTGGGACCGCCCCTCGTTTGCGGCCAGCCGGGTCAGCATGCCGAAGTGCCGCGGCTCCAGGCCGAGCGGGGCGAGCCGCTCGGCGAACTTCCCGGCCACGTGAAAGCCCAACTGGACCAGGAGGTAGGCGAAGCCATCGCCGCTGGCCGGATCGCGCCCGGCCGCGCCAGAGTCAACCATGGTTCGATATTATCACGTTGGACAATACTTGCGGTTCGTGATAGTTATGTAGTGTGACTGTAACGAGCAAGAAGTGAGGTGGACCCGTGGATGACACGACCAGGCGCCAGCTCAGGGTCTCCGACGCCGACCGCGACGCGGTCGTGACCGAGCTGGGCGAGCACTTCCAGGCGGGCCGGCTGGACGCGGCCGAGCTCGATGACCGGACCGGGCGGGCCCTGCGCGCTCGCGTCCGCAGCGACCTTGACGAGGTCCTTACCGACCTGCCACGAACACCGCCGGCCTCCGGAGGACCGCAGGCCGACGCGCGTTCGCGCTTCCCGGTCGTCCCGCTCCTGGTGCCGGCCCTGATCGCGGCGGTCCTCGTCGCGGTGACGCTGACCGCCGGGATCGCGGGCGGCGGCTGGCATCACCGCTGGGCCGCGGGAGTCTTCTGGTGGCCACTGTGGTGGGTGATTCCCGTTATGGCCCTGCGCCTGCTGTGGGCCAGGCGCCACCTGGGAGGCTCGCGGCCGTGGCGGTAAGCGAGAGCGCGCCGGCCGCTGCGCCCGAGCAGCGCTCGGACCGCCGGCGGGAGAACCTGGCCCGGGGCAACCTGGCCGCCGCGATCATGCTGCTCATCCAGTACGGCCTGGGCATCGGGGTGAACCTGTACGTCACGCTGCCGCCTGCGGGACACGGCGGGCGCGGCATCGGGGACGCCTTCTCCAGCGGGCCGGCCCTGGCCGTGCACACCGTGGTCGGCCTGCTGCTGATCCTGACCGCGCTGTCCATGATTGTCCGGTCCGTGATCGCCCGGCACCGCGCCTCGATCGTGACGTCGGCCGTGGGCCTGCTGGCCATCCTCGCCGCCGCGGGCTTCGGGGCCAGCTTCGTGCATGACGGCTCCGCGGCGGCGTCCCTGGGCATGGCGCTCGCCACCGGCGTGGCCCTGCTCAGCTACATCATCGGGCTCTTCGTGACCAGGCAGGGCTAGCGGGGCAGGTCAGCGCAACGGGCCGTCGGCCGAGTCAGCCTGCTCCAGGACCTGCACCGGGTCGCCGACCTGGATGGAACGCCCGGTCCCCGGGTCGTCGGGGATCAGGTTGACGCCGAACCAGACCTTGCCGTCCCAGCGCCGGGTCCGGGCCAGCGTGGCGATCGGCTCCTTGCCGGTGGCCGCGGTATCGGGATCGATGGTGGTCAGCACGCACCGGTCGCAGCCCTTGACCGCGCGGAACGCCACCTCGCCGATGCGCAGCCGCCGCCAGCCGTCTTCGGCCCACGGGTCGGTGCCCGCCACGACCACGTTGGGCCGGAACCGCCGCATCGGCAGCGGGCCCTCGGCCGCACCCGGCCCGGCCGCGATCGCCTCGTTCAGCTTCGCCAGCGAGCTATCGGTGGTGAGCAGCAACGGGTAACCGTCCGCGAACGAGACCCGGTCGCCGTCCCGGCTGTAGTCCGGATTCGGCCGCCGCCGCGTCGGGTCGTCGAGATAGACCAGCCGTACCGGTTCCCCGGTCACGGCGCTGATCCAGGCGTCCGCCGCAGCGCCCGCCGGCGCGGCGAGCACCCGGCTCTGCCACACCGTGACCGGGATCAGCTCATCGCCGCCCGGGGCGCTCACGGTCAGGTCCGACCCGCCGGGCCCGGTCAGGCGGAGGCCGCCGCCGGTGAGGAACGGCGTGACCAGCACCAGCCGCGGGTACTCCCGCGCGGTCACCACGTCGCCGTAGACGTCCACGATCATCCACCGGCGGTCCCCGGCCAGTCCCCACGGCTCGACCGGGGCGGCCACGCGCTGCTCGCCACGACACGACTTAACGGGGTAGCGGTACAGGTCGGTGACGGCCAGCGGCATGTCAACGAAGCCTAATCGAGTCCCCGGCCTGTTCAGCGGGCCGCTACGCCCAGGTTGGCCCGGTAACGCGGCAGTGTTGCCAGTATGGGACGTATGACACAAGAGCGAGCGTGGCTGTTCGCGGCCCAGCCCGCCTGGCCGGGGTGGCGCGGGCTCGCCGCGGTGGCCGACGGCGGCCACGCCGGGTGCCAGGGCTATGAGCTCCTGTCGTTCGGCGCGGACGGGCGTCGGGCAGCGGCCGAGCGGCTGCCGGTCGACAATCCCGTATCCGCCGCGGCCACGGCCGAGCGCGCCTTCGGCGTCGACGCTGCCGCCTGGCGCCCGGCTTACGCCCTGCTCGGCCCGGACCCGCTGCCGTGGTCCGAGATCGCGCTGCGGATGGAGCCGGGCCGGCTCGAGCGCGAGCGGCGCGCGTGCCTGCAGGACCAGTACGACGGGCTCTTCGAGGAGGTGGCTGGCCGCGCCGGCGAGGCGCGCGCGGCGACGGTCCTGCCGATGGTGCGGGCGGCGAGCTCGCTCGATGAGCTGCGCGCGGTCATCGGCGACGACGCCGATGAGGTCTGGGACGCGTGGTGGCGGCACCCGGACGTCGACCCGAGCGAGAAGGCCGTGCTCGCGGGCATCGACTCCTGCGGCTGGCATGGCCTGTGGATCCGCGAGGACGAGCAGGGGCCGCAGTTCTGTTACTCGATCGGGTTCTACCGCACCCTGGGCGCCCCCGAGGTGATCGTCGTCGGGATCCGCTTCGAGCTCGCGCACTCGATGCTCTGGGAGGCGTACCGCCGGGTCAGGCGGGGCGAGACCCTGGTCCCCGGCCGCTGCTACGACGGCTTCCTTGACGGGCACCCGGTCACGTTCGTCAACGTCGCCGACGACGCGCGCCGCGGGTACTTCGGGTTCGCTCACTGGTACTACAAGAGCGATTTCCCCGCTGTCCAGCTCGTCTGGCCGTCCGCCACCGACGGCCAGTGGCCGTGGGACAGCGATAGCCTCGCCCGCCTGCAGCCGCTGCTCGGCGCGGCACCGCCGGCGGCCGGCCCGCCGCCGCCCGCGGCCGGCCCAGCGCCGCCGGCCACCTGACCGCACCCGGCCGGGGCCGGACAAGGCGCCCCCGGGGCTAACCCGGCCGGCGTCCGCGGACACTATGAGGCGTGGCACAACTCCGTGATGGCCCCGTGCCCGACGCGGACCTGGTCCGCGCGGCGCTGCTCGGCGCCAAGGAGCCATTCGCGGAGCTGGTGCGGCGCCACCAGCGCACGGCCACGGCGCTGGCGGCCCGGGTGCTCGGCTCGGACGACCTGGCCCGCGACGCGGTCCAGGAGGCTGCGGTGGCGGCGATGACCGGGCTGGACCGGCTCCGCAGCGCCGACCGGTTCGGCCCGTGGTTCTGCGGGATCGCCCTGAACGTGTCCCGGCGCTGGCTCCGGCAGCTCCGCGCGGAGCGGCCGGACTTCGGCCCAGACCGGGCAGGCGCCGGCGCCGGGCCGGACGAGCTCGCGGAGCTGGCCGACCTCGCGTCCCGGGTCCGGGCCGCGATCGCGGAGCTCGCCGACGGCCAGCGGGAGGCAGTGCTGCTGTTCTACCTGCAGGGCCTCAGCCACCGCGAGGTAGCCGCGGAGCTGGGCGTCTCCGTCGGGGCCGTGAAGTCACGGCTGCACCAGGCCCGCGCGGCCCTCGCCCCGAGGCTCGCCCCGCTCATGGACATCCAGGAGGGAACAACCATGCCAGCCACCACGAACGAGCCGGAGTGGATCGACGTCTCGGTAGCCGAGATCCGGCGCGAGGAGGGCGATCCGGAGACGCGCAAGCACATCATGGTGCTCGAATCGGCCCGCGGGCAGCGGCTACCGATCTGGGTGGGACCGTTCGAGGCCACCGCGCTCGCGCTGACCCTGGAGGCGGTCGAGACGCCGCGCCCGCTGACCTACCAGATGGCGGTCGGCCTGCTGGCGGCCGCGGGCGCGCAGGCCGCCGAGACCAGGATCACCCGGCTGGACAGCGGCACGTTCTACGCGGTCGTGATCGTGGACGGGCCCGCCGGGCAGCGCGAGGTCGACGCCCGGCCCAGCGACGCGGTGACCCTCGCGGCCATGGTGGACGCGCCGATCCGGGTCGACGCCCGGCTGTTCGCCGAGGCCGACGCGGCCGAATGCGAAGACCCCGGGTGGCAGTCCTACCCCAGCGCCTCCGCCGAGCTGGCCGCCGACGTCGAGCGGCAGATGGAGCAGGCCCGCCGGTGGCGCCCTCCGGCGCCGGGCCAGGCCGGCCTGCCGGAGGCCGGAGACTAACCCCGATGTCCGGCGCGCCTGGGCGGCCTACGCGGCTTTCGGCGGCTTATTGACCGAAGCCCCACCGTCTCTGTCTGCCGCTGACCGCACCGCAGCGCGCCCGCCCGTTAGGGGATATTCGCTTCCTTCGAGTCGGTGAACGCCTCCATGATCAGCGATTCCCCGCGGAACATCGGCGCCTGGCGGACCTGCCGCTCGATCGACGTCGCCGACATGGTGTAGCCGAGGAACAGGAGCAGCGAGACGGCCTGGATGACGATCCACACCCAGTAGGAGTTGAAGGCGCCCGCGCTCCAGTCGTTCAGCGCGTGCAGGATGACCGGGATCGACACGCCGAACAGCACGAGCTGCACACGCCGCCGCGGATAGTTGATGGCCATCCCGATGAAGAACGCGGAGATCCCCGCCCACACGGCGTGCTGGAAGCCGTCGACGAACACGCGCTCGGCAAAGGACAGGACCGCCATGACCGCCTGGCTGGCGACCTGCGCGTGATTGATGATCACGATGTCCTGGGAGGTGTAGAGGGCCGCCTCGGAGACGCCGAAGGTGAGCCCGGCGATGGTTCCGAGGAACATCCACATCCGGACGTCGAGCTTCACCGAGCGGAACTTCAGCAGGATGAGCCCGGCCAGCAGGATCGGCAGCGCCTTCGTGATCTCCTCGTTGAGCCCGACCGCCAGGGCGGCCGGGAAGGAAAGCGGCTGGCCGGGCTTGCCCAGGTGGTCATTGATGGTGATCGTCACGAGGTTCAGCCACACCAGCGTCCAGATGATGATGCCGATCCCGACCCGGATCTCCAGCGCCTTGATCGGCCCGGGCCGGATCAGCAGCCAGAAGCCGATTGCCCACAGCGGCGCGATGTACAGGCCGTACGCCCAGCCCGGGGTTCTCAGGTCGCCCGACGACGCGAACAGCGCGATGAACAACAGCGGGAGCAGCGCGTACGTGATGACCAGGAGCCGCAGGCCCTGGTGCCAGCCGGGATTCTTGAGCCAGCTCCGGAGCGGGATCAGGATCCGGAACGCCGTCACCAGCTCGTCGAGCTCGCCGGCGGGCGGAGCGGCGGGCCCGCTGGAGCCGTGCCGGGGGCCAGCGGGCGGAGGCGCGGGCGGCGCCTGCGCGCCCGCACCCGGCGCGCCCGGCGCCGACGCGTTCGCGGCCGGCCGCCCCGGCGCGGGCTGGTCCGACACCGGCGCGGCCTCGATGCGCAGCACCGGCCCGTGCGCCGACCCCAGGACGAGCTCCATCCCCGGGCTCACCGCGACCCGCGTGACCTGCTGCCCTTCCAGGAAGGTGGGCGCCTGGCCGACGTTCTCGAAGAGCCACCCGTCGGCCGCCCAGCTCAGCTGCGCGTGCTTGCGGGAGACGGCCGGATAGCTGATCACCACGTCGTTGTCGGACGCGCGCCCGATCCGGACCGGCTGGCCGGGAGGGAAGGCGTACGGCTGGCCGTCGACGATGAGGTGAAGCTCCCCGGCCGGGGCAGCCGCGAGAGTGTCCCCGCCCGGCGCCGGGCGCCAGAACTCCCAGCCCGCCGGGGCCGCAGGCCAGGATGGGTCGGGCTGCCAGCCCGGCTGAGGCTGCCACCCGGCGGGCGGCGTGGGCCATCCGGGCGGCAGGTTAAAGACCCACCTCGTGCCCTCGGAACCTGCGCGCTCCTGAGGTGAACTCGTGAATGTCATGGCCCTCTTGCCCGTCCGACCGTCACCGTGAGCGTGCCCCGGTGTCTTCCGGCGTTCCCCGCTGCCCCAGCCCCCCAGGGTAACCGGCCGGGCGCCGGTAGGGTCGGGGCCGGACCCGTTACCTGTTACCCCGGCCGATCCGGAAAGCGATTCAAGTGCCTCATGAGCCAGCCAGCGGCGACGCGGTGCGGCGCAGCCAGCAGCACTGGCGGCGGGTCCGCGGCTTCCTGAACCGCCGCCGGCACGAGCTGAGCCGGGCCGCGGCGGACCTGTACCCGCGCTCCTGGCACGTCGCGGGAACACCGCTGCTGGCCCGCCCGCCGTGGCGGCCCGCCGCGCCGGTCCCGCTGGACCGGGTCGCGCTGGCGTGGCATCCCGGCCCGCAGCCGCAGGGCGTCGACGGCACCGGGCCGGAAGCCGCGGCGGCGCTCCCGCTGCGCGAGGACGCGAGCCGGTTCGGCTGCTACGCCGCCGCACTGGGCGCGCTGAACCCGCCGCGGCTGTTCGAGGACCGCGCCTGCTACCGGCTGCTCAGCGCGGCGGCGGCGCCGGGCACGGCCAGCCTCGGGTTCGGCGAGGGCCGCTACTTCCAGGTGATCAACACCTGCGAGGCCGTGGCGCACGAGTACGCGGCGGCCGTCCTGGCCGCGCGCGACCCGGCCCGCCCGCCGACCCTGGACGAGCTGCCGCTGCGGTCGCTGATCGGTGACCCCACCGACCTGGGGCGGCGGCCCGTGATGACCGCGATCTGCACGCTGGTGCTGCGCGCCGACCACGCCTCAGGCCGCGCGGCGATGATCCTGCACTGGCGGGATCCGGCCCGGGTGGCCAGCGGCGGCGGCCTGTACCAGGTCGCCCCGGTCGGGGTGTTCCAGCCCTCGCACGACGCCGAGTGGAACCGGGCCAACGATTTCAGCCTGTGGCGCTGCATCGTCCGCGAGCTGGCCGAGGAACTGCTGGGCGGCGGCGAGGACTACCACAGCGACGCCGCGCCGATCGACTACCAGGCCTGGCCGCTGCAGGCCGGGCTGGCCGAGGCCCGGCGGGCCGGGCGGCTGCGGGTGTTCTGGCTCGGCCTGGGCGCTGACCCGCTCACGCTCGCCGCCGACATGCTGACCGTCGCCGTGTTCGACGCCGACCTGTTCGACGCCACCTTCTCCGGCCTGGTCCGGGCCAACGACGAGGGCCGCATCGTGGCCGGTGACGGCCCGGCCGGGGCGGCCGCTGGCGTTGCGTTCGAGGCCGGGAACATCGAGCGCTTCGCCGCCACGGAACCCATGCAGCCGGCCGGGGCCGCGCTGCTGCGCACCGCCTGGGCGCACCGGGACACGCTGCTGGCCGGCTGAGCCACCGTCATCCGAAAGAGCCCGATAAAACGGTACTTGAGGGCATAGGATGACCCGCGTGATGCCCGGGCCAGGCCGCCTCATTCCCCTCGCGGTGGCCGCCCTCGGCCTGGCCCTGACCACCGGCTGCTCCTCCGGCTCCTCGGTCCCGGACCCGTCCACGGTCGCGCAGATCAAGACCCGGCTGCTGGCGCCCGGCACGGCCCCGGGGTTCGCGCCGCAGCCGCGGAACCTGCAGACCGCGCAGCGGTCGGCCCAGGCCCGGCCGTTCGTCCCGCCGCGCGGCAGCGCCGACCGTGTCTGCTCCCAGCTGGTGGCGCCGGCATCGTTCGTCCCGGGCGCCGCGCTCAGCAGCGGCCAGTCCATCGGCGTGCTGCACCCGCAGCTGTACGGGCCGTTCGCGCCGTCCTGGTACGAGGGGATCGACGTCTACCCGGGAGCCGAAGCCGCGAACATGGTCAAGACGCTGTCCGCGCTGATCGGCAGGTGCGGGCACTTCCTGTTGCCGGCCAGCGTGCCCGGCTCGGGCCCGGCGTCGGCCAGCGAGGCGGCAGCACCGCTGCACGACCTTGGCGATCAGGCCCTCTACGTCACGGTCCGGGTGCGCACGCCGACCCCGGACCTGTTCCAGGCGCACGACTGGATCGTGATCAGGTCCGGCCGCACCCTGATCTGGATCGACGACCGGTCCATCGCCTCAGAGGCGGTCGGAAAGGGGCACGAGCAGCTGACCCTGCGGCTGGCCCAGGACGCCTGGCGGCACTTCTCGGCGGGCTAGCCGCGCGGGCCTGGGCAGCGGGCGCCAGGCGAGCCGCGGCAGCAGCGGCGCGGCGAGCCGCTCGGCCACCGCCCCCCGGTACACGCCCGCCCCGTAGGCTGCCTCGTCGGCCAGGTACCCGAGCGCGAACCTGACCGGGTCCAGGCGCGGCCTGCTGCCGAGCCACGCCGCGGCCGGCGGGCCCGCCAGCAGGGAGGCCAGGGCGAGCCGGCGCCCGGCCCTGGTCCGCGGACGGCGCCCGCCCGGCCAGGCGAGCCCGGCCGCGACCGCCGGGAGGGCGTACTGGATGCTCCACCGCCCGGCGCCGAGCCAGGCCTGCTGCACCGACCCGGCCATCGGCCGGAGCACGCCCCGGGCCGGCACGTCCCAGCCGCGCAGCAGCCAGACCAGCTGGCCCGTCCCGACCGCGTACGCGGCGAGCGCGGTCACCGGGCGGCGGGCCAGCAGCGCGCCGGCCGCCGCGCCCGGCCAGGCCTGGACGATCAGCGGCGGCACCCGGCCCGGGTGCCTGCGGGCCAGCGGCGCCGCCGAGCTCCCGTACCGGAACCGGCGGGCCAGCACCGTGACCCAGCGGTCGGGTTCCACGTGGCCGACCTCCGCGCCCGGGTCGTACCGCACCCGCCAGCCCGCGTCGATCATCCGCCAGATCAGGTCGACGTCCTCGCCGTAGCGCAGGCCCGGGTCGAATCCGGCGGCGACCGCGTCCCTGCGGGCCAGCAGGGCCGCGGTCGGCACGTAGGACAGCCGGGTCAGCGGCGCGACCCGGGCCTCGCGCGGGCCCAGGTCGACCGGGGCCCGGGCCGCCAGGTAGCGCCCGACGGCGCTGCGCCCGGTCACGCCCCGGACCCGCGGGGCCACGGCGCCGACCATCGGGTCGGCGAAATGCGCGGCGATCCCCGCGATCCAGTCCGGGCCGGCCACGCAGTCGCTGTCGAGGAACGCGACGAGCGGCGTGGCCGCCAGGGCCAGCCCGTCGTTGCGGGCCGGGCCGGGCCCGCCGGGCACCGGCCGCCGCACCAGCCGCGCGCCATGCCTCGCGCACGCCCGGGCGGTCGCGTCCGGGTCCGCCGAGCCGTCGTCGACCACGATCACCGGGTATCCGGGGCCGAGCGCGGCCAGGCAGCGGTCCAGCCCGGCGGGCCGGTCCCGGACCGGGATCACCACGGTGACCTCGGCGGGCCGCGGCCGCGCGGGCGGCCGCGGGTGCGCCAGCCCGGTGTCGGTCAACCGCCGGGCCAGCCGGCCGCTGTCCGGCGAGCCGACCGGCCCGGCGCGCAGTTCCTGCAGCGCCAGGACCCCGGCCGCGTTCAGCCGGAGCAGCCGCGGCGGCGACCCGCCGAACAGGACGTCGGGCCCCACGAACCGGGTCTCGGGGTCGAACGCGATGCCGAACCCGGCCGGCAGCGGAACCGTTCTGAGCGGAGTCATACGGTCAGCCCGCCGTCGACGGGGATCACGGCGCCGGTGATCCCGCTGCTCCCCTCCCCCGCCAGCCAGACCAGCGCCGCGGCCACTTCTTCCGGCGCGAGCAGCCGCTGCACCGGCTGCTGCTTCGCGAACGACGCGGCGCCGGGCAGGCCGTACAGCCGGGCGCTCTCGGCCAGCATCGCCGTGTCGGTGGAGCCGGGGTTCACCGCGTTGGCCGTGATCCCGGTGCCGCCCAGCTCGGCGGCCAGGGCCCGGACCAGCCCGGCCACGCCCGCCTTGGCCGCGCAGTACGCGGCCAGCATCGGCAGCCCGCGGGTGGCCGCCGCCGACGCGACCGCGAGGAACCGCCCGGCGCGCGGCTCGGGTCGGCGCAGCAGCGCGGGAATGGCCGCGCGGGCCAGGCGCAGCACGCCGCCCAGGTCGATGTCCAGCACCGCGCGCTCCTGGTCGGCGGGCATCTCCCAGAGCGGGGTCCCGCCGGCCATCACCCCGGCGGCGGCCACCGCGGCGTCCAGGCCGCCCCAGGCGCGCTCGGCGGCCTCGACGGCTCCGGTCAGCTGCCCGGCGTCGCGGACGTCGGCGACCAGTCCCTGCACCGCGCCGTCACCGGCCGCCAGCGCGGAGGCGTCGCTGACCACCCGGTCCAGCTCGTCGCGGCGGCCCAGCGGGTAGGGCAGGGCCGGGTCGTCGGCGCACCGGTCCACGGCCAGGACGGACCAGCCCTGCGCGGCCAGGCCCCGGACGGTCGCCGCGCCGATGCCGCGGGCCGCGCCGGTGACCAGCGCGACCCGGGTCACGGTGTCCTCCCCGCTCGCCGGGAAACCACCGGCTCGGTCATGCGCCGAGCGCCCGGGTGAAGCCGGGCGGGATCACGACGTCGTCGCTGGTCAGGTCCTGCACGCTGGCGCGGCCCAGCCCGAGCAGGGCCGAGTCGATGCCGCCCCGCAGGATGTCGAGCACGTTCTCGACGCCGGCCTGGCCGTTCGCGGCCAGCCCCCACAGGTAGGCGCGGCCGATCATCACCGCCCGCGCGCCCAGCGCGAGGGCCTTGACGGCGTCTGCGCCGCGCCGCACGCCGCCGTCGAGCAGCACCTCCACCTGGTCCCCCACGGCCTCGGCGATCGCGGGCAGGGCCCGGATCGTCGCGGGCGTGCCGTCCAGGTTGTTCCCGCCGTGGTTGGACACCGAGATGGCCGTGACCCCCGCGTCCACCGCCCGCCGGGCGTCGTCGACCCTGATCACGCCCTTGAGCATGACCGGCCCGTCCCACTGCTCCCGCAGCCAGCGGACGTCATCCCAGGTCGGCAGCGGCGCTCCCATCCACTGCCCGTACGCGCCGAAAAACGTCGGCGCGGCCTCGCCCGGGGCCGCCATGTTCGGCACGGTCAGGTCCGGCGGCCGGCCCGTCCGGGCGTAGTCGAGCAGCCACCGCGGGCGGCGCAGCACCTCGGGCGCGAACTTCACCATCGTTCTGAGATCCACCCGCTCCGGGATGGCCGGGCTGCCCCAGTCCCGCCCGTTGGAGAACGACCAGTCCAGAGTGACGATCAGCCCGGCGACCCCGGCCGCCCGGGCCCGGTCGAGGCGCTCCGCTATCTGGTCCCGTGTCCCGGCCCAGTAGACCTGGAAGAACGTCTTCGGATTGGCCGCGACCACCTCCTCGACCGGCTTGCTCGCGAACGAGCTGAGGCCCATCGCCGTCCCCCGGGCCGCGGCGGCCCGGGCTACCGCTACCTCGCCGTCGGGGTGAACGGCCTGCACCCCGGTCGGCGACAAGATCACCGGCAGCGATACCGGCTGGCCCATGACTGTGGTGTCCAGGTCGCGCTTGGCCGACAGCCCGGCCACGTGCGGGGCGAAGCCGAGCTCGCTGAACGCGGCCAGGTTGTCGCGGACCGTGGTCCCCTTCTCCGAGCCCGCGATCAGCGCGCTGTACACCGAGGGGGGCAGCCGTCTGCGGGCACGCCGCTGCGCTTCGGCGACCGTCTCGAACCAGCCGTTACCCATCGGCCACCCTCATTCTCATCCGCAACGGGACGCCGCCGGCTCGCTGCGGCCCGCGAAACCGGCCAGCGGGCTCTCGTCGCACGCCCGGGCCGGCGGGCGAGGGTCGGGAGG
>Ga0318525_10000190_pt1 | contig 16742 bp, 11 predicted proteins | sample GRESIP052b4f23_FD_203482 | JGI IMG/M metagenome (GOLD analysis project Ga0318525, IMG submission 203482) | Tropical soil microbial communities from Luquillo Experimental Forest, Puerto Rico - GRE.SIPMG.052b4f23 | ecosystem: Environmental > Terrestrial > Soil > Tropical forest > Bulk soil...
GTGAGCGCACCCGATAGCCCGACGCTTGCCGGGATGTCGATCGGGGCGGTCCTGGACCTGTTGAGGCCGGATTTCCCCGATGTCACAATTTCCAAGATTCGCTTCTTGGAGGCTGAGGGACTGGTGACGCCGCGGCGCGCCGCGTCGGGGTACCGGAGGTTCACCGCATACGACTGCGCACGGCTGCGGTTCATCCTCACCGCGCAGCGCGATCACTACCTGCCGCTGAAGGTGATCAGGGCACAGCTGGACGCCCAGCCCGACGGCGAACTCCCGCCCATCGGAACGCCTTACGGCGTACCGCGATTGGTGCCGGTAGCCGCCAGCGGGGCAGTGGATGTCGCGGACGAGGCTGGTTTGGAGGCCGGATCCGCCGCGGCGGCGGTGGCTCCCACCCGCGTCCGGCTGAGCCGAGAAGACCTCCTGGAGCGCTCGGGAGTGGACGACGGACTGCTGACGGCGCTGCTCAGAGCAGGGGTGATCACCACCGGCCCGGGCGGGTTCTTCGACGAGCACGCCGTCGTGATCCTCCAATGTGCGCGGGCACTGTCCGAATACGGCGTCGAGCCGCGGCATCTGCGTGCCTTCCGCTCGGCGGCCGACAGGCAGTCGGACCTGATCGCCCAAATCGCGGGGCCGGTGGTCAAAGCCGGCAAGGCCGGCGCCCGCGATCGTGCCGATGACCTGGCGCGTGAGGTGGCAGCGCTCGCCATCACCCTGCACACGTCATTGATCAAGTCCGCCGTTCGCGACGTTCTGCATCGCTGAGGATTAGACTTCGTTGGACAGCTTGGTGTTCGGCGGCGTGGAGAGACATGATGGTCGACCGCGTCGTCGCGCTGACTGGGAGTGAGACCATGGCGGCATGTGCGGAGGGCAGACACAAATGGGTGAAGTTCGTGTTGTCGGCATTCGCGTAGAGCAGCCGCAGAACCAGCCGGTGCTGTTGCTGCGCGAAGCCAACGGGGACCGGTACCTGCCAATTTGGATTGGTCAGTCTGAGGCCGCTGCCATCGCACTTGAGCAGCAGGGCGTCGAACCACCTCGCCCGTTGACGCATGATCTGATCAGGGATCTCATTGCGGCGCTTGGGCATTCGCTGAAAGAGGTGCGGATCGTCGACCTCCAGGAAGGCACCTTTTACGCCGACCTGGTCTTCGACCGAAACATCACGGTCTCGGCGCGCCCGTCGGATTCTGTGGCGATAGCGCTGCGGGTCGGCGTTCCGATCTACGTCGAGGAGGCCGTGCTTGCCCAGGCCGGGCTGCTCATCCCCGACGAGAGCGACGAGGAGGCCAACACCGCCGTCCGGGAGGACGAGGTCGAGAAGTTCAAAGAGTTTCTCGACAGCGTGTCTCCCGACGATTTCAAGGCCACCTAAGCGTTTTAGAGCCTTCTAGGCCCGATATCGACGTCACGGATGCGTCTCATCTGACACTGTGATCTCGACACGCTGGCGGATAGCGTGCCCAGTTAGGCCCGCGGCGGCCATACTTTGATCACGACTTAAAGGCACGACGGCTACCGAAAAGCGTAAGCTCTCTAGCACTCGGGCCTGACTAAACGTGGCTGCGGTGCAGCCAGAGACGCAGCTAGTAACCATGCGCGATCGGCGAGAGGAACCACCGTGAGCGAGCAGCCACGTCAAGAGCAGCTGGACCTTGCTGACCACGCGAACGCCGCCAGCGGCGACCCCGACGTCACCGCGGCGACCGCACCCGTCCAGCCCGGACTCTTTCCCGACGACTCCGTTCCCGACGAGCTGGTCGGCTACCGCGGGCCGAGTGCCTGCCAGATCGCCGGAATCACCTACCGGCAGCTGGACTACTGGGCACGCACGTCGCTGGTGGTGCCGTCGATCCGCAGCGCGGCCGGCTCCGGCAGCCAGCGGCTCTACTCGTTCAAGGACATCCTGGTTCTCAAGATCGTCAAGCGGCTGCTCGACACCGGTATCTCGCTGCACAACATCCGGGTCGCGGTCGACCATCTGCGCCAACGCGGCGTACGGGATCTGGCCAACATCACCTTGTTCTCCGACGGCACGACGGTTTACGAGTGCACGTCCGCCGAAGAGGTTGTCGACCTCCTGCAGGGCGGGCAGGGCGTGTTCGGCATCGCCGTGTCGGGCGCCATGCGCGAGCTGACCGGTGTCATCGCCGACTTCCACGGCGAGCGCGCCGACGGCGGCGAGTCGATTGCGACTCCCGAAGACGAGCTGGCTTCTCGGCGCAAGCATCGCGACCGCAAGATCGGCTGACCGCTCGCCGGGTAGACTGGGCTTAAACTAGTTTCTGCATCGCACTCGAGCGGGAGAGTTCCGTGACTGCCAGTTACGGACGCCGAAGGAGCAACACCTCTCCGTCAACCTCTCAGGCACCCGGACCGCGCGAGATAACGATGCCTCTGGAAAGCGGTGGAGATCGTTAACGGTCGACACCCGCCGATGGGGAAAGGCGCTGAGAACGCACTCGGCGCCGAATCTCTCAGGCGCCTGGCGAACGGGTGAAGACAGAGGGAGAGGGCCGTTAGTCCCTCGACCTCGGGAGTTTCGCCAGTGACCGACCAATCAGCGTTCGCAGCCCGGCACATCGGCCCGGACAGTCAGGCCGTCGCGGCCATGCTTGCCGTCATCGGCGTCGACTCGTTCGAGGAGCTGGCATCCAAGGCGGTCCCGACGGGGATCCTCGACAAGCGCACCAACGGCGGCGCCGCGCCGGGTCTGGACAAGTTGCCGCCCGCAGCCAGCGAGACCGAGGCGCTGGCCGAGCTGCGGGCCCTGGCCGACGCCAACACCGTCGCGGTGTCGATGATCGGACAGGGCTACTACGACACGCTTACGCCCGCGGTGTTGTTGCGCAACGTCTTGGAGAACCCCGCCTGGTACACCGCTTACACGCCCTACCAGCCGGAGATCAGCCAGGGCCGGCTGGAAGCGTTGCTGAATTTCCAGACGATGGTGGCCGACCTCGCGGGCCTCGAGGTCGCCAACGCGTCGATGCTCGACGAGGGCACCGCCGCCGCCGAGGCGATGACGTTGATGCACCGCGCGGCTCGCGGCACGACGAACCGGCTCGTGGTGGACACCGACGTTTTCGCCCAGACCGCGGCCGTGCTCGCCACGCGGGCCAAGCCATTGGGCATCGAGATCGTCACCGCTGACTTGCGTGACGGCCTCCCGGACGGTGACTTCTTCGGCGTCATCACCCAGCTGCCCGGCGCCAGCGGCCGGGTCACCGATTGGGCAGCCTTGGTGGCACAGGCGCACGACCGGGGCGCGCTGGTCGCCATCGGCGCCGACCTGTTGGCCTTGACGCTGATCACGCCGCCCGGTGAGATTGGCGCCGACGTCGCGTTCGGCACCACCCAAAGATTGGGTGTACCAATGGGATTCGGTGGCCCGCACGCCGGGTACCTGGCGGTGCACACCAAGCACGCCCGTCAGTTGCCGGGGCGGCTGGTCGGCGTGTCACAGGATGTCGACGGTTCACCGGCCTACCGGCTGGCGCTGCAGACCCGCGAGCAGCACATCCGTCGCGACAAGGCGACCAGCAACATCTGCACCGCGCAGGTGCTGCTGGCGGTGATGGCCGCGATGTATGCGAGCTACCACGGCGCCGACGGGTTGACTGAGATCGCCCGCCGGGTGCACGCCCATGCCGAGACAATCGCCGCCGCAGTGGGCGACGCGCTGGTGCACGACAAGTACTTCGACACGGTGTTGGCCCAAGTGCCGGGGCGCGCCGGCGAAGTGGTGGCCGCGGCCAAGGAGAAGGGCATCAACCTGTGGCAGGTGGACGACGACCACGTCTCGGTGGCCTGCGATGAAGCCACCACTGACGCGCACGTGGCGGCGGTCATCGACGCGTTCGGGGTGGCGCCCACCGAACCGGCCCGAGTCGACGTCAACATGGGGGCGACCCGCACGTCGGAGTTTCTGACCCATCCCGCATTCACCCAATACCGCACCGAGACGGCGATGATGCGCTACCTGCGCGCGCTGGCGGACAAGGATATCGCCTTGGACCGCAGCATGATTCCGCTTGGCTCGTGCACGATGAAACTCAACGCGGCCGCCGAGATGGAACCGATCACCTGGCCGGAGTTCGCCCGCCAGCACCCGTTCGCCCCGGCATCCGACACGGCCGGTCTGCGCCGTCTCATCGCCGACCTGGAGAGCTGGCTGGTGCAAATCACCGGTTACGACGCCGTCTCGCTGCAGCCCAACGCCGGCTCGCAAGGCGAGTACGCCGGCCTGTTGGCGATTCACGAGTACCACGCCAGCCGGGGCGAACCGCACCGCGACATCTGCCTCATCCCGTCCAGCGCGCACGGCACCAACGCCGCGTCGGCCGCGTTGGCCGGGCTGCGGGTGGTCGTGGTGGCCTGCCGCGACAACGGCGACGTCGACCTCGACGATCTGCGGGCCAAGGTGGCCGAGCATGCGGACCGGCTGGCGGCCCTGATGGTCACCTATCCATCCACCCACGGCGTGTACGAGCACGACATCGCCGACATCTGCGCGGCTGTGCACGACGCCGGCGGCCAGGTTTACATCGACGGTGCCAACCTCAACGCGCTGGTCGGCCTGGCCCGGCCGGGGAAGTTCGGTGGCGACGTCAGCCACCTGAACCTGCACAAGACGTTCTGCATCCCGCACGGCGGCGGCGGGCCGGGCGTCGGTCCGGTGGCGGCGCGCTCCCACCTGGCCCCGTTCCTGCCGGGTCACCCGTTCGCCCCGGAGCTGCCCCAGGGACCTCCCGTGTCGTCCGCACCCTACGGGTCGGCCTCGATCCTGCCGATCACCTGGGCCTATATCAGGATGATGGGCGCCGACGGCCTGCGGGCGGCTTCGCTCACCGCGATCGCCTCGGCCAACTACATCGCCCGCCGGCTCGACGAGTACTTCCCCGTGCTCTACACCGGCGAGAACGGCATGGTCGCCCACGAGTGCATCCTCGACTTGCGCGCGATCACCAAGTCGACCGGGGTGACCGTCGACGATGTCGCAAAACGCTTGGCGGACTATGGATTCCACGCACCGACCATGAGCTTCCCGGTGGCCGGCACGCTCATGGTGGAGCCCACCGAGAGCGAGAGCCTCATCGAAGTCGACGCCTTCTGCGAGGCCATGATCGCCATCCGCGGCGAGATCGACAAGGTAGCGGCCGGGCTGTGGTCTGGTGAAGACAATCCGTTGCGCGGCGCCCCCCACACCGCCGAGTGCCTACTGGTCACCGACTGGGATCACCCGTACACCCGGGAAGAGGCGGCCTATCCGCTGGGGAAGAACTTCCGGCCCAAGGTGTGGCCACCGGTGCGTCGCATCGACGGCGCCTACGGCGACCGCAACCTGGTGTGCTCATGCCCGCCAGTGGAGGCATTCGCTTAACGCGACGCGGTCCGCGTCGTGCCGCGCGGCGACTAGCCTAAAAACGTGTTGAGCGCCGTGGCGAGGTCGGGGGAGGCCGATGTGGCCAGGTTCTGGTAGCTACCGCCGCTGAGCTGGGCGACCGCTTCCCACGTGGCCCGGTCCGAGTCGGCACCGAAGTCGATGACGTTGATCGCGATCGGTTTGCCCGGGTCGGCCTTGCGGATGAAATCCTGCAAACCGGGGCCGTCCAGGGATTGGTCGGTGTGTGGCCCAGCAGTGATCACCAATATCGAATTCGTTTGGCCGGCATGGTAGTTGGCCTGCATCTCTTGGTAGAGCAGCCGCAGGGTGGTAAACGAGACCGCACCGCCGGCCGAGGCGTACTGCTTGTCCAGCGCGGCCGTCAACGCCGGCAGGCGGTCGGCCAGCGGCCCGCTCGTCACCTCCGAACGGCCTTCGTGGCCGTCGAAGGTCCACAGCCCCATAACGGCGGTGGGCGGCAGTGTTTTGATCTTGGCTTCGAGCGCGCCGACCACGTTGGCCAGCCGGCTTTTTCCGCCTTCCTGGGTGGGCATGGACTGGTCGAGCATGACGATCGCGGCCAGTCCGCTCGACGGGGCCGCCATCGCTTCGGCCAGTGTGGCGCGGATTGCATCGTCGCCCACCGAAAGCGTCGAGGGCAGCGCCGCGAAACTGGTGACCGGGCTGCTCGGCGGCTTGACTCCGTTGACGCGGAACCCGGCCTTGGCCAGCTTCGCGAGTTGTTCGGGCCTACGCATGAAGTGGTCGAACTCACTGGCCGCCGAGGTCTGCTCGCGCGACAGCCACGAGCCGCTGAGCTGCACCGTGGGATAGTCGGCGACCGGCGCCGGCCCAGGTGGCAGCCAGGAGCCCAGCGTGCCCTTGGCGTCCGACAGCGACTGCCCGCGCTGGAACAGCTGCTGCTCGGTCGTGACCACCGCGTGCACCGGTGCGGTCGCCACGTCGCCGGGCTTGAGCAGCACGTTCATCGCCTCTGCCAACGAGTTGTCCGCCAACTTGGGTTGCGCGCTCAGTAGCGTGCGCACTGCGCCGGTGCCCTGGGTTACCGGTGCACCCGCAGGTACCGAAGCGGCTGCGACCGCCTCCCCGGCCAGAAACGAGGCGTCACCGTTGCCGCTCATCGGCAGCGCTAGTCGTAGCGATCCCCACGTCGGCATGTTCAAGCCGGCCAACACGCTCGGGTTCGTTTGCAGGCCGGGTAGCGCCGCCCAAGTCTGGTTGGCCAGGGCCGGCACGAGCTCCGGCCGGACGCCGAGCATCACCGGTGACGTCACCAGGGAACGGGTCTCGGTGATCGTTTTCTGAGGCGCGGCCGCGGCCAGCCGCGCCGCGGAGATCGAGCTGCCCGGGATCCACAATGCCGGCTGGCCGCCCAACTCGGCGGGCCACTTGCCGATGAAACCGTTGATGACGGCGTCGGAGCCGGCCGGTTTGACATTCACCACCATGCAGCGGTCACCGATCGGGCCGGCCGACGAGTTGTAGCTCTCCGCGAGCTGCTGCACGGGATCGGCGATCGAGGGGTCGGCGACGACCGCGACCGTCTCTTTGCCTCCCACGCATTGCGCGGCCGCCTGGTGCGAGCGGTGGGACAGGGCATCGCCGAAGAAGGTCCACAGGATCACGGTGCCCACCACCACGACGACGGCGACGAGGGCGACGATCACGCCGACGCTGACCCCTCGGCGCCCGGCATCGCTGCGGTGACCGCCTCGCCAGTCGCCGAGTCCCCGGTGCCCGCCGCCGAGCAGGGACGGCCGGGAGGTCGGGGGCTTCGAGCCCGCCGGGCCCGCCGCGCCCGCCGGTCGGGGCGGAAATTCCGGATACTCGTCATCGGTGTCCGCCCCGAACGTGTGTTCGGCGGCGAAGTCCTCATCCTCATCCGCATGGTCGCCTTCGTCAGCGGAGAGGTCTTGCTCGTCTGAGTCGTAGCGGTAGTCGGTGTCGCCGCCGGGGTGCGCAACGTCGGCAACGTCTTCGCCAGAGGGTTCGTCGACGGAATCCTCAGGGTCGGGCAAACTGTGCCTACCCATGATGATGCCCGCCGCCTTTCCGTCGACCGTTTGCGAACTCGGCGCAGATTCTAGTCATCGACCGCATTACCGCATGTCAAGCAGGTTTCAGCCGGCGGCGGCGCGAGCCTTGAACTCACGCCGACGCCGATGCAGGATCGGCTCGGTGTAGCCATTGGGCTGCTCACCCCCGGTCAAGATCAGATCCTGGGCGGCCAGGAAGGCAATGCTGTCGTCGAAGTTCGGCGCCATGGGCCGGTAGGCCGCATCGCCGGCGTTCTGGTGATCCACGATCGGGGCCATGCGTTCCAGGCCGGCCCGGACATCCTCTTCGGTGATCACGCCGTGGCGCAGCCAGTTGGCCAGCAGCTGGCTGGAGATCCGCAGGGTGGCGCGGTCCTCCATGAGTGCCGTGTCGTGGATGTCGGGCACCTTCGAGCAGCCGACACCCTGCTCAACCCAGCGCACCACATAGCCGAGGATGGACTGGCAGTTGTTGTCGACCTCCTCGCGGATCTCCTCGGACGCCCAGGCCAGCTCCTTGGCCAGCGGGATGGTCAGCAGCTCCTCGATGGTCGTGCGCTTCTTGCCCGCGAGCTCTTCCTGCACGGCGCTCACATCCACGTAGTGGTAGTGCATCGCGTGCAGGGTCGCCGCCGTCGGCGAGGGGACCCACGCGGTGGTGGCGCCCGCCTTCGGCTGGCCGATCTTCTGCTCGACCATGTCGGCCATCAGCTCGGTCATCGCCCACATGCCCTTGCCGATCTGCGCCTTGCCCTTGAAGCCGGCGGCCAGTCCGGTGTCGACGTTGGCGTCCTCGTAGGCCTTGATCCACGTCGTGCTCTTCATCGCACCCTTGCGGATCATCGGGCCGGCCTCCATCGAGGTGTGGATCTCGTCGCCGGTGCGGTCCAGGAAGCCGGTGTTGATGAACACCACCCGGTCGGCGGCGGCCTTGATGCACGCCTTCAAATTGACCGTCGTACGCCGCTCTTCGTCCATGATGCCGACCTTCAGCGTGGCCTGCGGGAGGCCGAGGACGTCTTCGACGCGGCTGAACAGCTCGCAGGTGAACGCGACCTCGTCGGGTCCGTGCATCTTGGGTTTGACGATGTAGATGGAACCGGTGCGGCTATTCGTCAACGGCCCGTTGGCTTTGCCGGTTTTGAGCCCGTGGATCGCCGTCAGACCGGTGAACAGCCCGTCCATGATGCCCTCGAACACCTCGTTGCCGTCCGCGTCCACGATCGCGTCGTTGGTCATCAGATGGCCGACGTTGCGGACGAACAACAGACTGCGGCCGGGCAGGGTGAGCTCACCGCCGTCGGGCGTGGTGTAGGTGCGGTCCGGGTTGAGCACCCGGGTGAAGGCCTCACCGCCCTTGGTGACCTCCTCGGCCAGGTCGCCCTTGTTCAGCCCGAGCCAGTTGCGGTAGCCGAGCACCTTGTCGTCGGCGTCGACGGCGGTCACGGAGTCTTCGAAGTCCATGATGGTGGTGACCGCCGACTCGAGGATCACGTCTTTGATACCGGCCGGGTCGGTCTTGCCGATCGGTGACTCGGGGTCGATGAGGATCTCGATGTGCAGCCCGTGGTTGACCAGCAACACCGACCAGCTGGGCGAGCCAAGCTCGCCGCTGTACCCGACGAACTTCTCCGGGCTCGCCAAGCCGGTGGAATCCCCACCGCTCGCGATCTGCAGCCGACCGTCGACGATGCTCAGGCCCGTCGCGCCCGCCCACGAACCCGACTCCAGGGGGACGGCCTGGTCGAGGAACCTGCGGGCGTAAGCGATCACCTTGTCGCCGCGAACCTTGTTGTAGCTCGATCCCTTTTCGGCCCCGTCGCTCTCCGGAATGACGTCGGTGCCGTACAGCGCGTCGTAGAGGGAACCCCAGCGAGCGTTCGCTGCGTTCAGCGCAAACCGCGCGTTGAGCACCGGCACCACCAGCTGGGGGCCGGCCGTCTTCGTGATCTCCTCGTCAACACCGGAGGTGGTGATGGTGAAATCCTCGGGTTCGGGCTGTAGATACGCGATTTCAGCGAGGAACTCGCGGTACGCCTCGGCATCGAAGGGCCCGATCACCCGTTGCCGGTGCCACCTGTCGATCTGGGCCTGCAGCTCATCGCGACGGTTCAGCAAATCCTGATTCTGCGGGGTGAGGTCGGTGACGACCTTGTCGACACCCGCCCAGAAGCTGTCCGGGTCGATGTCGGTGCCAGGCAGGGCCTCTTTGTTCACGAAGTCGTAGAGCACTCGGGCGACGCGCAAGTTCCCCACCGACGCGCGATCAGTCATCTTTCTCCTCCAAAATGGGCCAACTGGCAACGCACCGCCCTCCTCAACAGGCGTTATCGTCAGCCTACCGACCAGCAGCCCGACGATCGTTATCCGGCCGAGCCAACAAAGCAGGTCCAGGGCAGGTCCGGCCCTCTTTTGACTGGCGGCCGTTGGAGATCATACGGGTCGTGCGGCCCAACCCGGGCCAGTCGGCCTACGCGTCGCGCATAGTGCCGACCAGGTCCTCCACCAGATCTTCCATCGCCACCATCGCGACCACGCCGCCGGCGTCGTCGGTCACAAGTGCCAGGTGGCTGTTGCTGCGACGCATTCGCGACAGGGCATCCGCCAGCGGCAGCGACTTGGCAAGCCGCGGCAGCGGTCGCACCAGCGCCAGATCGATCACCGTCTTGGGGTCGTCGTTGAGCGTCAACACGTCCTTGATGTGCAGGTAGCCGATGAACTTCCCGTCGAGATCCACAACGGGAAACCGGGAGTACCCACTCTGGGCCAACGCTTGTTCGACCGCTCCGACCATCGGCCCGGAGTCGGCCGCGGCCACCGGTATCGCCTGAATATCGGCGAGCGGAACGGCCACATCGCCGACCACTCGGGTGCGAATCTGTAGCGCCCGGGTCAGCCTGGTGTGCTCCTCGGGATCCAGCAGGCCTTCGGACACCGATTCGGCGATCATCTCGCCCAGCTCGGCGGTGGACACCGTGACGTCGAGTTCGTCCTTGGGCTCGACGCCCAGCGCGCGCACCACCAGGGTGGCGCACTTGTTGTAGAACGCGATGAACGGCCGGGCGGCGCGCACATAGACCAGGTATGGCGGCACCAGCAGCATCGCGGTGCGCTCCGGGCCTGCCAGCGCGATGTTCTTCGGCACCATCTCGCCCAACAGAACGTGTAGCGTGACCACGATCGCCAGCGCGATCACGAGCGACAACGTGTGCAGCAACGCCGGGTGCAGACCGGCCAGCCCGAACGTCGTGCGCAGCACGCTGGCGACCGCGGCCTCCCCGATCCGGCCGAGCAGCAGGGACGCGACCGTGACGCCCAACTGCGCGCCGGCCAGCATCGCCGGCAGCTGCTCACCGGCGCGGATCACGGTAACGGCTCGCGCCTTGCCCTGCTCGGCCAACGCTTCGAGGCGGTCGCGGCGGGCCGAGATCAGCGAGAATTCCGCCCCGACGAAGAACGCGTTCACGCCGATCAGCAGGATCGCCAGCACGATTCCCAGGGCTTGGTTTATCGGGTTCATCAGTGGCCCTGTCCAGCGGGGGTTTCGCTGCGACTGCCCAGTTCGGTCAACTCGAGCAGGTCGATCCGGCGGCCGTCCATCCGAACCACGGTCGCCTGCCAAGGCATCGAGGTGTCCAGCAGGCCGTCGGGGTCCAACGCGGTCAGCTCCACCGCCTCCCCGGCCACCGGGATGTGGCCGAGTTCGCGGAGCACAAGGCCGCCGATCGTCTCGTACGGCCCCTCGGGAGCTCGATATCCGGTCGCGGTGGCCACCTCGTCGATGCGTAGCAGGCCCGATACCCGCCAGCCACCGCCGGCTGCGACCACATCGGGGGTGGCGTCGTCGTGTTCGTCGCGGACGTCACCGACGATCTCTTCGATCAAGTCCTCAACGGTCACGATGCCGGCCGTGCCGCCGTATTCGTCGACGACCATCGCGGTCTGCAGGCTGTTGGCGCGGATCTCGGCCATCACCGCATCGCCGTCCAACGTCGACGGCACCACGGGGACGGGTTGCGCGAGCGTGGTCAGCAGGGTGCGCGCGCGATCGGCCGCGGGAATCGCGAAGACCTGCTTGACGTGCACGATGCCGACGGTCTCGTCGAGGTCACCGTCGACGACGGGGAATCGCGAGAAGCCGGACTCGGCGGCCGCGGCAACGAGGTCGGCGACGGTGTCGTCGGTCTCCAGCGCCACGATCTTGGACCTGGGCGTCATCAACTCCTCGGCGGTGCGCGCGCCGAACTGCAGCGAGCGCCGCACCAGGGCGGCGGTGGCGGCGTCCAGGGTGCCGCTGCGCGCCGAGGTACGCACCAGCGACACCAATTCCTGCGGTGACCGGGCCGACCGCAGCTCCTCGGCCGGCTCGATGCCCAGCTCGCGAACGATCCAGTTGGCCGCGCCGTTCGTCAGCCGGATAGCCGGGGTGAGTAGCAGCGAAAACAGCATTTGAAAGCCGGTGACGGCGCGGGCGGTCGACAGCGGGCGCGCCAGGGCGAGGTATTTCGGGACCAGCTCACCGAAGACCATCGACACCGACGTCACGATCACCAGCACCAGGAACGCGATGATCGCGTCGGCCAGCCGATCCGGTATTCCGATCGCGCTCAGCGCCGGATGCGGCAGGTCGGCCACCATCGGGTCCGTCAAGTATCCGGCCGCGAGTGTGGTGGCCGAGATACCCAGTTGTGCACCCGACAGCTGAAACGACAGCCTGTGCTGGGCGCGCTGGATGAGGCGGTCGCGACGGCCACCGTGGCGCGCGTTGGCTTCCACGATGGTGCTGTCCAGGGCGGTCAGCGAGAATTCGGCCGCGACGAAGACCGCGTTGAAGAAGATGAGCAGCGCGATGGCCAGCACGCTGATGAGGGCGACGGTGACGTTCATGACGGGCCCGGGCGCCGCTCCCGGAAGGCATGGGCCAGTAAACGGGCCTCGACGCGTGCCTGCGGCACGTCATCCCTTTCCCTCGATGCCGCGCAGCGGCTTTGCGGCGCGACGAAATTCACGTGAATTCACATGGTAGCGATGTACTCAAGGTTCCCAGGTTCGCGACTCACCAACCCAAGGGCAACGGATGGCCCTCGGCGAAGCCCGCGGCCGACTGCACACCGACGACGGCCCGCTCATGCAACTCGGCGAGCGTCGAGGCGCCGACATAGGTGCAGGTGCTGCGCAGGCCGGAGGTGATGTGATCGATCAGGTCCTCGACACCGCCGCGGTCGGGGTCCAGCCCCATCCGCGCCGTCGAGATGCCCTCCTCGAACAACGCCTTGCGGGCGCGATCAAACGCGGTGTCGGCGCCGGTACGGGCCACCACCGCGCGTTTGGACGCCATGCCGTAGCTCTCCTTGTACGGTTGGTCGTCGCGGTCGCGCATCAGGTCTCCGGGCGACTCGTAGGTGCCCGCGAACCACGACCCGATCATGACGTTCGACGCCCCGGCGGCCAGTGCCAGCGCCACGTCCCGCGGATGCCGGATGCCGCCGTCGGCCCACACGTGGCCACCGAGTTCCCTTGCCGCGGAAGCGCATTCGACGACAGCGGAGAATTGTGGTCGACCGACACCGGTCATCATCCGGGTGGTGCACATCGCGCCCGGTCCCACGCCGACCTTGACGATGGTCGCCCCCGCGCCCAGCAGATCCCGCGTACCCGCCGCAGACACCACGTTGCCCGCCGCCAGCGGCAAACCCAAGTCCTGCTTGGAAATAACCGATGCCACCAGCTCTATCGCTTCCAGCGTCTTCACCTGATGCCCGTGTGCGGTGTCGATGACCAGCACGTCGACGCCGGCCTCGGCAAGGGACCGGGCCTTGGCGCCAACGTCGCCGCTGATGCCGATGGCCGCGCCGACCCGCAGCCGCCCGCGCGCATCGGTGGCCGGCGTGTACAGACCGGTGCGGATCGCCCCGGTGCGGGTCAGCACTCCCGCCAGCGTCCCGTCCGGGTTGGTCACCACGGCGACGTCGATCGGGGCGTGCTCGAGCAGGTCGAATATCTTGCGCGGCTCGGTGCCCGCCGGGGCGGTCACGAAGTCACTCACGGCGACGTCGCGCACCCGGGTGAAGCGGTCCACGCCCAGGCACGATGATTCGCTCACCAACCCGACCGGGCGTCCCTCGAACAGGACGACGGCGACCCCGTGCGCCCGCTTGTGGATCAGGGCGATCGCGTCGGACACCGAGTCGTCGGGCGCCAGCATCACCGGGGTGTCGAGAACGAGGTCGCGGCTTTTGACGAACTCCACGGTCTGCTGCACCGCCGTGATCGGAAGATCCTGCGGCAGGATCACGACCCCACCGCGGCGCGCGACCGTCTCGGCCATTCGCCGTCCGGCCACTGCGGTCATGTTGGCGACCACCACCGGGATGGTGGTGCCGGAGCCGTCGATGGTGGACAAGTCGACGCCGAAGCGCGACGCCACCTCGGACCGGTTCGGCACGATGAAAACGTCGTTGTAGGTCAGGTCGTACGCGGGTCGATGCCCGTCCAGAAACCTCATCTCGGTCGCTGTGCCCCTTTACTAGACCGGCACTTCGGTGCGGTCTCCGCTCCATAGGGTGTGGAACCGCTTGTCCGGGTCGGCGTCGATGCGGCCGTAGGTGTGCGCACCGAAGAAATCGCGCAGCCCCTGGGTGAGCGCCGCGGGCAGCCGCTCGGTGCGCAGGGCGTCGTAGTAGGACAGCGCGGACGAGAAACCCGGGATTGGGATGCCCAACTGCGTGGCGGTGACGACGACGCGGCGCCAGCCGTCGATCGCGGCCTCGATCGCGCTGCGGAAGTAAGGTGCGACGATCAGCGTCGGCAGGTCCGCGTCTTCGTCGAAGGCCTCTTTGATGCGGTTGAGGAACTTCGCCCGGATGATGCAGCCACCGCGCCAGATCGTGGCCAGGTCGCCCGGCGTGATGCCCCAGTCGTATTCGGCGCTGCCGGCTTGAATCTGGTTGAACCCTTGCGCGTACGCGATGATCTTCGACGCGTAAAGGGCCTGCCGGACGTCCTCGGTGAACTGCGCCGACTCATTTGGCGTGGCGCTTGGTCGCCTGCCCAGCGCGCCCGACGCCAGCCCGGTGGTGGCCTTGCGCTGGGCCACGGAACCCGACAGCGCGCGGGCGAACACCGCCTCGGCGATGCCGGTGACCGGCACACCGAGGTCCAGGGCCGACTTCACCGTCCAGCGGCCCGTGCCCTTCTGCTCGGCCTCGTCGAGGATGACGTCGACGAGCGGCTTTCCGGTTTTGGCGTCGGTCTGGCGCAACACTTCGGCGGTGATCTCGATCAGGTAACTGTCCAGCTCGCCCTTGTTCCACTCGGTGAAGACGTCGGCCATCTGTGGCGCCGTCATACCCAGCCCGTCGCGCAGCAGCTGGTAGGCCTCGCCGATCAACTGCATGTCGGAGTACTCGATGCCGTTATGCACCATCTTCACGAAGTGCCCCGAGCCGTCGGGGCCGATGTGGGTGCAGCACGGCACCCCGTCGACATGGGCGGAGATCTCCTCGAGCAGCGGGCCCAGCGACTTGTACGACTCGGCCGGCCCACCCGGCATGATCGACGGGCCGTTGAGGGCGCCCTCTTCACCACCGGAGATTCCGGCGCCGACGAAATGCAGGCCGCGCTCGCGCATCGCCTTCTCGCGGCGGATGGTGTCGGTGTAGAGGGCGTTGCCGCCGTCGATGATGATGTCGCCTTCCTCCATGGCGTCGGCAAGCTCGTTGATGACCGCGTCGGTGGGATCGCCGGCCTTGACCATGATCAGCACCCGCCGCGGCTTCTCCAGCGCGTCGAGGAATTCCGCGATGGTCTCCGAACGCACGAACTTGCCCTCGCTGCCGTGTTCCTTGAGCAGCGCGTCGGTCTTGGCGATCGACCGGTTGTGCAGCGCCACCGTGTAGCCGTGGTGGGCGAAATTACGCGCGATGTTCGAACCCATTACCGCCAGGCCGGTGACGCCGATCTGCGCGGTGCCAGTCTTCGAATCCGACGAACTCATGTCCTGCCTCCCAGTCGGGCCTCTCAGTTGGACAACTTTTCCTGAAGCCTTTCGCAAGCAAATCCGACCACACTGTGGCACACGGGACTAGTGGTCCTCCAAGGGGTTTCGCCTCGCGTTGCGCTAGAGGTTGAACAGCCGCTGCAGCTCCGTGAGCCACGGTACGGCGAGCGCGATGGTGGGCACCACAAATACGGCCGCCGCGGCTAGGTATGCGGCCGCCGACAGCATCCGGCTGTTGCCGCGGCCGGACAGTCGGCGGACTCGCAGCACCGTGCTGGGACCCCCCGCGGCCAGCGCGCCCGACGGCGCCCGCCCGGACGCGCAGGTGACCAACGCCCGGGCCAGGGGAGCGCGCCCGGTAGCGCGCACCGCGGCGTCATCGGCCAATAGCTCCACGAGCAGTTGCACCGCGCGCAGCGCGTTGGCGCTGCGGACCAGCCGCGGGAAGGCGGCGTGCACCGCGGTGAAGGCTTCCAGCACAAGGTCGTGGCGGGCCCGCAGATGGGCTCGCTCGTGGGTGAGGATCGCAGCAACTTCGGCATCGTCGAGGGTGGTCAATGCCCCTTCGCTGACCACAACCCGGCTGCGCACACCCGGCAGACAGTAGGCAAGCGGCTCCGGGACGTCCAGGACGCGAAGGTCGCGCTTCCGGATGCACGGTTGAGCGAAGGCGGCGTCGTGCCCGACGCTGACCAGGTCGACCACCATGCGGTGGTGGGCTCGCCGACGGCGATTGGCGATGGCCACCCGGGCGACGGCGATCATCAACCGGGCTCCGACCAGCACGGTCAGCGCGAAGACCGCGATGTAGGCCGTCCACAGCGGCCACCCGAGCCGGCCGGCCGCGCCGACGATGCTGGCCGTCGGCCGCCCGTCTGGGCCCGGCATCAGGACGCGGGTGGCGATCGCGAGGCCCGCGCTGAACGCCGAGAGGACTGCGGCCAGCGCAATGGCCTGCCACAACACCATCGCGGCGCGAGGGGCGCGCAACGGCCACGTCGCTCGCGCTAGCAAGGCCGGTGCCGGACCGACCAGCAGCACCGCGAGAATGGTGAAGGCCAGCGCGGACACGCTGCTAGTCTCCCTCAGTCCTCCGCATTAGCGCCATATGACGGACTACAACGTTGGTTTGCTTCCAATTCATCGAGCGCCCGCCGGAGCGCCTCAGCCTCGTCGGCACCGACCCGCTCGACAAAATGCACCAGCGCGGCCTGTCTGTCGCCGGAATCCTCGGCCTGGGCCAGCGCATCGACCATCAGACCGGCGACGAGCTCGTCGCGGCTATGCACGGGTG
>Ga0318525_10000197_pt1 | contig 16487 bp, 15 predicted proteins | sample GRESIP052b4f23_FD_203482 | JGI IMG/M metagenome (GOLD analysis project Ga0318525, IMG submission 203482) | Tropical soil microbial communities from Luquillo Experimental Forest, Puerto Rico - GRE.SIPMG.052b4f23 | ecosystem: Environmental > Terrestrial > Soil > Tropical forest > Bulk soil...
CGAGGACTACGTGGCCGGCCTGGCCGAAGTCATCAAGACGGGGTTCATCGCCGACCCGGTCGTCCTGGACCTGGTCCTGGCCGACCCGGAGGGGGCCGCCGTCCCGCACGGCGCGCACGCGCGCGAGCTCATCGAGCGCGCCATCCGGGTCAAGGCCGAGGTGGTGTCGAAGGACCTGCACGAGTCGGGCCTGCGGGAGATCCTGAACTACGGGCACACCCTCGGCCACGCCATCGAGCGGGTGGAGGGGTACCGGTTCAGGCACGGAGACGCGGTGGCCATCGGCATGGTCTACGTCGCCGAGCTGGCCCGGCTGGCCGGGCGCCTCGACGACCAGACCTGCGCGCTGCACCGGACCGTACTGGCCAGCGTGGGCCTGCCCACCGCGTACCCGGCCGGGCTGTGGCCCTCGCTGCGCGAGGCCATGAGCGTGGACAAAAAGGCCCGCGGCGCGCGCCTGCGCCTGGTGGTGCTGGATGGCCTGGCCCGCCCCTCGGTCCTGGACGGCCCGGCCGAGGAACTCCTGTGGCAGGCCTACCGGGAGGTGTCCAGGTGATCGCCCAGGTTAGGCTCCCTTCATGCGGATAGGGATGTTTCTCAGCTACGCGGGCGGCTTTGCCGAGACCGTGGCCGAACTGGCCGACTACGAGCGGGCCGGGCTCGACATCGTGTTCGTGCCCGAGGCATACAGCTTCGACGCGGTGAGCCAGCTCGGCTTCCTGGCCGCGAAGACCGAGCGGGTGCAGATCGCGTCGGGGATCTTCCAGCTCTACTCGCGCACGCCCGCGCTGACCGCGATGACCGCGGCCGGGCTGGACTACGTCTCCGGCGGCCGGTTCACCCTGGGCCTCGGCGCGTCGGGCCCGCAGGTGATCGAGGGCTGGCATGGCGTGCCGTACGACGCGCCGCTCGGCCGCGCCCGCGAGGTCATCGAGATCTGCCGGATGGTCTGGCGCCGCGAGCGGCTGGCCTACCAGGGCCGGTACTACCAGCTGCCGCTGGAAGGGGGGACCGGCCTGGGCAAGCCGCTCAAGCTGATCAACCACCCGGTCCGCGACCGCATCCCGATCGCGCTGGCCGCCATCGGCCCGAAGAACGTGGCCCTCGCCGCCGAGCTGGCCGAGGCCTGGATGCCGATCTTCTACCTGCCGGAGAAGGCCGCGGACGTGTGGGGCGGTGCCGTTGCCGAGGGCACGGCCAAACGCGACCCCGCGCTCGGCCCGCTGGACGTCATCGCCCACGCGCCGCTGGCGATCGGCGAGGGCAGCGACGTCACGCGCCTGCGCGACCACGGCCGGCCCCAGCTGGCGCTGTACGTCGGCGGGATGGGCGCCCGCGGCCGCAACTTCTACAACGACCTGGCCCGCCGGCTCGGCTACGAGGCCGAGGCGAAGGCCATCCAGGACGCCTACCTGGACGGCCGCACGGCCGAGGCCGAGGCCCTGGTGCCCGCCGAGCTGGTCGAGCTGACCTCGCTGATCGGCCCGCAGTCCTACGTGGCCGAGCGGATAGCCGCGTACCGCGCGGCCGGGGTGACGACCCTCAACGTGACCCCGCTCGCGGCCACCCACGAGGCCAGGGTCCGCCTCATCGAGCAGATCCGGGCCCTCGCGGACGCGGCCGGCTAGCCGGCCGGCGTGCAGGTCGGCGGGTTGCCGTTGCCTAGGACCTGGTCCCCCACGTTGTTACCGAGATCCCCATCGCCGGGGTCCCAGCTCACCTCGACGAGTATGGAGTCACCCTCCGGGATCGCGGACGGGCGGATGGTCAGCGCGTCCCCGGCCGGAGTGCCCCCGGCGGCCAGGAAGGGAAAGACCTGCTCCGTTATCGTGACGTTACGCTGGCCGCCTGGCAGGTTGCCCGGTCCGGTCTGTGCGCAGTTCTCCGCTCGCCGGTAGTCGCCCGCCAGGGTGCGCACGAACGGTATGTACCGGACCCAGGCCGGGACTCCTTCCGCGCGCAGCGCCCGCTGCAGCCCCGCCGCGTCCCTGGCCTGCTTGAACGTTACCCCGACGGTGCCGTCCGGGTTGCGCTGGACCGCCCATGCCGCCGTGACGAGCGGGCCGGCCTCCCGGCCGGGCAGGACTGCGGGCACCACGATGGCCGTGGCGGCAGCGGCCGCGATCGCCCCCGTCGCCAGCAGCAGGCGCCGCCGGGCCGGCCCCCGCCCGCCCGGTCGTGTCGGCGTGCAGAACGCCCCAGCCACCCGCTGCCGGGCCGCCTCGGCGAGCTCGTCGGCGTGGTCGGGCGCCTCCGGGCGCAGCATGGTGTACATCGTGATCTCATCCATGGTCCGTCTCCTCTGACGCCAGCGCCGGGTTCGTTCCGCCCAGCGCCTGGCGGGTCCTGGTCCTGATCCGGTGCAGCCGCGACTTGACCGCGCTCACGGTCAGCCCGAGCGCCTGCGCCGCCTCCTCGTAACTGAGCCCGGCCCAGGCCACCAGCAGGAGCAGTTCGCGGTCCCGGCCCGGCAGCCCGGACAGCACCGCGGCCAGCCGCGGCCTGAGCTGCTCGGCGGTCACCCGTTCCGCGGCGCGCGGGCCGAAGTCCTCGGCCACGAGCTCGGCGGGCGCGGACCGCAGCAGCCGCAGGTGGCGCGCTGAGGCCCGCCGGTGCCTGCCGATCTGCCGGACCGCGATACCGTACAGCCACGGCCTCGCGTCGGGCCGTGCGGCGTCGTACCGGTCCCGGTGCCGGAACGCGGCCAGGAACGTCTCGGCCGTCACGTCCTCGGCCAGGTCCGGGCCGAGCCTGGCGTGCGCGTAGCGCAGGATCTCCTCCGCGTGCCGGTCGAAGATCGCGGCGAAGCAGCCCGGGTCGCGGCGTGACCGCTCGATCAGGTCGGCGTCGGTCTGTCCTTCCGCCGGGGTCACGCGGCCGGGCTGTTCGGTCAGCACGTGTCGCGTCTTTTCATCGCAGTGGGCTCCATGCCCATACTCACCCGCCGGGGCACCCCGGGTTGCGCCGTGCGTAAAGTTCAGCCATGGCAGAGATACACGCCGCCCGCCGGGGGCGCGCGCAGGAGAAGGTCGCCGAGGCCGGCGCCGACGCGGTCCTGATCACCTCCGGCCCGAACGTCCGCTACCTCACCGGGCTGGCCAGCTCGAACGCCGCCCTGCTGCTGGGCGCCGACGGCGCCGCGGTGCTGGCGACCGACTCGCGGTACGCGCTGGCCGCCGAGCGGGACTGCCCCGGCGTCGAGCTGATCACCGAGCGCTTCATCGAGCCGCGCCTCGCCGCCGAGATGGCCGCCCGCGGCCTGCGCACGGTGGCCTTCGAGGCGCACGAGATGACCGTCGAACGCCACGCGGCGCTCGCGGCCAAAGCCGAGGGCGTGGAACTCATCCCGTTCGGCCCGAAAATAGAGGAACTGCGGACGGTCAAGGATCCGTCCGAGCTTGAGCTCCTCGGGACCGCCTGCCGGATCAGCTGCCAGGCCATCGCCGACGTGTTCTCGCTGATCAGGCCGGGCCTGACCGAACGCCAGCTGGCGGCGGCGCTGGACGCGCGGATGGCCGACCTGGGCGCCGAGCGGCCGGCCTTCGACACCATCGTGGCCAGCGGGCCGAACGGCGCGATCCCGCACCACGCGCCGGCCGACCGGCCGATCCGCCGCGGCGACCTGATCACGATGGATTTCGGCGCGCGGTACGGCGGCTACCACGCGGACATGACCAGGACCGTGGCGCTCGGCGAGCCCGCGGGCTGGCAGCGGGAGATCTACGAGCTGGTCGCGGCGGCGCAGCGGTCCGGCCGGGACGCGGCCCGGCCGGGCGCCGACGTCGGCGACGTGGACGCGGCCGCCCGCGACCTGATCCGCGACGCCGGGCACGCCGACCACTTCCAGCACGGGCTGGGACACGGCGTGGGCCTCGAGGTGTACGAGGCGCCGACGATCGGGTACGCCAGAACGGGTAAACTCGCAAGCCGGGTTCCAGTCACCGTCGAGCCTGGTGTCTACCTGCCCGGCAGGGGCGGTGTCCGGATTGAGGACGTCCTTGTCGTGGGGGCCGACGGGACTGGCCTCCTCACGACTACGACGAGAGAACTTCTCGTACTCTGACCTGGAGACTTAACGTGGCCACCACCAACGACCTGAAGAACGGGATGGCGCTGAACCTCGACGGCCAGCTCTGGACCGTCGTCGAGTTCCAGCACGTCAAGCCGGGCAAGGGCGGCGCGTTCGTGCGCACCAAGCTGAAGAACATCACGTCGGGCAAGGTCGTCGACCGGACCTTCAACGCCGGCGTCAAGGTGGACGTGGCCACCGTGGACCGGCGCGAGATGCAGTACCTCTACCGCGAGGGCGCCGACTTCGTGTTCATGGACACGCAGGACTACGACCAGCCGCGGGTGCCCGCGTCGGTGGTCGGCGACGCGGCGAACTACCTGCTCGAGGAGCAGACCGTCACGGTGGCCTTCAACGACGGCACCCCGCTGTACGTGGACCTGCCGGCCGCGGTCGAGCTCACCATCAGCCAGACCGACCCCGGCGTGCAGGGCGACCGCTCCACCGGCGGCACCAAGCCCGCCACCCTGGAGACCGGCGCGACCATCGCGGTGCCGCTGTTCATCTCCACCGGCGAGAAGATCAAGGTCGACACCAGGACCGGCCAGTACCTCGGCCGCGCCTGATGCCGCCGGCGCGTAGCAAAGCGCGCAAGCGGGCCCTGGACATCCTCTTCGAGGCCGAACTGCGCGGCGTCCCGGTCCTGGGCCTGCTCGCCGAGCGCCGCACGCTGGGCAGCCCGCCGGTGCCCCCCTACGCCGCGGACCTGGTCCAGGGCGTGACCGTGCACGCGGCCCGCATCGACGAGCTGATCTCGACGTACGCCGAGGGCTGGACCCTGGACCGGATGCCCGCCGTGGACCGGAACGTGCTGCGGATCGGCGTCTACGAGCTGCTCTGGGCGCAGGACGTGCCCGACGCCGTGGCGATCAGCGAGGCCGTGCTGCTGGCCCGCGACCTGTCCACCGACGCCTCGCCCGCGTTCGTCAACGGCCTCCTGGCCCGCATCGCCGACCTCAAGCCCTCGCTCCAGGTACCAGACCCACCCGCCTGAACCCGCTCGGCCGCATCCAGCGGGATTTGCCCTCCGGCCCGGACCTCACGTCCCTCCTCCAGGCCGGTGCCTTACGTCCAGATTCGGCGCGCACCTCACGTTCCCCTCCGAGGCCGCACCTCACGTCCCGTATCCCGCGCGACTCCTGCCTCCCGTATCTAGCTCTGCCCCAACCGGCGCAACGTCAACATTGAGGAGCCCGGCCGGCCGCGCCGGCCGGCAGCGCCGGCCAGAACGCTATGGACCTGCACTTTCACCGCGCCAGAACGCACTGGAACCGCGGTTTCACCGCGTTGTCCCGCGCCGAGCCAACGCAACTTGCGTCTCGTGAGATACCCTTCATATCACCAGTAACAAGAACAACGCCAAGGCGGCCGGCCCCGCGCCCCGGCCTGCTGTCACGGTCGCCGGGGACGGTCAGGGCTGGGCGAAGCGGACGCGCAGGCCGGAGCGGCGCAGCACCCGGACGAACCAGAACGCCGACAGGCAGGTGCCCGCGACCACGCCGCCGATGGTGACGGCGGTGGTGAGGAGGAGGAACACCTTGACCGTCTCGAGCGCCATCAGCACGGCCAGGCCCACGGTGGACGCGAAGAAGATCCCGGCCCACAGCCAGGTCGCGCCCTGGAAGAACCGGTGCAGCCCGGGGTGATGGGCGGACGGCTGGCGCAGCGCGACGACCTCGGCGGCCAGCTGGGCGACCAGCGGCTTGCGGGTCGGCGCGGTGCGCGCGAACAGCACGCACAGGCCGAGGTTGGCCAGCGGGAACTGGAGCAGGAAGAACAGCATGCTGCCGGTGACGATCACCACGGCCGTCTGCAGGGTGAGCACCAGGGCCGAGATGGTGAGCAGGCTGGGGACGCTGCGGGTGACGGCCTTGCGGCCGATCACGGTGAGCCAGACCACGCCGGCCGCGGCCAGCATGCCCGCGTCCCGGCCGCCGAGCCTGACGCCCACGAAGTACCCGGCGACGGGAAGGCCGAGGGACTCGGCCAGGTTCCATCCTGCGGTCAGCAACAGCCGCCAGGGGCGGGGCAACTCGAGGTGCTCAGCCATGGCGAAGAGCATACGGTGGCCGGCTGCGGGCGCGCTGGAATTGCCGGCAGGTGGCGTAAAGAAGAATCTGAGAGTTCCGCACGGCTGTATAACGTAGGCCTGGTCACGTAAGTTCACCACCCGGGGACGGACCGTAACCACGGCCATGAGCCAGCATGTGACCGCGGCCAGGAGCCAGCCTGTGACCACGGCCAGGGGCAGCCTGCGACCACCGCCAAAGTCCAGCCGGAACGTCCGCCACAGGCACTACAGTCACCGGCATTACCGTCACCGGCACTACATTGGACTCCTGGAAGGAGGCTGGCGTGGCGGCAGACTTCAGGCGCGACGGCGTCCGCGCCGTGCTGGCCGGGGGGGACGACCCCCCCAGACCCCCCCGCACGGGCGTGGTCTGGGACGTGCTGCGGGACATCGTCTCCGCCCGGGTGGCCGAGAGCGGCCGGGAGGCGCTGGACATCGTCGACGTGGGCGGCGGAACCGGCGGGCTCGCGGTGCCGTTCGCCGCCCTGGGGCACAACGTCACCGTGGTCGACCCGAGCCCGGACGCGCTGGCGGCCGCGCAGCGCCGCGCGGCCGAGGCGGGCGCCCGGCTGACCGCGGTCCAGGGCGAGGCGGCCAGCCTTGACGGCGTGGTCGGCGCGAAGGCGGCGGACCTCGTCATCTGCCACAACGTGCTCGAGTACGTCGACTCGCCCGCCGACGCGATGACCGCGATCGCCGCGGTCCTGCGGCCGTCGGCCACGGTGAGCGTGCTCGCCGCCAACGCGGTGGCCGCGGTCCTGCACCGGGCGCTGGCCGGCCGGTTCGCCGAGGCCCGGCAGCTGCTCGAGGGCCACACCGGCCACGCTGGCCACGCCGGCCACGCCGGCCACGCCGCGGCCGAACCCCCCCGGCGGTTCACGCTGCCCTCGCTCACCGCGCTGATCGAGGCGGCCGGGTTGCGTCCGGGGGAGGCGCACGGCCTGCGGATCTTCAGCGGGCTCGTGCCCGGGGCGCAGCTCGAAGGCGATGCCAGCCGGACCGAGGCGCTGCGCGCGCTCGAAGCGGCCGCCGCGGCCACCCCGCCGCTGCGCGACATCGCTGCCCAGCTGCACGTGCTCGGCCACCGCTGACCGTCATGGCCGCCGGCTCAGGGCAAGGCCAGGACGATACCGGCTGCCACATCCTGCACGTGGACATGGACGCGTTCTACGCGAGCGTGGAGATCAGGGACCGGCCCGAGCTGGCGGGCCAGCCGGTCATCGTGGGCGGGACCAGCGGCCGGGGCGTGGTGCTGTCCGCGTCCTACCAGGCCCGCGCGTTCGGGGTGCGCTCGGCGATGCCGGTGGGCCGGGCCCAGCGGCTGTGCCCGCGGACGGTGTTCGTGCCGCCCAGGCACCGGCTGTACGCTGCCGTGTCCAAGGAGGTCATGGCGGTCTTCGGCACGGTCACCCCGGAGGTGGAGCCGCTCGCGCTGGACGAGGCCTTCCTCGACGTCTCCGGCGCGCTGCGGCGCCTCGGGCCGCCTGCCGCGATCGCCGCGCACCTGCGCGCCGAGGTCGCCCGGCAGCAGGGCCTCACCTGCTCGGTCGGGGTCGCGCCGACCAAGTTCGTGGCCAAGATCGCGTCCGCCCGCTGCAAGCCGGACGGGCTCTTGGTGGTGCCGCGCGCGGGTGTGCTCGACTTCCTGCACGCGCTGCCGGCCTCGGCGCTGTGGGGCGTCGGGGAGCGGACCGGGGAGGTGCTGGCCCGGCTGGGCCTGCGCACGGTGGGGGACATCGCGCACACCCCGCTGGCCACGCTGCAGCACGAACTGGGGGCCGCGCAGGGGTCGCACCTGGCCGCCCTGGCCTGGGGCCGGGACGAGCGCCGGGTGACGCCGCACGTGGCGGAGAAGAGCATCGGCGCCGAGGAGACGTTCGCCGCCGACATCGACGACCCGGAGCGGATCAGGCGGGAGCTGCTGAAGCTGTCCGGGCGGACGGCGCACAGCCTGCGAGCGGGCGGCTACGCGGCCAGGACGGTCACGGTCAAGCTCCGGCTGGCCAGCTTCAAGACGATGACGCGGTCCAAGACCCTGGCCTACCCGACCGACGTGGCCCGTGAGATTTACGCCACAGCCTGCGCGCTGTACGAGTCGGCCGGTCTCGACCGCGGCGCACGGCTGCGGCTCGTCGGCGTCCGGGTATCCGGCCTGGTCCCGGTGGGTAGCGCGAACTCCCAGCTGACCTTCGACGACCGGCCGGTGGGCTGGCGGGAGGCCGAGCAGGCGCTGGACAAGATCGTCAGCCGGTTCGGCGCCGGCGCGCTCCGCCTGGCGGCCCTGGTAGAGGAGCCGGACCGCCCCGCCGAGGGCGGTTTCTGACCTGCTGGGGGGTCCGCCCTTCCAAGGTGCGTGTCAACGCTCGTATTCTGGAAATTGAACCGGGTATGTGAGGTGAAGGGGTCACCACACACACGTGCCGGGCGCAAGGGTTTTAATGGGAGGCGTCGTGCCGCTCTCTGAACACGAGCAGCGCCAGCTAGAGCAGATCGAGCAAGCGCTCTACCGGGAGGATCCGAAGTTCGGGCGTCTCGTGCGCTCCAGCGATCCGCGTGTGCACTATAAGCGTAAGCTGGCGCAGGCCCTCATCGGCGTCGTCGGCGGTGCCGGCCTGCTCGCGGCCGGGGTGGTCACTCACCGTGTGTACCTGGAAGCCGCCGGGGCGGCGCTCCTGGTCCTCTCGCTGGCCTGGGCGGTGGTGAGCTGGCGCAGGCACCTGGCCAGGGTCCGGGCCGCGCGCCCCAAGCCGCAGGGCAGGTCCGGCCCCGGTGGTTCGGGCCCCGGTTCGGCCCCCCGTGGACCGGCAGGGCGCCGTTCGGGGCAGACCAGGCGGGCCCGCATGATGGAGCGGATGGAAGAGCGGTGGCGCCGCCGGCAGGAGGGCGACCGCAGGATGTAGCGGCCGCGCCCCGGCCAGCAAAGGCCAGCAAAGGCCAGCACGACGAGCCACCAGCACGATGAACCGGGAGAGCACGGCCCGGCCCTGTAAGGGCCGGCGGCGCGGCCTGCGTTCGGGGATGCGGGCCGCGGTCTCGGCCACGGTGGTCATCATCGAGGCGGGGAACACGGTCGCGCGCACCCGGGTGGCGCGGCGGGCGGTGGCGGCGAGCCCGCGGCGGGCGATAGTGCCGTCGCGGCGCAGGTGCGCCGACTCGGTGGGGCTGGCGGCGTAGCAGGCCCGCTCCTCGGCCAGGGCCAGCCGGGTGACGGCGGCGGCGGCCGGCTCGGGCAGCGTGGTCGTGACCCGCGCGGCCAGCGTGCGGGGCGGCTCGCTGGCGCGGCTCGCGATGCCGAAGTCGGCGAGGTCGTCGTGGAACTCGCGCCAGGCGGCGTGGGCGCGGCTGGCGTCGTCGCGGGCCCGCAGCCAGCGCCAGCGGCGCACGACGAGGCGGAACACAGCCGGCGCGATCAGCGCGGCCGCCGCGGTGGCGCCGAACACGATGCCGACGGTGGCCCAGCCGGACGTGAGGTTCAGCCCGGCCGTCCGTGACAGCAGCCGGTACAGGGCCAGGGCGGTCAGCGCGCCCGCGGCGGCGAAGATGGCGATGGCCGAGCTCAGCGGCATGCGGCGGCGGATGACCTCGGCCGGCTGGGCGGCCGACGCCCGCCGCAGGGGCGGGGCCACGACCGCCACCAGGCCGAAGCCCAGCACGATCGCCGCGATCACCGCCAGCGCCACCGCGGTCCACGGCGTCCCGTGCTGTCCGCCGGCCGCGCCCGTCGTGGGCGTGAGGGCGGCGCCGGGGATGTGCGTGTTCCTGGGCGAGGCGCCCGGCAGGCCGATGTTCGGCTTCTGCGAGTTCTTGACGACCGGCTCGGTGCCGGGGTTCTGGCCGTGTCCCGACCCGCTGAGCATGTAATTCGGCGGGGCGGCGGTGCCCTGGCCGGCCGGGGTGGGCTCGAACCTGATCCAGCCCAGGGTCGGGAAGAACACCTCGGTCCACGCGTGCGCGTCGAGGTTCTTGACCTCATAGCTGCCGGTCTTGAGCCGGGTGCCCGCGGTGTAGCCCACCACGAACCTGGCCGGGATGCCGAGCAGGCGGGTCAGCACGGTCATCGCGTAGGCGTACTGCACGCAGAAGCCGTTCTTGCCCTTGGTCAGGAAGTTCAGCAGGCTGGGCGCGCTGGTGAACGTCGACACGTTGAGGCTGTAGCCGAACTGTGGGCTGGAGAGCCAGTTCGCCAGCGCGTCCACCTTGCCGAACTCGGTGGCCTGGCCGGCCGTATTGCGTTCCGCCAGCCTCTTCAGCGCCGCCGTCTGGTACGACGGGGGAAGCTCGAGGTCAGCCTCCAGGGCCGGCGTCTTCACCAGGCCGGGCACCGCCTTCAGCTGCGCCGCGGTCGGGTCGACCAGGACGCTCGCCACCGAGAAGGACTGGTCGGCGATGCCGTCGGTGGTGGAGTAGACCATGAGGTCAGGGTCGGACTGCCACTTGCCCGACGCGAAGATGTGGATGGCGGGATAGGGCAGCGGCATGAACGTCGCCTGCCCGCCGGGGGCGGTGGGGAAGTCCCGGCTGACGTTGACCGTCGTGGTCACCGTCTGCGCCGACGTGGTGTCGGCCAGGCCGTCGGGGTCGCCGAGCTTCGCGATCGGCACCGAGCCCGCCGCGTAGTCCTTGACCTGCCAGCCGCCGTCCCCCAGGGTGTCGAACACGTACTGCCTGAAGTACTCCGCGTCGTTCCGCTGCTGGGCGGCCGAGGCGTTGGTCGTGTACGTGAACATCGTGGCCGGGCGGCCCTGGTGCAGCTGCTGCACGGTCTGCGCCAGCGCATTGGACAGGGACAGGGAGGCGCCGGCGCTCCCGCCGGTGCCGCCGATCCCCGGCCCCGAGGAGAACAGCTTGCTCGGGTGCAGGTCGGGCACCAGCAGCGGCGCGCACAGCGCCAGCACGACGGAGGCGAGCCCGATCCGGCGGCCCGCGGCGGCCAGCGCGCGGGTGTCCGGGCCGTGGCCCCGCCCGGGCACCCGGATCGGCAGGCCCGAGTGCGAGTCGGTCTCGAACGGGGCGGAATACCGCGAGCCGGACCGCCACAGCGAGACCAGCCGGCCCCAGACCCGGATCCGTTCCCGGCCGTCGGCGCTGAGCATGGCCAGGTAACCCGCCCCGGCCACGCAGAACACCACGCCGGCCTCGAACTGGTCGTGCTGCGCGTTTATCATCACCGGCACGGTGAACAGCACGAGCAGCGGCAGCCCGGCCAGCGCGGTGGACCGCAGCCGCACCGCGATCAGGTCGGCCAGCACCGCGGTGATGCCCACCCCGCCGGCCGCCAGCAGCAGCAGGTCGGGCAGGTTCGGCACCGCCGGGGCGTAGCTGTTGGCGTCGTGTATCCCGGTGCCGGCCAGGTCCCACAGCCGGACCAGCGAGTTCGGCGTGGGGATCACGAGGGCCCACGAGTGCCGGGCCTCGAAGATCATGTTCAGGTACAGCACCAGGGCCACGACACCGGCCGCCACGCAGACCGCCGCGGGCAGCGTGCGCAGCCGGGTCAGCGCCCCCGCCGACGCGACGGTGATCACCGCGCCGATCGCGATGAAGAACCACAGGATCTCCTGGTAGAGCGGGAGCAGCGCGGTGGAGGTGAGCACGCAGGCCACCGCGGTCGTCACGGTCATCCGGGCGTTCTGCGTCATGGCAGCTCACCTCCTGAGCCAAGGCCTCCGATGGGCAGCGGCCGGTCCGCGGGCCGGTGCATCTCCTGCCAGGCGGCCTCGAGCGGCGTGCTGGCGCTGGCCACGGCGACCCGCCAGCCCGCGGCCGACAGGATCTCGGCCGTCCGCGCCGTGTCCTCGGCGATCCCGTCGGTCGCCCACGCGGAGACGGCGAGCAGCAGCGCCATCGCCGGGGCGTTCCCGCGCCTGCTGGCGGCCAGCTGGCTGGCGTCCGCCGCAGACAGCCGCCCGACCACCGCGATCAGCTGGCCGCCCACGCTGGCCAGCGTCGACGTGCCGGTCCTGAAGGTGAGGGCGCGCGTGGGGGTGATGACCGCGAGCATGTCGAGCAGGGTGTCCTGGAAGGTGCCCCGCGGGGCGATCTCGCCGGCGTCGGTGATGAGCCTGGCCCGGAAGCCCTCGCCGGACAGGTGCGCGCCGATCGAGGCGGCCGCGCTGACCGCGAACTCGAACGTCGAGGCGGGCCCGCTGCCCGCGTGCGCCGAGCGCCTGGTATCGAGGAACACCGACGCGCTGTTGCGCCACTGGTGTTCCTCGCGGCGGACCATCAGCTCGCCGTACCTCGCCGTGGACCGCCAGTGCACCCGGTGCAGCCCGTCGCCGTCCTGGTACTGCCGCGGCGCCGCGTCGTCCTCGCCGATGGCCGAGATCGTCCGCATCCCGCCATCGCCCTCGCCGAGCCAGCTGCTCGGCGCGCTGGCCCGCGGCAGCGGGTAGATCTTCGGCGTGACCACGAGCGTGCTGGTGGCGCTGAACGACCGGCTGATCTCCACCAGCCCGAAGGCGTCCGCGACGCGGACCCGGAGCGGCCCGATGGTGAACTTGCCCCGCGTGTCCGAACGCATCTGGTAGCTCAGCTCCCGATGCCCCCCCGGCTCGATCTCGTCGAGCACGAACCGCGGCCTGCTGCCCAGCGTGTACGGGGTGACGTCCTCGGCCAGCAGCACGCCGGTGCGCAGCCGCGAGACGTTCTCCACCCGCGCGGTCACGGTGGCGGACTGGCCGGCCGGCACCCGGCGCGGATCGAGCCTGCGGACGCAGGACAGCCGGTACCTGGCCCGGCGGGCGGTCAGCGAGGACACCGCGGGCAAGACGACGAGCAGGGCGCCGACCCGGACCAGGTCGGGCTCTGGTATGGCCAGCCCGCAGACCATGGCCGCCCCGCCCGCCGCCATGAACGACCGGCCGCGCGTGGTCAGCGAGCTGAACAGCCCCCGCATGACCCCTCCTCCGTTAGCTCACCGCCGCGGCAGGGGAAGCTGGGCGACGATCCGGTCCACCACGTGCTCGGGCAGGTGCCGCTCCACAATGGCCTCCGCGGTGGGCAGCAGCCGGTGCGCCAGCACCGGCCGGGCCAGCCGCTGCACGTCGTCGGGGATCACGTAGTCCCGGCCGTCCAGCGCGGCCCAGGCCCGGCTGGCCCGCAGCAGGTGCAGGGTGGCCCGCGGCGAGGCGCCGAGCCGCAGCTCGGGCGAGGTCCTCGTCGCGTTCGCCAGGCTGATGATGTAGTCCTTGACCTGGCTGGACACGAGCACCTTGCGCACCGCGAGGACCAGTTCCCGCACGTCGGCCGCGCGCGCGACCGGCTGCAGCTGGTCCAGCGGGGAGGCGGAGCCGTGCGTGTCGAGCATCTCCCGCTCGGCCGCGGGCGGCGGGTAGCCCAGGGAGATGCGCGCGGTGAACCGGTCCCGCTGCGCCTCGGGCAGCGGGTACGTGCCCTCCATCTCCACCGGGTTCTGGGTGGCGATCACCATGAAGGGCTCTTGCAGCGCGTAGGTGGTGCCGTCCACCGTGACCTGGTGCTCTTCCATGCATTCGAGCAGCGCCGACTGCGTCTTGGGCGAGGCCCGGTTGATCTCGTCGCCGAGCACGATGTTGGCGAACACCGGTCCTGGCTTGAACTCGAACTCGCGCCGTTCCTGGTTGTAGGCGCTCACCCCGGTGATGTCGCTCGGCAGCAGGTCCGGCGTGAACTGCACCCGCCGCACGGTGCCGTCGATCGCCCGGGCCAGCGCCTTGGCCAGCATGGTCTTGCCGACGCCGGGCACGTCCTCGATGAGCAGGTGCCCCTCGGCGAGCAGCACCGCCAGAGTAAGCTGGATCGCGTCCCGCTTGCCCTCGATCACGGACTCGATCGCCTTGCCGATCCGGCGGGCCGCCGGGACTAGATCATCGATCGGGCTCCCCGTCTGCCGCCCGGTGTCCAGTACCACGTGGCCTCCTCGAAGGCGCTGGCGCGCACCACCAGCCGGCCGGGCATCCCCGTCCTGGACCACTCCCGCCAAGCTGTCTCAGGGCTACAGTACGTCTTTCTTCGCCAAACGCGCGACGTGGGCGGAAACTCTCGCTCCCGTCGGCCTGCCCCGAAGCGTCTCGTCCGGTCCGCCAGATCACATCAAACACATTGATCCCGAACGGGCCGGGTTTCTCCGTCCCGCCGACGCCCGCCAGCTTCGCATGGCCGCATCGCCACGGCACGGGTCTAGCTGGCCCACTCCTCGGCGAACGTCTTGGTCTGCTCGAGAACCAGCTCGATAGCCCGCGGTTCGGCGTCCGGCGGACAGCCATACCTGGCCAGCAGCCGCTTCACCTTGCTGCGCAACTTGGCCTGGACCTGCTCCCTGATCGTCCAGTCAACGGCCACGTCCGCGCGGACGGCTCGCACCAGATCGCGTGCGATCGCGGCCAGGACCTCGTCTCCGAGAATGCGTTTCGCCGAGCCGTTGGTGGCGACGGCGTGCGTTCCTGAATGCCACCTCGAGACAGCCGAGTGGGGCCTGGAATGCCGCTGACTGACTGTCGCGCCGTACGCCATGAAACTGTACTTTCAGTGCGTTATAGCGACATCGAACCGGGGTTTCATGTCGTTCCGGCGGGCCCGGAGCGCCCGGGCCGCGGTGCTGGCGTGACTGAAGTCCGATTCCTCTTCCCGCGACGCAGCCGCGAGCATCGCGTATGTCGTGGCTTGCTTAGGAGGCGCAACCCGCCGCCCTCCACTTCGCTCCACCTCTTCCTCCACTCCTCCCCACCGCTGCGACCAGCGGCTCTAGTGGGGGAGAGGGGGCGATCACGGCATCTTAAGCGTTGACGGTGGGGAAATGTGGAGTACAGTGGAGCGCGGTGGAGGATAGGCGGTCGGAGGTGAGCACCCGTGTTCCTCGGTACTCACGCCCCCCGGCTTGACGACAAGGGCCGCATGATCCTGCCCGCGAAGTACCGAGAAGAACTCGCTGGGGGCTTGGTGATCACCAAGGGACAAGAGCGCTGCCTGTACGTCTTCACGCAGGAGGAGTTCGCCCGTATCACCGAGGAAATGCGTAATGCGCCGACGGCGGCCACCAGGGCCAACAGCCGGGTCTTCTTCGCCAGCGCCTCGGACGAGGTGCCGGACAAGCAAGGACGGATCACGGTCCCGCCCGCCCTGCGCACCTACGCCGGGCTGCAGCGGGACTGCGTGGTGATCGGCGCCAACACCCGGCTGGAGATCTGGGACGCCCAGGCCTGGGAGACCTACCTCGCCGCCCAGGAGAACTCGTACGCCGAGGCCGCCGAGGAGGTGTTCCCCGGAATCTTGTAGCTCTCGTGCGCCGGCCCCCATCCGCCGCTCCCTGCTGGCATCACTTCCCCGGTGCCAGCCGGCCGCGAGCGGATGGGGCCGGCGGAGCCCGGACGAATCATCAAAGGAGGGGGACGCGTGGACAGGGACAGGCACGTACCGGTGCTGGCCGACCGGGTCACCGCCCTGCTCGCGCCCGCCCTGGCGGCCGAGGGCGCGGTGCTCGTCGACGCCACGCTCGGCCGGGCCGGTCACGCCCGCGCCCTGCTCGAGGCCTGCCCCGGCCTGCTCCTGGTCGGCATCGACGCCGACGTCGCCGCGATCGAGGCGGCCGCCGACCTGCTCGCTCCCTACGGCGACCGGGTCACCCTCAGGCACGCCAGGTACGACCAGATCCCGGCCATCCTGGCCGCCGCCACCGACGCCGGGGCCATCGCCCCGGACCGCGTGCTCGGCCTGCTGTTCGACCTGGGCGTGTCCTCGCCGCAGCTCGACGACCCGGCGCGCGGCTTCGCCTACGCCCAGGACGCGCCGCTGGACATGCGGATGGACCGCACCGCCGGGCGCACCGCCGCCGACGTGGTCAACGGCTACCCGGCCGCCGAACTCGCCCGGGTCCTGCGCGACTACGGCGAGGAGCGGTTCGCCCGCCGGATCGCCGACGCGGTGGTCCGCGAGCGCGCCCGCGCCCCGATCACCTCGACGCAGCGGCTGAGCGCGATCGTCAAGGACGCGATCCCGGCCGCCACCCGGCGCACCGGCGGCAACCCGGCCAAGCGCACCTTCCAGGCCCTGCGGATCGAGGTGAACGACGAACTCGGCACGCTGCGCCGGGCGCTGCCCGCCGCACTGGACGTGCTGGCCGTCGGCGGCCGGGTCGCGGTGCTGGCCTACCACTCGCTCGAGGACCGCATCGTCAAGCACGAGCTCGTGCGGCTTTCCACCGACCAGGCGCCGCCCGGCCTGCCCGTGCCGGCCAGCGCGGCCACGCCGCAGTTCCGCCTGCTCACCAGGGGCGCCGAGCGTCCCGGCAGCGAAGAAGTCACCGGCAATCCGCGCGCCGCCTCCGCCCGGCTGCGGGCCGCGGAGCGCGTCAAGCCCGCAGCATGACCC
>Ga0318525_10000205_pt1 | contig 16243 bp, 18 predicted proteins | sample GRESIP052b4f23_FD_203482 | JGI IMG/M metagenome (GOLD analysis project Ga0318525, IMG submission 203482) | Tropical soil microbial communities from Luquillo Experimental Forest, Puerto Rico - GRE.SIPMG.052b4f23 | ecosystem: Environmental > Terrestrial > Soil > Tropical forest > Bulk soil...
CAGCTCGGGCCGCTCGCCGAGCGTGAAGAGCGCCTCGGTGCACCCCGCGGCCTCGCCGCGCCGGGCGATCTCCACCACCTCGTCGATCGTGAGGAACGGCGCCCGCAGCCTCGCGGGGGCCTTGGCGAACGTGCAGTACCCGCACCGGTCCCTGCACAGCTCGGTGAGCGGGATGAAGACCTTGGGCGAGAACGTGACGGTCCGTCCGAAGCGCTCGTCGCGCCTCGCGCGCGCCAGCGCCGCCAGCTCGCCGGTCGGCGTCGAGACGAGGTCGCCGACGAGCGCCGACCTTCGCGTCACCGTCACGCGGCGGATCGCTTCGAGGCGATCGTCCGCAGGAGGTCGCCGTAGCTCTCGGCGAACGAGTTCACGCCCTTGTCCTCGAGCGTCGCGGACACGTCGGCGAGGTCGATCCCGGCCGCCTCGACGGCCGCGAGCGTCGCCCTCGCGCCCTCGTAGTCGGCGTCGACCGTGCGCGCCACGCGGCCGTGGTCGCAGAACGCCTCGATCGTGGCCTCGGGCATCGTGTTGACGGTGTCGGGCCCGATGAGCGTCTCGACGTAGAGGAGGTCGGGGTACGCCGGGTTCTTGGTGGACGTGGACGCCCAGAGCGGCCGCTGGACGCGCGCGCCCCTGGCCTTGAGCGCGGTGAACCGCGGCTCGGCGAACCGCCGCGTGTGCTGCTCGTAGGCGAGCTGGGCCTGGGCGACCGCGGTACGGCCCTTCAGCGACGCGTCCGCGTTGAGCGCGTCGAGCCGCGCGTCGACCTCGGTGTCCACCCTCGAGACGAAGAACGAGGCGACCGACGCGATGGACGCGAGCTCCCGTCCGGCCGCGGCGGCCTGCTCGAGGCCCGCGAGGAACGCGTCGATGACCTGGTCGTAGCGCTCGAGCCCGAAGATCAGCGTGACGTTCACGCTCACGCCCTCTGCGATCAACGCGGAGATCGCCGGCAGCCCCTCGGGGGTCGCCGGGACCTTGACGAAGAGGTTCGCGAGGGAGAACCGCTTGGCGACGGTCCTCGCGGCCTCGACCGTCGCGTCGGTGTCGTGCGCGAGGGTGGGGGAGACCTCGAAGGACACGAACCCGTCGGCGCCGCCGGAGGACTCGAAGACCGGCATGAGCAGGGCCGCGGTGTCGGCGATGTCCCTCGCGGCGAGCTCCACGAACGCCTCGTCGGGCGTCTCGCCGGCGAGCCGGGCGACCTGCGCGTCGTACTGGTCGGTGGCGTCGATCGCCTTGGCGAAGATCGTCGGGTTGGACGTGACCCCACGGATGCCCTCGTCCACGAGCCTGGCCATCGTGCCGTCCCTCAGCCAGTCGCGGCGGATGTTGTCGAGCCACGGGCTCTGGCCGCCCGTCTCGTAGAGCGCTCTCAGCGTCGTCATCTGCCCAGCACCTCCTTCACCTTCGAGGCCACCGACGACGCGGTGAACCCGAAGAACTCGAGCGCGACGTCGCCCGGCGCGCTCGTGCCGAACTGGTCGATCCCGATCGACGTGTCGGCGTACCGCTCCCACCCGAGCGTCGCAGCCGCCTCGACCGAGACGACCGGGCGGTTCTCGGGGAGGACCTCGGCCTGGTAGGCGCCCGCCGTGCGGTCGAACCACTCCCAGCACGGCATGGAGACGACGCGCACCGGCGTGCCCGCGGCTGCCAGCAGCTCGGCGGCCGCGAGGCAGAGGTGCACCTCGCTGCCGGTGCCGGCCAGGGTGGCGACGGCGCCGACGGGGTCGGTGAGCACGTAGGCCCCGTCGAGCGCGGTCCCGAAGACCGGGGTCACGGTCTCGGCGAGCACGGGGAGCCCCTGGCGCGAGAGGATCAGCGCCGCGGGGCCGTCCGTGGCGAGGAACGTGTCGAAGACCGCGGCGCACTCGTTGGCGTCGGCCGGCCGGATCACGTCGAGGCCCGGGATCGCACGGAGCGAGGCCAGCTGGTCGACGGGCTGGTGCGTGGGGCCGTCCTGGCCCACCCCGATCGAGTCGTGGCTGAAGAGGTATCGCACGGGCGCCTTCGAGATGGCGGCGACCCTGATGGCGGATCGCATGTAGTCCGAGAAGACGAAGAACGTGGCGCCGACCGGGACGATCCCCCCGTGCATGGCCATCCCGGTGAGCGACCCTGCCATGGCGAACTCGCGGATCCCGAAGTGGAGCTGGCGGCCGGTCGGGTTCTCGCGCGAGAGCGCGGTGGCGCCGTCGATCCTCGCTCCGGTGTTCCCGGTGAGGTCCGCGGCGCCCGAGATGAGGCCCGGGAGGCGGCGCGCGGCCTCCGTGAGGAGCGTCGAGGCCGCGGCCCGGGTGGCGATGGGCTTCTCGGCGGCGAACCCGACCTGCTCGGTTCGCACCGACCCGTGCGCGCCCGCGAGCAGCTGGACGAGCTGCCTCGCGCGCGCGGGGTCCTTGGCGTACCGCTCCTGCCACGCTGCGCGCTCGTCGCGCATCGGCTCGAGCGCCGCCACGAACGCGTCTCGGACCTCGGCCGGCACGAAGAACGGCTCGTCGGCGGGGAGCCCGAGCTTCGCCTTCGTCGCGAGCAGCTCCTGCTCGGGGAACGGGGTCCCGTGGGCCTCGTGGTTGTCCGTCCAAGTCGGCGCGGGGTACCCGATGTGGGAGCGCAGGACGAGCATCGTCGGGCGCCCGGTGTCCTGCCTCGCGGTGCGCAGCGCGGCGGTGAGCCCGTCGAGGTCGTTCGCCTCCTCGCCGAGCTCGTGCACGTCCCACCCGTAGGCGCGGAAGCGCATCGCGGGGTCGTCGCTGAGCGCGAGCTCCGTCGGGCCGTCGATCGTGATGTGGTTGTCGTCGTAGACGACGCACAGCCGGCCGAGCCCGAGGTGCCCGGCGAGCGAGGCCGACTCGTGGCTCACGCCCTCCATGAGGTCGCCGTCGCTCGCGAAGACCCAGATCCGGTGGTCGACCAGGTCCTCGCCCACCGTGTGGCGCAGGTACGACTCGGCGATCGCCATCCCCACGGCGTTCGCGAACCCCTGGCCGAGCGGCCCGGTCGTGACCTCGACGCCGGGCGTCAGGCGGTTCTCGGGATGGCCGGGCGTGATGCTGCCGAGCTGGCGGAACCTGCGGATCTGGTCGAGCGGGAGGTCGTACCCGCTCAGGTGCAGCAGCGAGTAGAGCAGGATCGAGGCGTGCCCGCACGAGAGCACGAAGCGGTCGCGGTCCGGCCACGCCGGCTCGGTCGGGTCGTGGCGCAGCACCCGCGAGAAGAGCGCGACCCCGAGCGGGGCGAGCGCCATGGCCGTCCCCGAGTGGCCGTTGTTCGCGGCGAACGGCGCGTCGAGCGCGAGGCCGCGCACGACGGCGACCGCCCTGTCCTCCCACGTGGCGGACGCGTCGGTGTAGGCGAGGGCGGCCACCGCGTGCACCCTACCCACCGGTCACGCGCGGCCCCCTCCGGTATGGTCGCCGCGTGCCGCGGGGGCTGCAGGTGCCGCCCAACTGCGACCTCACGCTCGGCCTCACCTGCCTCGACAAGTCGACGCCGGGTCGGTGCGTCTGGTCGATGCCAGCCGACGAGCGGTTCGAGAACCCCGCGGGGCTGATCCAGGGAGGGTTCCTCGCCGCGTTCGCTGACTCGTCCATGGGCGCGGCGGCGGTCACGTTCGCGGAGGGTCGACGGGTGTCGATCGCGAACGCCGAGATGAAGGTGAGCTTCCTCGCGGCGGTCCGCAGCGGCGGGACGCTCCGCTGCGAGGCGGTCGTGGTGGCCGGGGGCACGAGGGCGGCGTTCGTCGAGGCGTCGATCACCGACGAGCAGGGCCGACTCGTCGCCCGTGCGAGCTCGACGTACCTGTACGGGGACCGAAAGTAGAGTCCGGCCGGGGAGGTCCGATGGCGTCACGGTTCTCACGGATCATGCGAGGCGGGCCGTCGCGGCTCTTCGGCCACACCCGCGACACGACCGCGCTGCTGCGCGACTACCTCGTCCAAGAGACCGTCGACCCGGTCCGCACGCTCGGCAGGTACGTGCTGTGGGGGACGCTCGGGTCCTTCTTCGTCGGGGCGGGGGCGCTGATGCTGCTCGTCGGCCTCCTGCGGCTCCTGCAGGGCGAGACCTCGGCGTTCCACGGGAACCTCTCGTGGGTCCCGTACCTGATCGTCACGCTCGTCGCGATCGTCATCATCGCCGCGACCGTCCTGCGCATCGTGACCGGGCCGGCGCGCCGGCGGCGGCCGAAGCCGGTCAAGGAGTCGCAGTGAGCGAGCGGCGCATCGAGCGCGCGGAGGTCGAGGCTTCGCTGCGCGACCTGCTCGGCGAGGGCGAGCAGGCCGCCCGGCAGTACGCGGGGGTGACCGCGAGCACGGCGGGCGCCATCGCGTTCCTCGTGCTCGTGGGCGCGTTCCTCATGGGCCGGCGCAAGGGCCGGAAGCGCTCGGCCGTCGTCGAGATCCGGAGCCGGTGATGCTGGAGCGCGGGCTGACCAGGCTCATCAAGACCGCGACCCAGCGCACCGCGCGCGGCGAGGCGTGGCCGTGGGCCGCCATCCTGGTCGTCGCCTACCTCATGCGCCGGTCGTTGCGCGCCGAGGAGCCCGTGCGCTCGATCCGGGTGCGGCCGGGGCACGAGGTCACCGTCTCGGTGCAGGACCCGGCGGACGGCTGAGTGGCCGGCGCCGGGGCGCTGCGCGCCGGCGAGCGCGTGCTCCTGGTCGACCAGAAGGAGCGCAGGTACCTGCTCCGGCTCCGCGAGGGCGCCGAGTTCCACACGCACGCCGGGATCGTGGCGCACGACGCGCTGATCGGCGCGGAGGAGGGCACGACCGTCGAGGGGAACACCGGACGGCGGTTCCTCGTGCTGCGCCCGACCCTCGCCGACGTCGTGCTCAAGATGCCCCGAGGCGCCCAGGTGATCTACCCGAAGGACCTGGGGGCGATCCTGCTCGCCGCCGACATCAGCCCGGGCGTGCGCGTCCTCGAGTCCGGCGTCGGCTCGGGAGCGCTCTCGATGACGCTGCTGCGCGCCGGCGCCGTCGTCCTCGGGTACGAGCTGCGCGCCGAGTTCGCCGAGCGCGCGCGGGCGAACGTCGAGGCGCTGCTCGGCCCGGATGTGGCCTACACCGTCGAGGTCCGCGACCTGACCGACGGGATCGACGAGCGGCAGCTCGACCGGGTGCTCCTCGACATGCCGTGCCCGTGGGCGGTGGTCGGGGCCGCGGCCGAGGCGCTCCGACCGGGCGGGATCCTCTGCTCCTACCTCCCGACGATCAACCAGACCGCGCAGCTCCGCGAGGCGCTCGCCTCGGGGCCGTGGGGCATCGCGGAGTCCTTCGAGCTGCTCCGGCGAAGCTGGCACGTCGAGGCACGCAGCGTCCGGCCGGACCACCGGATGGTCGCCCACACCGGGTTCCTCACGACGGCACGGCGCCTCGCCGTCGGCGGCGCGGCGGGCTGACCCGACGCGTCAGTCGCGCTCGATGAAGATGCACTCCCCGGGGCACTCCTCCGACGCCTCGACGACGGCGTCCTCGAGCTCGCCGCGCACCGCCACCATGCCGGCGGCGCCGCCGGGGTCGTTCTGGACGGCGTCCCCGTCCTTCACGTAGGCCAGCCCGTCGTCGAGCAGGGTGAAGACGTCGGGGCAGATCTCCTCGCACAGGCCGTCGCCCGTGCAGAGGTCCTGGTCGATCCACACCTTCATTCCGCACCCTTCCTCGTGGAGCGTGGGCTCTGTGCGGCGATTCTACCCGTCGATTCGCCACGTCCAGGGGGTCCGACGATCCGCGGGGTGGGCCGATATGGTGGCCCCGAGGCGAGGAGGGCAGATGCCGTCGGCACCGAGCGACGACGCGCCGGGGCTCCCCGGCGGGCACGACGACCTGCACTCGTCACGCCGCCGCCCCGACGACCAGCCCTCGCGCGTCGAGGCGCTCGAGGAGCGGCTGCTCGAGACCCGTGGCCAGCTGCAGCAGGCCGTCTCGCAGAACGAGAAGCTCACCTACACGCTGCAGCAGGCGAAGGAGCAGCTCGCCCTCCTGCGAGAGGAGGTGGAGAAGCTCACCCAGCCGCCCGCGAACTACGGCACGTTCCTCGGGATCAACCCCGACGGGTCGGTCGACGTGTTCGCCTCGGGCCGCAAGATGCGTGTCGCCCTCCACCCGAACCTCGACCCCGCCCAGCTCCTGCGCGGCGACGAGGTCGTGCTGAACGACTCGCTCAACGTCATCGAGGCGCGCGAGCCTGAGCGCTCGGGCGAGGTCGTGACCCTGAAGGAGGTCCTCGGGGACGGCCGCCGTGCCCTCATCTACGGCCGCGGCGACGAGGAGCGCGTCGCCGAGATCGCCGACTGCCTCCGCGACGTGAAGATGCGGGCCGGCGACGCGGTCCTGATGGACCTCCGCTCGGGGCTGCTCGTCGAGAAGCTGCCCCGCCAGCAGGTCGAGGAGCTGGTGCTCGAGGAGGTGCCCGACGTCAGCTACGACGACGTGGGGGGCCTGGACCGCCAGATCGAGGACATCACCGACGCGGTCGAGCTGCCGTACCTGCACCGGGAGCTCTTCGCCGACTACTCCCTGCCGGCCCCGAAGGGGATCCTCCTGTACGGCCCTCCGGGGTGCGGCAAGACCCTCATCGCCAAGGCGGTCGCGAACTCGCTCGCGAAGAAGGTCGCGAACCTCACGGGGAACGCGAACGTCCGCAGCTACTTCCTCAACATCAAGGGTCCGGAGCTGCTCAACAAGTACGTGGGGGAGACCGAGCGCCAGATCCGGCTCGTCTTCGAGCGGGCCCGGGAGAAGGCCGCAGAGGGCGTCCCGGTCATCGTCTTCTTCGACGAGATGGACTCGCTGTTCCGGACGCGGGGCACCGGGATCAGCTCCGACATGGAGTCGACGGTCGTCCCGCAGCTCCTGGCGGAGATCGACGGGGTGGAGACCCTCCGCGACGTCATCGTCATCGGTGCCACCAACCGCGAGGACCTCATCGACCCGGCGATCCTGCGGCCGGGGCGCCTCGACGTGAAGATCAAGATCGAGCGGCCCGACGATGGCGCGGCCACGCAGATCTTCTCGCGGTACCTGACCTCGACCGTGCCGCTCGACCACGAGACGGTCGCGAGCCTGGGCGGGGGCGACCCCCACAAGGCCTGCCAGGCGATGATCGAGCAGACGGTCGGCGAGATGTACCGCGACGACGACGCGAACCGGTTCCTCGAGGTCACGTACCAGAACGGGGACAAGGAGATCCTGTACTTCAAGGACTTCGCCAGCGGCGCCATGATCGAGAACATCGTCCGACGGGCGAAGAAGGTCGCCGTCAAGCGCGAGATCGCCGGCGAGGGCCGGGGGGTGAGGGTCGAGGACCTCATCGCGTCGATCCGCCAGGAGTACAAGGAGAACGAGGACCTCCCCAACACGACGAACCCGGACGACTGGGCGAGGATCTCGGGCAAGAAGGGCGAGCGGATCGTGTACGTGCGCACCCTCATCGCCCAGGCGGACGCGGACCCGATCGGCGGACGGTCGATCGAGCACGTGGGCACCGGCCAGTACCTCTAGACGCCGATGGCCGTCGTCAAGGTCCTCGGGATCGAGACGGAGTACGGCGTCATGGCGTCGGGGCCGGACCCCGACCCGATCGGGGCGTCGAGCGCCCTCGTGAACGCCTACGCGGCCTCGGTCTCGCAGCGCACGGCGTGGGACTTCGAGGACGAGAGCCCCGGCCTCGACGCGCGTGGGATGCCCACCGTCGCGGGGATGGCGCCGATGGTGGAGACGCACCTCGCGAACACGGTGCTCACGAACGGCGCGCGGTTCTACGTCGACCACGCCCACCCGGAGTACTCCTCGCCGGAGTGCGCGACGCCGTCCGAGGCGGTGCGCTACGACGTCGCGGGGGAGCACGTGCTCCGTGCGGCGATGCGAGCGGCGCTCGAGCGCAACCTCGGGCCCGGCGAGATATTCGTCCACAAGAACAACTCAGACGGCAAGGGGAACTCGTACGGGTGCCACGAGAACTTCCTCGTCGATCGCGAGGTGCCGTTCGGCGACGTGGTGCGCGCGATGGTGCCGCACCTCGTCACGAGGATCCTCTACACCGGCTCGGGCAAGGTCGGCGCCGAGACCGGCCACGCCCGACAGCGGGGTGTCGCCTTCCAGCTCTCCCAGCGCGCCGAGTTCGTCGAGGAGGTCGTCGGCCTCGAGACCACGCTCAAGCGGCCGATCGTCAACACCCGCGACGAGCCCCACGGCGACCCGCGGCGGTACCGCCGGCTCCACGTGATCGTCGGCGACGCCAACATGTCCCAGGTCGCCACGCTCCTCAAGCTCGGCACGACGGCGCTCCTGCTCGGGGCGCTCGAGGACCTGGGCGTGGCGGTGTTCCCAGAGTCCCCCGCCGACCCGGTCCGCACGATGCACGAGGTCGCCTGCGACCTCGACCTCACGGCGAAGTTCGAGCTCGCCGGCGGCGGGCGGACCAGCGCCCTCGACGTCCAGGCACAGCTCCTCGAGCTCGCCGAGCGGTATGTCGCCGCCGGGGGCGCGGCGTGCGTCGGCGGCGACGACGAGGCGCGCACGATCCTCACCCGGTGGGCGCACACCATCGAGACGCTGCGCGAGGACCCCTCGTCGCTCGCGACCACCGTCGACTGGATCGCGAAGCGTCGGCTCGTCGAGGGGTACCGCGCGCGCCACGACCTCGCCGCGTCGGACGCGCGGCTCCACGCGATGGACCTGCAGTACCACGACCTGCGCCCCGAGCGCTGCCTCGCGACGCGAGCCGGCCTCGACGTCATCGTCTCGCCCGAGGACGCCGCTGCGGCGGTGACGACGCCGCCGAGTGACACCCGTGCCTACTTCCGTGGCACCTGCCTCGCGAGGTTCCCCGACGAGATCGTGACGGCCAACTGGGACTCGTTGGTCTTCGACCTAGGCACGGATCCGCTCCGCCGCGTCCCTATGATGGATCCGCTCAGGGGCACGGCCGCGCACACGGCCGCGCTGCTTGCGCGGTGCGACACTGCGGCGCAGCTCCTGGACGAGCTCGGGTCCTGAACAGGAGACGGATGGCAGAACAGGAGCAGAAGCGCAAGACCGCCAAGGAGCGGCCCGCCGAGGAGGCCGAGGAGGCCGCCCCGGCGAGCACCGAGCGCGGTGAGCGGCTGAAGGCCGACCTCGACGACCTGCTGGACGAGATCGACGAGGTGCTCGAGGACAACGCAGAGGAGTTCGTCCGCAACTACGTCCAGAAGGGCGGCGAGTAGTGGCCCTGCCGCTCTTCGATCCGACTACGGATCCAGGGCCAGACTTCTCAGCCCTCGTGCAGCGGAGCGGGTTGCGGCTGCCCGTCGCGCACGAGTCGGACCTCCGGGTCGCCCACGCGACGACGGTCGGCGCCCTCAAGTTCGCCGACGGCGTGGTGATCGCGGGGGACCGTCGCGCGACCGCGGGCAACGTCATCGCGCACCGCTCAGTCGAGAAGGTCTTCCCCGCCGACCGCTTCAGCGCGGTGGCGATCTCGGGCGCGGCCGCGTTCGCGAGCGAGATGGTGCGGCTCTTCCAGGTGCAGCTCGAGCACTACGAGAAGGTGGAGGGCGTCGCGCTCACGCTCGAGGGCAAGGCGAACCAGCTCGCCCAGATGGTGCGCACGAACCTCGGGATGGCGATGCAGGGGTTCGTGGTGGTCCCGCTCTTCTGCGGGTACGACACCTCGCGCGGCGAGGGCCGGATCTTCGACTACGACGTCGCTGGCGGACACTACGAGGAGGCCGACTACCAGGCGATCGGCTCGGGCGGCACGTACGCCGAGACCGCGATCCGGCTCGGGTTCCGTGAGGGGCTCACGCGCGACGAGGCGCTCGAGCTCGCGATCCTCTCGCTGTACGAGGCGGCCGACGCCGACAGCGCGACCGGCGGGCCCGACGTCATCCGCGGGATCTACCCGGTGGTCGCGACGGTGACCGCCGAGGGGTACGCGCGGCTCACCGACGAGGACGTCGCGACGCGGTTCGAGGTGATCGTCGAGCGCCGCCGGGCGAGCGGCGGCGACGCAGGGGGGACGCTCCGATGAGCATGCCGTTCTACGTGGCCCCCGAGCAGGTCATGAAGGACCGGGCGGAGTACGCGCAGAAGGGGATCGCGCGGGGCCGCTCCCTGGTCGCGACGCTGTACGACCGCGGGATCCTGCTGGTCGCGGAGAACCCGTCCTCTTCGCTCCACAAGATCTCGGAGATCTACGACCGGATCGCGTTCGCGGGCGTCGGCAAGTTCAACGAGTACGACCAGCTCCGCGTGGCGGGCGTCCGCCACGCCGACACCAAGGGGTACGCGTTCAGCCGCCAGGACGTCGACGCGCGGTCGCTCGCGAACCTCTACGCGCAGTTCCTCGGGAACGTCTTCACCCACGAGCTGAAGCCGATGGAGGTCGAGATCCTGGTGGCCGAGCTGCCCGACGGCCGCGGGACGCCCCAGCTGTTCCGGATCGCCTATGAGGGGACGATCACCGACGAGGTCGATTACGCGGTCCTCGGCGGTGACGCGGACGCGATCCGCCTCCGCTTCGCCGAGGGGGCGCGCACGGACTGGTCGCTCGGCGAGGCGCTCCGCCAGGCGGTCTCGGCGCTCGCGGGGCCCGATCGCGTGGCGAGCAACGCCGCCGATCTCGAGGTGGCCGTGCTCGCGGATGTCGGCGTCCGCCGCACGTTCCGTCGTCTGGACGACGAGGAGGTCGCTCGGCTATTGGAGGGATGATCCGCTCGCGCGTCAAGTCCCCACTACGGTCAGGCGCGTGGAGCACCGGATCTTCGGCCTCGAGTCCGAGTTCGGCGTCACGTTCTCGTACCGTGGCCAGCGCCGGCTGAGCCCCGACGAGGTCGCGCGGCACCTCTTCCGTCGCGTCGTGCACTGGGGACGGTCCTCCAACGTCTTCTTGGAGAACGGCTCGCGGCTCTACCTCGACGTGGGGAGCCACCCCGAGTACGCGACCGCCGAGTGCGACGAGCTCGAGGACCTCGTCGCTCAGGACAAGGCGGGGGAGTGGATCCTCTCGGGCCTCGTCCAGGGGGCGCAGGGACGGCTGCACGAGGACGGGATCAAGGGCGAGGTCTTCCTCTTCAAGAACAACACCGACTCCGCCGGCAACTCCTACGGGTGCCACGAGAACTACCTCTCCATCCGCGACGACGAGCGGGCGCGGCTGAACGAGGTCCTCATCCCGTTCCTCGTCTCCCGCCAGATCTACGCAGGGGCCGGCAAGGTGCTCCACACGGCCAAGGGGCCGACGTACTGCATCAGCCAGCGGGCAGAGCACATCTGGGAGTCGGTCTCGTCAGCCACGACGCGGAGCCGGCCGATCATCAACACCCGCGACGAGCCCCACGCCGACGCCGAGCGGTACCGCCGGCTCCACGTGATCGTGGGGGACACCAACATGTCCGAGTACGCGACCTATCTCAAGGTCGGCGCGACGTGCCTGATGCTCGCGATGGTGGAGGACCCCTCGACCGTGCTTCGCGACCTCACCTTGGAAAACCCGATCCGGGCGATCCGGGAGATCTCCCAGGACCCGACGTGCAGGCGCAAGGTCCGCCTCGCGAACGGCCGGGAGATCTCCGCGCTCGAGATCCAGTCGGAGTACCTGGAGCGGGCCATGCGCTTCGCGGAGCGGCGCGGCCTGCCGACGGACCTCAAGCAGGCCCTCGAGATGTGGCGGCACTGCATGACCCGCCTCGAGCACGACCCGCTCTCGCTCGACCGCGAGGTCGACTGGGTGATGAAGCTCGCGCTGATCGACCAGGTCCGGGAGCGTCACCGCGTCCCGCTCTCGCACCCCATGGTCTCAGTCGTGGACCTTCGCTACCACGACATCGACCGGCAGCGCGGGCTCTTCTACAAGCTCCAGCGCCGCGGGCTCGCGGACCGCACCACGACGGACGAGGCGATCCACGAGGCGACGACCGTCCCGCCCCAGACGACGCGCGCGAGGCTGCGCGGCGCGTTCGTGAAACGGGCGAAGGAGCGGCGCCGCGACTACACCGTCGACTGGGTGCACCTCAAGCTCAACGACCAGGCGCAGCGCACCGTCCTGCTCAAGGACCCGTTCAAGAGCCGTGACGAGCGCGTCGAGCGGCTGATCGAGGCGCTCTGAGCGCCCTGCCCCGCGCGTCGCGATGACCGGGCCGTCGGGAGGCGACGGGCCCGGCACGTCCGAGTCGCCCGCAGGGCCGATCGAGCCCGTCGAGGCGACCACGGCGGTGGCGACCGAGACGGATCCGCCGACGTCCGAGGACCGGCCGAAGAAGAAGCGCTCGACGCTCCGCAGCGCCGTCGAGTGGGTGGTCGTCCTCGCGGTCGCCCTCGGGGTCGCGCTCTTCGTCCGCAGCTACGTCGTCCAGACCTACTTCATCCCGTCGGCCTCGATGGAGCCAACGCTGCAGATCGGCGACCACATCCTCGTGCTCAAGGCGGCGTACCGGTTCACGTCGCCGGCGATCGGGGACATCGTGGTCTTCACGGCGCCGCCGGCGGAGCACGTGAAGTGCTCGGACCCCGAGGTCCAGGACCTCGTCAAGCGGATCGTCGCCACACCGGGGGACACGATCTGGTCGGTCGGCAACCAGATCTACCTCCAGCCGGCGGGCGCCCCCCACGGCGCACCGCTGAGCCAGCCGTGGCAGCACTCCGCGTCGCTCGGGCCGGCCATCACGCGCCAGGTCGTCGCGCCGGACCAGTACTTCGTCATGGGCGACAACCGGCAGAACTCGTGCGACTCGCGAGACTGGGGGACCGTCCCGCGAGGGGACATCGTCGGCAAGGCGGTGTTCATCTTCTGGCCGCCCTCGCGCATGGGGACCCTCTAGCGAACCCTTAGGTGCCGTTAAGAACCTTCCGGTAGCCTCCGCACGCCGATATGACCGCGGACGGACCTCCGAGCGACGACGCACCGCACCCCGAACGACCGGGCCGCCACCAGCGCTCGACGGCGTGGTGGGCGTTCGAGTGGCTCTGCGTCGTCGGGCTCGCGCTCCTGCTCGCGTTCGGGGTCCGGACGTTCGTCGTCCAGACCTTCTACATCCCGTCCGGCTCGATGGAGCCGACGCTCCAGATCGGCGACCGGATCCTCGTCTTCAAGCTCGCCTACGACTTCACCAACCCGGCGATCGGCGACGTCGTGGTCTTCCATGCACCCAAGTCCGAGCACTGCGGCGACCCGGAGGTCACCGACCTCGTGAAGCGGATCGTCGGCCTGCCCGGCCAGACGATCTGGAGCGGCACCTGGCGCAAGCCGGTCCCGTCGTCGAACGGTGACACGATCTGGCTCGAGAACCCAGGCTCGACGCACCCGTACCGGCTGGTGCAGAGCTGGCCGCACTACCGCCAGCTGCTGACGCCGATCCGGCGCCAGACGATCTCGGCGAACCACTATTTCATGATGGGTGACAACCACCCGGCGTCCTGCGACTCTCGGGACTGGGGGACGCTGCCGCGCGACGACATCGTCGGCAAGGTCGTCCTCAAGATCTGGCCGCTCTCGCAGTTCGGGACGATCTGACCCGCCGCTGACCCCGCTCGTAGACTGACGCCGTGTTGGGCCTGAGCCCGCTCCGCTTGCTCATCGTCGGGATCGTGGCACTCATCGTGCTCGGTCCCGACAAGCTGCCACAGGTGGCGCGCCAGGCGGGCTCCCTGTGGCACTCGCTGCGCACGCTCCAGCAGCGCGTCGAGACCGAGCTCCGCGAGGTCGCCCCCGACCTCCCGCGCAGCTCGGACCTCGTGCGGTTCGCGCGGTCGCCGGTCGCGCTCCTGAACGAGCTGGCCGACAAGGCGGCCGCGGGCACCGACGGGGCCGTCGAGGCGGGCGGCGTCGCCGAGACGAACGGCGCGGCAGCCGCGGGCGCGGGCGACGACGCGGCCGTCGGGTACGTGCCGCCCGACGACGACGCGGTGCTCGACCCCGAACGCCCCCCGGTTGCCTGGGGCGACCCCACGCTCAACTGAGGTGACCGACCAGCGGCAGCGGCGCGAGCCGCGCCCGGGCCCGAACGCCATGACCCTCGCGGGCCACCTCATGGAGCTGCGCCGGCGGGTGATCGTCTGCGTGGCCGCCCTCGCGGTCACGTGCACGCTCGCCTTCGTCCTCTACCAGCACCTGCTCTCGTTCATGCAGCACCCGTACTGCGACGCGTTCCCGAAGGACTGCTCCTTCTACGTGACCTCGCCGCTCGACGGGCTCTCGCTGCGGTTCAAGCTCGCGATGTTCGGCGGCCTGATCCTCGCCTCCCCGGTCGTGCTCTGGGAGTTCTGGCGGTTCATCACCCCCGGGCTCAAGCCCAACGAGAAGCGCTACGCCGTCCCGTTCATCGTCAGCACGATCACGCTCTTCCTCGGGGGGTGCGCGCTCGCGTACTACAGCTTCACCCACGCGCTCGAGTTCCTCCGAGCCATCGGGGGGCCGTCGCTCAAGAACATCATCCAGCCGAACGCGTACCTGAGCCTGATGATGCTGCTCATGGTGATGTACGGCATCGCCTTCATCTTCCCCGTGCTGCTCGTCTCCCTGGAGATCGCCGGCGTCGTGAGCTCTGCCCAGCTGACGAAGTGGTGGCGCCCCGCCGTGATCGTGATCACGCTGATCTCGGCGATCTTCACGCCGACGGGCGACCCGTTCTCGATGCTGCTGCTCATGGTGCCGCTGATCGCCTTCTACTTCCTCGCGATCGGCGTCGGGAAGATGCTGCATAGGTGACGGACCAAGCGGTCCGCGACGCGTTCCTCGCCTCGGTCGGGTTCCCGCTCGACCGGTTCCAAGTCGGCGCCCTCGACGCCCTCGACCGCGGCGCGTCGGTGCTCGTGAGCGCGCCGACGGGATCGGGCAAGACGGTCGTCGCCGGGTACGGCGTGCACCGCGCGCGCGCCGCGGACCGCAAGGCCTTCTACACGACGCCGCTCAAGGCGCTCTCGAACCAGAAGTTCGCCGACCTCTGCGAGGAGCACGGCGAGGGCACGGTCGGCCTGCTGACCGGGGACGTCGCGATCCGGCCCGGCGCCCCGATCGTCGTGATGACGACCGAGGTGCTGCGCAACATGCTGCTCACCGGCTCGCCGCAGCTGGACGGGCTCGGCGTCGTCGTGCTCGACGAGGTCCACTTCCTCCAGGACCCCTACCGCGGCGGGGTCTGGGAGGAGGTGCTCATCCTCACGCCGACCGACGTGACGTTCGTCTGCCTCTCGGCGACGGTAGCCAACGCCCAGGTCCTGGGGGAGTGGCTGCGCTCGGTCCGCGGCACCCTGGAGGTCGTGGTCGAGCGGACCCGCCCGATCGACCTGCACCACCACGTGACGCTCGAGCGGCGCAACGACGACCAGCCCGTGCTCGTCGACCTGCTGGACGGCCAGGCGCTGAGCGCCGAGGGCCGCCGCGTCGACGCCGTGATGCGGGCCCAGCGCCGGCTCCGGCCGGGACCCGCCCCCCGCATGGTGCGGCGCGGCCGGCGGTCGGCGACCCCTTCGCCCATCCGCACCCCGCGGCGCACCGAGGTCGTCGAGCTGCTCGAGGCGAGGGACCTGCTCCCGTGCATCTACTTCATCTTCTCGAGGGCGGCCTGCGAGGACGCGGTGCGCTACTGCGTGCGCGAGGGGATGCGGCTCCTCGACCGCGGGACGCGCCGGCGGATCCGCGCGATCGCCGAGGAGCGGACCGAGGACCTCGGCGACGAGGACCTCGAGGCGCTCGGTTGGCACGAGTGGATGGAGGCGCTCGAGTCCGGGGTCGCCGCCCACCACGCGGGGCTCGTGCCCTCGATGAAGCTCGCGGTCGAGCAGTGCTTCACCGAGGGGCTGCTCGGTGTCGTCTTCGCGACCGAGACGCTCTCGCTCGGCATCAACATGCCCGCGAGGACCGTCGTGATCGAGCGGTTCAGCAAGTTCGGGGGCGCGGGCCGCGCCACGCTCACCTCGGGGGAGTACGCCCAGCTCACCGGGCGCGCCGGGCGGCGCGGGCTCGACGACGAGGGCCACGCGGTCGTGGTCTTCAACGAGGAGACCCCGTTCTCGGACATGGCGCGGGTCGCGCTCGCCCCGCCGCCGGACCTCCACAGCTCGTTCCGCCCGACGTACAACCTGACGGCCAACCTCGTCGGACGGTTCGACCGCGAGACGGCGCACCAGGTCCTCTCGCGCAGCTACGCCCAGTTCGAGGCGGACCGTCGCGCGGGCCCCGCGCGCCGGCCGCTGACCGAGACGCTCGCGCGGCGCCTCGGGGTGCTCGAGGAGCTGGGGTACGTGCGGGGGTGGCAC
>Ga0318525_10000206_pt1 | contig 16216 bp, 14 predicted proteins | sample GRESIP052b4f23_FD_203482 | JGI IMG/M metagenome (GOLD analysis project Ga0318525, IMG submission 203482) | Tropical soil microbial communities from Luquillo Experimental Forest, Puerto Rico - GRE.SIPMG.052b4f23 | ecosystem: Environmental > Terrestrial > Soil > Tropical forest > Bulk soil...
CTCTGAAGGAACAGATAGACATGACTACTTCCGAGGGGCGGCAGTCTGCCCGCGATGCTGTCAGCCGTGCGGAATGGGAGCGCGATATGGCGAGCGAGCGTCGGCTAGAAACGCTCGAAGAGCTAAACGAGCAGGGCCGATGGTCCGGTGGCCGCGTGCCTTATGGCCTACGGGCCGATGAGCGGGACGATGGTTATTACCTTGTGCCAGACACCGGAGGTACGGCGGATATCGCTAGCCAGATGGCGGATATGGCGATAGGTGGCAAGACCAACGCAGCCATACAGCGTTGGCTGAATACCAGCGAACATCTCAACTCCAACGGTAAGCCATGGTCGGTTGAGCGCGTGCGTTTGGTGCTGCACTCAGAGGCTATGGCCGATGTCCTTGGGGAAGAAAAGCACGCGGAGCTACGCGCGGCCCTCCAGTCGCGTAAGCCGAAGCGCGGACAGTGGACTAGCGGCCAGCATTGGCCGTTGCGCGTGGCCTACTGCCACGAGGACAAGACTCCTCTATACGCGGCTCTGCGGAAAAACCGCGACTACAAGGGTTATTACCGCTGCCTGAAGTGTAACATGAATGTGCGAATGGTTCCGGTAGAGGATGCCATAGAGGCTGACCTACGAGCTATCTGGCAGGACGAGCCTCATCAGGTTCGGAAGCTCGTGCCGGGCGATGACTACGCGAAGGAGATTAAGCACCTAGAACGTCAGCTAGACAAGGTACGTGATGTCGAGTTTATCGAGACGTCAGGACTAGAGGCAGAGATCGCGCGGCTAAAGGCCGCGCCTCACAAGCCTGACAAAATAGTACTGGTCACGACAGACGAGACCATAGCCCAGCATTGGGATAACCTCGACGGTCCTGCCGAGCGTAATCGCTTCCTGCGTGACCGAGATGTGCGCTACCTCGTGTCTCCCGATGGCTTCGAGCCGTGGCGCCTACCGGCCGAGTGGAAACCCGCGTTATGTCGTGCCCACTACGCGTCGACAGCAGGCCTGCTACGCGCCAAGACCTAAGCAACTAGTAAGGGATCGGCCGCGAACTCCCTTGGCTGGGCATCCGTACCCGGCTCGGGGATCCTAATCTGCCGTAAGCGTTATTTGAAGTACCGGCGACGTCCGCGCCGGGGTCGAGCAGAGCCTGCGCAGGCTGGACACGGACCGGCTCGATCTTGTGTAGGTGCAGCCGGGCCCAGATAGGCGGACCACACCGTCGAGACGCTCAGCCGCTGCCGCTACGGTCACCTGCGAGTGCCCGACCAGGACTGTGCGGCGGCAGGATGGGCGGCCACCAGCACGAGCGCGTCGAGGATGCGCCACCAGTCCGGCTCGGTGAGGTCCTTGCCCATCGAGTGCGCCAGTGTCGCCAGGGCGGTCACCAGCCGGGCCGGAAACTCGCCGGCGTCAGCGTCGAGCGTCGCGGTCATGGCCTCGACTGCCTGCCGGAACCTGGCGGTGCGCCCGAGCCGGACCAGCGACGCGGGCACCGCCGGCGACGTCGGCCCGGCGGCCTGCTGACCGTCCTCGTCCGGCATGAGCGTGATGATCAGGCGCATACCCAGGGCTTCGGCCAGCCGGGCCAGCGCGGCCGTGGTCGGGTTGCCCCTGCCGTTCTCCAGGTTGGCGATGTAGGGGACCGAAAGGCCCGCATCAGCGGCCACCGACGCCACGGTCCGGCCCGCTGCGGTCCGCGATGCCCGCAGCTGGTGGCCGATCGCTGACTGCTCCACCGCGCTCTCCTGTCTTGACAGGCTAACAATCTAAATGCTTATTCTCAGAGAATAGCCCTGGAGGGAGGCAGCGCGGTGCTCCAGGCCCTGCGGATACCGGATTTCCGGCTGCTGTGGGCCAGCAGCCTGGTCAGTTCGCTCGGCTCATGGCTGCTGGTGCTGGCTGTCCCCGCGCACATCCTCATGGCCACCGGCTCACTGCGCGACACCGGGCTCGCTCTGGCCGCCGAATACCTGCCGGTGCTGCTGCTCGGCCCGATCGCGGGCGTCGTCGCGGACCGATGCGACCGGCGGCGCCTGATCATTATGGCGAACTTGTCCTGCGCGGGCTCGGTGGCCGTGATGCTGGCCGGCACCGGTCCGGGCCGGTATTGGCTGCTCTATGCCGCCTTAGTCGCCGAGAACGGCGGCGCCGTACTTTACGCGCCCGCCCTGCAGGCGTGCACGCCCGCCATCGTCGGCACCGGCCCCCTGCTCAGCAGCGCCAACGCGCTGAACTCCCTGAGCAGCGGCACCGTCCGGCTGATCGGCGGCCCGGCGGGCGCTATCCTCCTCGCCGTCTGTGGCATCAGGTGGCTGATCTGCGCGGATGTCCTCAGCTACCTGCTGTCCGCCGGCGCCATGTTCCTGACCTCCCGGACCCGCGGCCAGCACCTGTACCGCAAGACCACGATCAGCGGCGTGGCCCGCGACATCGTCCACGGGACTCGCGTGCTGCGCGCACAGCCCCTCGCGAGGGCGCTGCTTCCTGTCACGGTCATCTTCCTGACGGCCAACGCATCGCTCAGCGCCGTCCTCATCCCCCTGGGCATCCAGCGGCTAGGCGGCGGCGAGCACACCGGATACCTGCTGTCCAGCCTGGGCGCGGGTTTCCTGATCGGCGCCCCCGTCATCCGCCCGCTCCTGGACCGGGCCCAGCCCCGCCACCTGCTGACCGCCAGCCTGACCGCAACGGCCGCCGCGTACTTCCTGCTGTTCACCTCAGCATCGCTCGCCACCGCGCTGCCGGCCGCCGCTACCGTCGGCCTGGCTGGCTCCATGTCACTGGTGATTCCGCAGACCGCCATGCAGCGGGTGATCCCCGACGCGGCACTCGGCCGGGTGAGCGCGGTATTCCTCACCAGCGGGGCAGCCGCCACTCTCATCGGTGCCGCGGCCGGGCCCTTCCTCGTCCAGGCCGCGCAGCTGATCGCAGTAGCCACCGCCGCCAGCATCGCTACCCTGAGCGCCGCTGCACTGGCCTACCTGATCGTGCCGCTGGTACCCAGCGGCCTACCCGTCCCAGGTCCCGGTGACCGGCTGGTGGTCGCCGCGGACCTCGGTCCGGTCGAGCCGCAGCGCCTCGATCACCGGCGCGTCGCTCACCACGAAGAGCTCCGCGGTCTCGGCCGCCTCGTGGTCCACCGCGCACCAGCTCGGCACGGCCAGGGTGTCGCCCGGCCCCCAGCTGAAGATCATCCCGTCGATGACGGTCCGCCCGCGGCCGGCGAACACCACGATGATGCTGCTGCCCACGGTCCGCGTGGTCGGCGTGCGCAGCCCCGCGGCGAGCCGCCGCATCGCGCAGCGCATGGTCGGCACGGCGTCGCCGCCGTGGACCGGGTCGACGAAGCGCAGCTCCGTGTCGCCGCTCCCGGTGGCCGCGGACACCTCGGCCAGGGCGCGCGCGGTGTGCTCCCACCGGTAGACCATGAGCGGTGAATGCCGGTCGGTGTCCGGCCTGACGCTGGGCAGCAGCCCCGGGTGGCCGTACAGGGCGGCGCTGCGCGACTCGACCGGCGGGCCCGCGGTATCGAGGTACTCGGCGCCCGCAGGCTCGAAGAAGCCTGCGTCCAGCCCGTTCACCAGCGGCAGGTCGAGCCCGTCGAACCAGACCATCGGCTCGTCGGCGCCGCTGTGATGCTCGTGCCAGGTCATGCTCGGCGTCAGCACGAGGTCACCGGGGGACATCGGGCACGGCTCGCCGTTCACGGTGGTCCACACGCCGCGCCCCTGCAGGACGAACCGGATGGCCGACGCCGTGTGCCGGTGCGCGGGCGCGCTCTCCTGCGCGTTCAGGTACTGCATGGCCCCCCACAGGGTGGGGGTGGCGAACGGCAGCCCGCCCAGCCCGGGGTTGGCCAGCGCCAGGACCCGCCGCTCGCCGCCGCGGCCCACCGGGACGGTCTCCCCGGCCTCGGCCGCGAGGGGCAGCACGGTATCCCACCGCCACAGCCACGGCACCGCCCGGGGCGCGGGCTGACCCGGCATCAGGTCGGTGACCTGGGTCCACAGCGCCTGGATGTTTACCTTGCCCATGGCGTCGTACAACTGCGCCCGCCGGGTTGGCAGGTCCTGCTCCGGCCCGGCCACTGGCCAGGCCCGTTCCGCTGCGTCTGGCGATGTCATGGCGGTTCCCTCGGCCGGATCTGTGCTACTCATCCTAGATGTGGCGTATTGGCGCGGACGAGGCGCGCTGTAGCGTCAGGGAGGGCGGCAGGCATGGGCGACCACGAGGAGCAGCATGACGAGCACCGAGGCCAGCCAGGCGGCCGCCGGGTTCGCCGAACAAGACCGCACCGTGCACGAGACCCGCGTCCGGGTGCTGAGCGCGGGGGCCGGCCACCCGGTCCTGTACCTGCACGACTCCGGTGACCTTGGCCAGTGGGCTCCGTGGCTGTCCGGGCTGGCCGGGCGCTACGCGGTCTGGCGGCCGGACCATCCCGGCTTCAACGCCAGCGCGGACGGCGCCGGCGTCGACAGCGTCCACGAACTGGCGTTCTTCTACCTGGACCTGATGGACGAGCTCGGCCTGGGCCGAGTCATCCTGGCCGGCGCCGGCCTGGGCGGCTGGCTGGCCGCCGATCTGGCCACGATCGAGCCGCAGCGGGTGAGCAAGCTGATCCTGGCGGGCGCCCGCGGGATCCGCACCGACGAGCACATCCCCGACATCTTCCTGCTCAGCCCGGCTGAGCTGGCGGTGCTGACCTACCACACGGACGAGGCCAGGTCGGCCGCCCGGGAGCAGGCCGAGCAGCTGGCCGACGATCCCGGCCGCTTCGAGCGGTACCTGCGTAACCGCAGCGCGACGGCACACCTCGGGTGGAATCCGTACCTGCACGATCCCAAGCTCCCCCGGCGGCTGCACCGGGTCACCGCACCAGCGCTGATCCTCTGGGGCGCGCAGGACCGGCTGCTGCCGGTCCGCCACGCCCGCCGCTGGGCCGAGCTGCTGCCCCGCACCCAGGTCGCGGTCATCCGCGACGCCGGGCACCTCCCGCTCGCCGAGCAGCCCGGCGCGTCGCTCCAGGCCATCCTCGCCTTCTGCGGGGAGGACTGATCCGTGCAGTTCTTCGGCTTCCACCTGATGCCCTACCCGTACCTCACCGAGAAGCACCGCCGCGACGGCGACTCCTCCTGGATCACGCTGAGCAACCAGAACTTCGATCCGCGGCGAGGCCACGAGCTGTACCAGCGCTACCTGAACGAGCTGGTCCTCTACGACCAGGTCGGATTCGATGGCGTCTGCGTCAACGAGCACCATCAGACCGCGTACGGCCTCATGCCCGCTCCCGACGTCGTGGCCGGGGTGCTGATCCCGCAGACCAGGGGGAAGATCGCCGTCCTGGGCAACGCGATCTCGCTGCGCGACCACCCGCTGCGGGTGGCCGAGGAGATCGCCATGCTGGACGTGATCTCCGGCGGCCGGGTCATCTCCGGCTTCGTGCGGGGCATCGGAGCCGAGTACCAGACGTTCCAGCTGGACCCCACCCAGTCACGGAGCCGGTTCCACGAGGCGCACGACCTGATCGTCGAGGCCTGGACGCGGCCCGGCCCGTTCGAGTGGTACGGCCGCCACTTCAAGCTGAGGTACGTCAACCCGTGGCCGCGCCCGCTGCAACAGCCGCACCCGCCGATCTGGAGCCCGTCCCAGGGCAGCGCCGAGACCGTCGACTGGGCCGCCCGTCACCGGTACACCTACCTGCAGACCTACAGCGATATCGGCACCCTCCGGCGCGCGTTCAGCGAATACCGCGAGGCGGCCGAGCGGCACGGTAACCCGGCCGCGCCGGACCAGCTCGGCTGGGCCGCGCCGGTCTACCTGGCCGACACCGACGAGCAGGCCCGCCGGGAGGCCGCCCCGCACCTGGACTTCCTGTTCAACACGCTACTGCGGATGCCCAGGGACATGTTCTTCCCGCCCGGCTACCTGACCATGGCGTCCGCGCCCCGGGTGCTGGGCGCCAAGCGGGGCCTCGGCGAGGGCCGCAACGACCTGGCCGAGCTGATCGAGCGCGGTTACGCCCTGGTCGGATCGCCCGCCACGATCCGGCAGCAGCTCGAGCAGTACGCCAGCGAGCTCGGGTTCGGGACCTTCTGCGGTATCTGCCAGTTCGGCAGCCTCGGCCACGAAGAGTTCGAGCGCAGCGTCCGGCTGTTCGCCGACGGTGTCATGCCCGCCCTGCGCCCGGCCGGGGACGGCCGCACGTGAGGCTCGCGCTGTTCGACGACTTCCGCCTCGGCGTGGTCACCGCAGGCCAGATCGTGGACGTCACCGGCGTGCTGCCCGCCCACGACGCCGATCCCGTCACCGCGGGGTGGTGGCGCGCCCTGTGCCGGGACTTCCCCGACCTGCGCGCCGGCCTGCAGGCGGCCGCGGACGCGGGCCCGGCCCGGCCGCTGGCGCAGGTGCGGCTGCGGGCCCCGGCCCTGGGCCCCTCGAAGGTCATCGCCTGCGCCAGCAACTACCCAGACCACGTCGCGGAGATGCACGCGGTGCAGCAGCGCACGCTCGGGCGCGTCGAGGACTGGATGATGAACTTCGACGTCTTCCTGAAGGCGCCGTCGGCGATCAGCGGGCCGGCCGACGACATCGTGCTGCCTCGCGAGGTGCTCGACGCGGGGCAGGAGATCCACCACGAGTCCGAGCTGGTCGTCGTGATCGGGACGGGCGGCAAGGACATTCCCGAGGACCAGGCGGCCGGCCACATCCTCGGTTTCACGGCCGAGCTCGACATCACCGTGCGCGGCGCGGCCGACCGGTCCCGGCGCAAGAGCTACGACACGTTCGCGCCGCTCGGGCCGTGGATCACCACCGCGGACGAGGCGGGCGACCCGGCCAGCCTGGAGATCGACCTGGTCCGGAACGACGATGATCACCGCCAGCATTCCTGCGTCCGCGACATGATCACCCCGGTCCCCGCGATCGTCTGCTACGTGTCCCGGATCATGACCCTGCTGCCCGGTGACCTGATCTTCACCGGCGCGCCGCCGGGCGTGGGCCCGATCCACCCCGGGGACGTGCTGACCGCCCGGATCAGCCGGATCGGCTCGATGAGGATAGGAGTGCGCTGATGGACGCCGCGGCCGAACTGGTCGGGACCCTCGCCGACGAGGGCGTGCAGCATCTGTTCATCAACCCCGGCACCGACAGCGCCCCGGTCCAGGAGGCGCTGGCCGCGGCCCGCAAGGACGGGGCGCCGAGCCCTCGCGCGGTGCTGTGCACGCACGAGTTCGTGGCGCTGTCGGCGGCCATGGGCCACTACTTCGCCAGCGGCACGCCGCAGGCGGTCATGGTGCACGTCGACGCCGGCACCCTCAACCTGGGCGGGGCGCTGCACAACGCCCAGCGCAACCACGTGCCCGCGGTCATCTTCGCCGGCCGCTCGCCGTACGCCACCTCCCCAGGCATCCCGGGTCACCGGGACACCTACATCCACTGGCAGCAGGAACAGCTCGACCAGCAGGCCGTGGTCCGGGCCTTCGGCAAGTGGACCATGGAGGTGCCCCGGGGCCGGGACCTGGGGCTGATCGTCCGGCGGGCCTACCAGGTGGCCCGGGCCGATCCCCGGGGACTGGCCTACGTCATGCTGCCCCGCGAGGCGCTCATGGACCCCGCGGGCGGCGGGCCGGCCCGGCGGCTGCCGCCGCCGGCGCCCGCGGCCGCCGACCCGGCCACCCTGGCCGAGATGGCCCGGTGCCTGGCCGACGCGGACCGCCCGGTGATCGTCACCAGCCGGACCGGGGCCCGGCCGGCCGCCGTGGCCGCCCTGGTCGAGGTGGCCGAGATACTCGGCTGCCCGGTCCTCGACCACCGCGACCGGCTCAGCTTCCCGCCCGGCCACCCGCTGTACGCGGGCGAGTCCGGCGAGGTGCTCACGGACGCCGACGTGGTCCTGATCCTGGACACCGAGGTGCCGTGGATTCCCGTGCACGCGGCTCCGCCGCCGGACGCGACGGTGCTGCAGATCGACATCGATCCGGTGAAGGCCAGCATGCCGACCTGGGCCTATCCGGTCGATCTGTCCGCCACCGCCGACACCGCCGTCGCCTTGCCCACGCTGACCGAGGAACTGCGCCAGCTCCTCACCCCGGCGCGGGCGGAGCGCTGGACCGCGCGGCGCGAGCAGGTGACGGCCCGCCTCAAGGACCTGCGCCGGACCTGGGCCGCCCTCGCGCGCTCGCCGGAGCCCGCCGCCGCGCCCGACGTGATGCTGCACGCGCTCAACCAGGTGCTGCCGCCGGACGCGATCGTGCTGGAGGAGGCGGTCACCAACCGCCCCGCCGTGCTCCGGCAGATCGCCCGCGAGCCGGGCGGCTACTACGCGACCGGGTCTCCGGCCCTCGGCTGGGCGGTGGCCGGAGCCATGGGGGTGAAGCTCGCCCGGCCGCAGGCGCCGGTCATCGCGATCTGCGGCGACGGGGCGTTCAGCTTCAGCGTGCCTACCGCGGCCATCTGGTCGGCGCAGCGGGCGGGCGCGCCGTTCGTGGCGGTCATCCTGAACAACCGCGCCTACCGGGCGTCAAAACTGCCGGTGCAGCGCCTGTACCCGGGCGGCGCGGCCGACGCCGAGGGCAGCTTCCCGGAGACCGACCTGGATCCGGCGCCCAGCTACACCGACCTGGCCCGCGCCTACGGCGGCGACGGCCGGGTGGTGCGCAGCCCCGGGGAACTGCCGGCGGCGCTCGAGTACTGCCTCGGCCTGGAGGCCGACGGCCGCTGCGGCGTCATCGACGTCCAGCTCCCGTCCACCTGACCGGGCGCCCGCGTCAGTGCTCCCACCAGGGCCTGCCGGGCCTGCCCGCGGGCACGGCGCGGGGGGCAGGGGGGATGGCCGCCCGGCCGGGCGGCTCCGGGGCTTGCGGCCCGCCGTCGAACAGGTGCAGCGCGGTGCGGGAGCCGACCTTGGCGTAGCCGAGGAACAGGATCCCGCTGACCAGGTCGACCAGGATCCACGCCGGGTGACCGTTGACCCGGCCCCAGTCGTTCAGCCCGTGCAGGATCGCGGCCGCGGCCAGCCCGATCCAGCCGACCGTGTACCACTTGTGCCGCCCGGTGGCCGCCAGCCCGATGAAGTAACCGGTCAGCCCGGCCCAGCAGGCATGGATGATCGGGTCGGTGAGGAACCGCCAGACGAAGTCGAGGATGAAATACCGCACCGGGCCGATCAACACGGCAAAGACCGACGTCGGCGCGGAGTGCCCCGAGTTGATCAGCTGGGAGATCACGGGAACCGCCGACCGGACGATCAGGTAGAACTGGTCGACCCCGTTGACGGTGAAGTAATGCACGACCTCGGCGGCCCCGAAGACCAGCCCGCTGACCGCGCCGAGGAACAGGTAGTCCCGGGGCTCAAGGCCGTGCCGGCGATGGTAGATCAGCGCGACCACCACTATCGGCAGGGCCTTGGCGAGTTCCTCGGGTATCCCGACGGTGAAGATGCTCGGGCCCAGGCCCGCGTTGCTGGCGTGCAGCGCGACCTCGAGCGTGACCGCCAGCGGAATCTGCGTCACCAGCGCGATCACAGTGACCACGACGAGCATCGTCCTGGTCACGTGCGGCCGGATGATGACGCCCAGGAGCAGCAGCCAGGCCACCCCGAAGTACGCAGCGAAGATCCAGGCCACGGCGTCGAACGTGCCGGCGGTCGGGTTCCCGCCCAGGATGACCAGGGCGATCGACGGCACGCAGATCAGCACCAGGAACAGCACCACGGGCCAACTGCGCAGCGAGTGGTGCCTGATCCAGTCACCGAGCGGGAGCAGGTCGTTGACCTGCGCGCTACGGCCGCGCGGCGTGGGTGGGTTGGACGCGTGAGCAGGCATCTTCGTGATCTTCTCCCAGCGCGGGTGGCCGCGCCCGCCGCGGAATTCAGCCGCGGTCCGGGCGTACCCAGATGTCGCGTTCGTGCATGAGCTCGACCTGCTTGTCGATGACCTCGCGGCGGTACTCGCCGTGCCCGTACGGCGCCCGGTCGAGGTAGAGGTTCTTCGGGTAGACCGGCTGCTCGTAGATGAGCTGGTACTGCTCGGTAGTGAGGTCCTTCATCCAGTTGTCCCACTGCGCGTGCGCGCGGAACTGCCGCAGCGCATTTATGTCGATGGTCCCGGCCACCCAGGTGGACGCGCCGCTGTAGTCCTGCCGCCCGACGATCTGCCCGCGATAGTCGATCACGGCCGACCCGCCGCCGAACGTGTCGATCGGCGTGTCGGAGTCGGTGTGCAGATAGTACGTGCCGACGTTGCACGCGATCAGGTACAGGTTGTTGTCGAGGGCGCGCGCGCGATTCTGGATCTCGAACAGGCCGTTGCCGACGTGCGGGTGCGGATACGGGCCCCGGTAGAGCACCTCCGCGCCGTTCATGGCCAGCCCGCGCGCGTTCTCCGGATACGAGCCCTCGTTGGCCATCAGGAACCCGAGCCGCCCAATTTCGGTGTCCGCCACCGGGTAGAACGCGTCCAGGTTGCGGCCGTACAGCTCGATCCACCGGTCCCAGACGTTGTGCGGGGTCACCGAGTGTTCCACCGGGAGCAGCGGCGCCACCTTATGGTGCCGGAGGATCACGTCGCCGTCGGGCGAGATGATGAAGCCGACGTTGAAGAAACGCCCGGGGAACTCGGGGTGCCGGGCCTTCGCCTGGGCCATGATGAAGGCGTTCCACTGCCGGGCCAGCCCGCCGAGATAGTCCGTCTCGGGGCCGGGGATGTCGATCGCGCATTCCCGCGCGAACTCTTCGTGGTCGAGATCGAGCACCTCGTCGTTGAAGCCCTGCAGCGCGCCCTCGGGCACGGCGATGAGGCGCACCGGCAGGTCCAGGCTGGACAGCCACGACGCGGCCTTGATCAGGTGCGAGAGATGCTCGAGGTTGACCGCGATCTCCTCGCGGCGGCGGATGCCACGCATGGTGGGTACCAGCCCTAGGGCCTGATAAGGCTCGATCATGGTTAATCCCTTCGACCCGCTGGCCTTCCGTTCGGCCCGGGCCCGCTCATCCGGCACTGCCCTTGTTCTATCGCGTACCGTCCCGTTATGGAGGTATCTCCACCGCGCAGGCGCGGCGACGGCCGGTCAGACGATGTGGTGGCGGTGCGCGTAGCCGATCGCGGCGGCGCGGTCCCTCGACCCGGTCTTGGCGAAGATCCGGCTGATGTGGGTCTTGACCGTGTGGCTGCTCAGGAACAGCTGCGCGGCGATCTCCGGGTTGGTCATCCCGCGGGCGATCATGCCCAGGATCTCCGTCTCACGCTGGGTCAGGCCGTCGGGGGGCGGCGCGCTCGCCGCGGGCTCGGGCTTGGCGGGTGCCGCCGTGGCGGCGAGCAGCGTGGCGTGCACGCGGGGGTCGAAGACCGTCAGCCCGCCCGCCGCTGCGCGCAGCGCCCGGGCGATCTCGGTGTAGTCGGCGTCCTTGGTCAGGTAGCTGCGCGCGCCGGCCCGGAGCGCGTCCAGGACCGAACTGTCGTCCGCGTACGTGGTGAGCACGACGATCGCGACCTCGGGGTGCTCGGCGGTCAGCCGGCGGATGGCGCCGATGCCGTCCAGGACGGGCATGTGCAGGTCGAGCAGGATCGCGTCGGGGTGGCGCTCGGCCACCAGGTCCAGGGCCTGCTCCCCGTCCGCGGCGGCGCCGACCACCTCGATGTCGGGCACCGCGTCGAGCAGCAGGACGAGGCCCTGGCGCACGCTGGCCTGATCATCGGCGATGACGAGGCGCAGCGGCGTCCCGGCCGCCGGGGTGGTCATGAGGCCATGGTCTCAGGCTGGCGGCGCGGCAGTTCGGCGGTCACGATCCACTGGTCGTCGCGGCGTCCCGCCTCGAGGGTTCCGTTCAGCAGCCGGAGCCGCTCGTGCATGCCGGTCAGCCCGTAGCCGCCGTTGACGGTGCTCACGTCCGCCGGCGGGACGGCGCCCGCACCGGGGGGCAGGCCGTTGCGGACGGTGAGCCGGACATCGGCGTCGCCGTAGTCGAGACGGACCGCCACGGGCTGCCCCGCCGCGTGCTTGGCCGCGTTGACCAGGGCTTCCTGGGCGATGCGCAGCAGCGCGAGCGTGGCCTCCGGCGGCAGCGCCGCGGGGACGCCGCCGGTGTCGTAGCTGACCGGGACGTGATACCGCTGCGCGTGGGTGTCGGTGACCAGGGCAAGTTCCTCGTTGAGCGGCAGGGTGTCGGTGCGCAGGGCCTGCACCGCGCGGCGGGTCTCCACCAGGCCCTCGGCGGCCATCTGCTGCGCCGCGGCCAGCATTTCACCGGCCTGGTCGGCGTCCTTGTGCAGCACCGACCGTGCCGCCTGGATCTGGATCCCGAGCGCGCCGAGCGAATGGGCCAGCACGTCGTGGATCTCGCGGGCGATGCGCGCGCGCTCGTCGAGGAGGTCGGCCCGGCGCTGCTCCGCTTGCAGCTGCTCGCGCTGGGCCAGCAACGCCGCCGCCTGCTCCGCCTGGACCCGGTAGGCGCCCCAGTTGCGCCCGATCACCAGGCCGGAGAGCACGATCGCCGGAAGCCCGAGCAGCGTGCCGAGACCCTGGCCGAAAGCCAGCCCGCTGACCTCGATCGCGAGTATGCCCGATCCGGTCACGGCCAGGGCCGCCGTAAGGCTGTCGTTGACGCCCGCGGCCATCGCCGCCACGAACACGAAAGCCACCATGGCCGTGCCCCCGCCGCCTGCGGCGCACGCGAACCCCGCGGCGACGGCGATCACCCCGCGGAGCACGGGTACCGCCCAGGTGCCATATCGTGCCGTGGCCGGAGGGTATGCGTCCATCACGGCCCAGGCCAGCAGGGCCAGGCCGAGCAGGACGTAGCCCGCGATCTGAACCGGCAGGGCAAAGGGCGCGCTCGGCGGGGCGACGAGGAACGCCAGCAGGCCGAGCCACACATAGCCCAGGGTGCGGGCCAGCCAGTTGAGCGTGCGCGGCATGCCTCCAGTATCGGCCGGGGCACGGGAACGGCACGTCAGCCCGAGGGCTGAAGCCCGGGCTGACTGGCCAGGGCCAGCCCTGGTACCGCCTGGTACCAGGGCTCCCGCGTCATTCTCATGCCGCGGACCAGCCCGTGCTCCGACGCGCTCACCAGCGCAATTGGCGAATGTGGAGTCGTTAAACGAGACCCACTCTCAAGGAGCGCGAGATGCCTTCCGAACTGACCGAAGCAATGATCCTCAACGGCGTGGTGCTCGCCATCGTGCTGGCCACCGACCTTGGCCCCGCACGCAAGATCAGCAAGATGCGGCTGCTGCGCCCGGTGATCGCCGCCGCGGTGATCATCCCGTTCTTCGTGGCGTGGCCGTCCAGCCACGGGATGGCCCTGGCGGTGGAGATCGCGGGCGTCGCCGCCGGCCTGCTCGGCGGGCTGGCCGTCAGCGCCCTGATGGGCGTCTACCGCAGCCCGAGGAGCGGCCAGCCGGTCAGCCGGGCCGGGCTGCCGTACGCGCTCTTGTGGACCGCCATCATCGGCGCCCGGGCCGCCTTCTCCTACGGCGCCGTGCACTGGTTCAGCGCTCCGCTGGTCGGCTGGGGGATCGCACACCAGGTCAGCGCGGCGGCGCTCACCGACGGGCTGATCTTCATGGCTATCACCATGGTGCTGGTCCGCACGGTCGCGCTGGGCGTTCGCGCCTCCCGGCTGCCGGCCCTGGCCGTCGAGCCGCATAGCGCCGCCCGGAGCGGCCGGCCCGTAGCCTGACCAACCGGATCGGCCGGCCCGGGGCCTGGGTGGCAGCGACGCCACCCAGGCCCCGGGCGTCGGCGCATCGGCCCGCGCCGGTACCGGTGGCTTCCGGTCCGGCCGGGCGGCCGTGATGATGGAAAGATGACCACGGCACACCTCCCGGAGGGGTTGCTGGAACGGGCCGGGCTGTCCGCCTCCGACGTAGCCGGCTGGGCGGCGGCGGCCCCGGCCCGCGGCGGCTCGTTCCGGTCCGCGGCCGACGCCGTCAGCGGCTTCCTCATCCGCGGGCAGGCCCTGGCCCGGCGGCTGCCCGGCCGCGCCCGCGGCACGCCCGACCAGCAGGCCGCTCGCCAGGCGATCACCGGGATCATGAACGACGCCCGCAATACGTTCCTGCGATCGCACACGGCCGGGCTCTATGACGCGCTCACCGACCGCTGCACCAAGCCGCTGCGGGTGGAGGAACTCGTCTACGAAGCCGCCGCCGTGGTCCCCGGCCTGACCCCGACCCGCGCCGAGATGGACGCCGAGCGCGCCCGGATGCTGGCGGAGAAGGAAGGCATCGAGTTCGCCCAGGGCCTGCTGGTGGCGCACGTGCTGGCGCTGCCGCGGCCCGGCCGGCACCTGGTCGGCGCGATGCTGCGGCCGGTTCCCGAGGCGTTCGGGCGCCTGGCCGAGCTGCGGGCCAGGGGCGGGATCGACCTGGGCCCGGTGCGAGTCACCCGCCGGGGCCGGGCCGGGATCCTCGAGCTGACCAATCCGCGGCACCTCAACGCCGAGGACGACCAGACGCTCGGCGTGACCGAGTGCGCGGTCGACCTGATCCTGCTCGATCCGGACATTGAGGTCGGCGTGTTCCGCGGCGGCGTGGTCGAGCACCCCCGCTACCCGGGCGTACGCGTGTTCGGCGCGGGCATCAACCTCACCCGCCTCTACCACGGGCGCATCGACTTCCTGTTCTACCTGGTGCGCGACCTCGGCTACGTGAACAAGATCTACCGCGGCATCATGCGCGCGGCGCCGGACGCGGGGGCGCCGGACCGGGTAATCGAGAAGCTGTGGGTCGCCGCGGTGGAGCGTTACGCGGTCGGCGGCGCCTGCCAGCTGCTGCACGTCATGGACCACGTGATCGCCACCCGCGGGTCGCGCCTGCTCCTGCCGGCCCGCAAGGAAGGGATCATCCCGGGGGCGTCCAACCTGCGCCTGCCGCGCTTCGTCGGAGATCGCGCCGCCCGCCAAGCGATCCTGTCCGGCCGGGAGTGGACGGCGGGCGAGCCGGACGCGGCGCTGCTGTGCGACGAGGTGGTGCCGCCCGGCGAGATGGACCGGGCGCTCGACGCGCGGATACTGGCGCTCACCGATTCCGGGCTGGTGAACGCGGCCGCCAACCGGAGCGCGCTGCGGGCCGGGCAGGAGCCGCTCGACCTGTTCCGCGAGTACATGGCCACGTTCTCGGTGGAGCAGGCCCGCTGCCACCTCAGCCCGGCGCTCGTCCGCAACCTGGAGGTGCACTGGAATGCCCGCGAGCGGGCCCTGTGATCTGATGTGGGATCCCGCCGAGACCCTCCCGCGGGAGCGGCTGGAGGCGGTGGCGCTGGACCGGCTGCGCTCGACCGTGGCCCGGATCCTGCGCGGCCAGCCGTTCGGCGCCAGGCGGCTGGGCGACGCGGGCGTTAGGGCCCCCGAGGACATCCGCTCCCTGGCCGACCTCCCCGGCCTCCCGTTCACCAGCAAGGCGGATCTTCGCGCGCACTACCCGTTCGGCCTGCTGGCCGTGGAGCGAGAGCAGCTGGTGCGGGTGCACGCCTCGAGCGGCACGCACGGCAAGCCGACCGTCGTGGTGTACACCCGGGCCGACCTGGAGAACTGGACCGAGCTGATGGCGCGGTGCATGACCATGGCCGGCGTCCGGCCCGGAATGGTGATCCACAACGCGAACGGCTACGGGCTGTTCACCGGCGGCCTCGGGTTCCACCAGGGCGGCGAGCGGATCGGGGCCACGGTGGTCCCGGTGTCGGGCGGCTTCACCGCGCGGCAGGCGCTGCTGCTGCGCGACCTCGGCGCCCAGGTCCTGGTCTCGACGCCGTCCTACGCGCTGGCCATCGCGCAGGCGGTCGCCGAAGCGGACGGCGGGGACGGCGCCGGGCTGCAGCTCAGCCTCGGGCTGTTCGGCGGCGAGCCGTGGACCGAGGGCATGCGCGGGCAGATCGAGCGGGCCCTCGGCCTGACGGCTGTCAACTTCTACGGCCTGTCGGAGATGTGCGGGCCCGGGGTCGCGGCGGAGTGCCCGGCCCGCGACGGGCTGCACGTGCAGGAAGATCATTTCGCCGTCGAGGTGATCGACCCGGGCGACGGGCGGCCAGTGCCGCCGGGGACCGAGGGGGAGCTCGTGTTCACCACCCTGACCAAGGAGGCGCTGCCGCTGCTGCGCTACCGGACCGGCGACATCGGGCGCCTGGCCGATGCGCCGTGCGCGTGCGGCCGCACCATGGTCCGCCTGACCGGGCTGCGCGGCCGTCACGACGACATGCTGATCGTGCGCGGCGTCAACGTCCATCCC
>Ga0318525_10000210_pt1 | contig 16087 bp, 17 predicted proteins | sample GRESIP052b4f23_FD_203482 | JGI IMG/M metagenome (GOLD analysis project Ga0318525, IMG submission 203482) | Tropical soil microbial communities from Luquillo Experimental Forest, Puerto Rico - GRE.SIPMG.052b4f23 | ecosystem: Environmental > Terrestrial > Soil > Tropical forest > Bulk soil...
CGCTGGGCACCACCGCCGGGTACGGCCCCACGGTGGTCAGCTCGTCGATGCGGCTGAGGAACCGGCTGCCGATGACCGGCTCGTGCACGAACGTCTCGCCGGCCGCGACCTGCCCGCGGCGGTGCATGACGGCCAGCCGGGCGCTGGTCCCGGTGCCGCACGGCGGCCGGTCCAGCCGCCCCGGCGAGACCACGACCGCGTTCCGCGAGGCCAGGACGCCGTCCTCGCGCCGCAGCGGCCCGGTGAACTCGGTCATGGTGATGCCGGGGAACGACGGGTTCTGCGGGTGGACCGCGGTGAGCTGCCCGGCGGCGGCCTGCTTGATCAGCTGGCCCTGGACGCACCGGTCCCGGCCCTCGTCCGGGGTCAGCGCGAACCCCAGCGCCCGGGCGCCGACGATCACGCAGGCCATCCCGCCCCGGGCCACGTCGACGGGGACCGTGCCGAGCCCCCCGACCTCGACCGCCGCGCCCAGGTGATAGGCGAAGGCCGGCCGGCTGGCGAACCGGACCCCGGTGACCTTGCCGTCCCGGCACTGGCACCGCAGCCGGATCAGCCCGGCCGGGGACTGCAGGACCAGCTCGGTGACCGGCGCGGCCATCGGCACCATGCCGGTCTCGAGCAGCACCGTGGCGGCGCAGATGGTGTTGCTGCCGGACATCGCCGGGTACTCGGCCGACCCGGCGATCACGTAGCCGGCCTGCGCCTGCGGGGGGCGGGACGGGAACACGAAGCTGGCGCTGTGCGCCACGCCGCCCCGCGGCTCGAACAGCAGCAGCCTGCGGATGTCGTCCCGGTGCTGTTCCAGGCAGACCTTCTTCCCGGAACACGGTCTCGCCGGGCACGTCGCCGAGCCCGCCCGTGACCACCTTGCCGGCCTCCCCGCCGGCCTGGCACTCCACCACGGTGAGAACCCCGCTCCAGCGCATGACGACGTCCTATTTCGTACGGTCTGAGGCGGAAATCTGCCCGCGGGCGAGGACCGGCGTCATCTCGCTGCCGCGGGTCCGGCTAGCGCAGCGATCGGAACGCGGCCCGCATCTCGCTCGAGAAGAGGGCGGGCTGTTCCCAGGCGGCGAAGTGGCCGCCTCGGTCGAGCCTGTTGTAGTGGATGAGGTTGTGAGGATAGGCGCGCTCGGCCCAGCTGCGCGGCGCCTGGTAGAGCTCGTCGGGGAAGACGCTGATGGCGTACGGGATGGTGATGTTCTTGGCGTTGAAGAAGTCCGCCTTGTTCTCCCAGTACAGCCGGGCCGCGGCGACCCCGGTGTTGGTCAGCCAGTACAGCGTGATGTTGTCCAGCAGGTCGTCCCGGGTCAGGGCGCTGTCCAGGGTTCCGGCCAGGACCTGTGCCACCAGCCCGGGCTGGCCGGTCCCGTCGCCGTGGTCCAGCATGAACGCGGCCAGGCCGACGGGGGAGTCCGCCAGGCCGTACAATGTCTGCGGGCGCGTCGCCATGATGAGCGCGTAGGCCACGTGCCGGGCGTAGAACCTGCTCAGCTGCGCGAACGCGCGCAGCTCCTCCCCGGACAGGCCGGCCGGCGGCGGGTCGCCGCGCTCGAACGCCCTGGTGACGTCGGCCGGGGCGGTCCCGGGCATGTTGGAGTGAATGCCGGCCAGCTCCGGCGCCGCCTGCTCGCCCATCGCCTGCGTGACGGCCGCGCCCCAGTCGCCGCCCTGCGCGACGAACCGGGTGTATCCCAGGCGCTTCATCAGCACCACCCAGGCCCGGGCGGTGCGGGCCGGATCCCAGCCGGTGGTGGCCGGCCTGGCGGAGAACCCGTGGCCCGGCAGCGAGGGAATCACCAGGTGGAACGCGTCCGCCGCGGTCGCGCCGTGCGCCGCCGGGCTGGTGAGCGGCTCGATGATCTTCAGCTGCTCGATGACCGACCCGGGCCACCCGTGCGTGACGATCAGCGGCAGCGCGTCCCGGTGCCGGGAGCGGACGTGGATGAAATGGATGTCGAGCCCGTCGATCTCGGTCAGGAAGTGCGGCAGGGCGTTCAGTCTCGCCTCGCACTTGCCCCAGTCGTAGCCGCTCTCCCAGTAGCGCGCGAGGTCCTGCATCATCGCCAGCCGCACGCCCTGCGAGTCGTCGGTGACCGTCTCGCGCTCGGGCCACCTGGTCGCGTGCACCCGCCGCCGCAGCTCGGCGACCTCCGCTTCCGGAAAACCGACGCGGAACGGACGGATCTCAGTTTCACTGGACATGGGAGCTATTCCCCTTTCCCTGAAGTGGCTGACATGCCCCCCACGATCGCGGATCGGCCGGGCGCGCCGCGCCCGTCGTCATCCCTGGCCTCGCCCCGGTCCGTCCCTGGTCTCACGGGTCCCTGGCGGGCCCGAAGTCGGTGAGCCGGCGACGGTCCGGGCCGCCGTCAGGATGACGTCGGTGACCGCTTGCGGCTGGGAGATCATGATCACGTGCGAGCCCTCGACCTCGGTGATGGTCGCGCCCGTCCGCTGCGCCATCGAACGGACGAGGTCGGCGCCCGCGGCCTTGTCGCCGGTGGCGACCACCGCCCAGGACGGCAAGCTCCGCCAGGCGGGCGGTCCGGTCGTGTCGCTGAACGCCGCGGCGGCGATGGGCCGCCGGACCCGGCCGGTACTGGTACTGGACCAGGGCCGCGTTCAGGACGCTGTCCTTGGAGGTGCTGGCCGCTTCTCCCAGGGCTTCGCCTTCCTGCGGGGCGAAGGCGGCCACGAAGACCAGTTGGCCGGGGCGATCACGGTGTAGCCCTGCTGCAGCAGCCGCTCGATGACGCCGTTCCAGCTGGAGGCGTCGGCGAAGGCGCCGTGCACGAGCACGATCGTCGGCTTGGTGTCGTCTGGCCGGTCCGTCGCATTCACGGGGAACCTCCCCTAGTCCGCCGATATGACCCTAACCCGGCCGGAAAGGCCGGTAAACCCGGCACACTGGTACCGACACCAACCGACCCGACGGAGGTCAGCATGGCCAGCACCGAGATGCCCGGAGCCGGAACCATCGACATGAAGCTCGAGGTGGTGACGGTGCCCGTCTCCGACGTGGACCGGGCCAAGCGCTTCTACCAGAGCCTGGGCTGGCGGCTGGACGCCGACATCGTCCGCGGCGACGCCTTCCGGGTGGTCCAGCTGACCCCCACCCATTCGGGGTGCTCGGTCGCCTTCGGCACGGGCGTCACCATCGGCGAGCCCGGCTCGATCCGGCGGCTGATCCTGGCCGTCTGGGACGTCGGCGCGGCCCGCGCCGACCTGCTGGGCCGGGGCGTCGAGGTCAGCGGGGTGTTCCACCTGGCCGGCGGCCGCGTCCCCGGGCCGGACCCGGAAGGCCGCTCCTACCAGACCTACGCCGCGTTCAGCGACCCGGACGGCAACGAGTGGCTGCTCCAGGAGATCAAGACCCGGCTGCCCGGCCGGGAGTGGGACGACCCGGCGGCCGAGATCGCGACCCTGGCCGGCCTGCTGCACGAGACGGCCGAGCACCACGACCCGTACGAGAAGAGCCACGCCCCGCACAACTGGTGGGACTGGTACGCCGCCTACTTCCGCGCGCGCCAGCAGGGGCGGACGCAGGACGAGGCGGCCCAGGCCGCGAACCAGTACATGCAGGACGTCAAGCACGTGGCCGCGCTGTGAGGCCCGCCGGGCTCCCGGCCGGCGGAGGGAGGTGAGACCAGGCCCGTTCGGCCCAAATTTGCCTCTCATGATCCCGAACGGGCCGGGTTGTTACCGCGGGACCTCATCCTCCTGTGTGACGCGGCGGTGAGAAGCGTTACCGTCATCCTGACACCCCAGGGAGGCAGCAATGAGCGACTATGACGTGATCGTGCTCGGCGGCGGGGCGCCGGGCGAGCACTGCGCCGCGGCGCTGGCGGCGCGCGGGCTGCGCGTGGCGGTCGTCGAGCGGGAGCTGGTCGGCGGTGAATGCTCCTACTGGGCGTGCATCCCGTCGAAGTCGCTGCTGCGCCCGGGCGAGGCGGTGCAGGGCGCGCGCGAGGCCGGCGCGAGCGCGCAGGTCGACGTGGCCGCCGCGCTGGCCTGGCGGGACTTCATGGTGTCCAACTGGTCCGACGCCGGCCAGGAGCGCTGGCTGGCCGGCCGGGGCATCGGCCTGCTGCGGGGTTCGGGCCGGCTGGCGGGCACCGGCGTGGTCGAGGTCGCGGGCGTCCGGCACACGGCGGAGCATGTCGTGGTGGCGACGGGTTCGGATCCGATCGTGCCCCCGGTGCCGGGACTGCGTGACCTCGAGGGCGTCTGGGGCACCCGCGAGGCCACGAACATGCAGGCGGTGCCGCGCCGCCTGCTCGTGCTGGGCGGCGGGTCCGCGGGCGTCGAGCTGGCGCAGGTCGTGCGGCGACTGGGCGGCGAGGCGGTGCTGGTCGAGGGCGCCGACCGGGTGCTGCCCCGCGAGGCCGCGCCGCTGGGCCAGGCGCTCGGCGAGGCCCTGCGCCGGGACGGGATCGAGCTGGTGCTCGGCAGGCACGCCACCGCCGCGCTTCGGGAGGGTTCGGAGTACGTCGTGCGGCTGGGTGACGGGACGGAGCTGCGAGGCGACCGGCTGCTCGTGGCGACCGGCCGGCGCCCGCGGGTGGAAGGGATCGGCCTGGAGACGGTCGGCGTCCAGGCCGGCCCGCACGGGATCCCGGTGGACGATCACCTGCGCGCCGGCGAGCGGCTGTGGGCGATCGGCGACGTCAACGGCATCTGGCCGCTGACCCACGTCGGCGAGTACGAGGGCGACGTGGTCGCGGCGAACATCGCGGGCGACGCCCGCCCGGCGAACTACGAAGCCGTCCCGCGCGTCACCTACACCGACCCGCAGGCCGCGGCGGTGGGCGCGCTCGAAGCGGCCTACAGCGGCACCGCGGCGGTGTCCGAGGTGCCGAAGACCGCCACCTACACCCACGCCTACGCCGAATCCAACGGGTTCCTGACGCTGCTGTCCGACGGCGAGCGGCTCACCGGCGCCTACGCGCTCGGCCCCGAGGCCGGCGAGTGGCTGCAGCAGGCGACGCTGGCCATCCGCGCCCGCGTCCCGCTCGAGGTGCTCAGCGACACCATCCAGCCCTTCCCGAGCTTCTCGGGGATCTACGACGCGGCCCTGATGGAACTCCGCATGAAGATCGCGGACATGCCGCCGCCGGTCACGCCGATGGACGCGCAGATGGCGAACATGTCGGGGTGAGCAGATGGCCAGCAGGCGGCGCCGGCTCGACCCCGTGGGACCGTTCGGCAATCCCGACGGGTCGCGAGCCGACATCGAGGACGTGATCAGCGAGTTCGTCGACTTCGGCGGCGATCCCGCGTTCGGCCACCTCGCGACCCGGGCCAACGACTCCATGGTGCGGGTCATCGTGGGGAAGCTGGGCGCGGGCAAGACGGTCTACCTGCGGCGGCTCCAGGATTTTCAGGCCCATCAGGACTCCGTCTACGCCGACGTGCCGCAGCAGAGCCTGCCGAAGACCGAAGTCGTGGTGAAGGCGTGCCAGTGGTTCTCGGACCGGGTCCTGGTCGAGAAGTGGATGCAGATCTGGGAGCGCGCGATCATGCGGTCGCTGGCCTCGCACGTGCTGCACCGTCCCGAGCTGCGCGCGCAGCTGCGCGACGAGCAGATCGAGGAAATCGGGCATTCGTACGCGCGGCTGCTCGACGACTTCCGCCGGCCCCGGTCGATCTACAGCCAGGTCCGCGACCTCATCAACCAGCGGAACACCGCTCATCAGCTGTCGGCGTACCTCGACGACCCGCTCTGGGACGACCTCGAGGACCTGCTGGGCGAGGTGGTCGGCCGGTGCAAGCCGGTCTACTTCTATCTCGACGCGCTGGACGAGGAGTTCAGCCACGCCCCGATGTACTGGCTGAAATGCCAGGAGGGGTTGTTCTACCAGGTCATGAGGCTGCTCCGGGACCACAAGCTGGGCGGCCGCCTGCACATCGTGGTGTGCATCCGCGACATCGTCATGTCGTCGGTGTACCGGTCAGAGCATGCGCCGCGGTACTACAACGAACCGCACATACGGGTCCTGACCTGGGACCGGAACTCGCTGCTCTATCTGCTCCAGCGCAAGCTGCAGCGGCTGCCGCCCTCGCTGCTGATGCGGCGCGCCGCCAGCGGTCCCCCCACGATCGGCGACTGGCTCGGGGTCGACGGCGACTGGCCGGGACCCGACGGCGACGGGCCGATCGAGGACTACCTGCTCAGCCACACCAGGCTGATCCCGCGCGACATCATCTCGCTGGGCAACGACCTGAACGAGGAGGTCCTGCGGCAGAAGCAGGCGGGCCACGAGGGCCTGCCGGCCGCGGCGGTCCACCGCGTCGTGCAGCGCTGCGCCAAGCGGTTCGGCGACTCCCAGCTCGCCCAGTGCGCCAACCAGATCTCGTCGGACCTGATGCCGAAGAACGCCGCGCTGCACGACTACTCCGAACTGTTCACCAGCACCCAGGCCTACATCAGCGGCGTGCAGGAGGAGGTTCGGTCCTTCGTCCGGCTGATCGGCGTCGACCGGTTCTCGCGGGCCGACCTCGGGGCCCTGCAGGAGATGGCGGACCTGCACTTCGAGAAGGCGACGAACCTCGCCTCTGTCCTGTGGCAGAACGGCCTGCTCGGGTACGTCGACGAGAGCGGGCGGCGGCGGTTCTACTCCATGGGCGACGTCGAGCAGTTCCACTTCCCGCCGGAGGTGGGAACGTACGTGCTGCATCCGTGCCTGGTGCACACCGTCGGGGGAATCCGGCACGTCCCGGCGGACGCCGCGGCAGCCGTAGATGCGCACCACACCAGGCCGCTCACATCGGCCGAGCATGAGATGCGATCCTCGGGTGGCGCCACGGCGGCTGACTACGCGGTCGGCGACGTCTTCGAGGGCCGCTTCGAGATTCTGGACGTACTCGGGCGGGGCAGCTTCTCGAAGGTTTATCGCGTGCGCGATGACGTCGAGGGCGAGGAGCGGGCGCTCAAGCTCTTCGACACCGCCGCCGGTTACGAGGCGGTGCGCCGCGAGATCGGCGCTCTGCGGAAGATCCATCATCCCCACGTGGTGGAGGTCTTCTGGGCCGACAAGACCGCGGCCGGCGACTGGTACCTCATCACCGAGTTCGTCGACGGGGAGTCACTCGCTGAGTTCGCCAGCGGGAAGCGGCACCTTCGCGACCGGGAGGCGGTGGACGTCGCCCTCGACCTGCTCGACGCGCTCGTCGCCTTCCATCCCGATGCGGCGCGCCTGCGGGAGCTGGAGGACCAGCGCCGCGACGGCGACCTGCCGGAGGCGCAGGCGCGCGAGTGGCAGGAACTTCAGGACCAGGGGCTGGTCCACCGCGACATCAAGCCGCTCAACGTGATGCTCACCCGCACCGGAGCGAAACTGCTCGACTTCAACATCGCCTCCCGGGTCGGCGACCCGGTGCGCACCCACTCGGGCACGCCCCCGTATCAGCCACCCGACGCCGGCCTGGACCGCTGGGACGTCTCCACCGACCTGTTCGCCGTCGGCGTGCTGCTCTATCAGCTCCTGTGCAACGGCCACCACCCGTTCCCCAACGCCAGGCCCATGGCGGGCGAACCGGTGATCGACCCGAGAACGACCCGCCCGGACCTCCACCCCCGCCTGGCCGCGTTTCTCGTCAGGGCCTGCGCCCCGGCCCGGGCCGGCCGGTTCGCGTCGGCCGCTGACATGCGGCTCGCCCTGCGTAACCTCCGCAATGACCTGTGACGGCCCGGGCGCAGCCGCGATCGGGGCGCTCGCGCGGGAGCGTCTTGGCTTCCGGGCGCTTCGTCCCGGGCAGCTGCGCGCGGTCGACGCGCTGGCCGGCGGCCGCGACGTGCTGGCCGTGCTGCCGACCGGCGGCGGGAAGTCGGCGATCTACGAGCTGGCCGGGATGCTGCGCGAGGGACCGACGGTCGTCGTCTCGCCGTTGCTCGCGCTGCAGGATGATCAGGTCGCCCACCTGCGCGATGCTGGCCTGCGGGCGGTGGTCCTGAACTCTGCGCAGTCGGCGGGCTCACGGGCGGAGGCGCTGCTGGCCTCGTGCGACTCTGGCACGTTCGTCTTCCTGTCGCCGGAACAGCTGATGAACGCGCAGGCCCGCGAGGCGCTGCGGCGGGCCGGAGCGGGCCTGTTCGTGGTGGACGAGGCGCACCTGATCAGCCAGTGGGGCCGCGACTTCCGGCCCGACTACATGCTGCTCGGCGCCCAGGCCGAGGCGCTCGGCGCGCCGGTCCGCCTGGCCCTGACCGCGACGGCCGCGCCGCCGGTGCGGTCCGAGATCGTACGGCGGCTGGGCCTGCGCGATCCCGTGGTGGTGATCGGCGACTTCGACCGGCCGCAGATCCGGCTGTCGGCGCACCGCGCCCGGACCCTGGCCGACAAGCAGCGGGAACTCGTCCGCGTGGCGGGCGAGCTGGCGGGGCCGGGGATCGTCTACGCGGCGACGCACGCCAGCGCCCAGACGGCCCACGACACGCTCGCCTCGGCCGGCGAGCAGGTGAGGCTCTACCACGCCGGGCGGCCGGCCCGCGAGCGGCACGACGCGATGACGGCGTTCCTGGCCGGATCGGCCCGGATCATCGCGGCCACGGTCGCGTTCGGCATGGGTATCGACAAGCCGGACGTGCGCTGGGTGCTGCACTTCGACCCGCCGCCCTCGCTAGACGCGTACTACCAGGAGTTCGGGCGGGCCGGCCGGGACGACCAGCCCTCGCACGCGCGGCTGCTCTACCGCTACGAGGACTTCGAGACGGCGCGGCACCTGACCGCACGCGGTATCTCCGGCGCGGCGGTGGCGCGGGTGGCGGCCGAACTGGCGGCCGGCCAGCGGGTCGGGTTCGACGCGCGGCAGCAGACGGCCGCGCTGGTCCGCCTGACCGATCTCGGCGCGGCGGCGGGGCGGGCGGACGGTGAGGTCCGATGGACCGAGGCGATGAGCGTCGCGGCGACGCTAGCGGCCTCGGAGGCGCAGACGCAGCGCGAGGACGAGGTGGAGCGCACGCGTCTGGCCATGATGCGCCACTACGCCGAGCACACCGGGTGCCGGCGATCGTTCGTGCTCTCGTACTTCGGGCAGGACTATCGGGGTCAATGCATGAACTGCGACAACGACCTCGCGCACCCCGAGGCCCCGCCCGGCGCCGTCCCGTTCACGGTTGGCGCCCGCGTGGTGAGCGAGCGCTGGGGCGAGGGCACGGTGCAGCGCTATGACGGCGACCAGGTCACCGTGCTGTTCGATGAGCACGGCTACCGGGAGCTTTACCTGCCGCTCGTGCTGGACCGCGGCCTGCTGCGGCCGGCGTGAGACCGTTCCGGCGGGGTCACTGGGTCGGTGAGTCCGCTTGGCCGGCCAGGCGGCGGGCGACGGCGAGCCCCCAGGGGATGCTGAGCAGGAGAACGAGCGCGAGGCCGCGGATGAGCGGCGGCGGGCGCAGGGCGCCGAGGCCGAGGCACGCCACGGCCACGGCCGCGCAGGCGCGGGCGAGCGGCCGGTACAGGCCGCGGTCGCGGTCCCAGGCGGGCAGGCTCCTGGCGAGCCGAAGCCGACCACGACGGCGACCAGCCCGACGGCGAGGGTGAGCCCGCTGATCGGCTGGCCGGACAACCCGGCGACCACGCCGGTGAGCGTCTCGCCGAGCCCGCCCCAGGTCAGGTGGCCGGCCAGGCGGTGGGCGGCCTGGGCGACCAGCACGACCACGGCCAAGTCGTAGAAGAGCTCCAGCGGGCCGACCACCCGCTCGCGCGGCTGCTCGCCGTGCGGGCGGGGCGGCTGCCACAGGCTTCGGCGCAGCCGGGCCAGGCCAGGGTACGCAGAATGGCGACGACGGGGCGCCATCAGCTCCGCGACTTGATCGAGCGGAGCAGGCCGAACAGCGCGCGCAGTTCGGGCCGCGACCGGCCGCCCGAGCCTGGATGACCAGGATCCACGCCCGCCGTCGGGGGGAGGCCCTGGAAGTCGGTGACCAGCAGGCCGGCCTGGCGCATCCGGGCCAGTTGCAGCATCGTCGCGTAGATGCCGCGGCCCAGGGTGAACGCCAGGTCGCGCGCGGTCCGGCCGCCGTCGGCCAGGGCCAGGATCTCGTCCTGGCCGTCACCGAGCCGCACCCCCGGCCGTACCGAGCCGGGCGCGGCCATCAGCTGGTCGTCCTTACCCGGGGCGGGCAGCAAGGAGAGCACCTGGATGCGGCGCGACGCCTCGGCCAGCAGCGCGCCCGGTTCGGCGCCAGGCTCTACCGGCAGGACGACGCCGGCCGGCCCAGGCTCGGCCCTGTACTCGGCCACGGTCCCGCTGGCCAGGGCGAACATGGCATCGGCCAGGGCGGTCCGCAGCAGGGCCTCGAGTTCCCCGGCGCCGGTCACCTGCCGGGTCACCAGCTCCCGGCTCACGCGGCCGCCGGACGCGGAGGCCGCACGGACGGCAGCGTCCCAGCCGGCCCGGGTCAGGCGGTTCGAGCGGAGCAAGATGACCTCCGGGCCAGGCGCGCCCGGGGTCTCGACGGCCACCACCCGCCCGTCGGCCAGGTGGATCGCCCCGCCCGGGTCGCCCGTCACCCGCAGGACACCCGACATTCCTGCGGCCGCGCAGACCACCAGCGCCTCCCGGAGCGGGCCGACCGAGCCGGTCTCGGGCTCCGTGGTGTGCATGGGGCCTCCGCGCACAGGCAGCCGGAGGATCGTCGCCGTCACAAAATGGAGTATAAGGTAATCAACGCTGGTAAAAGCGGCAATTGGCGGCCGTCATCCCCACCGGGCCGGGAAACTTCGCACACCCGAAATAGCCAAAGAGCCCGGATCTTATAGGTGGCGTCACACCGACGGATATAGATTGTATCCAGGGCGTGGTCTGGGCCTGGCCAGCGCAGCCGGGTCAGGCCTGGTCCGGGTCACGTGAGGAAAGAGCCGGAACTGGCAGGAAGGCTAGGGAGGGTTCGTGACAGACCGTGATTCGAGGCTGCGCGTATTGCGCGAGACATCTCCTTTAACTTCCGCCCGGGACGGCCGGCGCAAGCCGGCCGCGGACAAGGCGCTGACCGTCCGGGTCCAGCACGAACCGGGGTACGTGCTGATCATCGTGGCCGGGGAGATCGACATCGCCACGGTGACCCGGCTGGAAGAGGAGCTTGCCGCGCTGGCGGCCAGCGCCAAGCCCCTGGTGGCCGACCTGGAGGAGGTCAGGTTCATCGACGCCTCCGGCCTCCGGGCGCTCGGCCGGGCGGCCGGCCAGGCGGCCGCGCACGGGGCCAGCTTCCACGTGATCTGCCGGCAGCGCCATATCGTGCGGCTGTTCGGCATCACCAAGCTCGACCGCCGGATACTGCTGGCCGGGACGCGGGCTGAGGCACTCCAGGCGCTCGCGGAGACCGGAACGATATGAAACCGCGGTTCGATGTCGCTAGGACGCACTGGAAGTCCAGATTCATGGCGTACGCGCACGGCCGAGCCTCATGATCAACTCCGGCTCGCGGGGAGGGTGTTACCGGTGGTGCTGCCGTTGCTGATGGTTCATTCCGCGCCCGCCCGAGGCACCCCACTCGGGGACCTCGCGCAGGTCACGGTCTGCGCCGGCGCGCGGCCGGCCATCGCTCAGCCGAAGTAGTGGCCCTTGTCCAGGTCCTCGATGAGCCCGGGGTGGACCGGCTGCCACCCGAGCAGCTCACGGGTCAGCGCGCTGGAGGCCGGCTGGTCGACCGCGAGGACGTGCCCCAGGAAGCCGAGATCCTCGGCCGGGACCGACGCCGTCGGCAGGTTCAGGTGGCGGCCGATCACCTCGGCGATGTCGCGGACCGGTACGCCCTCATCGCCGGTCGCGTGCAGCACCGAGCCGGCCGGGGCCTGCTCCACCGTCAGCCGGAACAGGGGCGCGGCGTCCAGCACGTGCACCGCCGGCCAGCGGCTGGACCCGTCGCCGACGTAGCCGGAGACGCCCTGGTCGCGGGCGAAGCCGACCAGGCGGGCGATGAAGCCGTGGCGGTCGCCTTCGCCGTGCACCGTCCGGGGCAGCCGCACGACGGACGACCGGACGCCGCGGGCCGCCAGGCCGAGAGCCGCCTGGGCGTTCGCGCCCCGGGCGCCCATGGGTCCGCCGGGCGGGGGCGCGTCACGCTCGGTCGCCACGTGCCCGCCCGGGAGAAAAGGCGTCCCTGAGGCGATGACCAGGGGCTTGCCAGAGCCCTCGAGGGCGGCGCCCATCGCCCCGATGGCCCGCGCGTCGGCCTGCACCGAGGCGGCGAACTGGGTGAAGTCGTGGATGAACGCGAGGTGGATGACCCCGTCCGAGCCGGCCGCCCCGGCGCGCAGGGTGTCCAGGTCGTCCAGGTCGCCGCGGAGCACCTCGGCTCCCGCGGCGGCGACGGCCGCGGCCGAGGAGTCCGACCTGGCGAGCCCGAGCACCCGGTGACCCGCGCCGATGAGTTCGGGGACGACGGCCGAGCCGATCCAGCCGGACGCGCCGGTGACGAAGATTCGCACGAGAAGCCTCCATATCGATGTCAGTGACTGTCATCAGCGTAGCATCTGATGTCGGTGACTGTCATCACGTATGATCGTGCCATGGGCCGATGGGAGCCGAACGCGCGCGGCCGGCTGGCGCAGGCGGCCATGGCGCTCTACGCCGAGCGGGGGTTCGAGCAGACCACGGTGGCGGAGATCGCCGCGCGGGCCGGACTGACCGAGCGGACGTTCTTCCGGCATTTCGCCGACAAGCGCGAGGTCCTGTTCTACGGCACGGACATGGCGCGGGACCTGCTGACGCGCGCCGTCGCGGACGCCCCGGCCTCGGCGACTCCGGCGGAGGCGGTGGGCGCGGCCCTCCAGGCCTTCGGCGCCCTGCTTCAGGAGAACCCGGAACGGGTCAGGCTGCGCGACGCCATCGTGTCCGCGCACCCGGAGCTCAGGGAGCGCGAACTGATCAAGCTCGCGGCGCTCGCCGCCGCGATAACCGGCGCCCTGCGCGACCGCGGCGTCCCCGAGCCGGCCGCGAGCCTGGCCGCCGAGGCGGGGATCGCCGTGTTCAAGGTCGCCTTCGCGCGCTGGATCGGCGAGCCCGGTCAGCCGGACCTGCCGGGGATCCTCCGCGAGTCCATGAAGGAACTGAGGGGCGTGCTCATTGACCCCGCTGGGCGGCTCTCCTGCGAGCCCGCCGGAACGACCTGAAACCCCGGGTTCATAGCGTCCTGGCGTACTGGAAGCCCAGGTTCATGCGGCGCATGGTGGCTCTCATCGACCAGGACGCGCTGCGGCGCAAGTACGCAGAGGAGCGGGACAAGCGGCTCCGGCCGGACGGCAACGGCCAGTACCTACGTCTCACCGGCGAGTTCGCGCACTACCAGGACGATCCTCATACACCATGGACCGAACGGGCGGCTATCACCGACCACCGCACGGTCGTCTGCGTCGGCGGGGGGTTCGCCGGCCTGGTCGCGGCGGCCCGGCTGAGCGTGCCGAAGCTGCCGGGCATCCCGGGGATCGGATCGTTCGGGGGCCACTCGTTCCACACCAGCCGGTGGGGACCTGAACCCGGCGGCCATGCTCGCCGCCTACGAGGAGTCCGATTTCGAGAAGATGGAAGAGATCCGCGCGCGCCGACGCGATCGTGCGGGATCCGGACACCGCCAGCAGGCTGAAGGCCTGGTACCGCCAGCTGTGCAAGCGGCCGTGCTTCCACGACGAGTACCTGCAGGCCTGCAACCGGCCGAACACCCACCTGGTTGACACGGCCGGCCAGGGCGTCGAGCGGATCACCGCGGCCGGCGTGGTCGTGGCGGGACGGGAGTACGAGCTCGACTGCATCATCTACGGCTCGGGCTTCGAGGTCGGCACCCCCTACACCCGGCGGGCCGGCTTCGAGGTGACCGGCCCCGCGGTGCTTCAGCGGGGCCGGCAGACGCGCCGGATCAGGTCGGCCCAGCCCCGGCCGAGACGCTCGCAGACCTCCGGGCCGGCCTCGGCCAGCGTGGCGGAGGACAGGTAGAGCAGCAACGGGCCGTCCAGGGCCGCGGTGAGCTGGGTGGCCAGGACGTCCAGGTCGGCGGTGAGGCGCATCTCCCCGAGCAGGTACCTGATGTGTTCCCGCGACACGGGGGTCTGCGATCCGGCGGGCACCGTCTCCCTGCCGTCCAGCGCGGCCCGCGCGATCTCGCGGTACCCGATCAGGAAGTCGGTCCTGGCGCGGCCGTAGGCGATCAGCCGGTCCAGCGGCGGCGCGCCCGGGCCCAGCGGCGGTGGCCCGGAAAGAACCTGTTCCTGGAAAGCCCGCTCACCGTCGTCCAGCAGGGCGGCGAAGATCCCCGCCCGGGTGCCGAACCGCCGGAACACCGTGCCCTTGCCCAGGCCCGCGCGCTCGGCCAGGCCGTCCATGGTCAGCTTGTCCGCTCCCTGCTCGGCGAGCATCTGGCGGGCCGTGGCCAGCAGAAGCCGCCGGTTGCGTGCGGCATCGGCGCGTTCGGCGCGCGGCGCTCCCCACATCACGGGCTGGCTCATGGGCCCCACTCTAGGGCCTGGAATATAAGCGGGGTAAAGTCCGCTTACCTTTCCGGTTTGTTGAACCGTCGCAACGAAAGGACCAGCCCATGAGCACGACCACCGCGCCCGGCCGCTTCACCACGCTGCCCGACGAGCGGACGCTCGCGTCGACCGTCACCGCCCTGGAAGAGCACGGATTCAGCGTGGAGATCGTGGACGACCTCGACGCCGCCCGTCAGGCCGTCCTCGTCCGCCAGGTGGCCGGGTTCTGATGAGTCAGCCAACCAGGCTCGCGGTGCTCGGCGCGGGCCATGTCGGGCCGGTCATCGCGCGGCTGGCGACCAAGGCCGGTTACCCGGTGGCCATCGCCACGTCGGGCGACCCGGAAGACATCGCGCTGATCACCGAGCTGCTCGTTCCCGGCGCGCAGCCACGGTGGGCCAGCGACGCGGTCGCGGACGCCGACATCGTGGTGCTCGCGATGCCACTGCACCGCTTCCTTGACGTCGATCCCGGACTGCTGTCCGGAAAGCTTGTTGTCGACGCGATGAACTACTGGCCTGCCAGCGACGGCGTGCTGAGAGCCTTCGAAGACGGCGGGAGCAGCGAGATCGTGGCCTGGCGGCTGGCCGGGTCGACCGTGGTCAAGGCGCTCAACCACATCGGCTACCACGAGCTCGAGGACCGGGCGCGGCCGACGGGTTCCCCGGACCGGCGGGCCGCCGGCGTCGCGGGCGACGGCCCGGCGGCGGTCGCCACGATCGCAGGCCTGGTCGACCGGATCGGCTACGACCCGGTGCCGCTGGACAGCCTGCGGGCGGGCCGGGTGCTGCAGCCGGGCGGCCCGGTATTCGGGATAACACTGACGCGGCCTGGGTTCGAGCGGGCCGTGCGCGAGGACGCGAGGAGCCTGCGATGAGCTACACCTTCGGGCTCGACACCTTCGGCGACCGGAACAGCGACGCCGACGGCACGCCGCTGTCGCACGCCCAGACGATCCGCAACGTGGCCGAGGAGGGCGTGTTCGCCGAGGAGGCCGGGGTGGACTTCTTCGGCATCGGCGAGCATCACACCGGGTACTTCCCGATGCCGGCCGGGGACGTGGTCCTCGCCGCGATCGCGGCCCGCACGACCAGGATCCGCCTGGGTTCCGCGGTCACCGTGCTGAGCTCGGATGATCCGGTCCGGGTGTTCCAGCGGTACTCGACGCTGAACGCGATTTCCGGCGGCCGGGCCGAAGTCATCCTCGGCCGCGGATCGAGCATCGAATCGTTCCCGTTGTTCGGCTACGACCTGGCCGACTACGAGGAACTGTTCGAGGAAAAGGCTGCGCTGTTCGCCGAGCTGCTCACGGGCGGCCCGGTGACCTGGGAGGGCAAGACCCGCGCCTCGCTGCTGCACCAGGACGTGGTGCCGCACCTCGAATCGGGTCCGTTCCCCGCCTGGATCGGCGTGGGCGGCAACCCGCAGTCGGTGATCCGCGCCGCCCGCCTCGGGTTCTCCCTCGCGCTGGCCATCATCGGAGGGCCGCCGGCCCGGTTCGCCCCGTACGCGCAGCTGTTCCAGCGGGCCCTGGAGAAATTCGGCCAGCCGCCCCGGCCGGTGATGGTGCACTCGCCGGGTCACGTCGCGGCCACCGACGAGCAGGCCAAGGCGGAGTT
>Ga0318525_10000212_pt1 | contig 16075 bp, 15 predicted proteins | sample GRESIP052b4f23_FD_203482 | JGI IMG/M metagenome (GOLD analysis project Ga0318525, IMG submission 203482) | Tropical soil microbial communities from Luquillo Experimental Forest, Puerto Rico - GRE.SIPMG.052b4f23 | ecosystem: Environmental > Terrestrial > Soil > Tropical forest > Bulk soil...
TCCCTGATCCCGTCGCCGAGCAGGTTGAACGCGAGCATGGTCATGACCAGCGCCAGCCCGGGCACCAGCGCCAGGGCGATGTCGGTCTGGTACATGCCGGACGTGACCGCGTCCGAGAGCATCCCGCCCCAGCTCGGCGTCGGCGGCGGCACGCCCACGCCGAGGTAGGACAGGCCCGCCTCGAACAGGATGTTGGCCGCGATGATCGACGTGGCGTAGACCAGCAGCGGCCCCCACACCTGCGGCAGCAGGTGCACCGTGAGCAGCCGCCGGGGCCGGGCGCCCAGCGCCCGGGCCGCGGCGACGAAGGTCATCTTCGTCGTGGAGACCGTGGCGCTGCGCACGATCCTGGCCGGGTAGTACCAGGTGAACAGCGCAATGATGATCACCACGTTGAGCAGCCCGGGCCCGATGACCACGGCCAGCCCGACCCCGAGCAGCACGTTGGGGAACGCCATCGCGGTCTCGGTCATCCGGCTGACCACCGCGTCCACCCAGCCGCCCCGCCAGCCGGCCAGCAGCCCCAGCGATACGCCGATCACCAGCGCCAGCGCCGTCGCCGAGGTGGCCACGAGCAGCGAGATCCGCGCTCCGTAGAGCACCCGGACGAACTGGTCCCGGCCGAGCTGGTCGGCACCGAGGATGAACAGGCTGCCGTGCGGATCCTCCGCCGTGCCGGCCGCGTTGAGGGTGCGCGACATGACGCCGATCGGCTGGCCGTCCGGGTAGAGCGCGTTCGGGACCTGCTCGGTCGGCGAGTGCCCGGTGAGCTTGGCCGCGAGCGGGGCCCCGATCAGGGCCGCGAGCACCAGGAGCAGCAGCAGGCAGGCCGCGAAGACCGAGGCCGGATCCCGGCGCAGCCGCCGCAGCGCGGTCACGCGCAGGCCAGCGGGCCTGGAGCCGGCCGGCTGGCCCGCGCCGAGCTCCACCCGGTTGTCGATGGTCATCGCTGCCCGCCCCGCCGCGCTGCGAACCCATCAGCGGCCACCAGATCACCTCACTTGGCCTGGCCAAGCTGCGCATGTGCCGCTACCGTCCCCCGACTCGAGCGAGTATGTCAATACCTACCGACATTTTGTGACGCAGTTGAGTCGTCGGCCCATCGGGGCGAGCAAAATCCCAGCTCAGCCCGGTATTAAGTGCCTCTTGTTAGAACAAGTTCTTGACTGGTGTATGTGACAAGGGTAGACATCGCTTAGGCCGGGCGTCGTCTGACGCCCGGTGCGCCCCCCGTCCCCGGATGCGGAGGCACTACGTGCGGGACGAGCAGCGTCGCACCATCAGCGCGGCACGGACGCGCGATCCGGCGGCCGTGGCGACGGCTGCCGCACGGCGCAGGCGGCGCCCCTGGCTCGGTCCGTCCGGGAAGCTCGTGATCATCGCCGCCGACCATCCGGCGCGCGGCTCGCTCGGGGCCGGCGACCGGCCGATGGCCATGGCCAGCCGGTACGACCTGCTCGACCGGATCCTGGTCGCGCTGGGCCGCCCGGGGGTCGACGGCGTGCTCGGCACGCCGGACGTCCTCGAGGACCTGCTGCTGCTCGGTGCCCTGGACGGCCGGCTGGCCATCGGCTCGATGAACCGGTCGGGGCTGCCCGGGTCGGTCTTCGAGATCGACGACCGGTTCACCGCTTACAGTGCCGCCGCGGTGGCCGCCGGCCACCTCGACGGCGGCAAGATGCTGCTGCGGATCGACCCGGGCGATCCGGCCACCCCGTCCGCGCTGGAGGCGTGCGCCGCCGCCGTCACCGACCTCGCCCGGCACCGCGTGACCGCTATCATCGAGCCGTTCATGGTGCGCCGGCTGGACGGCCGGCGGGTCAACGACCTGTCCCCGGACAGCGTGATCCGCTCGATCGCGATCGCCTCCGGCCTGGGCGCCACGTCCGCGTACAGCTGGCTGAAGATCCTGGTTGTCGAGGAGATGGAGCGGGTGGCCGAATCGTTCACGCTGCCCGCGCTGCTGCTCGGCGGGAACACCCGCGAGCGCCCCGATGAGGTCTTCGGCCGCTGGCGGGCGGCCCTGCGGCTGCCGAACGTGCACGGGCTGATAGCCGGGCGCAACCTGCTGTACCCGCCGGATGACGACGTGGCCGCCGCGGTCGATCTGGCCGTGAGCCTGCTCCCCCGCCAGCCGCGGACCGCGGTCGCCGGGCCCGGCCGGCCGCTGGCGCCCGGCCGGCGGCTGGCGTCAGGATGACCGGCATCCCGCCGTCGGTACTGGAGGGCCTCCCGACCCCCTGCCTGGTGGTGGACGCCGCCGCCGCGAGCCGCAACATCGCGCGGTGCGCGGCCTTCTTCGCGGGCCAGCCGGCCGCCCTGCGGCCGCACTTCAAGGCGCACAAGTGCACGACGCTGATGCGCCGGCAGCTCGACGCCGGCAGTTGCGCCGGCGTCGCGTGCCAGACCTCGTGGGAGGCCCTCGTCCTGGCGCGCGCCGGGTTTCCCGACATCCTGATCGCCAATCAGGTGGTCGACGCGGCGGCGCTCGACGAGCTGGCCGAGGCGGCCGCCATCGCCCGGCTGACCGTGGCCGTGGACGACGGTGCCCAGGTCGGCCTGCTGGCGGCGGCGGCCAGCCGGCACGGCGTGCTGGTCGGCGTGCTGATCGAGCTGGACGTCGGCGCCGGGCGCTGCGGGCTGCCGCTCGGCGACCCCAGCCTGGTCCCGCTGGCCGAGCAGATCGCCCGGCAGGACCGGCTCAGCTTCCGCGGCCTGCAGGCCTACGAGGGCCACGCGGTGCAACGGGACAGCCGTTCGGTGCGCGCCACGCTCGTCGGCCAGGCCGCCGACCAGGTCCGCCGCGAGCGGGCCCGGCTGGCCGCGGCCGGATTCGACTGCGAGATCGTCTCGGGCGGCGGCACCGGCACCTACGACCTGGCCGCCCAGGCGGGCGCCCTGACCGAGATCCAGGCCGGCTCGTACGTGCTGATGGACGCTAGTTACGGCAAGCTAGACCTGCCGTTCGAGCCGGCGCTGTACTGCGCGGCCACCGTGATCAGCCGCCACGACACGCGCGCCGTGCTCAACGTCGGCCTGAAGGAACTCACGGTCGAGCTGGGCATGCCGGCCATCCAGGCCGCGGGCGCCCGGGTCACGGCGCTGTCCGACGAGCACGCCCAGGTGCGGCTGGCCCTCGGGGGGGACGGCCTGGCCGTCGGCGACAAGGTGCTGCTCATCCCCGCCCACGTCGATCCGGCCGTCAACCTCTACGACCGGCTCTTCGCCTGGGACGGCCGCGAGGTCACCGAATGGGAGGTGGACGGCCGCCGCCGCTACCGGCTGACCGGGACCTAAAGCACCCGGCCGCCGGTCAGTCCGGCCCGAACCGCTCACGCACCGCCCGCAAGCCCGCGCGGGCCGCGGTCAGGGCGCGCTCGATGTCGGACTCGGTGTGGGCCGCGGACAGGAACCAGTTGTGCCGGGGGTGGAAGATGACCCCGTGGTCCGCGGCGGCGGCGCAGAACGCGAAGGCCCGGGCGTGGTTCTCGTCGCCGGGGAAGGACAGGTTCGGTATCTGCACCGGCCCGGTCTGGCTGATCGGGACCCCGGCCTGCGCGGCCTCGCGGTCCAGGCCCTCGCGCAGCAGGGTGCCGGTCCGGATCATGGCCGGGACGGCGCCCTCCTCGCGGACGGCCGTGATCGTGGCCACCGCGGCCGCCATGGGCACCGACTGGAACCAGAACGACCCCGTGACGAAGATCCGGGCCGCCGCTTCGGCGTACGGGGCCGAGCCCAGGACCGCGGCCAGCGGGTAGCCGTTGGCGATGGCCTTGCTCCACGCGCTCAGGTCCGGCGCGACCCCGATCGGCTCCCAGCTGCCGCCGTCGTGCACCCGGAAGCCCGCCCGGACCTCGTCCATGACCAGGGCCGCCCCGATCCGGTCGCACAGCTCCCGGAGCTGGCGGGCGAACTCGGGGCGCACCATCTCCTGGTCGAGCCCGGCGTCGTGCCGGAACGGCGACACGATGATCGCGGCCACGTCGTCGCCGCCGCCCTCCTCGACGGCCCGCTGCACGCTCGCGATGTCGTTGTACCGGTAGTAGCGGAAGTTGGCGTGGTCCTGCGGCGTGACGCCGGCCCGCCCGCGGCTGAACCACGGCACCGCGCCGTGGTAGGCGCCGGCCGCCGCGAGGACCGTGGGCCGCCCGGTCGCGGCGCGGGCCACCATCAGGCTGACCGTGGTGGCGTCGGTCCCGTTCTTTGCGAAGATCGCCCAGTCCGCGTGCGCGACGCGGCCGGTGAGCAGTTCCGCCAGCTCGACCATGACCGCCCCCGGCCCGGACATGGTGTTGCCCAGGGCCCGCTGGGCGGCGGCCGCCTGCTCCACCTTCGGGTGCCGGTGCCCGAGCAGGATGGGCCCGAAGCTGCACATGAAGTCGACGTACTCGTTGCCGTCCACGTCCCACACGTGCGCGCCGTCCGCGCGCTGGTAGAACTGCGGGTATTCGGCGGGCAGCGTGTTGACGCTGAGGTGCCCGTACATGCCGCCGGGGATGACAGCCCGGGCCCGTTCGCGCAGGGCGGTGTCCATCGTCCGGATCCGGCGCTGGCTGATGACCTCGGTCATGGCGGGAGTCTCCTTGTGCTCGCTGCTTACCCTGTCATCCCCCGGCTCCCCAGGACGTACCATCAGGTCGCCATCGCGCGCGGGGCGACCTAAGTAGGGACCGCGTTTCCAAGGAGGACCTGTGTCACCCACACCGCCCGGATCACCCGACACGGGTTCTCACCCCGCTGCGGCCGACGCCGAGCAGGCCCGGGAGGCACTGGTCCGTTATGGCCAGAAGATGGTGACCGATCGCCTGGTGGTCGGCAGCGCGGGCAACATCAGCGTGCGCGTCGGCGACCGGATCGTGATGACGCCGACCGGGATCAACTACGACCAGGTCACCGCGGAAAGCGTGAACGTCCTGGACCTCGACGGCACGATCCTGGCGGGAACGGGCCAGCGGTCCTCGGAATGGCCGATGCACCGCAAGATCTACGACCTGACCCCGGCGAGCGCGGTCGTGCACACGCATTCGGTGTTCTCCGTGGCGGTCGGGACGGTCTGCGACGAGATCCCGGCCGTGCACTATTCCGTGCTGAGCCTGGGCGGCCCGACCGTGCGGGTCGCCGCGTACACCACGTTCGGGTCCGACGGGCTGGCCGCGAACGTGGCCGCGGCGCTGGACGACCGGTTCGCGGCGCTGCTGCAGAATCACGGCATGATCGCCTACGGGTCGTCGCTCGGGGAGGCCTACGAGCGGGCGCAGCTGGTGGAGTGGCTGGCCGAGGTCTACTGGCGGGCCCGGCTGGCCGGGACGCCGCGCATCCTGTCCCGCGCCGAGCTGGACGCCGTGCGCGAGCAGGCCCGCCTGCACCGCTACCGGAGCGGGGGCGGCTGATGGCCGCCGCGTACTGCGGGCGGGTGGTCAGCCTCGGCGCGCACATCGTCGACATCCTGGGCCGGCCGGTCACCCACATCCCGCCGGGGCAGGGCCGCCTGCTGCTGGAGGAGATCCGCATCACCGCCGCGGGCACGGCCGCGGGCACCAGCGTGGACCTGGTCAAGCTCGGGGCCGAGGTCATCGCCATGGGGGCGGTCGGCGACGACATGCTGGCCGACCTGCTGATCTCGCTGATGGCGGGCTACGGCGTGCAGACCCGGCTGCTGGCCCGCAAGCCCGGGCTGCGGACCTCGGCCACCATCCTGCCCATCCGGCCCAACGGCGAGCGGCCCGCGCTGCATATGCCCGGCGCGACCTCGTCCCTGGCCCTGGAGGACATCGACCTGGACACGATCGCGTCCGCCGACGTCCTGCACGTCGGCGGCCCGGACGTCGTCGGCCGGTTCGGCGGCCAGCCGCTGGCCGGCGTGCTCCGGTTCGCCCGCGAGCACGGCCTGATCACCACGGCGGACCTGCTGTCCCGGTGCGACGCCACGACCTGGGACCGGCTGCAGCCCGCGCTGGCGCACGTGCAGTACTTCCTGCCCAACTCCGATCAGCTGGCCGGCCTGACCGGCGCGAAGGATCTCACCGCGGCGGCGCGGATGGTCCTGGCGCTGGGCCCCGAGGCGGTCCTGGTCAGCCGGGCCGCCGACGGCGCCGCGCTGGTCACCGCCGGGCAGCGGGTCGACGTGCCCGCGTTCCCGGTCGAGGTGGTGGACACCACGGGCTGCGGTGACGCGGTCACGGCCGGGTTCATCACCGGCCTGTTGCGCGGCTGGCCGATCGAGGATGCTTCCTGGCTGGGCATGGCGGCCGCGTCGCTGGTGGCGGGCGGCCTCGGCTCGGACGCCGGGATCGTGGACTACGCGGGCACCATCGAGGTCCTGCGGTCGCACGCGCCCCGCCAGGTCCTGGACCGGATCGGCCAGGGTTAGCGCCGGTAATCCGCCGGGCCGGCCCACCCCCAACTTCAGCCCGGGCCCGCCGGGCGGGCCACCCCAACTTCAGCCCGGGCTCGCCGGGCCGGCAGACCGCCAACTCCGGCCGCGGGCCGCCAGCCTCAGCGTGGGTAATGATGAGGACATGACCCCTGGGGAGTTCACCAACGCGCACGCGGCGCTGGCGGAGTTCTGGCATCCGGTGGCCCTGTCGTGCGACGTGGGCCAGGAGCCGGTCGCGGCCCGCCTGGCCGGCCAGGGCTGGGCGCTGGCCCGTCTCGGCGGCGCCGTCGCGGCGTTCGCCGACTCCTGCCCGCACCGGCGGGCGCGGCTGTCGGCCGGATCGGTGCACGACGGCACGCTGCAGTGCATGTACCACGGGTGGCGGTTCGCCCGCGACGGCCGGTGCGTCGACATCCCGGCGCTGGACGAGGACGCGCAGATCCCCGAGCGCGCGACGCTGGGCCGCCCCGCGCAGGTCGCCGAGCGGGACGACCTGGTGTGGCTGGCTCCTCGGCCGCCGCGCGCCCCGCTGCCCGAACTGGTGCCGGACGCGGCGCTGACGGGCGAGGGCATCGCGACCGTCCAGCTTCCCGTCCTGCAGGTTGAGGCCAACGCGGCGATCCTGGTCGATAACTTCCTCGACGAGGCGCACCTGCCGTTCGTGCACGCCGCCACGATCGGCGGCGCGGGCCCGGAGCCCATCCCGCGGGCGGACGTGGCCCGGGACGGCCTGTCGTTCACCGCGGTCCGCGAGCACACGTTCACCAACCTCACCGACCCGGCCGTGCGCGACGGTTCCCGGCCCGCGATCCAGCGGCGCCGGATGACCTACCGGTACCAGGCCCCGCTGGCCGCGACCCTGCTGCTGGAATACCTCGACGCCGAAGGGTGGCAGTTCCTGACGTTCGTGGTCACGCCCGAGGACGAGCGAACCTGCCGGGTCTACCAGACGGTGGCCGGCCCGGGCCTGGCCGACCCCGAGCAAGCCGACAGCGCCGCGAAGTACGAGATGTCGATCTTCGAGGAAGACCTGGACCTGCAGCGGCGGGCGCTGTCGGGCCTGGAGTTCCCGCTCGACCCCGCCGCCGAGCTGCACACCAGGGCCGACCGGGTCTCGGTGGAGTTCCGCCGCGTCCTCGCCTCCGCCGTCGGCTCAGCGACCTAGCTAATCTCAACCGGCCCTCCCCGGGTCCGGTCATATCTCGCGGGCCCGCCCAGGGCCCGGGTCATGGTGGGGTGACTTGATGAGCAAGGTTTCTCCGGGCGTTCTGGCTCCGCCGCACGAGGTGCTCACGTCGGACGAGTGGCGTTCCCGGGGCCGTGAGCAGCGCAAGGCGGTGCCCCGGCTGAGCCACGCGCAGTGGTCGCCGCCGCCGGACCGGCCCGGCCCGGTCGCCACCCTGGAGGAGCAGGCCAAGACGCGGGTGCCGGACCTGATACCGATCCGGTACGGGCGCATGGCCGCCTCGCCGTTCGCCTACTTCCGCGGTGCGGCGGCCCCGATGGCCTGGGACCTGGCCCACGCGCCCACCACGGATATCCGGGTGCAGGCCTGCGGCGACGCTCACCTGCTGAACTTCGGCATGTTCGCCGCGCCCGACCGGCGGCTGGTCTTCGACGTCAACGACTTCGATGAGACGCTCCCGGCGCCGTTCGACTGGGACGTCAAGCGCCTGGCCGCCAGCCTCGCGGTCGCCGCGCGAGACCATGGCTTCCCGGACAAGGACGCCCACACCACGGCGCGCATGGCCGTGCGCAGCTACCGCAACGAGATGGCCAGCTACGCGGCGATGCCGTTCCTCAAGGTCTGGTACTCCCGGATCGACGTCGACGACCTGGGCAGGCTGTTCGACACGCTCCAGTCCAAGGAGGCGGCGCGCCAGCGCCGCCAGGACATCGCCAAGGCGCGGCGGCGTACCAGCCGTAAAGCGTTCCTGAAGATGTGCGACCTGGTGGACGGGCAGTACCGGATCCGGCCGGACCACCCGGTGATCGTCCGGTTTCCCATCGAGCTCTACCCCGGCGTCCTGACGGAGCTGCGCAGCGCCGTCGCGCTCTACCGGGACACGCTGGCCGAGGACCGGCTCGAGGTCCTGCGCCGCTACTACTTCGGGGACCTTGCGCGCAAGGTCGTCGGCGTCGGGTCGGTCGGCCTGGAGGCCTTCGTGATGCTGCTGATCGGCGACCGCGACGACGAACCCCTGTTCCTCCAGCTGAAGCAAGCGGAGGAGTCGGTGCTCGCCCCGTTCGCCGGCCCGAGCCAGTACCAGCACCACGGCGAGCGCGTGGTCAGGGGCCAGCGGCTGACCCAGGCCGCGGCCGATCCGTTCCTGGGCTGGACGAGCAGCGGCGAGCCCACCGGCACGCCGGTCAAGGAGTACTACGTGCGGCAGTTGCGCGACATGAAGGGCAGCATGAGCGTGCCGCTGATGGACCCGCGCCAGCTGGACTACTACGGCAGGCTCTGCGGCTGGGCACTGGCCCGCGCGCACGCCCGGACCACGCGGGCCACCGTGATCTCCGGCTACCTGGGCAGCAACGAGGACTTCGACCACGCCATCGCGGACTTTGCCATCGCCTACGCCGACCAGAACGAGAAGGACTACCAGCGGCTGCTGAAAGCCATCTCGGCTGGGCGGGTTCTGGCGACCATCGAGCACTGACGGAGGCCGTTACGGCTCCCCCTCCCGCCGCTCAAATGAGCACTGACGGCAGCGCTAGGCTCCCCCGCGCTGCTCAAATGAGCACTGATCGCAGCGCTAGGGCTCCCCCTCCCGCCGCTCAAATCCCGCGCACTGGGTGACGGGCAGACGCGGGTAGCGGGGAAGGGTGGTATCCCAAGCGGCGCGCAGGCACCGGAGGTAGGCGGTGCCACGCCGCGTCTCGTTGAGCTTCGGATGCCTGCAGGCTGCGCACAGCCCGGGCTCCGCACCGAGCTTCAGCCACGCGGCGTCAGGCGGCTGGTCCGGCATGAGACGCAGAATATGTGCCTGTGCTGGCCCCAGCCCAGAGCGACCCGGATGAACGGCCGGGCGTGTTGTGCCGGCCGCCGTACGCTGGGCTGGTGGTGGTTCGTCGACTGCTGGCTGTCGTATCCGGCTTCCTGCCGCTGCTCCTCGCGGGGGCCTGCACGACTGCTTCGCCTGCGCCCAGGGCGGCTGCGACGAGCCGGACCACGCCACATCAGGCGGGTCTGGCTGGGAGGCACCGCCATGCGGCCCCGGCCGCGGGCAGCGTCGTGCTGGCGTTCGCGGGAGACGTGAACTTCGCCGGGCGCACCGCGCGGCTGCTGAGCGATCCGGCCACCGCCTTCGGGCCGATCGCGGCGGTGCTGAGGTCGGCTGATTTCACGGCGGTGAATCTCGAGACGGCCGTCACCAGCCGCGGAATGCCGCAGCCGAAGACCTACCATTTCCGCGCCTCGCCGACGGCCTTCACCGCGCTGCGCGCGGCCGGCGTCGACCTGGTCACGATGGCTAATAACCACGTCCTCGACTACGGGCAGGTCGGCCTGGCGGACACGCTGGAGGCGGCGAGGACGGCCCGGTTCCCCTATGTGGGCATAGGGACGAACGCCGCTGCGGCGTGGGCGCCGTACGTGACGACGATCAACGGGGTGCGGATCGCGGTGATCGGGGTCTCGCAGGTGGCCGAGCTGGCCTCGTCCTGGGTGGCGACCGGCCACCGACCCGGCGAGGCCAATGCGATCGACCTGAACCGCACCCTGGCCGCGGTGCGGGCCGCCCGGAGGCTGGCCAGCATCGTCATCGTGTTCATGCACTGGGGAACTGAAGGCGAGGCGTGCCCGGACTCGTCCCAGTTGTCGCTGGCGCCGCAGCTAGCCGCGGCCGGAGCCACCATCATCGTCGGCGCGCACGCGCACATGCTGCAGGGGTCAGGCTGGCTCGGCCATACGTTCGTCGCCTATGGCATGGGCAATTTCCTCTGGTGGGAACGTTCCTATAGCACGGCCACCGGCATCCTGGAACTGACCCTGCATCCGCACGCGCCACTGACCACGCGATTCATACCGGCCGTGGTCTCCCGCACCGGCCAGCCGATCGTCGACCGCGGCGCCGCAGCACAACGGGCCGCGGCGTATTACGCCAGCCTGCGCGCATGCGCTGAGCTGACCGCGCAGCCGTCATGAGGGCGAAGAGCTACCCGCACGCCACCCTGCGCGCGGACGAATGTCACTGGCGTGCTTCAGCAAGGGCCTGGGCGCCCGGTCCCGGCTGGCTGTGGGCGTTGGCGGCGCTGACCTCGCGGTGGCAGTGCGGGCACGTCAGCACGGGGTCCATGACCTTGCCGCAGGTGTCGTGGACGAACTCGACGGGCGGCCCGGCGGGCGTCGGCGCCCACTGGTCGCCCCAGTGGATCAGCGTGGCGATGACCGGGAACAGCGCCCGGCCCTTCTCGGTCAGGTGGTACTCATACCGCGGCGGGTGCTGGGAGTAGGCGCGGCGCTCGAGCACCCCGTGCTCGGTAAGCTTGGCCAGCCGGGCGGTGAGCACGCTGCGGGCCAGGCCTAGGCTGTCCTTGAAGTCGTCGAAGCGGTGAGTACCGCGGAAGGCGTCCCGCAAGATCAGCAGCGTCCACCACTCGCCGACCACGTCCAGCGTGCGGGCGATAGAGCAGTTCCAGTCGGCCAGGCTCGTCAGCTGCATACAGCGACCCTACTGCCAGGTAAGTCTCTTGACAAGACTCACTAGTTCCTGGGAGAGTCCTGGTAAGTAAGTCTTTTCAAAAGATCGACTGAGATCCCGGAGGATGGTCATGACCGAGCAGATCGTCAAAGACCGCGGCATCGAGGCGCTGAAGACCGCGGCCAGCTGGCCGGGCGCGGACCGGGCGACCCTGGTCACGCTGGCCACCGTGCTGGCCGGGACCGGTGCCGACGCCGACGGCGAGGCGTTTTTCAGTGAGCTGGCCGGGCGCCAGCCGGACCAGGTGCTGCCGCTGGCTCTGGCCGGGTTCTTCGCCGTGCGGGCCGGCCGGGACACCCCGGCGGGTCTGGCGAAGCTGGACCAGGCCGCAGCGAACGATCTCGGCCCGTCGCAGTACTACCGCGGGCTCGCCCTGGCCGGGCTGCCGCCGGAAGCCGGCCAAGCCGAACAGGCCGTGGCCGACCTGGAGTTCGTGCTGGCCGTCCGCGACCAGTTCCCCACGCCGATGATCCGGGCGGCGCACCACGCGCTGGCGTCCGCGTACGCAGCTCTGGGCCGCCAGGAGCAGGCGGCGCAGGCGGCGGCCGCCGCGGGGCTGGCGGAAGTACCGCCCGGCACCCGGCTGGAGTTCGGCGGCTACTGGGTCAATGCGGCCGACGGCTTCCATTTCACCTCGCCCCGCATCTACCAGCCGTCCCCGGGCGTCCAGGTGGCGCAGGGGTATGACTTCGGCGATTTCGCCTTCGTGACCACCGGCGAGGGCGTGGTCGCGATCGACGCCGGCACCGCGCCGCAGCGGGTCGAAGCTGCGCTGGCCGGCGCGGGCCTGCGCGCCGACCAGGTTACTCACGTGATCTTGACGCACTCCCACTTCGACCACGTCGGCGGCATCGGCGCGCTGCTCGGGCCCGGGACCAAGGTGATCGCTCAGGCAGGCTTCCCGGCCGAGCTGGACGGTCAGCGCGGCAACTTCCTGCCGTTCCGCAACTTCACCGGCACCGCGGCCGGGTTCGGCCGCGGCCAGGCGGCTCAGCCCGCGGCTGTCGCCGTCGATCAGCTCATTTCCGAGCCGACCACGCAGACGATAGGCGGAACTGAACTTGTGCTCTACCCGGCCTCCGGCGGCGAGACCGGTGATGCGCTGATGATCTACCTGCCCGCCAGCGGCGTGCTGTTCACCGGCGACGTGATGATGCCCTACCTCGGCGCACCGTTCTTCGCGGAAGGATCGCCCGAAGGCCTGCTGGAATCCCTGGAGTTCATCACCGCCCTGCGGCCGAGCACGCTGATCCACGGGCACACCGTGCTGACGGAATTGTTCACCACCGACGCCGTGGCCGGCCTGCTCCCGGCCCTGACCGAACTGCGCGAGCAGGCGCTCAGCGGGATCGCCGCCGGGAAGACCCTCACCGACCTGATCAACGCCAACCTCCTGCCCGAGGTCCTGCGCGAGCATCCGGTGGCTGTCGGCCCCTACGTGGCCATCCGTGACCACTTCCTGCAGCGGCTGCACCGCCAGCACACCGGGTACTGGCAGAACGACGGGCAAGGACTGGAGCCCATCGCCCCCGCCGAACGGGCCGCCGCACTCGACCTGCTCGCGGGCGGCAAGCCAGAGCCGTTCGCCGACACAGCACGGGTCCTGCTGGCCCAGCGCGACCACGCGCTGGCCCTGGAAATCACCAACGCCGCCGAGCTCAGGGAGCTACGGCAGCAGGCCCTGTTCCGGCTGATGGAACGCCACCAGCTTCAGGACCCGTTCCGGTTCCTGATCTACGCCGAAATGGCCGGCGCGGTCATGGCTCCAGTGGCCTGAAGAGACTTGTAGCTCCCGGCGTGGAAGATCAACGGCTCCAGGTGCGGACGGTGTACTAGCGCGACGATCTCACCCAGCACGATCAGGTGATCGCCCGCGCGGTGCGATTGCCGCAGCCGGCAGTCGAACGACGCCGTCGCGTCGACGAGGACCGGGCAGCCGGTTACGCCTGGTTCGAAGGGCACACCGTCGAACATCGTCGAGCCGGCCGGGCGGTATCGGTCAGCGAACCAGCACGAGATGTCCTGCTGCCCAGCGGAGAGCACGTTCACGACGAACGCCCCGGCCCGCTCGATCAGGCTGACGCCACGGCTGGTCGCATTGAGGCAGACCAGCACGAGCATCGGGTCGAGCGACACCGACGAGAACGAGTTGACCGTTATGCCATACATGCTGCCGTCATCGGAGGCCACGGTGACGACGGTGACCCCGGTCGGGAACGAGCCCATGGCCTGGCGGAAAGCGCTCACGTCGACGGCCGAGGCAGGCACCGCGCGCTCGGCCCCGGCATTGGTCGCGGTGACGACGGACAGCATAAGGCGGCCATCCGCTCGCCGCGAGCATCGGCCGGTGCGGCGGGATCGGCCAACGTCTCGGCCCGGATCAGTTCCGTCACGGGCGACCGGGTCAGTTCCTGCGATGCCGGCATACCTATTAAGGGGGGCGATCGATGCGGTGTGATACAGCCTGACCCGCATCAGACCGGGCTAGCATCACGGGCGGAACCGGGCCGGGTCGATCCGGTCTTGCTGGCTTCGCATTGCTTGGAGCTGATTCAGCTGGCGGCCGTAAGCGGGCGGATACTGTCGAGCGCATTGCCGAGGCGGTCCTTTTCTACCTCTAGGTCATAGCGCGACTGAAGGTTGATCCAGAACCGCTCCGATGTACCGAAGAAGCGCGCCAGCCTCAGGGCCGTATCGGCGCTGATCCGCCGCTGACCATGGACAATCTCGTTGACTCGGCGAGCCGGCACCCCGATCTCCTTCGCCAGCTGGTACTGGCTCACCGACAGCGGCTTGAGGAACTCCTCCAGCAGGATCTCCCCGGGGTGCACCGGTCCCATGATCGTGTCCGTCGCCATGCTCCCTCCCCTCCTAGTGGTAGTCGGCGATCTCAACGTCCTCTGGCCCAGCGTCGGTCCATCGGAAGCAGATCCGCCATTGCTGGTTCACCCGGATGCTGTACTGGCCTGCGCGATCGCCAGCTAGTTTCTCCAGACGGTTGCCTGGCGGCACCCGCAGATCCGTCAGGACCTCTGCAGCATCCAGCATCGCGAGTTTCCTCCAGGCAGCACGCTGTAACTGCTGGTCAAGCTTCCGTGATCGCCTTCGGTGCCAGACGGCCTCGGTGTCTTTGTCCCGGAACGATCGCAGCACGTACCTATGATAACGCGGTACGTTATTAACGCAACGCGTTACTAGACCCAACCACGAGGGAAGCCGCACTCACAGCGCTCAAAGGTGCCGTGCTGTTCATGGACCCTCATTGCATCTGGTGCCCTGACGCCGGGCACTATCCGCGACATGACCAGCCCAAGGTGGTTGCCAACCGTCTCAAGCGCCCGATCGAGAGCTTAGGGACTGAGGTCGTGGAGCAAGAGATCGAGCGTGAGCTCTTCGTCGACGCGCACGTTGCGGTGCCTCATGGCCGGGGCGAGTTCCGGGTCCCATGGCGTCGGGGCGGGCTCGCCGGCCAGCGGCGTCAGCGGATGCGCCGACGACACCGCAGCGTGGTAAGCCTGGTGGTCGTACCGCCACGGCCGCCAGTTCACCCGCTGCAGCAGCGTACCGGCGATCCGGACGCCACCCCAGTCGAAGTCACCGTGGTAGTCGAACTGAGCGCCACCGGCCGCGAGCAGCTCTAGCAACCACCACACGGCGGTGGAAGGCTGACCGCCGACGCACACCAGCGGCTGACATCGGGTGCCCAGCTCGTCGGCAGCAGCCGCGACCACTACCGGGTTTTCACATATCCGCACGCGGGCGGCACGCAAGGGCTCGTCATGGCAGCGGAGCTGGCGGAGCGTGAGCACGGTCGGCTGTCCCGCCTCGCGGCATGACGCCAAGACCCTGCCCAGACCGGTACGTGTGTCGCCGGGCAGGCCGAGGCAAAGTACCAACGACGACAACTCGTCGAGGCGGACTCCGACGGCGGCCAAAGCGGCCCGGCGGGAATCGGCCGATCCCTCCGCCGCGAACGGCAGCCCGGCTAGCGCGCGGACCGCCGACAACACGAGCGTGCCGGCCGGGCGTCCGTCGTCCAGGGCGTGGGCGTCACCGCAGCATTCAGCGGCCAGCCGGCCGATGGGGACGCCGCGCGAGGGCAGCCGCAGCAGCACGGTGGCCACCTGGGCGAGGAGCAGCCGGGCCTGACCAGGTTCGGGAGCAAGACGACGCACCACTCCAGTGATGCCGAGCCACTCCCGCCAGCCAGACAGCCCGTTATGGCGATTGACGGCAGTGTCCAATACCGCGAACGCGGCACTCCAGGCGGCCGCCAGGTCGGCCCGCTCGCGGCCCAGATCCCGGAGCGGGCCGGTCAGGCGCGTTATCGCTTCAGCCAGCCCGCCCGGGGCGGTGCCGCTGTCGCGCAGGATCCGGTCGACCTCGGTCAGCGACACTGATAGCGACGTGCCGGAACGGGCTGATCGTCCGGTCAGGCGCTCCACCGCGCGCCTTTGCTCCAGTGTGGCGGCGGACAAGGTGACTGTCCCGGTCAGCGGACGCCCAGCCTCGAGCCTGTCCCGTGCCCGCCGCACCAGCCACGCGATCGGCTCGCCGCCGAGCAGGCGGCTCAGCCTGTCGTGGGTGTCGGTCATGCCGCCGCCGGTCACACTGCTGCGCTTCCCGCCGGCCGACGTTCCCGCCCGTCCCACCGCCACGGCGTGACGAGGACCGCGTCGACACCGTCCTGCCGGGCCAGCTGGCAGATGCCGAGCCCAGGGACCTGCGGGTAGCAACCCCACTCGCGCTCGCTGGTCATCACCACGTCCATGTCAAACATGGCCAGGAGCCCGAGGCACTTGGCTCGGGAGTCGTCATCGACTCCCGCGAACGCCTCATCCAACGCGATCAGCCGCGGGGCATGAGGGTTGCCCGCTGACTTGTAATGCGCAGAGGCCGCCGCGAACAGCGGAACCGAGGCTACGAGAGCCCGCTCCCCGCCCGACGCCGGACCGGTGGCGGAACGCCACTGCCCGTCCTGAAGTCGCTGGAT
>Ga0318525_10000228_pt1 | contig 15645 bp, 13 predicted proteins | sample GRESIP052b4f23_FD_203482 | JGI IMG/M metagenome (GOLD analysis project Ga0318525, IMG submission 203482) | Tropical soil microbial communities from Luquillo Experimental Forest, Puerto Rico - GRE.SIPMG.052b4f23 | ecosystem: Environmental > Terrestrial > Soil > Tropical forest > Bulk soil...
CAGGAAGGCCATCGCGGCGATGGCCTTCCTGAGTTGCCCGGCCCGGTCGTCCGCCGTGGAGGCGGGGGCGCCCGCGGACGGGTCAGGCGCGCCGGCCACCGCCTGGTTCGGGCCGCCAGGAAGACCGGGATCGGGTACGACGGCCGGGAACGCCGCGGCTCCCTGCGGCGTGTCCGGCGTTCCGGCCAGGGACGGGGCGAGCACCCGGTACCAGGCCTCCAGCGTGTGGGCCGGCAGCAGCGCCAGAAACGGGCCGGGCTCGCCGTGCTCGGCCAGCTCGGCGAGGAACTCCGCCAGCGTCACGATCTGACCGCGGGCCGGGACTGTCGTTGCCTGCTCCGGGAGCGGTTTCCCGGGCGGACAGGCGGCAGACCAGGGCCAGGAGGGCTCGGGCACGGCGGACGGCACCGGAAGGGCATCCATGGCCATGGCGTGCCGGAGCGAACCGGAACGGCCGGCCAGCAGATCCGCCAGTGACAGCGACGCCACGATCCGGACCGGCTCGGTGATCTCCACATCCGGCCCGCCCTCCGCGGCCAGGTCCGCCAGCCGCTCGGCGATCAGGCCGGGCAGCGCGGCGAGCACCTGGTCGACGAGGTGGCGTGGCTGCGGTCCCCAGCTCCAGCCACCGTGCCGTACGACCCGGACGATGCACCGGCGGACCACGATATCGGCGGGAGCGGTCATGACATTATCGTGATCGCGCTGGCGGCGGGCCGTACCCCCTGCACGAAGGCGTACATGTTCCATGTGTCGCCGATCACGAACCCGGCCGGGTCGGCGACCACCGTGGGGGAAGCCAGCGTGACCGTGACCGGGTCCAGGATGGTGGGCGCCGGGCTCGGCGACGCGAGCTTCTGCAGCACCACCACGGCTGGCAGCGATACGGCCGTGAACACGTTGGACACCACGACCTGTGCACCCGAGGTGGTGTCGATCGTGAGGGCGACGTTGCCGGCCGCCAGGCCGATGGACGCTACCTGGGGAGGCGTCTGACCCGATGGATCCTGAACCACCTGGAAGTGCTGCGGGTTGATCAGGACGTCGGGCTGGTTGTCGTCGACGGTCACGGCCGCCAGGTTCGTGACCGGCACGGTGACATCGGCCGATACCGCGTCGACCGCGCTCACCGGCAGGCCCTTGTTCACGAGGGCCCCGACCGGCTCGCCGGCGGCCGGCGGATCCGCGCGGGTGAGCGCCGCCAGCACGTGCCCGGAGTCCTTCAGGTACACGACGGTGAGCTTGCTCATGGCGTCGCCCCGGCTACGGCGGCCACGATGAGATAGTCGGCGGCACCCGATTTCACGGTCCCGCTGAGGCTCGAGCCGGTACCGATCATCACCTGGCAGCTGAGCTGGCGGCTGGCGTCCACGCTGCAGTCGACCGGGACGTACCAGGTTCCCGGGACGGACTGCGGCGTATGCGGCGTCACGTGCAGGTGCAGCGTCACCGCGCCCCGGTCGACCTGGTCCTGGGTGATCCCCTCCGGCAGCGGGATGACCAGGCCGTCCGTGACGATGCCGGACTGGACCCGGACCTCGCCCTGGGCCAGGGCACCCTTGATGGTGCCGGTGGCCGTGACGTCGCCTTGCGCGCTGACCGTCAGCCGGGCATCGACAGCGTTGCCGCCCTGGTACAGGCCGAACGTGAGCCCGAGCGGGTTGCCGCCGATCACCAGGACGGGCTGGCCGGGCGTGGCGGCTGGCTGGGACCGCAGCGCCAGGGTGCCGCTCCGGGCCGAGACCGTATCGGCCTTGACCCCGGCGTAGCGCAGCCCCTGCTGGGTCGCGCTGGTGAATTGCCGGGCCGAGCTGTCCCACTGGACGAAACCGACCAGGACCTGCCACGGGTTCCCGTTGACGGGTCCGGGACCGGCGCTGACGTCGGGTACCTGCTGCTGGTCGAGGTCGAGGTCGGCGCCGAGGCCACCGTAGGTGATGGCGAACCCCTCCTGGGTGCGGGTCGGCTGGCCGCCGGGCCCGCAGGCGCCGGTGGTCAGCGGCGGTGCCGGCGCGGCGCTGTCGAGTCGGTGCAGCAGAATCGGGTAGTTCGCGCCGGCCTGCGGCGATGCGCCGTTGGCCGTGAAGAAATCCGCTTTGCTCAGCGGGTACGGCGTGGTGACGAGGATCTCCTGGCCGGTACCGTCGATCGCCATGCCGGCCCCGAGCGTCACGTTCACGTACTTTCCCGTGGCGTCCGGCGTCGTGGTCAGCTCGAGTCCTTCGGCAACACCCCAGTCCTGCAGGTATCGCTCGTGCCTGGCGACCTCCGAGCGGCCGTAGTCGACGGCGCTGGTGAGGTCCGCGGCCGCGAGGATCTGGCCTTCGAAGAAGGCCGGCCGTTCAGGTGTCATCGCTGGCCTCCGGTGCGCCCGATCCGGTGCCGCCCGTGCCGGAGTCCGCCGGGGACGTCCCGGCGTCGGCGGGCTTCCCACCGGGCTTCGCTGCGGCGGGCTTCGCTGCGGCGGGCCGCCTGGGCGCGGGGCTGCGACGTGCGGTCGCCTGGCTGGGGGCCGCCCGGACCATCCGCGCCGGCGGCTGGCTGCTGAGCGTGCCGAGGCTGGCCTCGGTCTCGTCTAGCCTGGCCCGGGTCTGGGTCAGCCGCTCGGTGAGTTCGGCGACGCGCCCGGCGAGGGCGGCGATCTGCTGGGCCGTCGTGTCGGCGGCCGCCCCGCTCGCGGCCGGGGGCGGCTGCGGCACCGCGGGGGCCGCCCGCGCGGCCCCGGCTCGTTCCATGGCGTCCCGCAGCAGGTGCCCGGGATGGGGCACGCTAAGCAGGTCCCACACCGTGCCTCCACCGGTCCCGAAGCCCGCCTCGGCGCAGGCCAGCCGGCCGGGTTCGGCCCGGGCGACGTCCCGGCCGCACTCGGCACGACAGCAGAAGGATTCGACCGCCTCATGCAGCGGTCCGGTCGGGAGCCAGTACCGCAGCGCCGACCCGCTGATGACGTAGTCCCGTCCGGCGTTGCAGATGCGCACCACGGTGCAGTCGCCTACCTCCAGGCAGGCCAGCAGCACGTCGGTGTCCTCGCACGACACGCAGGGCGGGTTGAGGGCCGCGCAGATGCAGTCCGTCAGGACCCCGGCGATCAGTTCGGCCAGCTCCGACCCGGCCCGGCCGAGGACTCTGAGCTCGGACGTCTCGCCTTCGGCCGCCGCGGTCAGCGACAGGGCCCGCGCCTGCGAGCGCAGCTGGCAGTCGGCCAGCGCGGGATCGTTGTCCAGGCGGTCCAGGAGCCACTCCCGCAGCGTGGCCGCGTCCGAGGTGAGGCCGGCCAGCACCTCGTCGTCGAGCGGCTGGCCCTGGGCCAGCATGGCCAGCCGGACGCGGGACAGCGTGACGGACGGGCCGGCCAGCTCCTGCGCCTGGCCGAGCAGCGCGTCCACCGCCGGCCGGTCCAGCGGGTCGTACCTGGCCGCGTCCACTCGGGCGGCCAGTGCGGCGGCAGCGTCACGTAGCTCGGCCCGGGCCTCCGCCAGGCCGGGGAGGTCCGGACGGTCGTGAGCCAGGTCGTACCCGGCGATGACGGCGGCCGCCTGGCGAACGTGCTCGATCGCCGACCGGACCTGTTCCTCGTCCACGGCCGACGGCGTTTTGGCCAGCTCCGGCCGAAGCACGCGCAGCTCATCAGCTGCTTCCCGGTCGAAGGCAGGCGGGTGTTCCGCCGCCCTGGCGGCCGCGATCATCGGCTCGCTGTAGGCCTTGAGCCGCGCCTCCCGGCGGAGAATATCCTCGCTGGCCAGGCACTTACGCAGCCGGCACCACAGGTCATCGGGCGCGGGCGTGTCCCCGGGGCATTTGAGCACGAAGCTGATCCCCTCGCGGATCCTGGTCGGTTCGCAGGCCACCTGTCCGCACGCCTCCCCGGTCGAGTAGGGGGCAACGGGGTCGGTCGCCTGCTCGCCGTAGCGCGCGTAGAGGCGGTAGTGCCGGGTGGCCGCGGGCTTCTGGTGCCCCGGGGATGCCGGTGCCGTGCCCTGGCCGGCGCAGGGGTCGCCGCAGTCCTGGCCGAGCTGCGCGGCCCGCAGGTCACGGATCATGGCGTTGACGTCCAGCGTCACGGCGCACGGCAGGATGAGGTCGTTGCCGCAGCAGTCCAGCGCATAGCCGGGCTGGACCGTGACGGTTCCGCCGCCGCAGGGATCGCAGTTCACCCACAGGCCGCAGACCACGCCGCCGCCGAACAGGTAGCGGTTGTGCAGCCGGTCCTTGGCGGTCACGTAGGCGGTCAGCGCGCTCAGGTCGTCCTCGGTCAGCAGCTGCCCGGCGAAGAATGTCGGGCGGACGAAGGCCGTCGCGGCCAGGTTCGCGGTCGCCGTGCCGCCGCTGCCACCGCAGCCGCAGCCGCCGTTGCCACCGCAGCCGCAGCCGCCGTTGCCACCGCAGCCGCAGCCCGGCTTGGCCAGCGCAGCGTTCACGCTCATCGCCGTTCCTCACTTCCCCGGCCAGGTCGGCCTCTGTCGTGGTTCTCCTTGACGAAGAACCAGCTCTCGAACGCGCCGGCGCCGGTACCCGTGCCCGATGTCCACGGGCCGGCCCCGGACGGCGGGATCGGGCAGAAACCGGGTTCGTGCCGGACCGGATGATCGCCGGGCAGCAGCGGGACGCGCCCGCCGACGTGGGTCCCGTCCACCGGGCGGCAGCAGCGGTCGAGAATGAAGGGAGTCCGGACGGTGATGAACACCCGGTCGCCTTCCTGCAGGGACTCACGAGACGTCTGGCGCCAGCGCAGGTGGCGGGTGAACCCTTCGTCCTTCCGGTCCTCGATGTGGCCGTCCATGACGTAGGTGTCCGCGCGGCGGCCGCGTCCTCCCTCGGTGACCTGCACGTCCACGACCCCCCGGGTCAGGCAGCGGGCGTGCACGTCCTTGGAGAAGCGCACGCGCAGCCCGCCGCCTTCGTCGTAGGTGCCGAGGATCTCCGCAGCCTGCTCGATGCTGTAGTAGGCGCCGTGCACCCAGTTGATCCCGGTGATCGTGGTGAGCCAGTAGCGGCTGAGCGGCCGGCGGACTCCGAGGTGGATCGCGTCCTCCGAGACCGGGTGGCCCTCGCGCACGTCGTCGACGCGGGCCAGCAGCATGCACGGGTCCTGGCCGGATTCACAGGATTCGCAGCAGGAGTCGGCGCAGCCGTCGTTGTCCGGCTCGGTCCGCGTGACCCGGATGCGGTAGCTGTCCTGGTGCCAGCCGTACGCGCAGTCGGCCGAACCGCCGCATGAGTCGACGTACACGCCGCGGGTGGGCCCCACGTCTCGCTCGCAGTACTCGACGCACAGGTAGAGGCAGTCGCCGTCGCGGAAGGCCTCGCGGTCCGGCCCGGACAGCAGGGCAAGGAGCTCGACCGGAAGGTCGCGGCGGATCACGATCTCGTTCCCGAGGCAGTCCACCGCCACTCCGGGACGGAGCCGCACGCGCGGCTGATGCGGGTCGGGGTCGGTACCGCACGAGTCGCCGGGCGGGACCGGGCTGACCCGCAGGCCGCAAGCCACCCCGTATCCGTGCAGGCACCGGTTGCGCAGCCGGAGTTTCTCGACGAAATACGCCTGCTCGCGCTGGAAATCGCAGGCGGCCAGCATCTGACCGTGGAAGTAGCTCAACCGCAGGAAGTCAGGGAGCTCGGAAAGCCCTGTCGTCATGGCGTGTCCTCTCACTGGGTCTGTCACTGGGCCACCGTGTTCATGCCGACGGCCAGGCCCGCTCCCAGCCGGATGCCCGCCCGCGATCCGCGTGCCGACGGCCAGAGCACGCTGTGGCGGCCGAGCGTTACCGGCTGTCCGGCGCCGGCCGGGGTGCTGGCCACGAGAACCGGAGCCGGCAGCGGGGCCAGTGCGGTGTCGACGCCGACCGCGGACCAGACCCCCACGACGAGCCCAAGCCCTCCGGGCCGGACCTCGGTCACCGTGTGCGCGGGCGCCTGGCTCACCACCAGCTGACGTAGCGCCGCCAGATCCAGGCCGCCGCCGGGAGCCCGGGGCACCAGGACCCGGATCCGGTTGGCCTGCGCGGTCAGCGGGTCGTCATCGGGCTGGCCGAAGCTGCGGAGCGGCGCCGAGGACAGGGCCGAGCTGCCGACCCGGAACCGGGTTCTGGACCGGCTGAACAGCCGGCTGGAGCCCAGGCGGCTGGCCTGGCCCAGCGCCGCCCAGTTACGGTCGGCGGCGAGCTCGGTGATGGCCACGTCGATACCGAACACGATCTTGATGACCTGGCTCAGCGCCCCGGGGGTGCCGCGGCCCCGGTACAGGACCGGGGCGGCGGCGAGCAGGTTGCGCCGGATGACCGCGTTCCAGCCGGGGGCGAACGTGAGGCCGAGCAGCCCGCCGAGCCAGGGCAGCACCTCATCGGGTACGCCGCCGGGGTCGAGGAGCGCCGGGTAACGCTCGACGGCCCGGTCGGCTTCCTCGAAGGCGGCGTCGAACAGGGAAAGGAACCGCTCGGTGAAGTCCGCCGCGGCCGGATCCTGAGCGTAGACGGCAGGCAGCTGGTCGGCGCTCGTGACCCGGGGGAAGTCCAGCCGGATGCGGTGCACGACCGGGCTGGCCGTGCCGTCTCCGGTCAGCCGCAGCCGCACGTAGAGGTACCGGCCGGGGGCCTGGTCGACGAGGAAGTCAGCCGACGCGGCGCCGCCGTCCTGCCAGTCGTCCGGGTTCGGCGGCCCCGCCGGCCAGCCGTCCTCGCCTGGTGGGGCCGTCGTCCCGTCCGGTGTCGGATCCTCACTGGTGGCGACGGCCACCGCCAGGCCGGTTCCGGCCGGCACGTCGGCGTCCACGCGGACCCGGTGCCAGCGGCACCGCGGCCGGCCGCTGTCGATGGCCATGGTCAGCAGCTGGCCCGCGGCGTGCAGCGCCGGCGTTCCCCCGGACAGGCCGGTGACCGGCTCGGCGTCCCAGTTGAAGCAGGAGATGACCTGGTCACCGTCCGGACCGGGCTCGGCCAGGCAGAACCCCTGGTCGGTGGCGTCGGCGAGGCCCGTCTTTTCCGCCGCGGCGGCCAGGTCGTCCAGCGTGGCCTGCTGGTAGCGGTCCGGACTGCCCCGCTGGCCGCGCCAGAGCTGCCAGGTCCCGCCGGTTTCGGTCAGCGCCCAGATGGTGCAGCTGCCGTCGGACGTGAGCGGCCGGCCCACGGCGAGCGCCTCGACGCGCCCGGTCATCCCGGTGACGATCTGGCCGCGCGGGACACCGGCCAGGTCGAAGCGGCTCAGGTCGGCGGACCCGTCTCGGGCCAGCAGGATCTCGCCCCAGGGCGTGACGGCCAGTGCGGTGGCGTGCCCGGGGACGACCGCGGCGAGCTGCTCGCCCTCCCGGCGCCACAGGTAGACCGCCTCCTGGGTGGCCGTAGCCAGCAGGTGCCCGCGGGCCGCGATCAGGTGCGGATTTCTGGCCAGACCGGGATCGCAAGCCGAGGGCCAGGCCGGCTGCCAGCCGCCACAGTGGTCCCGGCGGAGCAGCCCCCGCCGGGGTGCGGCCAGGTACCAGGCGCAGCGGCCGCAGCCGGGCGCGAGCCGCGGGTCGGGCAGCCACGGCAGGAAGTCCCCCCGGCCCGGGCCGGCCCCGCCGACCGGGGCAAGCCGGATTCCGCCCGGGTTGCCGGGGTCGGTCAGCTGGTAGACGTCGAGGGGGTCCCACCCGACCAGGTAGTCGAGCAGGCGGAAGGTGGGCGGCCCGGGTGCGCAGCTCATGGCCCGGTTCCCGGCACGGGAAGCAGCAGGTGGCCGGCCGGCCAGGGCAGCGTGCTGGCCGGGATCGGCACATCCGTGCAGGGCGGGTACCTGGTCCCGTCCAGCGTCAGGATCAGCTGGGGCACGGCCAGCACGCCCGGGACCGAGAGCAGGCGGCGGACCAGGGCGACGTGCCGGAGCGGCCCGCCGAAGGGCCACCCGGTGCCGGTATCGCCGCCGGTGAGCGGGTGCAGGTAGCCGTCCAGCGCGGCTCCGGCGGCGCCGAGCAGGTCGGCCTGGTCGCCCTCGGGGCCGAGCACCAGCCAGGCTTCGGCGCTGACCCGGTGGAAGGTGGCCGCCGCGGCCACGACCTGCACGCCGGCCGGGGCGGCCTGTCCCGCCAGGAAGGCGGTCACGGCCCTGAGGTCATCCTCGGCCGGCACCGGAGGCAGGCCGGTGCCGGCGTCCGGAGCGACGCAGAGCACGCCGACGACGCCGGGAATCGGCACGCCCGGGTAGTCCGGATGCAGGCCGGCCACGCCCTGGGCGCGGGCGATGAGCGCGCCGGGGGCGTTGACCGCGAGCACGCCGTAGTCAGCCGGGGTCACCGCCCGGCCGCCGGTCCGCAGCTCCTGCGCGCCGCGCAGGATCGCACGGGAGTCGGGTTCGGTGTCGGTGCCGCCGGTCGCCGGATAGGGATTGGTGACCGCGGTCACGAAGCCGACCGAGGTCAGCGGCGCGTTGACCGCGCCGGCCGCGACCGCGCCCGCCGACCCGCCACCGGTCCGGTACTGGGCCGCGCGAACGTTGCGGAACCCGATCGGCACCCGCGCGCCGTGCACCCCGTCGCCGAACGTGACCACGCCGGTGGCGTAGTCCACGGTGAACACCTGAGCCTGCGGGCCCGCGTCGCCGAGGCTGGCGACCTCCGTCCACTGTGTGGTCAGCCCGGGGACCGTCCCGAATACGTCGCCGCCCGGGTCGGCGTCCACGTCGAGCTGGATGCTGCCCGGCACGACCGGGGTCTGGCTCAGCTGCATCTGGGTCGGCCCGTCCGGGCTGTCCGGCAGCGTCACCAGCGGCTCGCCGCGGATCGTGCGGGAGGCGGGGGCCCGGGCGGCGTTCACCAGGACGGCGGAGAACACCGGCGGCGAGGGATACTCGCCGTACTCCAGGAGGGCCCGGAGCCAAAGCAGTCCGGGCAGGCCTACCGAGCCGGGAGGGTAGCCGGTGCGCCACTGCGCGGGCACGCCGAGCTCGATGATGCCGCCGCTGCTCAGCCCGCCGGTCTCGTCGAAGGTCAGGCTGGCGGGGACGAGACTGCCGCCATCCAGCACGGCCCAGCTGACCAGCGGGGCCGGTGCGGCCGAAGGGGCCGCTCCCCCGGCTGCGACGGGCGGCGGCGGCAGTCCCGGGGTATCCGCGGCCACCAGGGCGAGGGACAGCGACGGTGCCGGGCTGGCCACTCCGGCGGGCGCCGCGAGGCCGATCCACAGCTCGTTGCCCGGGGCGGGCGCCGGCCCGAACGCGTTGAAGCCGGCCACCGCCGGGTCCACCTCCGAGGTAATTCCCGCCACCGTCACCGCTACGGCCGCCACCGCCGCCGGCGTGGCCACCACCGCGCGCTCGGTTTCGAATATCACCTGGCCGCTGCCGCCGGCGGCCGCGGACGCGCCCGCCTGGAAGCCGGCCGGGACGAGCACGGACGCTCCGGCGGCCGGAGCGATGGTGAAGGTCAGCAGCGCCTCAGCCACGGTGGCCGGCCGCGGCGACATCCCGGCGATGCGCATGTGCTCGACCAGCGCCTTTTCCGGCAGGCGGTCCACCCGGCTCAGGAGCGGCTCCATCTGGATTCCGAACAGGCGGACCAGGGCCACGCCTGAGTCGTCGGGCGCCGGGTTGTTCCAGTCCGGCGTGAAACCAGCGATCCTGGCCTGCACGGCCGCACGGACCGCTTCCTTGGTGGCCGGGAGCAGCTCCGGCTGGACGCCCGCAGGCCCCGGCCCGTCAGTCATCACGGGCTGACCTCGGGATTCGGCCTCACGTCCCCACCACATCTCGCCGGCCGGCGTGCTCACGGCAGGCCGCCCGCCGGCCCGGTCCCGCTACCCGGGCTGAACCGCACGCTGATGTCCGCGAGCGCGACGAGTTCGTGGGGCCTGATGGCCACGTCGCGGCAGCCCTCCCAGCTGGCGTCCTCGTCGAGGGCGACGGCGACGCTGCTGACGTCGCCGTCGTGCCCGGCGGCCTGCTGGGCGACCCGGAGCAGGGCCGAGGGCCGCAGGGGCGCGCCGAACGGCCAGCCCGCCGCCTGGTCGCCGCCGGTCAGCGGGTCGAGGTACCGGCGCACCGCGTCTTGCACCCGGCCGCGGACGGCGGCCGGGTCGCGGGGCGTCCCGGTTATCGTGACCCGCAGCCGGGCCGTGCGGTAGCGGGGCGCCCTGACGAACAGTTCCTCCCCCAGCAGCCGCGCCGCCTTCAGCGCGGCGCATGCCTGGCTGAGCAGTCCCGGGTCAGGCTGGGGAGCCGGCACGAAATCCGGCCGGTTCCAGTCCGCGTCGCCGCGCGGTGCGACCGGCACGACGTAGACGGAAACGGCTCCGGGCACGAGAGCGCACGGATAGCCGGGATGGTCACCGACCGCGGCGTGGGCGCGGGCCACCGCCACCCCCGGGGCCTGCTGCGCGATCGTCTCGTGGTCGGCGGCGGTGACCGCGCGGCTGACCTCCCGCAGTGCCGCCCCCGCCCGGGCCCGGGCCTGCGCGATGGTCTCTGGCTCCGCTCCGCTGGCCGCGGGCACCACGTTCGCGGCCGTGGCGCCGGCCGCGTCACCGGTGCCGCGCCAGTTGGCGGTGGTGCCGCCGTTGCCGCCGGTGCCGCCGCCCAGGGTCCAGGTGACCGAGGCGAGCGCCGTCCCCGCGGGCCTGGGATCGGGGACAGGTATGCGCCCGGTGCGGCCGTCACCGAACCGCAGGGCTCCGGCGGCGCGGTCGATGACGAACACCCGGTCCTCACGGCCGGCGGACACGAAGTCGGTTACCGAGGTCCACAGGTGTTCCTGGCCGTCCCGCTCACGGAGCGTCAGCGACGCGTCCAGCAGCAGGCCCTGGGCGCCCGGCAGGTCCAGGTGCTGGCCAGGAAGCGGCAGCCACTGGCTGACCTGACCGTCCAGGCTGTCCCCCGCGGCGTGGCTGAAATCCTGTCTCTGCCGGGCCGCGGCCACGTTGACCTGGAGCTGCCGCAGCCGCGGCGGGGCGGCGAACGTCGCCTGGCTGGTGCTCAGCAGCAGGGTCCTGACGCCCGCGCCCGAGTTCCAGGACGCCGGGACGGGCAGCCGGACGATGCCGGAGCGGCGCAGTCCCAGGGTGCCGTCGTGGATCTGGGCCGCGTCGATGGGTACCGGGGCGCCGTCGGCGTAGGCCCAGGTGAGCACGGCGGGCGGCGGCACGCCGTCGATGCGGCCCGGAGACCAGCCGGGCGGGATGGCCTGCGCGGCGCCGGCCGGGGTACCGGGAGCGGCCAGGTCGAAGAGCAGGGACAGCTGCCCGCCCGGGACCGGCGCGGCCAGGTCGAGGGAGATGCGGGCCTCGCCGGCTCCGCCGCCCGCGGGGAGCAGGTCCACCCCGCGGCCGGCCAGCAGGTCGGCCGTGCGATCCTGCCCGCCCGCCCGCAGGGCCAGGCTCCGGACGGGCAGCACGGTTACGGGATCGTCCAGGGTGAACACGACCTCACCGCGAGGGTCCCGGGTGAATCCGGTGCCCGCGGGCACCGGGAACGCCGCCGGGGTCTGCAGGTCGGCGGCGATCTGCAGCACCGTCGCGGCCGGCGTCGCGGCCAGCGGGCCGTCCAGGCCGAGCAGGCGCAGGACCGCGACGACGAACGCGTCGGGGACCTGGTCCAGCCAGTACAGGCGCTGCTCGACCAGGTAGGCGAACAGCTCGAGGAGCGTGATGCCTGGGTCGACGGGGGCGTGCAGGGTCCAGTTACCCGCCGATTCCGCGGGGATCCGGCGCCGGATCGCCGTGACCATGTCGTCCCAGGTCAGGTCGTCCAGCTGAAGCGGCGCCAGAGTCATCCCGGGCTCACCCGCCCACGCTGTCGAGGTAATACGGGAACACCAGGTTGGCCTTGGTGTTGGTCTGCCTGATCCGGTAGCTGACCGACACGACCACCCGGTTTTCCTCGCCCGGCGTCGGCTCGGCGACCACGCTGTCGAGTAGCACGCGGGGTTCGTAGGCGTAGATGGCGTCGCTGATCGAGGACTCGAGCATCCGCAGGTTCGCCGGGCTGCCCGGCGCGAACACCAGGCTGGGCGCGGTGGTGCCGAAGTCGGGACGCATCACCCGTTCCCCCGCCGCCGTCTGCAGCAGCACCAGGAGGCAGTCCTGGATGCTCGCCTCGCCGCTGACGTAGCGCAGCCCGCCGGCCTGGTCCGGCAGGAGCGGGAAGGCCCAGCCGGTGCCGAGGAAGTCCTGGCCCATCGCGGTCACCTCACCCGGTGACCTTGACGATCTGGGAGAAGACGGCGGGCGTCAGCGGCGGCAGCGTGCCCGGCACGGTGGCGCCGACCGGCGGGAACGGAAGCACGTGGGTGTGGGTGTTGTAGATCGCCATGAACTCCTCCCCGAGGATCAGGCTCAGCGCCGCCATCGACGAACCCAGCGCGATCTGCTGGGCCTCGACGGTGACCTGCGTGCCTTGCACGGTGACCGTGCCGCTGTCCTCGAGGGTGATCTTGACGCCGTTGCCGGTCACCGCCACCGTGCTGCCGGCGTCGTCGAGGACCAGTTCGTGGCCGCCCGCGGTCGTGATCCGGATGGCCTCCTGGCCTTGGCTGTCGTCGATCAGGACCTGGTGGCCGTGCTTGGTCTTGATCAGCTTCTGGTCCCGGCTGGCGGTCCGGTCGGTGGGCGGCTTGTCGACCCCGTTGTAGAGGCCGCCGAGCACGATCGGGAAACGCATGTCTCCGTGCACGAAGGCGACCAGGACCTCGTCGCCTTCCTCCGGGACGAACACCGCGCCGTAGCCGTTGCCCGCGTACGGCTGGGCGACCCGGGCCCAGTCCGACTCGGCCGTGGCCCCGTCGAAGAACGGGAAGCGCAGCGTGACCCGGCATTCGTGCTCCGGGTCCTCGGTCACCTGGGTGACGATCGCCTCGACCACGCCGTAGTAGCGGCGGTCGGTGGACCGCGAGCGGGGCAGGGTGCTGGTCATCCGTGGCTCCCATCGGCGATACGGCGGGCGTTGAACGAGGTGAAGAAACCCGACCCGCTCAGGGTGTGCTCGACCCGGGTGACGTAGTAGTTGCCGCTGAACCGCAGGCCGATCCCGTGGATCTCCAGGACGTCCCGCAGGAGCAAGTCGGGCAGCCCGGCGATCCGGCCGGTGCCGGTGATGAACTGGTAAGCCCGCTCCCGCAGCAGCGCCGTGGCCAGTTCGCGTGCCTCCTCGACGCTGGCCACCGGGGCGTCGATGACCGTGTCCTCCCGGGCGCCGAGCGCCTCGGTGGCCGCGGCGGGCCCGGTGAGGCCGCCGCCCTGCCCGCTGGGCAGGTCGTCGGAGGTCGCGGTGACGCCGATGGGCTTTTTCGTCCGCGGGTCCCAGCCGCGGACGGTGAGGCTGCTGACCTGTTTGGCCGCGGTCAGGGTGGGGGTGAACTCGATCAGGTTCGGCAGGAGCGGGCCTCCCGCGGCGGCCGCGGTGCTGCCCGAGGCGGCCAGGGCGCGCTGCTCCTCCGCGGCCAGCCCGGGCCCGTAGGCCAGCCGGAACGCGCGGAGCGGCACCCCGTTGCGGCCGTCCGCCGGAGGCTCGAAGTGCAGCGTCTGGAGGCCCGTGACCACGTCGCTGACCACGTAGCAGTCGTAGTCGATGCGCTTGGCCCGCTCCATGAGGAACGACGCGTCGTCCTGGTTCTTCTGCACGACCAGGTGATGCTTCGGCCCGCTCGTGTCGGGCGTGTAGACCTGCATGTTGTTCGGGGCGCGCTGGGCGACCTGCTGGACGATCTCCCAGTCGGCCTTGTCCTTGTAGTAGACCTGCTGGCCCGGCCGTGGCTTGCTGTCCTTGAGCTTTTGCATGCCGTCGGTGCCGCTGATCCGGATGGTCGGCGCGCCGGATTCGGGGAAGGCCGGGCTCAGCGCGGTGATCTGCCCGGACGTCACCGGGACGAGCGTGCCCGCGTAGCCGAGCTGGATGGCCACGAGCCGGCTGATCTTGAACAGCTCGGCGTTGTCGTCCGACTCGGAGTACTTGAACCGCAGGAGCTTGTCGTCCCAGTTGTTGAGGGTGATCTCGAAGCTGGCCATCTGGTCGAGCTCGAGGACCACGTGAATCTCCAGCACGTCGTCCTTGACCGGCACGGTCACCGACTGGCCCTCGATGTCGACGGTGAAGTCGGGCGCGTAGCCGGGGTCCGGCGGAACCGCGACGACCTGCGAAGACGGGGTGGTCATTGGCTCAGCCTCGGCGCGGTGAGCACCTGCCCTGGCCGCAGGCGGCGCGGATCCGTGATGCCGTTGGCGGTGGCCAGCTCGCGCCAGTTCGCCGGGCTGCGGTAGAGCGCCTGGGAGATGCTGGCCAGCGTGTCCCCGCGGCGCACCACGAAGCTTTTCTCCACGTTCGGCGACTGCTGCGGCGTCTGGGCCGCCTGGACCGCCGCCGACCGGTATTCCCTGATCGACATCGTCAGCTTGGCCCGCAGCGGGATGCCGTCCGGCGTGAACAGCACGTAGCTGACGGTCAGGCTTTCCAGCACGCCGGTGAGCACCGGCCGGTCCCAGACGAACGCCACCAGCGGAGGCGCGTGCTCCTGCGCGTTGATCGACAGCACCCCGCGCAGCCGGTCCACGAACGCGACGCGGACATCGGCCAGGGTGTCCGAGGTGTCCACGAGCGCCTCGAGGGACAGCTTCTCGCTGTCTCCGCGGACGTACTGGATCAGCGGCGTCTCCAGCCCGGGGATCGGGATCTCCGCGAACGTGTTGGCCTTGCTGAGCTGGTACTCGGTGGGGTTGAAGCACAGCGGGATCGGGTTCTGGTCGGCGGGGCGGACGATCTGCAGGTGGGCACGTACCCCCTGGGCGGCCGAGCCGGCGGGCGTGACGGTCACCAGTCCACCTCCCCCGGGGCCGTGTCCTGGTCGCCGAGCGAGCGCTCGCGCTCCATCTCGCGGCGCCGACTGCGTTCGCAATCCCGGGCCTGGCTCCAGCGCCTGATGTGGTCCGCGAACATCCGGCCGAACACGGCCGTGTCGTCGCCGGCCACGTCGAAGCGGACTTCCAGGTCGTGGATGGTCAGCATGGCGCCCTCACGCCTCTCCCGGCCCGGACTCGAGCACCCGGGTCAGGCCCTCGTGCGCGATATCGAGCGCCTCCACGGCCACCTCGTTCTGCCCGGCGTGCAGCTGTGGTCCGGTCCATTTCGCCGCCAGCCCGCCGCGGAACTCCCACGCCACCGCCCGGGTGCCCGCCGGGGTCATCAGCACGATCGCGCCGTCCCGCCTGGCCCCCAGCGACTGGGTCAGCCCGGCCTCGTACCAGCTCCACAGCCCCGGGTCGCGGACGACGCCGCGGCGCAGGGTGATCCGGCCCCATGAGTGCCGGACCGGCAGCTGGTGGACGTAGTCGTTGACGCCGCCCTCGGCGTACGAGGTGACCTCGAGCTCGCCGCTGAGGCCGGTCACCTCGCTGAACGCGCCGGCGGCGACCCTCGGTACCTGGTCGGCCTGCGGCCTGGGCAGGTACGCGTCACCCGGGTCGAGCGTGATCACGAACCGGAAGCCGGCCAGCGCGTCCTCACCTTCGGGGAAGCTCATGCCTCGATCACCTCCGCCTGGCTCTGATGGCCGACGAGCAGCCTCAGGTGAATGAACTCCATCGGCACCGCCGGGGCGACGGCGATGTCGCACACGACCTGGCCGGGGTCCGCCCCGGGCGGGTTGTTCGTGGTATCGCAGACCACCTGGAACCCGTCCTGCGGGCGGGTTCCAGG
>Ga0318525_10000232_pt1 | contig 15586 bp, 12 predicted proteins | sample GRESIP052b4f23_FD_203482 | JGI IMG/M metagenome (GOLD analysis project Ga0318525, IMG submission 203482) | Tropical soil microbial communities from Luquillo Experimental Forest, Puerto Rico - GRE.SIPMG.052b4f23 | ecosystem: Environmental > Terrestrial > Soil > Tropical forest > Bulk soil...
CGCAGGGTCCCCGGCGGGTAGGGATTCCGGAAGGCGAAGGTGTCGAACCCCGCGCCCAGCACGACGTACTGCCGCACACCGGCGGCGACGCGCTCGGACAGCGTGTCCTCGGCGCAGCGGCTGCGCGCGACCAGGAACCAGCGCAGCGCGCGGCCGTAAGAGGACTCGAAGCGGCGTGGGTCGGCGCGGATCCGCGCCTCGGCGCCGGCGCCGACGATGCGCAGCGCGATCGGGTCGTCGAGCACCCGTGGGCGGTCGAGGATCTGGTGTGCGGCGCGCTGCATGGCCACGCGATAGGCGGTGGCGCTGGGGCGGTCGGGCTTCATTCCGGTCGCTTACCGCACCGCCGAGCGCGGCGTCAAGTCACGGCGACTCGGACGTGCGGGCCGGATTCCATGCCGTCGAGCGTCACCGGCCCTACGGCGAAGCCCGCAGGGTGAAGCGCGAAAATGTTGCCTGAATCCATCGGCTTCGGCGGGTCCGCTGCTAGGATCAGCGGACCCCAAAGGCGCCAGCGGTCCGCAGAGGAGCGAACGCATGAGGGTGGCCGCGCTGTACGACATTCACGGGAATCTTCCGGCCCTCGAGGCGACGCTGTCCGAGGTCGATGCCGGCGGCTTCGACGCCATCGTCGTGGGCGGCGATGTCGCGCTCGGGCCGATGCCGCGCGAAACGCTGGAGCTGCTGAGCGCGCGCGGGCCCTGGGTGCGGTTCGTTCGCGGCAACTGCGATCGCGACATGGCCGCGGCGCCGGACGGCCGGCCCCAGCCGGGCGGCGCGTGGGAGGGGCGCCTGCGCTGGGCGGTGGAGCAGATCACACCGGACCAGCGCGCGCTGCTGGGCGCCATCCCGCCCACGCTGGCGCTCGAGATCGACGGCCTCGGCGCGGTCCTGTTCTGTCACGGCACGCCCCGCAGCGACGACGAGATCGTCACCCGCCACACCCCCGATGACCGGGTGCTCGAGGTGCTGACCGAGGTCCGCGAGCGCGTCGTGGTGTGCGGGCACACGCACGTCCAGTTCGATCGGCACATCGGCGAGCGGCGACTGGTCAATGCGGGTAGCGTCGGCTTGCCGTACGAGGGCCGTCCCGGAGCCTACTGGGCGGCGCTGGGACCGGACGTCGAGCTTCGGCGCACGCCCTACGATCTCGAGCGCGCCGTACAGGCGATGCGCGCGAGCGGCTTCCCGGACGCCGACGAGTTCACCCGCCGCGAGCTGCTGGAGCCGCGCTCCGCCGCCGAGGCCACCGAGTTCTTCGAGCGCATCGCCGAGGAGCGGGTCCGCTCGCAGTCGTCGATCTAGCCGGCGTTGGCGGCCGGCGCGCCCGCCGGCCGGGATCGTGCCGCCCGCCGTGCCAGCGTCCGCAGCAGCGCGATCGCTCCCCCCACGCCGTAGATGATCACGAACGAATCGAGCGGCAGCCGGTAGCGCACCTTGGACAGGCTCACCGCGTGCACCAGGGTGAAGGAGAGGAACAGGATCAGGATCAGCGCCGAGATCCGATTGCGGCGCAGGGTGAGGAACAGCCACGCCAGCGCGAAGGGCAGGAGCACACCGTAGGAGAGAATGCTGGCGAGCTTCTCGAGCCGCATGCGCGGACGGTTCTCGGTCATCGGCTCCGCGTAGAGCGCCCACAGGCCGAGCCCCTTCTGGAGCGAGAGCCTGAGGAAACGCGGCAGATCGGCGCGGATGTAGGCCAGGGCGCGGCGCGAGAACGCACGGTCGCGCACCGCCTCTCCGCCCGTCTGGCTCCAGATCCGCGCCGCCTCCTCGTTCATTCCCGGCTGATCCATGCGATTCCCGGTCGAGGCCTGCACCCCGGGATAGTTGCCGAGCCACACGTTGTAGCCGGCGTTGCACGAGACGATGACGGGGCGCCCCAGCACCAGCTGATTGCGCAGCGTCCAGCCGCCGACGATGAGCGTCAGCGGCAGCAGATAGAGGAGCGCGAGCCCGACGCCACCCCGGCGGCCGGCGCGTGGCGCCGCTCCTCCCCAGCCTCCATCGTCTCCGGGAGCGGCCCCCGGCACCGGTGCGATCGCCCATGCCATCCACGGCGCCACCAGGAGGAGCGCGAGCAGCGTCGAGCCGTTGGTGAGCCCCTCCCAGCCGGCCAGCGCGCCGGCGGTCAGCGCGGCGACGGCCGAACGGCGCTCGAGCGCCAGCAGCACGAACAGCACCACCCCCGCCATCAGGGCAATCAGCAGGGTCACCGGGAAGAACGCCCCCGCCGAGTAGATGAACAGCGGGTAGAGGGCGGCCGCCAGCGCGGCGAGCCAGGTGCTCGCCGGATCGACCACCCGCCGGGCGATGCGCTGGACCATGCCGACCCCGGCGGCGCCGATCAGGCATTGAGCCAGGCGGACCGCGGTGACGTTGACTCCGAAGAACCGGTAGACCGCGGCGAGCAGGAACGGATAGCCCGGCGGCCAGAACGCCGAAGGGTGGCCGCGTTCGTTGTCGTAGCGGCCGGTCTGGACCAGGCCGGCCGCGAGCCGCGAATAGTGCTCGCCGTCATACCACGCGATCGCCGGCCCCAGCGTGAGGACATAGATCACCCGCGCCAGCAGCGCCAGGCCGCAGATCGCGGCGACCAGGAGCCAGGGCCTGCGTGCCGCGAGGTCCCGCGCGCGCCCGAGAACGGTCGCGCGCCGCCCGCCGCCGGATCGCCGCTCGATCACTTCCGCGCCCGTGGCGACTGCGGATCGCGGCCGCGCTCCCTCGGGGGGCTGAACGGCGGGCGCGTCGGTCATTCCGGGGTTCCGTTTCCTGTCCGGCACGCCGGGGGGGAGGTGACGCGCCACTGGGGTGAAGGATGGATGGTTGCCGGAGGGCCCGGTCGATCGGCGGCCATGGGCTCGAGCCGGCCTAACGGGGGCCCGCTGCTCCGCCGCCGCCCGTCGTATTGCCCCCGCGCCTCGAGAACAGGTAGACCGGGAGCTTGGTGAAATGCCACTCGCCGTCCAGCGTCATGGATCCCCGGCACGCTTCGAGCAGACGGTCCTGCCGATCGACCCACCAGCTCTCGCACTGGACCAGCCACACCCGCTGCCTGCCGTCCGAGCTGGTGCGCAGCCACTCGCGGATCGCACCCTCGTCGCGGGTATCCTTCGCCAGCGGCGCCACGAACGGCAACGGGCGCGCACAATAGTATCGCACCGGGTCCTGCAGCGCATAGACCACCACCAGATCGCCCGGGCGCGCGGCGCGATCGATCAGCCGGCCGGCCGAGCGGGCGTCGGGCCGCCAGCAGCGCGGATCGCGAAAGTAGCGGACGTCGGAGGCGAGCGAGAACAGCAGCAGCCCGCCCATCGCCCCCCACCGCAGGGCGCGGGCCGGGATCGCGCTCACCCCGATCGCGAGCAGCAGGAGATAGGGCGGAAAGGCGAGCAGGGCGTAACGCGAGTTCGGAGCCTTGAGGTTGAGCGCCGAAACCGCCGCCATCGCCAGCACCGGCACGACCGCCCAGGGCGTGAGCACCGCGCGAGCCGGCGGTAGCGCCCGCCGCCAGCCATGGAGGGCCAGCAGCGCGAACAGCGCGCCGGCCGGCACCAGGTACCACAGGTGGGGCAGCAGGGCGGCGGCGCGGTAGCGCTTGAGCTCGTCGACGTCGGGCCCCAGCGATCGCCCGAGGCTGAAGTCGTAGAAGGTGTACGGAATGCTGAGCAGCCCGGGCGGCGACTCCCCCACCGCGGCCGGCACCCCGCTCCCGGCGCCGGGGCGGCCGAGATGGAGCGGCCCCGCGCCACGGACGCCGGCGGCGATCCAGGGGGAGAGCAGGAGCACGGTGAGCGCGGCGAGCAGGATGAAGCGCCGGACCGGGTAGCCGGCGCGGCGTCCGATGGTGAGCGCGTAGGCCCCCTCGAGCGCGACCAGGAAGAAGCCGGAGAGGTTGGCGAGACAGGTGACGAGGGTCGTGAGCAGCGCGAGCACGAAGGTCGAGCGGCGGCGGCGCTCGAGCTCGTCGAGGAACGCCGGCACCGCGAGCAGGCCGGCGTCGAACAGCAGCGCGTAGTTCCTGGCCTCCTGGCTGTACCACAGGTGATAACCCGAGAGCGCGAGCAGGACCAGGGCCACAACCGCGACCGGCTCGCCGAGCCGCCGGCGCGCCAGCCGGTAGAAGAGCACGAGCCCGATCGAGCCGAGCAGGGCCGAGAGCATGCGCACCGGGCCCTCGGCGCTGCCGAAGGCGCGGATCCAGCCGCGCAGCAGCAGCAGATAGAGCGGGCCGTGCGCGTTGTTGAACACCATCGCGGCCAGCGGGCCGGCGTCGGGTCCGCTCACGGTCGTGACCGAGTTGATCTCGTCGTCCCAGAAGCTCTGCTGGCCGGGGAGCAGGAAGCGGATCGCGATGCCGAGCACCAGCGCCGCGAGCGCGCCGCGGCTCCACGGCGTGCGCGCGGAGGGGGCGCTCAACGCGCCACCTCGCCCGCGAGCTCGAGCAGGCGCGCCACCACCCGCGGCTGGTTGGCGGCGATGGTCGCGAGCGGCACCGGTCCCGAGTGGCTGATCATGCCCAGCGCGTACTGGGCGAGCAGCAGCAGGTTCCAGACGGAGAACGCGAGCGCGATCGCGGGGGCGGACCACGCCGCGGCGCCGGGCGCGGCCCGGCCCGGCGCGGCGCTCCCGGCGCGCGCCCGCCATCGCGCCAGGGCCGCGCGGGCGCGGTCGAGGAACACCGCGAGCCCGACCGCGAGGCACGGCGTGCCGCTCACCAGCCGGCGCATGCCGAACGATGCGCCGCCCCACCAGTCGCGCACCATCGAGTTCGAGATGACGAGCAGCGCCAGCGAGGCGAGGCACACCAGGCCGAGCTCGCGTTCGCGGCGCGCCAGCACGACCAGACCGGCGATCGCGAGCAGCGCGACCGGTGTCCACACCAGCAGCCCGTGGCGCGCCGACAGCAACGTGCCCCACAGGCCTTCGGGCGTGAACCCGATGTAGGGCGTCGGATACCGGATCCAGGGCCGGCCGTGGAAGTACTGCCAGATCAAGAGCTGCGGGCTGGCGGCGAGCGCCACCCCCAGCAGCCCCGCTCCCGCGCAACTGAGCATCCGTCGCGGCGGCGTGGCCTCCGGCCCGCGCCGGCGGGCCCAGTGCAGCACCTCGGCCACCAGGGCGGGGAGCGCGAGCAGGAGGTCGTTCCAGCGCGCCAGGAACATGAGCCCGGCGAGCAGGCCGGAGCGGAACGACACCAGCGGGCGATCGGCATGGCGCGTGGTCCACCAGTGGAGCAGGAAGGCCGCGGCCGCGCAGGCGCCGAGCGCGTGGCCGTAGCTCGGGGCCAGGTACAGGTAGTAGACCAGCGGGGTCGCCCAGGCCATCGCGAACACCGACCAGAACGCCGCGCCCGGCGGCGCGACGGCGCTCGCGATGCGAAACGAGAGCAGCAGTGAGGCGGCCCCGAGCCCCAGCGTGCTGAGCGCGATCGCCAGGTAGTAGAGCCCACCGTAGCCGTCGGCGGAGCGATCGGGGACGCCGCGCGCCCGGGTGACCGCGTGGGCGATCAGGTAGGCCGGCGCCCAGGCCAGCGCCGGGCCGATGCTGTAGCTCGAGGTCACGCGCCCGGTGACTGGATCGGTCTTCGGCACCTGAAAGGTGGAGTCGATGCCGGGCCGGTGGCTGCTGCGGCGCAGCAGCCGCGCCGGCAGGCCGCTGGCGTCCGACTCGATGTGGCTCGCGAGGTGCTCGAACTCGTCGCGCAGGTCGAGATCGCGATCGATCACCGCCGAGCGCAGGTAGGCGACGTAGCCGATGCCATCGCCGTGCACCCAGCAGGTGAGCAGGAACGGAGCCGCGACGGCGAGGCCGAGGAGGATGCGCCACTCCGCGACCCGCCGACTCGAGTTCGGGCTCACCCCGTCCAGATGCGGCTCATGCCGGGCGCCTTTCGGAGGACCCCGCAGGGTGCGGGGCGGGAACGGGCGCGAGCATAGCACGCGGGGCGAACCACTCGAACACGCGCATCACCCCCAGTCCCGCGAGCAGGGTGAGCTGCGGCTCGACCGGCACACGGTAGCGGGTCTGGGTGAAGAACAGGGCATAGATGGCGGCGGTGGCGAGCGGCAACAGCGCGAGCAGCGCGCGATCGCGGCGCGACACCGACCCGGCGAGCAGCCCGAAGGCCGCAAACACCAGCACCGGGAGGAAGAAGATCGCGACCACCCAGCGCGCGCCCATGCGGGTGAAGGCGTTCACGGTCTTCAGACGGTCGGGCATGGGCTGGAAGAAGTGCACGAACTCGAACCCGTAGTCGTGAGCGTAGGCGGCGGGCTGCTCGCGTAGATAGCGTCCCTCACGGGCGAGGAAATCCCGCAGCGACAGCGCCTGGAACGAGGTGTCGGGGTCGACCACCCGGTGCTCCCCGACCGAGACCGTGTCGTGGCGCGCCACCCACAGAACGAACTCCGCCTTGGCCAGGAAGGGCATGGTGACCTCGAGCGACGCCCCGGGGGGCGGCTTCGGGTTCCGCACCCAGCGCGCCGGGGCGGCGACCAGCAGCGCGATCAGCATCGACACGGCTAGCGCCGCCCGCCGCTCGCGACGCTTGAGCCCGTACCCGAGCCACCCGAGCAGCACCGCGATCGGGATCACCGCGATGCGGTCGGTGAGCCACAACAGCCCCATCGCCGCCCCCAGGGCGGCCGCGCGCGGCGGCGACGGCGACTGGTCCAGGTCGCGCGCCAGCGCCGTGGCGATCAGCAGCAGCATCGTGAAGAGCACGGTGGGGTAGAGCATCGTGCTGGTGAAGATCATGGTCGGCGAGAACGCGATTAGCGCGGCGGCGACCAGTCCGGCGCGGGAGGCGCCCATGCGCGCGCCCAGCCAGCCGGCGAGTACGATGATCGCAAGCCCCAGCACGAGCTGGATGATCCGCACCGCCTCGTAGTTCCCGACCCCGCCGATCGCGTAGCCCAGCGCCATCAGCGCGGGATAGAGCGGTGCGCGCGGAGTTCCGGCGGGCAGGCCGTGACCCGCGAGGATGGCGCGCCCGATCTGGTCGTACTCCAGCGTGTCGGCGAAGTAGTAGCGCTGGCCCATGAGGATGAGCAGCGCGAGGCGCATGGCGAACCCGCCAAGGAGCACGAGCGCCCACAGCCTGCGCTCACGATGGGGGGATCGATCGCGTGGGTGCATGGGACGCGACTATCTTAAGGCGGCCCCTTGCTCGGCGCTCGAACTTATCGAACTTTGCCTAACTGTAACAAAACTGGACACATCGCCAGTCGCGGTCGCGGGCCCCGGGGCGTTATGCTCCCGCCCGGGGACCAGACCGCGCCCGTGGACCGCTTGCCCGGGTGCCCTTCATGGATGAAAGGAGCCGGTCATGAGGCGCCTCTTTTCCGTCGCAATCGTCTTCCTCGCTCTTGCCCCTCTCGCCTGCCTCGCCGGGGGCCCCGGCAAAGCACCCGCAGCCTTCGACGACCGGAGCAACGGCATTGTGAGCGACTCGATCCACGCCGCCGATCGCAAGGTCTTCGACGAGGTCGAGACCGTCGACGACGGGCTGGGTCCGCTCTACAACGCCCAGTCGTGCCGCGAGTGCCACCAGAATCCCACCTCGGGCGGGGCCAGCCAGATCACCGAGCTGCGCGTGGGGCATCTGGGGCCGAAGGGCGAGTTTCGCAATCCCGAGATCCCGATCGCGCGCGGCGCGGAGATCATCACCGGACGCTCGCTGGTCAACGATCGCGCCATCTGTCCGAGCGCGGCCGCGCCGGACACGGAGATCCAGGAGCGGGCGCCCGATCGCGACACCGTCCGCACCACCCGGGTCTCGCTCAACCTGCTGGGCGACGGCTTCGTCGAGTCGGTCTCGGATCAGGCCCTGCTCAAGCTCGCCCGCCAGCAGCCCAAGGAGAGCGGGGGACGGATCCACGGCCAGGCCCTGATGGTGCCGATCGTCGAGTCCCCGGGCCACAGCGGCGTGGGGCGCTTCGGCTGGAAGGATCAGCAGGCCAGCCTGCTGTCGTTCTCGGGCGACGCCTACCTCAACGAGATGGGCATCACCAGCGGGTTGTTCCCCGACGAGGTGACCCGGCTCTGCAACGACTCCGCCCCCGAGCCCAACAATACGCCGGGCGCCGACGGGCTCGACGACGTGGCGCACTTCGCCCGCTTCATGCGCGCCACCAAGGCGCCGGCGCGGGACACGGTGCTGGCGAACCGCTCCGGGGCGCAGCATGGATCGGCGGTATTCGACCGCATCGGCTGTGCCAGCTGCCACGTCCGCACGCTCACCACCGCGCGGGCCGGCACCCGGATCAACGGCGGCGCGTTCGTGATCCCGCCCGAGCTCGGGAACAAGACCTTCCATCCGTTCGGGGACTTCCTGCTCCACGACGTCGGCACCGGGGACGGGATCGTCATGGCGATGGAGGAGCACTACGGCCGCAACATGTACAAGTACCACTGGAAGGACGTGACGGCCGACGCCTTCCAGCAGACGGCGAACAAGGTGCGCACCGCACCGCTGTGGGGGCTGCGCCTGCGCACGCGGCTCATGCACGACGGGGTCACCGTGACGGTCGCCGACGCCATCGCCCGCCATCGCGGCGAGGCGGCGGCGGAGGCGCAGCGATTCCGGCAGCTGTCCGAGAGCGATCGGCAGGCGCTGCTCGAGTTCCTGCGCTCGCTGTGACCCGGGGCGCCGGCGTCGCGGACGCGAGGGGTTAGCGGTAGAGCAGCTTGGGCCGCCCCCAGGACGCCGGCGTCACCGCGACCGGCTGGAGCCAGATGCCGTCGATCTGGACGGCGGTGGCCGCCGAAGCCATCGGCGGGATGCCGAGCGCGTCGCAGATCGTGCGGGTCACGGTGTAGTGGTTGATGACGTGGGTGTACACCGAACTGCCAGCCTGGCGTCGCCGTCGGCGATCCCGCAGTCCGGGGTGCTGGAGTTGTGGGTGTTGTGACAGTTGTTCGGAATCACGAACACCAGGTTGGGCAACGTGCCCCCGGTGATGTCGCGGCGAGGTCGGTGTAGGGCCGCTCGCGGTTGTGATCCACGTTGGCGCAATAGGTCCACGGATCGTACTCCCTAAGTATGCCTTCCGGCTTCGGGACCGGTCCAATCGAAACGTGGCTTCGAAAGTGTACGGGCGCGTCCGAATCGGGGACCGGCGCGTCGCTTGCAACCTTTGGCCCGCCTCAGGCGTCTATACGGTCATGGCAGCAGGAATCCGTATCCGGGCCGGAGTCGAGAGGACCGACATGACGTGGACTACGCTGGGGGAATCGGTGGTGCTGAGGCCGCGGGGTGATCTGCTCGAAGGCGCGCTGAGCGACGACCTCGAAGGAACGCTGCTCGAGCTGGTCGAGCGGGGTCGTCGCGTCATCATCTGTCTCTCCGAGACCCGTCACCTCGCCGCGCGCGCGCTCGGCATCATCGCCAACGCCCAGGCGGTCGCGTTGAGAAAGGGCGGCGGGCTCGCGCTGTGCTGCGCGCGGCGTGAGCACGATTTCGTCCTCACCGCCACGCGCCTCTCCCCCGCGCTCGGTCCCTACGCTTCGGAGCGCAGCGCCGCCGACGCTCTGGCGCGCGCCGCGGCGCAGGCCATCTAGTCCGGACGTCCCAGCCGCTTCCCGTAGTCGCTGTGCCGGCGCGCCAGCTTGCGGGCGGCTTCGGGGGTCACCGCGGGCACCCGCTCCTCGAGCACCAGCGTCCCGAGGCACAGATCGGCGAGCGGCAGCAGGACGTTGAGATTGCGGTCCATCTCGAAGTGGTGGATGCGGTGGTGCCGCTTGATGAACTGGAAGTAGCGCGAGTTCTCGATCAAGGGCATGCGCGGCTTGTGCATGAGGTGGTGGAGCCCCTCGTAGCCGGCGTAGTAGAGCGCGATGGTCGCGGCGAGCGCGATCACGAAGGCGGCGTACGGGAGCGCCACCCCGGCGGCGGCGAGCGCCCAGGCCGCCGCCAGCCAGGGCACGACGTTGATCGCGATCAGCACCGGCCCGCCCCACCACTGGAACCCGAGCGCCTCCTCCTGCTCGGGCTCGACGACATGGAACGTGTCGTCGAACTTGCACAGCTGGTGGTGGATCAGGGTGTGGGCGGTGAACATCTCGCGCGGCCGCCACGGGCGGTGGAGCCAGTAGCGGTGGAATGCCCACTCGAAGAAGCTTCCCTGCACCGTGCCGATGACGAGCGCGGTGATCAGGGCCACGGCGATGACCACGGTCCTGCCTCCTCGGGGTCGGATCCGCGGCGCCGACAGGCCGGCGCGGGGTTGGACTGCTGCGCAAGCGGCGCGGGGCGGCGTCCGCTCGGACGCCGCCCCGGCCTCGTGAGGTGCTTCAGCTCAGGCGCTCAGGCCTTGCGAACGTTCGCGGCCGACAGCCCCTTGGGGCCGCGGGTCACGTCGAACTCGATCGCCTCACCCTCGGCCAGGGTCTTGAAGCCGTCGCCCTGAATCGCCGAGAAGTGAACGAATACGTCCTCGCCGCCCTCCTGCGAGATGAAACCAAAGCCCTTCGCCTCGTTGAACCACTTCACCGTACCACGAGCCACTGGGAACTCCTTGCATCCGGGTCTGGCGACCCATTCCTTCGCCGCCTCATGACGCGGCGGCAGCGTTCGGTCACCTTGACCGACGCTTCGATCGAAACTGCGGCCCACAAAAAAGCCCGCCAAGAAACAGTCCTGGCGGATCTGAGCGCTGCCGTGCCTTGCACAATCGACCGAAGACGGGACTCAATGTACACGGCCCGGGCCGGCGACGCAAGCGGCTCCGAGGCGGCCGGTGGAAGCCCTCAGAACAGGCGGTCAGCCCGTAGTAGATGGAACTGGTCGATCCCATCGCCGTGGTCGCGATCGGCGGAAAACGTCAGGTACCAGCAGCGCGCGAAGCCCGCGCTCAGGTCGACGCCCTCCAGGTCACCCGGGTCCCGAGCCCCGAGAGCACGTCCTGCGCGGTGCGCGTCCCGGCGCTGAGGCCGAGGTCGGTCTGGCCCACGGGCCGCACGGCTTGACCGGGTCCCCAAAGCCGGCGACCCGGACGCGTGCGCGAGCGTCCGGGTCGCCGATCCCCCCGCGTCTCGCTACGCCGCGCGCCGCTCCTCTCGGGCGTCGTGCGACGGCACGGCGCTCAGTCGGCGGAGGTAGTCGCACGACTCCGCGCCGCTGGTCCACGAGCCCTCGAGCACCGCCACGAGCCGGGCCATCAACCACCTCTTGAGCGCGCCCATCGCACCTCCCCCGAGCCATGACTCACCGGCAGCGAGCGCCATCCGGCAGTCGCCGCGGTTACTCCAGGGGGCAATCGCCGTGCCGCGCCGCGCCGCCGGCCGCATCTTGGCGGTGCACAGGGCGCTAGGCGACCAGGGGCGGTCGCCGCGGGCCCCCGCGTTGCAACGCCTTTTGCCACTCCGGGCGAGCCGCGCCGGCCGAATCGCGACCGCCGGCGTCGGCCGGGCGCATCAATGCTCGCCGCCCGCGCTCGACAGAACCTCGGACATCGCGCCCCAGACCGCGCGCATCGTCAGATAGGCGGGCTTGAGCCGGGCGTGGTAGACGGGCTCTTCCCAGGTCGCCCAGGTCCAGGTCGGGAAGTCCGAGGCGCTCCATCGCCGTTCCGCGCGCAGCGCCGGGATCGATCCGACGACCCGCGGCGGTGCGCTCTTGCGATAGGTGACGACCCCAATCCGGAAGCCGTCACCGGCCGTGGCCGCGAACCCCTCGCCCCGATGGTCGAGGTCGAGAACGCTGCGCGAGGAGGGATCGGTGACGCCGAGCAGCGCCCACGGCAGCCGCACCTCGAGCAGCCCGGCGGCCGGGTCGTAGCTCCAGTCCGACAGGCTCGAGCTCGCGAGCGAGCCGTAGCGCAGCGCCCCGCGGTCGAACACCAGCGCCGGCACGAACTGGCCGTCACGCGTGAAGCGCGCGCGGTTGACGATCACCAGCAGCGAGTCGAACACGCCGTCGTCGCGCGCGATCGACACCGCCGGCGCGCGGTAGAACTGCCCGCGATCGTCTCCGTGGTCGAGCGCCGCGCGCCCGGCGTAGGGATTGGCGTCCGGTGTCACGTAGAGCTCGGCGGCCGAGGGATTGCGGAAGTCGGCCAGAAACTCGAACCCCACGTCGCCGCGCGCCAGCCCGCCGGTGAGCGCGCGCTGCCCGAGGTCGACGCGCCGGGTGTCGAGCGCCACGCACACGCCGACCGAGTCCCAGTCGAACGCCGCCTCACCGCCGCGCGCCAGCGCGATCGCGAGGTACACATAGGCCGCGTCGCAGCCGATCCCGAGCTCGAGCGGCTGGCCGGCCGCGGGGTCCGCCGGCCGGGCCCGCTCCAGGACCGGCAGAGAACGCCAGCGTCTCGGATCGCCGCCCGGCTCCGGCGCGGCGTCGGCCGCGCCGGCATCCATCGCCAGCACGCCGAAGTGCTGGTCGGGATCCATGGCGTTGTGCCACATCCGCGTGCGCTCGGCCGGAAGCTCGAGGTCGCGCACGGTCCGGTTGCGCATCGACCATTCGTCGGCCCACTCGAACAGCACGCCGCCGGCGCAGCCGCCGGCGCGGATGTCACGCGTGAGGCGCGCGTCGATCTGCGCCTGGGCCGCCTCGTCGAGGCCGCCGTGGTTCCAGCCCTGGGCCTGGAAGTGGGCGTTGCCGCGGCTCGACGGCACCCCGTACTCGCCGACCAGGAGCGGCAGCCCGGCGTGGTGGCGCCTGAGATCGCTCAGGTAGCCGAAGTAGCTCGACGGACCCTCGGGGGAGCGGGCCCCTGCGTAGCCAGAATCGTGACTGATGAAGTCCGGATCGTAGGGATAGGCGTGGTAGCAGACGAACCAGCCGGCCGGGTTCTCGGCGGTGACTCGAACCAGCGAGGGATCGAGGCTCACCACGTCGGCCTCGTCCCCGCGCCGCCCGCCGATCTGCGGCCGCTGGACGCGCGCGCGCCACTCCGCCTCCTCGGCGGCATCGCTCTCGGTCGGGTGCTGGAGCGGATCGAGGGCGGGCCAGCTGGTGTAGGCGATCGGGTGGAGCATCGCGTGGTTCCCCGCCTCGTAGCCGAGCAGCTCGTCGCAGCGCTGCGCCAGCCAGCCGTCCATCGCGCTGCCGTCGGGCATCATGAGATAGCGCCCGCTGTAGAAGTGGCGGCCGGGATGTGCCGCATCGTAGGTCCCGATCGCGTCCGGCTCCCATTCCCCCCCCAGCACCCACGCCAGGGTCCAGCGCGACACATCGGCGTCGTAGTGCCCGGAGGCGTGACCGGGGCGCGCGATCAGCTGGGCAGCCCCGTGCAGCGCGTCGACCACCTCGTGCGCCTCGTCCGTCAGCGCGGCCAGCCAGTGCGGGTCGTCGAAGTCGTCGCGCGGCGGCCGCTCGGCCCACACCCCCTGGATCAGCCACAGCGCGCGCTCGGAGTGCGCGCCGTTCCAGGCCGAGAGCGCGCGATAGAAATCGGGCGGGTGCAGGGTGTAGAGCCGCACCGCGTTCGCGTTCATGCCGGCGATCTCCTCGATCCAGGCGGTGTAAACCGTGGAGTCGACGGGGAACTCGCCGGGAAAGTGGCCGGGGAGCGCCGAGCCGAGGTTGACGCCCTTGACGTACAGCGGCCGCCAGCCGTTCGGGCCCGGCACCTCGAAGCGCTCGTTGGCGGCGCGCACCGGAACCACCAGGCTGTCGGGGCGCCTGGCGTGCGGCCGATCGGGCCGGTCCCATCCCGGGTAGACCCGATCGAGGATCGTCCGCGCTTCGGCATTGCCAGGATGGAGCTGCCACGAGCGGCGCGCGGCGCGCCGCGCCTCGGCGTAGTCGCCCATCCGATAAGCGGCGTTCATGAGCCCGTCCCAGCCGTCCGAGTTGGCGGGATCGATGGTCGTGACCCGCGTGAACAGCGATTCGGCGACCGCCGCGTCCCCGAGCCTGAGATGGACGAAGCCGAGTCCGACCTGGGCGTCGAGATCGCGGGCGCACAGTCGCGCGGCGCGCCCGAAGCGATCGAGGGCCGCGCGGATCGAATCGGCGCGATAGGCCTTCCACCCCGAGGTCACCAGCGGCTCGACCTGGGGCGGGCAGCGCGGCGGCGACCCCGCCGATCCGCGCGCGGGCGATCCAGCCAGCAATGTCAGGGCGAGGGCCGCGACGGCGCCGCGGCCGATCGAGCGCTGGAGCATGGGACGCCGGCCTCCTGCCGGCACACGTCCCGGTGGTTTTCGGCCCCTGCGGCGGACTCCGGAAGGAGAATCGGTGGTGCCGCCGATGTTGTGACGCCCCATGCGGTTTGATAGCGTGGTCCGCCCCGCCGCGAGCGGCGCCGTGGGCGGCTTGCCCGGCGCCGTGGATCGCGCCGGCCATGCACCGCCCGAGGGATCCCCCCCTGAGCGCTTCCCCCGTCGCACCGATCGCGAGCCGCGCGTCGCGCATCCCGCGTCCCGCGCCCCCCTCGGCGCTGCCCATGCTGATGCTGATCGGGCTCGTGACTTTGTGCGGGCGGCTCGCCGTGCTGCCGCACTCGACCCTCGACAACATGGACGACGATTCGGCCCACTTCATGAACGTGGCGCGCTGCTTCGCGCGCGGCCAGGGCTTCTCGAATCCCGCGGCCTGGCCGGCGTGGATGAAGCCCGAGCGCCTGCCGATGCCCGAGACCTTCAAGGAACCGGGCTACCCGTGGGCGATCGCGACGCTCACGCCGGCGGCCGGGAGCCCGTTCCGCGCCGGGCAGCTCATCTCCCTGCTCGCCGGCCTGCTGACGCCGTTCCTGGTCTGGATGCTGGCGCGCCGGCTCGAGCCCGAGCGCGCGGTCGCGGATCTGGCGGGCCTGATCGCCGCCGCGAGCCCGCTGCTGGTGGCCCAGTCGACGCGCGTGATGGTCGAGTCGGCGTTCACCGCCGCCTGCATGCTGGTCTGGGTGCTGCTCGCCCCGCCGCTGGACAATCCGGGGCGCCACGCCCGGGCGCGCGACCTGGCGCGCGACGCCGCGGGCGGGATCGCGCTCGGCGTCGCGTTCCTGCTCCGCGCCCAGACCCTGATCGCCGCTCCGGCGATCGCGGTGCTGCTCGCGACCGGAAGCGGCACGCGCGCCACCGCGCTGCGGCGCGCCGCGATCGTGCTGGCGATGGCGGCCCTCACCGCCTCGCCGTTCCTGCTCCGCAACCTGAGGCTGTTCGGCAGCCCCTTCCACAGCGACGTCGCGGTGTTCGGCCTCATGCCCTACCGCGATGTCATCGACCTCTCGGCGACGCTCGAGCGTCCCGAGGCTCCGATCTCCTGGGCGCTCCGGCACCTGCCGCAGATCGCCGCCACGACCGTCTCGAACGCGGCGCTGTTCGTGGTGCGCATCCTGCCCGCCGCGGTGCTGGGAAACCCGGTCTGGGTGGTGGCGCTCGCGGCCGGGGCGCTGCTGAGCGCGGCGCGCTGGCGCCGCTGGCTCTTCCTCCACGTGTTTCTGCTCACCTCGGCGTCGTTTCTGTTCGCCGTCAGTCACGACCCCCGTTACTTCGTGAGCAGCACGCCGCTCCTGTGCCTGCTCGCCGCCCCCGGTGCATGGTGGCTGGCGCGCGGTCTGGCGCCGCTCCCGCTGCTCGGGCCGTTGCGCGGCCGCCACCTGCTGCTCGCCACGCTGGCCGCGCTCCTGGTGCT
>Ga0318525_10000249_pt1 | contig 15331 bp, 9 predicted proteins | sample GRESIP052b4f23_FD_203482 | JGI IMG/M metagenome (GOLD analysis project Ga0318525, IMG submission 203482) | Tropical soil microbial communities from Luquillo Experimental Forest, Puerto Rico - GRE.SIPMG.052b4f23 | ecosystem: Environmental > Terrestrial > Soil > Tropical forest > Bulk soil...
ACTATCGCCTGCTGAGCTCGTGCCTGCAGGTTCGCTTCTCGAGCCTTGCGCAGGCGCGAATGGTCCATCCGATCCTTGTCCATCTCGAGACGCCGGCGTGCAGCGGCGCGACCGTAGTCGACGTCGTCGCGACGACGCAAGGTATCGCGGTGTATCGCGATCGCGAGTTCTACAGTGGCTGCGAGGCCATCGATCAGCTCGCACCCATCGTCAAGTCGTTGGTCTGGCAAACCGCCGTGCGCGATCACCACTTTCTTCTCGATATTCACGCCGGCGTGATCGGCAACGGCGCGGCGTGCATCATCTTTCCCGCGGCACCCGGTAGCGGAAAATCGACGCTCACCGCGTCGCTGGTTCACGCCGGGTTCGAATACTTTTCGGACGAGGTGGCGCTGCTGCGCGAAGCCACCTTCGAGGTGTATCCGATGCCTCTCGCGATCTGCGTCAAGACCACCGGCGTGCCAGCGCTCGCCGACCGTTTCCCGGAGTTGCGCGGTCTCGCGATCCATCGGCGCGGTGACGGCAAGGACGTCATCTATTTGCCACCTCCCAGGGCGTCGCTCCCTGCGACCAGCGACTCGCGTCCGGTCGCGGCGATCGTGTTTCCTCGCTATGCCGCCGGCGCGCGGACGCATTTCTCTGCGCTCGCGAAGGTCGATTCGATCAAGCGCATGATGGACGAATGCTTGGTTGTCACACCACCGCTCGACGTCGTGAAAGTGGATGCGCTGGTGCGCTGGATCGAGAAGACGCCTTGCTACAGCCTCAGTTACGGGTCCAACGCGGAAGCGGTGGACGTGGTGAAGTCGGTGCTTGCTACCGGCGCCCACTCCCGGGGTTGATGCCGTCACGGCAGCAGCCATTGGAAGCACGGCATTGTCGGATATTTTTACATCACGCTGCAGCCGATGAAGAATCGCACCTGGAAACCTTTGATCAGTCAGGCATTTTGGACTGGGGCGGTAACGGCATCCTTCGTGCTTGTGACATGAACTCCTGCCAACAGCGGGAGACTGGGTACACCGTCAAGGTAAGGGGGATCTGCTTATGAATGACAAGCCTCTGGAATCCGGCGATCAAACCGTCAACGAAGTATCGGCGCGTCGCGATTTTCTCAAGAAGTCGGGCCGCGTCGCGGTGGCCGTACCGGCGGCGGCCCTGCTGCTTTCAGTGCAAAGCAAGAGCGCGTTGGCGCAATCCGCGTACGGTACGCCGACGACAAACGGGACTTGATTGCGGACAACGCTCGACATTGAAAAATGAAGGCCCGGTTCGCCGGGCCTTTTTCTTGGCAGTGACCGACATCGCAACTTCTGGCGGAGGGCGGGATTCGAACCCGTGAGCTAAACGGGCTTCCCTCTGAAACGTGGGGCTAAATTTGCTCTGGAGACCGCTCAAATCCGATCATTTGCCACAAGATTTGCCACAATTGCCAAGGCAGGGATCGGCGGTTGATAGATTTTAGTTATGGGGCGCCTGATTCCTCGGTCGCGTCGTAGAAATCCGTAGCGGCGAAACCATTCATGCCGTGAATGACGATCATCTACTGCGTCGGCTGGTTTGCTCATACAGCGTCTCAAGTTCCATAGTAAAGGCAGCGTTTACCATGGCTGCAAATCGGCCCCATGATAAAGACACTCTGACCGATTCAGTCGCTATTTCTTCGAACCGTCCTGCTGACTGATGCCCTTGGCAAGATCTGTCCCATCTTCTTCGAACTCGCGGATCCGTTCGTCGCTCACGGCTTCGATTCCTTGTTTCGGGATCTCGTCCAACATCGCCTGTGCACGCTGCGCCGCTCGAGCGCGCGCTGCCGAGGCCATCTTGACACGCAGTGCACCGAAATTCTTAGCCTTCCGTGGGTTCATGCCTCTTTCCTCAGCTTCGCGATAAGCCCGCCTGCAGTCCTTTGTGAAATTCTTCTAAGAGTCGCAAGTCTTCCTTCGGTGTAACAGACCTCATGTCTGCCAGTAACCTGGACTCTGTCCTAGCCTGAACCTCCTGTTCGACCACCTTCATGAAAAAGCGTGCTGCGTCACCGGTAGCTGGCGCTCGCAGCAGTGACCCTGCGTCGCGCCCCAACAGCCAGGCGCTCGCTGCTTCGAAATCAAAATCGGGCTTATCCAACAAGTGTGATGCCTCGGCCGATAGACGCTCCTGATTTCCTGCCTCGAGGTAACGCTTAAAAAAGAGGCGAATATCTTGGGCATCCTTGCCCGGCGTGGTGAGGCGCCTATCGCACCAGGCTGCGAGCTTAAGCAGCACGAGAGCGTACAGAGGTACAACGTTGATCCATTCGGCTTCGGGAAGAGCGACGCGAATTGCTGCGCTATACGCTTCACGGAACCCGATGACATTCATGACCATGGCGCCATCGGGAGGCCATGCGATTTGCCGCTTTGCATCTTCTACGCCAGCGAAGGGTATCAGATCGATTCGTGCTGCTCCAATGCCTCGGTGCTGAATTCTGTGAGGCATCCTACCTTGTTCTGTAAACTTTCCACTTGCGAGCAAGGCTTGCCGCAGGGATAGAAATTCATCCCAACCCGCGACCGAAAATGCAAGATCAACGTCTTCAGTCACTCTATCTATAGGGATGTTGTGGGCATACGTGACCAACAGGTCTCGAGCCTTCGCACCCGCAAGGACAAACTCGCTGCGTGGTGCGGCAACGTGGATATCGGCGACGAGCCTGCTGAGCCAGCGGAGGTCAGGTCTTCCGCTCAAGTCGATCAAGGTAGCGCTCACGGATGAGACCGGCAGTTTCGATGCACCGCGGATCGGCAGTAGCAAGCAGATCAGCGTAAATCAGGGGCAGCGGTGCGAGGCCTTCTTTAGCTTCGTCGGTCCGGATGCGCCAAAAGCGATGCGCTATTTCAACATCGCCCCGTGGATCTGTCCGCAGCGCATGGTCCACGAGCAGGCGCGGCTCGGCGCGCTCACCATAGAGCGTGATGATGGCTGGCTTCAAATGCTGTGTGAGCCTTGCTGCAGCGGGCTCGGCGCCAAGCACCATCGCATACTTGGTCGCGTCGAGCTGTTGCCACCACCCCGGGTTTGGCGCGCGGTAACGACCAAGGAACAGCTTCGGTTTTAGCTTGCGGGCGTATGCCTCGGCCCATTTATCGAGCAGGTCGCCAACGTTCTGCAACCTGCGTCCGCCAGTCGCTATTCCAAAATCGTAGACGTAACCCCGGTGGGGCAGCTCGGCCATGACTTCGCCGACTGTGCCGTGCGCGACGTCAGCGGTGGTCGCGATTTCGCGAAAGGGTCGATCGACTAGCGTTGGATCGCACAGGAATGCAAATAGTACCTTGAGCCCCGCTGGCTCGAGGGCGCGCGCGGTGTACTGCTTCCTCAGCTCCGCGATGGCCTTTGGAAATTGCGGTCGGTTCCCCTTTACCCAGATGAGGAGACCTGGAGCGTCGATATAGGCGTTGCCTGCTGTGTCGGCGAAAGTTAGATTGTTCTCCTTAAGCTTGTCTGCCAATGCTGGGGTTACGTAGTCTGCGACGAGCAAAGTCGGTTCTTTTCTCTTCGTGGCCAGGTGACGGACCACGCCAATCGTCGCAGCCTGCACGTTGCGTTTTACCTCGGCTGCGTATTGCTTCGCGTGAGCGCCCCGGCCGATTTCTACGACCGCGTCGGGACGTGTCGGACCGACTTTAGCGCCGCGCACAACGATTCGGGCCCTGAGCCCGTGCCCGCGAAGGGCTTCCAGCGCTCTAGCCAGAACGAGATCTTCACCGGCCCGTTTGTCCATAATTTGTTACTGTCCATTATTTATGGACAAAAGTCAATAATGGACGACGGCCGATTCGTCCATCATTTAGTCAAGTCCACTTTAGATGGACATCGTGAAAAAATGGACAAATCGAGCGGGTGCCTGACGTCTAAGACCTCGTCACCCCGGACTCTCGTTAGCAGCTATCAATCGTCATCGGGTTCCTCGAGCGGCTGCGCTTCAGATACTCCTTTGCGCTCAACGCGCCGGCCTTGGTTTTGCGCTTCTCGTAGACGAATATCGCTCTCTGCTTGCCGCCATTAACTTGAACTACCCGTGCTTTGAGCAGTAGCTCCCACGCATTCAGCGCAAGCAAGGCGAAGGTTTCGTCTCTGTAGCGGAATCCGGGTTTGTTGTAGATCTCTACAGCCGAGGTTATCGCAGCCACCGCCTTCTCCAACAACTTGACAAAGATGGGTGGCTTCATCAGCTTCGGAACGCCTTGGAGATGACTGTGGTGCGTAACGCGCCTGCCCTCCTTAAGTTGGCATCGACCTCAGACTCGATTCCGCGCCGAATGGATAGACCCCACTCTTGTTCCGGCGCTCCAGCGCACGCGCTATGTCAGCGATGCACTGACCACTTCGCCAGCGCTCCCAGAGCTCAACCTTCTGCTGCGGCGTGAATCTCAGCCTCGCAGTCACCATACGCAACCCTCCTCATCGGGCAAGATACTAGGAGGTGTTGCGTCGATCGGTTGAACTCACCACCCAAAGCGGACATCCCGAAATTGGGTTATCCGCAACGTCAAATGGGATGTTTCAGTCAGACCCGCCACGGGGCGCGAGCTGGGCACTGTCTATCTGCGCTAAGCCCGGCGGTCGGCGAACCCCATTCGCTTGACGGCCCGGATCGGAAGCCCACCACCAATGTAAATATTCGTCATAGACCGATATTTCATTCCGGTTCGATCGTGACGACGCCGGGCGCTGGCTTCCAGTTCTTCACATCCTCCACGGTGAACGGATTCATGCGGAACTGCAGCTTGTGGAAAGTCGAAGGATCTTCCATCACCCGCTGCAGCTCCATAGATGTGATCGATGCGGGAAACTCGTGTTCGCGACCTGTCAGCCAGAACATGATCCGATCGGCCGGCTTGAGGTACTCGTTGAATTCGTGCTCGACAATGGCTTTATCGCCGAGCGCGCGCACGGAGTTCGGCACGGGCATCTCGACGCCGAGGCGTGCCGCGTCCTGCGCGCCGGTACCGAGAGTCCGGTAGCCGAGCTGCCGCGCCTCTTCGCCTATGACCACCTCGTTCGAAAAGCCGTAGGTGCCGAGCGCGATCGAATCGCCCGGCCTGGTTGCGAGGAACTCGTCCACGCTCAAAGGCAGCGTGCTCACCTCGGACGCATGCAATGCTCCTCCGCCCATCGCGCTCCGCCGCATCGCGCTCATCTCGAACCCCATTGCGATGTCGGGCCCGAACAGGATCGCCGCCTGCGTGACGAAACGGATCGCCTTGACAGGGAACGAAGGATTGGGCTGCTCGTTGCCGGTCGTGATTCTGAACACTTGTGGCACGTCGACGCCCATCACGCGCTCGCCACCGAATGGCCCCACGTCCGCGAGCGACGGCTCCCCCGACCTGTGGATGTACATCCAGCCCTTGTCTTCCCAATCCCAGCCGCGGTAATCGTGCTCGCGGTTCCACAGGGCCTTCAGGTCGATCTGGTCGCGATCGGCCATAGCCGCGTCCTGGATTTCCTGCAGGATCCAGCGATAACTCTGGAAGACCTTCTCGACCTGCTTGCGCCACTTGACTTCCGCCTCTCCCGACATGAGCGTGCCGCCCACGTAACGCTCTTCCTCTTTAAAGAGGCGCTCCCAGTACGGCTTGAAGGCAGCCTCGACCTGCTGCTCCCGCGTCGGCACGACGCACTCCGGACGCGCTTCGGTGCCCGTCGCGTCCGCCATTCCGAGCGGCGCGTTGCCGGCGTAGCCGTAGAGATTGGAGCCATTCGCGTATCCGGTCGGATCGCGCTGCAGGAAGCGTCCGAGCGCGGGGTCGTACTCGCGCGCGCGAAAGTCGTAAGTGTGGAGCTCCGCGTCGTGCCGCTGGCCGGTATAGAGGAACGGGTTGTACGGTGGATCGGCAGTTGCATTGCGCAGCTCGCCGAATGGTGCATAGTCGTAGCTCGCAGCCGGCGTGCCGCCACGCGTGGTGAGCATGCGCACCGAGCCCGCGAGATCGGCGTGATACCAGTGCTCGCCACCCGTGCCGGCGCCGTCGCGCGCCGCGATGTGCACGAGGCGGTGCATGCCTTCGCCGTGCACGTATTGCGCGGCAAGCCCGGCGTTGCGGTACTCCTCGATCGCGTTCGCGCCGTCCCATACGAACTGCATCGCCGCGGCCGGCGTTCGCTGCATGACACGGCGGCCGCGCACGTCGTGGAAGAACTCGGCGACGAACGCACCACCTCGCATCACACGCACCAGACGATTAAGCGGGTCGTACACGTATTCGCGTGTGCCGTCGCTTTGCAGATTGCCGTTGCGATCGTATTGCAGTGACTCGGTCGTACCGGCCTGCGTGATCGCCGTGTACTGGTCGAGCGCGTTCGTCGCGTAAGTGACGTCCGACGCGTCATGTTCCTCCCGCCGGTTGCCGACGCCGTCGAAGGCGAACGTGCGCGGCGACGGCGGCAACGCGAGCGAGCCGAGCAGCGCATCGATCGCATCCTGGTTGCGCGGCAGCGGATCGGGCGGTGGTGCGCTCGGCGGCGCGAGCGGCACCGGGTCGAAGCGAGGCAGGGTCGAATCGCGGCGATCGGCGAGACGGCGCAGAGAGTCGTAGCCGAATGCCTCGCCCGCGAAGGAGGCGCTCGCCACGTCGGTGCGCAGCCGCACGTTGCCGCACGCGTCGTAGAGATACTGCAATTCGAGCAGCGACGCCGAACTGTCGCGATGGTCGATGTCGATCAGGCGACCGGCGCCGTCGTAAGCGTAGCGCGTGAGCGTGCCGTTGCCGTTGTTGCGCGCGCTTAGGCGACGGCCGCCGAAATCCATGCGCGCGATGTCGAAGCCGTCGGGCGATGCGGGATCACCCGGATAGTCGGTGCCGCGCGCGACATTGTCGATGCGCATCAGCCGATCGAGCGTATCGCGCGTGTAGGCGAGCACACGGCCGCTCGGATAGCGAATGCCCGCGAGTGCGCCGACACCGTCGAACGTGCGCTCGATCGCGAAGGGCCCGGCGAGCGGCGCCCCGGGAATCGTGCACGAGACGCTCTCGCCGAGCACGCATCCCACCGAATCGTAGCGCAAGTCGCACATCGCGAAGTCGTTGGCCTCCCATACGCGCCGGTTGAGTGCGTCGTACACGTACTCTTCGAACGTGGCGCCGGCAATCGGGCCGTCGGTCACCGCGGAGGCGTCGAAGTCGACACGTGTGGTGCGCCCAACCGCGTCGATGGTGAAGCGCTGCTGCAGGCCATTTGGATCGCGCCGGTAGACGAGATAGCCGTCGGCGTCGAACGTCAACGCGCAGCGGCTGCCGTCCGGGTACACCGTCTCGCGCCGGCGATCGAGCGCGTCGTACGTGTATTGCATCGCATGACCATTCGCATCGACCGCGCGCACCAGATTGCCGTTCGCGTCGTATTCGTAGCGGTCTTCGACGATGGCTTCGATTGGCGCGCCGCCCAATCCGGTCGCCGTGAGCTCGATCTGCTGCTGCACCCGGCGGCCGCGCACGTCGTACACGATGCGAACCCGGTTGCCGAGGGCATCGACGCTCAGCACGTTGAGGCCACGGCTGTCATACGCGTACCGGACCACGTTGCCGAGAGCGTCGGTCGACGCGCTCCGGCGATCGAGCGTGTCGTATTCGTGCGTCTGCGCAAACACCTGCGTGCCGAGCACGATCGCAGGATTGTTCGGATCGCGCAGCAGGTCCACGCGATCCTGCCGCACGAGATTCCCGTTCGCGTCGTAGCGATTGCGCACCTCGTTGCCGAGCGCATCGGTGATCAGGCTCCTGCGTCCGGCCGCGTCGTACGCATAGCGAGTCTCGCGATTCAGCGCATCGAGCGTGCGCACCGCACGGCCCTTGGCGTCGTAGAACGCAACTCCCGCAAGCACGTCACCGCCCGGAATCGGCCCGGTGGCGAATACATTCGCAAGCGCGCTGCGCGCGAACGGACCCGGTGATGTCGCGAACCGATCGCGGGTGCGCACGATCGCACGCCCGAGCTCGTCGTAGGTAGCGCCGCCGCGCGCGACCAAGTAATAGCCATCGGCGCGGCGCTCGAACACGCGCGTCGTCGTGATCTGGTCGAGCTTGTCATAGTCGCGGCGGATGACGTTCCCGAGCGCATCCTCGGTCTCGATCACTCGCCCGAACGGGTTGCAGGTGAAGGTCGATTCATAGCCGCGGGCGTTGATTACGGCGCGCACGCGACCGTCGTCGTCGTAGCGCGTGCGCGTGGTGGCCGCGACGTCGCTGTCAGCACCGGTGATTTGCGCGACGACGAGGAGTCGCTCGTCGTAGACGTAGCGCACGCGGTTGCCCTTGGGCAGGATGGTCAGAACACGCTGCCCGGCGCGATCGTAGACGTGGCGCTTGACGGTGCGCGTGGCCGGGTCGCTGCCGCCGCGCGTCTCGCGCACCACGTGCAGCTCGTCGTCGTATTCGAACGTGCGCACCTCGGGTCCGTCGGCGAGCGGCACGCCGTTCTCGTGGGTGAGCTCGCGCTCCTCGCGTTCGAGCTTGCCGCTCCGGTCGTAGAAGCGTCGGGTGACGAACGCGAACGGCAGCGGCTGAGTGACGGACACCACCTGGTCCAGTGCGTTGTAAGCCGTGTGCGTGACGAACTGCCCAGGTGGCGCACCCGTTGCGCGCGGCGCGTGCACGGCGACGATGCGCCCGAGATCGTCGACTTCGTAACCCGTCGTGAGCGCGAGACCGCCGGGGTCGAGCACTGTGCGCTCGCGAAAGCCCTGGCGCACGCCGGCGCCGGCGTCGAAGTAAGCGTGCTGCGTCTCGACCCCCATGGCATCGATTGCGCGCAACAAGCGGCCGCTTTCGTCGTATTCGACGAAACGATCGATGATCGGCGCGCCCGTCGTGTGATCGGGGAGAGTCGGCGTCGGGCGCTGGACCTGCGCGAGCAGGCGCGTCGGATCGCTGGCCGGATCGACCGCCGGCCCCATGTACGCATATCGCGTGAGCGTCGCCTCGTAACGTGGGTCCTCGCCGGTCGCGGTGGTCTGTGCGGCCGGATCCGGCGTTCCCGTGAACCGCGGGTCGGACGCCGTCGATATCTGCCCGTAGGTCGGCTCGTAGGTGAACTTCGCCACGACGTCGGCGGGATCGAATGCGCCGATGATATCGGGGAAGAAATCGCCCCAAACGCCGAGCGAGAGATCGAGCTCGGCGAAGTCGTAGCGCCGCGCGCGCTTGACGGTCGCGAGGAGCCGCCCGAAGCCCTGCCGCTCGTCCAGCGTGAGTGCGTCCGTCAAGACGTCGCCGTTCGGGTCCACGCCATGACGCATGGCGAAGTACTCGCGCCCGAAGAGCTTCTGGGTCATGATCCCTTCGGGGCTCAAGGTGCCGATCAGCGCGCCGTCGCGGTTGAAGCGATAGCGCCAGGTGATCGTGCGCAGTGCCCCGTCCTGCAGCACGCTTTGTGTCTCCTCGAGCAGCTGGCCGAAGGCGTTGAACACCTGGCAGACGGGCTGCCCGTTGCGCTCGACGCGGATGGTGCGATGCGCGGGCATCTCCTCGGGTGTATACGGAAAATCTGTCTCCGGCGGGATGTCGTCGTACTCGAACATGTACTCGCCGCTGCCCTGGCGCTGCCGCACCACGCGGTTGTAGCTGGGGAGTCCGGCAGCGCTCCCGTACTCGTTCTCGAGGTACACGCGCCCGGCAGGATCGACGATGCTCGTGAGGTTGTGCTGCAGCGCGCCGCTGTAGCTTGCCGAGCTGTACGCGTAGCACACCGTCAGCCCGGCGCTGTAGCGATCGGTGGCGGGTCCGGTGACGGACACGAGATCGCCGAAATCGTCGTAGCAGTACGACCACTCGCGGCCGGCGAAATCGCGCATCGCCACGATGCGGTCCTGGTCGTCGTAGCTGAACGTAACGAAGCGGTCGCTGTGATTGATCTCGATTCGCCACAGCCGATTCTCGGCGTACGCGAGCTGCAGGTAGTTGCCGTGGCGGTCCTCGATGCGATCGAGCCGATGCAGCAAGCCATCCGGATCCGCTTTATAGAAGTGGTGCACGCCGTGCGGCGCGCGCCATGCGAACGAATTGCCGTGTTCGACGACGACGCCGTCCTGGCCGTCGGGCGGCATCCAGTAATCGAACCCGCTTTGGCCGAATTTGGGATGACGCACGTACGCATCGACGCGCAGATCGCCGGTCGAGCGGAAGATCGTTGGGTCCGCGACGCGCAGGGTATGGTTGTAACTGTGATTCCAGTTGAACCCGAGCGGGCCCGGAAAGCGCACCTGGTTCTTGTACGTGCGCGTGAAGACGAAATCGATTCCCGCGCCGGCGATGCGCAGGTCCTCGTTCTCGTACACGAACTGGCCGTCGAACGACGTCACCGGGTCGGCCGCGCCGTGGACCGCCGATCTCGACGTGTCCGTGCACACGCTCTCGCGGCCGCCGATGATCGCTCCGATCTGCGCGTCGGTGTCCTCGACCGTGATGTACGGGTTCTCGAGCCTGCCGACGATCTCCATTGCGAGATCGTGGATGTCCTTCGAGTTCTGGGTCAGGTCCTCGGGATGGTCGTTGCACTCGAGGAACACCACGACGTATTCGCGCCAGAGCTCCTGGACTTTCGGTCCCGGCTCGGCCTCGATCTGCGACGCGAGGTCGAGGAGCCGGTCGCACGCGGTCATCCGCGAGTGGGGGCGGCGCTCGCGTGGGTGCGCAGCAGATGCGCGCGCGCTTCGGCCACCTGCTTCACCGTCATGCCTGATTTGCGCGCGAGCGCGGCGAGATCGAGCGCGAGCACGTCACCTACGGTGGCACGCTCACCGAACGCAGCAACGAGACGCGCAGGCGCATCGGCCACGTTCGTGAGCGGACGGCCCAGCACTTCGGGCGGCAGTGCTTTCTGGATGCGCCCCTTGAAGAAGTCGGTGTCCAGGAAACCCACCTCGCCGAGCGGATAACGCTTCGGCAGCCGCCAACTGTTGGCCATCGATCGCTCGACCCGCCGCAGGAATGCTTTCATGGCGGGCGTGCGCGAGGCCGCGCGTGCATCCACCGTGAGCAGACCCGGGCTGATGCTGATCACGGGCTCCGCGACGATGCTTCTGTCCTGTTGCGCACCGCTTTGCGGCTGCGGCAGCACCTCGGGGCATCCATCCTTCGAGTGGAAGCACACGCACAGCTGGCGCGCGGTGATCACGAGCCGGTCGAGCGCCGCACTCGGTTCCTGATCGGTGGGCTTGGGCTGTTCCGACCGCGTGAACACGCGATAGGTGCGATCGAAATTGGCATCATCGGCGCCGAAACCGGTACCCCCGCAGATGCGGCCCGTGACGCTCACCGTCGCGTCGCTGGTCGGCAGGTAGTTGTAGTTGTGCAGCGAGCTCGTCGCCTGACTGTTGGAGCGATCCTGCAGCATCGCTATTCCCGGGTGGCCCGGATCGCATCCGCGCTCGGGACGACGATCGATCACCCAGCCACCGGCGACCGTGTAGTCGGTATCGATGTCCGCGCAATCGGAGGAGAAGAAGCCGCCGTTCGCACTCTTCGTGACCGGAAAGTCCTCGGAGCTCTCGTCGTACTGGGGTGTGGGCTGGATGATCGGCGTGTCTTCCGGAAAGTGGCCGGTCTCGAGCCAGGTCTCGACGCAAACGCCGTCCATGTCCTGCGGCCGCGACACGATCAGGAAGAACTCCTGCACGCCTTCGATCGCGCGCAGACCCTGCACGAAGGTGCGGAAATCGGTCGGCTGCAGCACGTGCGGGCGCGCGAGCATCAGGAACAACGCCCGGTTGGTGCCGACGTGATAGCCGGTGAGCAGGTTGTACATCTGGCTGATCTGGGTGCTCGTGCTCTGCGTCTCGCGCCGCTCGCGCGAGGAGTCGGCCTGCACCGCCCACTGGCTCTGATCGGTGTCGGTGTTCGCGAGGCTTGTCCCAGCCTTGCCCACGAGACCGGAATCGCCGAGCGGGGCCTGGATGCCGAGCGACAGGCTGTTTTCCGTACTGTGAGTGTGGGTGAAGGACTTGTCGGTTTTCACGCCCGACTTGGAGTCGGACAGGATTTCGCCCGTGTCCGTCGCGGCCTGATAGAGATCGCGTACCTTGGGCTCGAAGTCGACGATGTGCGGGAAGTCGTCGAGCGCAATGCCTTGCGTGTCCGTGCTCTCGCCGGCGGGCAGGCCGTAGGTGAACTTGAGCAGCGACGCGTGATCGTCGGGCGCGGTGAGCACCACGCTATCGATGCCGTCACCGACGAGCTCGAGCGTATGCACCGTGTTCTGTACCGGGCCCGAGGACACGCTGCCCAGGCTCACACCGGCCTTGAACGCCTCCATCGTCACCCCCGAGGCGCTGAAGTGCGCGACATCGGCCGCGACCATACCGATCGTCACGTTGGTTGGCAACATGATGGTCATCTTGTTGGCGAGGTCGAGCTCGAGTTGCCCGTCCCCGCCGCTCGGAAAGTTGTCGACCAGGCGGTTCTGCGCCACGCCATCGGCTACGAATTTGACACCGTTGACGTCGTACGGATTCGGCAGCATCGATCCTGGCCGCGTCTCCGGCAGCCCGGCGAAGTCGATCGGGAACTCCTTGTAGACCGCGCGCGGCCCGGGAAACACGGCAACGTTCAGCAGCACGCCGTAGCACGCGAAGTACTCGGCGAGAATCTGATCGAGGATCGCGCGCTGGTCTTCCGTCGGGTCGCCGCCGAAATAGTCCACGATCTGTCCGGTCTCGTCCTTCGAGGGCTGATAACCCGTGATGCTGCACGTGACCTTTAGATAGGTGAGCTGCTGGCCGCACAGGTTGTCGGGGACGTCGGTCGGCCCCGGCTCGTAGGCCGACAGCGCGAGGGACGATCGCCATGCGAACGGGAAGAGCTTGTTGCAGAAGCGCGTGTCCATCATGTCCGCGCTCGCAGCGATCAGCTTCCAAGGAACGTTGATGGGCAGATCGAGTGCACAAGTCGCCATGCGCCACCCCCTTCGGTATAAGCAAAAGCCCCGCCAAAGCGGGGCCTGTTGCGGCTTAGATTCGGATTAGTGCAGCTTGCGCCGACGCGCAAAACCTAGACCAGCAAGACCCAAAGCAAGTAGTCCAAGTGTCGCCGGTTCGGGGAGAGGAGGGCCGGTGCCGTCGCTAATAATGACGTATTTGAATGCCTGCGTTTCACTGATGAGAAACCCTGGTTGGCCAGGGGTGGGAATGTAGACAATCCCATTGTTTGTCGCCGACCCGACCTCGCTAAGGAACACGATGTTGCCAACAGGCGTCGGCAACTCGCCGTTTAGGCCGCCGTTTGAGGCTGTCACGTCGTCGACGAAGGAATCTGCGTTTCCATCCAAATCGGAGTAGAAGAACAAGTTACTAGGAAACTGCCCGAGCGTCGTGAATCCAATCAAATCTCCCGTCACTCCGTTGTCGGTTAAAACCAAATCGCCCGGCGTCACCGCGCCCGGCGTCACCGCTCCTGCGGTGGGTAAACTGCAGTCCGCTCCGAAGACACCGTGCACCCCATCAAAACTCGGGACGCAATTTGTTGCTATGGGGGGCATCCCGGGGGCGGTCACGGTTTCAAGGCCGTCCTCATCCACTGTGATCGTTGTTACCACCACCGCCAATGCGGCCGTCGTCCACCCCAAGGCCAACGCCACCGACGTTAACGCGAGCGCAACTCCTCGCGCCGCGAGCTGAAAGATGATCGCCGCTTTTTTCATTCTTTCCTCCTGGCCCAGGCTGTGGACTTCATTTTGTAGAGCATAACGCGTGCCTGATTTTCTAGACCCATTGTTTTCTTGAGCTGAATCTCCGGCTCTCGATTGGAGTGGAAGGCGAACTGTTAGCTATCTCGACGCGCCTACCTTGCGGGGCATTTGCGGTTCGCTTACGTTCTTCGCTGACGCACTGAGCGCAGCCGCGATGTCGCTCGATAACGTCCGCATTTAGTGCAGTACCTCCCAGAGCAGCGCGACCAGCGAACTGTAAGTTACTTCGACGCTTGGAATGGTTGCCGAGCAATGTCCGCTTTGGGTCGGAAGCGGACATGCCTACGTCTCGCCTCGTTCACCACGACGTTTGGAGGTCTTCTGCTCCAAAGTCGATAGCGTCCGGGTTGACTCACTGACGGGCTTGACTGATAAGGCTCTTATCAGTCAGCGGGGGCCGTCATGGGAAGTGCTCAAAGGACGCTGCTCGAACTGTTCTACGGCCGGTGGCGTAGCCGGACTGTCTATGGGGGAATCCGGCTCGGCATCTTCGAGGCGATCAGGCAGGAGCCGAAAAGTGCCAATCAAGTTGCCGCCGAGCTTGGGCTGGATGCTGCCCTCGGCTACCGATTGATGCGCGCATTGGCTGCGCTTCGTCTGCTTCGCGAGCACCCCGGCCAAGAGTTTTCAGTCACCGCCGCTGGCGAAATGCTTCGCAGCGATCATCCCCTGTCCATGCGTGACGCATTTCTCATTCGCGAAGGACCGGAACACACTGCGGTGTGGAAGCACCTGCCGGACATTGTCCGGGACGGACAGCAGAACGGCTTTGTTCGCGAATATGGAACAACGGCGTTCGACTACGCCACGCGCACACCGTCCTACAGCGCCCGCTTCAACGCGGGCATGACTAGTCAATCGAATCTCCAAACGGCCTGGACCATCCAAGCGCTACGGAACTGCGACCTCGATTCGATTAGTCACATATGTGACGTGGGCGGAGGGCACGGTCACCTTCTCTGCCATCTGTTGGTCGAATATCCGCACATGACGGGAATGATTCTGGAGCGGCCGGATGTAGTGGCGCAGAACCAGAACTCGTGGATCGACAAGCTGAACATCGGAGATCGCTGCTCATCTGTAGCCGGCGACATGTTTGTCGAGGTGCCGAAGGCCGACGCATACCTGATGAAGATGATCCTGCACGATTGGAACGACAACGAGTGCGTCCGAATCCTCGGCAACCTACGCCGGTGTGCGGCAAAACCCGGTCGTGTTTTCATCATCGAGCATGTGGTACCGGATAGCGGCGCGCCTGACTATGCGGCGCTGTTCGACATGCACATGATGTGCTGGGGCACCGGCCGCGAACGAACGGGTGAAGAGTATCGAGAGCTTCTAAGAGTATCCGGCTGGACCATGCAGGGAACCTGGTTTCCTAGCGACGGGGAAATTGGGGTTATCCAGGGACGCTTGATGCGCTGACGGGCCGCTTGTCCGTGCCTTAGAACACCCTGACTCTCCCCGCTCGGCGGCCAAACGGCTAGGCCTCGAATGTCCGCTTTGGGTGGTGATTTCAACTGGTCGATGCAACACCTCCTAGTATCTTGGCGACTAAGGAGGGTTGTGTATGTTGACCGCGAGGATGAGATTCACGCCGCAGCAG
>Ga0318525_10000254_pt1 | contig 15231 bp, 16 predicted proteins | sample GRESIP052b4f23_FD_203482 | JGI IMG/M metagenome (GOLD analysis project Ga0318525, IMG submission 203482) | Tropical soil microbial communities from Luquillo Experimental Forest, Puerto Rico - GRE.SIPMG.052b4f23 | ecosystem: Environmental > Terrestrial > Soil > Tropical forest > Bulk soil...
GTGAAATCTCAGCGCGCCACCTCCTCAACCGGTGGGTGCCGCTTCCGCGGTCCCGGGCCCGTGCCCGCCGCCACGCAGACATCCTGCCAGCCCCGGGCGGCCGGCACCGGTGGTGGTGCACTAGGTGTCGCCCATGCACAGTGTGGACCCGACCACCGAGCAGATGATCCGCTCGGTCCTGGCGTACGCCGAGAACCGGTTGCGGCTGGACCCGGTTCCCCTGGACGGGGGCCGCCGGCGCGCGGCGGAGTTCGATGCCCTGCTGCGCGGGCTGCCCGGTGCCGAGCCACACGACGCGGGCCAGGTGCTGGGCGCGTACGCCTCGGTCCTGGCACCGGCGGTGATCTCCGCGGACAGCCCGCGGTTTCTCGGCTTTATCCCCGCCGCGCCAACCAAGGCCGCGCTGCTGTTCGACATGCTCGTCTCGTGCGCCTCGATCCAGGGCATCTCGTGGCTCGAGGCCTCCGGGGCGATCCACGCGGAGAACCTCGTGCTGCGGCTGATCGCCGACCGGGCCGGGATGCCCGGCTCGGCGGGCGGGTGCTTCGTCTCCGGCGGGTCCGCGGCGAACCTGTCGGCGCTGCTGGTCGCCAGAGAGGCCGCCAAGCGCCGGGCCGGGCCGGGCGGCGGGGGCCGCCGGTTCCGCGCCGTGGTCAGCGACGACGCGCACTCCTCGGTCGGCAGCACGCTGCGCATCCTGGAGATGGGCGCGCTGACCGTGACCACCCCCGACCACCGGCTGACCGGCGCGGCCCTGCGAGCCGCCATTGCGGCTGACGGTGACCCGTCCTCGCTGGCCGCGGTGGTCGCCACGGCGGGCACGACGAACGCCGGGATCATCGACGACCTGGCCGGCGTGGCGGCGGCCGCCCGCGACCACGGCCTCTGGTTCCACGTCGACGGCGCGTACGGCGGCGCCGGGCTGTTCGCCCCGACCGTCCGGCGTGCCTACGACGGCATTGAGCACGCCGATTCCTTCGTCGTGGACCCGCACAAGTGGCTGTTCGCGCCCTACGACTGCGCCGCGCTGCTGTACCGCGACCCGGCGCTGGCCCGGTCGGTGCACAGGCAGGACGCGTCCTACCTCGACGTGATCCACGACGAGCCCGCGGACTGGAACCCGACCGACTACGCCTACCACCTCACCCGGCGGGCCCGCGGCCTGCCGCTGTGGTTCTCGCTGTCGGTGCACGGGGTGCAGGCCTACACCGAGGCGATCGAGGCTGCGCTCCGGCTGGCCAGGGAAACCGCCGCGGAGATCACCAAGCGCGGCTACCTGGACCTGATTCGCGAGCCCGATCTCGGCATCGTGCTGTTCCGCCGCCGCGGCTGGGACCCGGCGCGGTACGCGGAGTGGGCGGACCGGCTGCTCGCCGACCAGGTGGCCTTCATCCCGCCGTCGGCCTGGGAGGGTGAGACGGTCGCCCGGTTCGCGTTCCTGCACCCGCACACCTCGATGGACCTGGTGCGGCAGATCCTCGATGGGATGGAGTGATCCGGCCCGCAGGGCGGCCTTGGCTCACGCCACGGCCGCGCGGCCGGCCGGGCCCGCGAGCGCGGCCGCGGAGGTGCCCAGCGACGTCTCGAACACCTGCCGGCGCCGGCGCGGATCCATCAGGTTCACGCCCATGACGGCGAGGTCCTCGGGCCCGGGGGTGAGCACTGTCACCGTGAGGCCCGCCGCGCGCAGCGCCCGGACCTCGCGCAGCAGCGTCATCGTGAGCAGGGCCCGCAGTTGCCGCTCAAGCCGCTCGTGTGGCATCCGCGGCCGGTCCGCCACGATGCTGGCCATCGGGGCGAGCACGAAGACCTCGTCGACCCCGGCGCGGGCCAGCATGCCCAGCGACGTCGGCGAGCGGACGCCCCCGTCCACGTACCGGCGGCCGCCGATCGCGGCGGGCTCGTACCAGCCGGGGATGGAGCAGGAGGCGACCACGGCGTCGGGCAGCCGGGCGAGCGGGGCACCAGGCCGGCCGAAGACGGCCCGCCGCCCGGAGCCGTAGTCGACGGCCACGATCCACGTCTCACCGGTGACCCAGTCGGGCGGCTCGGCGGACACCGGGAGGCCGTGCGCGTGGCAGTGCAGGGCGTGCACCATCTCGCGGAGCGGGCCGTGGTTGGCCCGGCCCAGCGGCAGCCAGGCACTGGCCGCCACGGTGGGGTGCACCCGGTGCGGGGTCAGCAGCATGGCCAGCATCAGCCGGGCCGAGCCGAGGCGCAGTTGCGGCGCCGGCGGCCAGGGCCCGCCGGTCAGGTCGTCCAGGGAAGAGCCGCCGAGCGGGCCGACGGGGTCGCCCCGCTGATGGGCGATCATCTCGTCGATTCCGATCCCGCAGCGCAGCGCCGCGGCCAGGACGCTGCCCGCGCTGGTGCCGACGATCAGGTCGACGTCACCGAGCGGGCACGGCAGGCGCTCCTGCAGGGCGGGCAGTGCCCCGGTCATCCAGGCCGCGCCCAGCACGCCGCCCGCGCCGAGAACCAGTCCCACCCGCGGCCGGGAACGCCCGGGCACCGCTTTGAGACCCACGTGCACCTCCCGGGCCCAAACGCCTGCACGCCGCTCAGCCCCCGCCAGGCGGTTAGGTGCAGATTTTATCCGGAGATTCCCGTTGCGAACGCCCGCGACGCACCTCGGCGGCGCGCGGGGTGAGCACCGGGCGGCGGCTCATGGCGCGCCGTCCCGGCCCACGGCGGCCGCGGGGGTGCGTGCCGCCCGGGCCGCCTGCGCCGCGCGGGCGCCCGCGCCGCCGAGCCACCGAAGGACCGCGTCCGCGGTGTCCTGCGGGGCTTCCAGTTGCGGCACATGGCCTACGCCAGGGAACTCCCGCAACGACCACGAGGGGTTGGCGCGGGCCGCCGCGCGGGCCGCCGCGACCGGCACCAGGCGGTCGGCGGTGCCGTGGATCAGCAGCACCGGGCAGTTGACCGAGCGAATCCGCCGGGCGTAGGCACGGCCGTGGGGGTAGCCGACGGTCCGCACGACCGAGCGCACCGCGGCGGCGAAGTCGGCCTCGATGCCCGGGAACCCGGCCCGCTGCGCCGCGACCTCGACGTGCCGGGCGATCACTTCCGGGTCGATCCGTGACGGATCCGCGCAGCAGATCCGCAGGATGCCGGCGACCAGCTCGGCCGGGGCCTGCCGGCGGCGCCGGGCCTGCACCGCCCGGCGCAGCCCGGGCGTGAGGAGCACCGCGAACATCGCGGCGACCACGGGGTCCGGCCGCGCGGGCACGAACGGCAGGGCCGGGTCCACCAGGATCAGGCCGGCCACCGTGGCCGGAGCGGCGCTCGCTTCGAGCAACGAGATCATGCCGCCCATGGAGTTGCCCATGAGGATCACCGGGCCGCCGGCCACCGACCTGATGAACCGGTGCAGCAGCGCGCGGTTGGCGCCCACGTCCGTGCCACGCCCGAGCGACTGGGTGAGGCCGTGCCCGGCCAGGTCCGGGGCCAGCACCCGGCAGGCGCCGGTCAGCAGCGGCCCGATCGCCGCCCAGTTGACCGCCGAGCCGCCGAGCCCGTGCACGCCGACGATCACCGGGCCGTCGGCTGGGCCGCCGAAGTCCAGGTAGCGGACGGGCCCGTTCAGATCGGCCCACCGGGACACGCCGGCCGGCTGCCCCCCAAGCCCATCGGCGCGGTCAGCGGTCTGGCTAGCGGTCATCGCACCAGGGTCGGGCAACCTCCGGCCGCTGTCAACCGGCGAGTAACATCCCGCCTCGGCCTGCGGTGCTCCGCTCGGCGAGGGCCGCGAGGCAGCAGACGGCAGGCGTGTCAGCCCTGGGCGGCGGGCGCGGTCAGTTCCAGCTGGACGCCGTCGGGGTCTTCGAACGGCAGCACGTCGATGCCGAACCCGGCCAGCGTGGTGATCTCGCCGTGCGGCACGCCGTGCTCGTCGAACAGCCGCATCGCCTGCTCCAGGTCCGCGCGACCGGCCACGCCGAAGCTGAGATGGTCCAGGCCCACCCGGTCGGGGTCGAACCGGTCGCCCTCCGGCGCCATCGGCCGCAGGCCCATGAGCAGGTTCCCGCGGATCATGACCACCCCGCCAAAGAGGATCTTGAACACCTCGGCCGCCGACGGGTCGTCCGGCGGCGGCGACTCCACCGCGACCTGGAAGCCCAGCAGGCCGGTGTAGAACCGGCGGCTCCGCTCCAGGTCGGTTACCGTGAGCCGCAGATGATGAATGTCACCGGTTGGAATCTGCCCGGGCATATGCGCCCTCCCTCCGCGCTGCACGCGATCCGTACCGGCCGCCACTATCTCAGCGCATCCCTGATCTTGCCGGAAAACCGCTGGGGCCGGGGGCATCCGGGCACGCATAATCGGCCGGGTGGACACGGATGGCTTTGTGCGGGACGGCTACGTCGCGGTGCGCGGCGCATTCGGCGAGGACACCGCCCGGGCATGCCGGGCGATGATCTGGGACGTGTTGGCCGGTCGGGGGATCTCCCCGGATGACCGTGCCACCTGGGCACCGCCGCTGGTGAGGATCAACTGCCCGGAGGGCGAGCCGTTCGCCGCGGCCGGCACGTCACCCCGGCTGCACGCCGCCTACGACGAACTCGTCGGGGCGGGCCGGTGGGTGCCGCGGGCCGCGGTGGGCGGCAGCGTACCGGTGCGCTTCCCGTCCGAGGAGCATCCGGAGGACGTGGGCTACCACATCGAGGGCAGTTACTGGGGCGGCGAGGAGTGGTGGGCGAACGTGCGGTCGCGCGACCGCGGCCTGCTCGCGCTGTTCCTGTTCTCCGACGTCGGCCCCGACGACGCGCCCACCCGGCTGATCGTGGGATCGCACCTGTTCGTGCCGCCGATCCTCGCCCCGGCCGGTGAGGCGGGCATGCCCGGCAGTGACGTCCCCGCCGGGCTGCGACCCTCCGTGCTGTGCCGGCGCGCCGCCGAGGCCACGGGCCGGGCCGGCGACGTCTACCTGTGCCACCCGTTCATCGTGCACACCGCGACCTGGCCGCACCGGGGCAGCACGCCGCGGATGATGGCCCAGCCCGCGGTCGCCGTCCGGGACGGCTTCGCGCTCGACGGCTCCGACCCGTCGCCGGTGGCCCGGGCGATCGTCCGGGGCCTGACGCCGGCACACTGACGCCCGGGCCCGGCGGCGAGCCGGGCCCGGGCGTCGGGGCGCGTTACGCCGCGAGCGGCGCCGAGTCCACGGAGCCGGCCGGCTCCAGCGCCAGGGCCAGCACCTCCCGCACGTCGCTCACCGGGTGGACGTCCAGCTTGCCGAGCACCTCGGCGGGCACGTCGTCCAGGTCCGGCTCGTTGCGCTGCGGGATCAGCACAGTGGTCACCCCGGCCCGGTGCGCGGCCAGCAATTTCTGCTTCACCCCGCCGATCGGCAGTACCCGGCCGGTGAGCGACACCTCGCCGGTCATCGCCACATCCGGGCGGACGGGCCGCCCGGACAGGAGCGAGGCCAGCGCCGTGGTCATCGTCACGCCCGCGCTGGGGCCGTCCTTGGGGACCGCGCCGGCGGGCACGTGGACGTGCACGCCGCGGTCCTTGAGGTCCGACACCGGCAGCTCCAGCTCGGCGCCGTGGGACCGCAGGTAGGACAGCGCGATCTGGGCCGACTCCTTCATCACGTCACCAAGCTGGCCGGTGAGGGTGACCCCGGTCGACCCGGTCTCCGGGTCGGCCAGCGAGGCCTCGATGTACAGCACGTCGCCGCCCGCGCCGGTCACCGCGAGCCCGGTCGCCACGCCGGGCACGGCGGTCCGCCGTTCCCCGGAGGCCAGGTTCGTCTCCGGGGTGAACCGGGGCCGGCCCAGGTAGTCGCGCAGGGTGGCCGCGCTGACCTGTACCGGCAGCGCCGCCGGGTCGACGGCGGCCTTGGCGGCGACCTTGCGCAGCACCCGCGCGATCGAGCGCTCCAGCGACCGGACGCCCGCCTCGCGGGTGTACTCCGACGCCATCAGGTGCAGCGCGTCGTCGGCCACGGTCACCTCGGCGCTCTCCAGCCCGGCCTTGGACAGCTGCCTGGGCAGCAGGTGATCCCGCGCGATCAGCACCTTCTCGTCCTCGGTGTACCCGTCGAGCTGGACCAGTTCCATCCGGTCCAGCAGCGGGCTGGGGATGCCTTCCAGCACGTTGGCGGTGGCCAGGAACACCACGTCGGACAGGTCCAGGTCCACCTCCAGGTAGTGGTCCCGGAAGGTGTGGTTCTGCGCCGGGTCGAGGACCTCCAGCAGCGCCGCCGCGGGGTCGCCGCGGTAGTCTGCGCCGATCTTGTCCACCTCGTCGAGCAGCACGACCGGGTTCATCGTGCCGGCCTCGCGGATGGCCCGCACGATCCGGCCGGGCAGCGCGCCGACGTAGGTGCGCCGGTGCCCGCGGATCTCCGCTTCATCCCGGATCCCGCCCAGCGCGACCCGGACGAACTTGCGGCCCATCGCACGCGCCACCGACTCGCCCAGCGAGGTCTTGCCGACCCCGGGCGGCCCGACCAGCGCGAGCACGGCACCGCTGCGCCGGCCGCCGATGACGCCCAGGCCACGGTCCTCGCGGCGCTTGCGCACCGCGAGGTACTCGACGATCCGCTCCTTCACGTCGTCCAGCCCGGTGTGGTCCTCGTCCAGGATCTGCCGGGCTCCGGCGATGTCGTAGGCGTCCTCGGTGCGCTTGTTCCAGGGCATCTCCAGGATGGTGTCCAGCCAGGTGCGGATCCATCCGGTCTCCGGTGAGGCGTCCGGGGTCCGCTCCAGCCGGCCGACCTCCTTGAGCGCGGCCTCGCGCACGTTCTCCGGCAGATCGGCGGCCTCGACCCGGGCCCGGTAGTCGTCTTCCTCGCCGTCGCCGTCGCCGGTCAGGTCCGCCAGTTCCTTGCGCACCGCCGCGAGCTGCTGGCGCAGCAGGAACTCCTTCTGCTGCTTCTCCATCCCCTCGGTAACGTCCTTGCGGATGGTCTCGGCGACGTCCAGCTCGGCCAGGTGGTCGCGGGTCCAGCCGATGGCCAGCTCCAGCCGCTTGACCAGGTCCGCGGTCTCCAGGAGGGTGAGCTTCTGCTCCGCGGTCAGGTAGGTGGCGTAGCCGGCCCGGTCGGCGATCGCGGACGGGTCGTCGAGCTGCTCGAAAGAGTCGATGACCTGCCACGCGCCGCGCTTGCCGAGAACGCCGACGACCAGGGCCTTGTACTCCTTGGCCAGTTCCGTGGCACGCGCGCCCCGGCTGGTCTCCTCGATCACGGTGCCCTCGACCCAGAGCGCCGCGCCGGGGCCGGTCGTGCCCGAGCCGATGCTCACCCGGGACAGGCCGCGGACCACCGCCCCAGGCTCGCCGCCGGGCAGGCGGCCCAGCTGCTCCACGACGGCCAGCGTGCCCACGGCCGCCAGGCCGCGGTCGGCAAGCCGCGGCACCAGCAGCACCTCGGCCTTGTCCTCGGAGCGGATGCCGGGCCCCCGGGCCGGGCCCTTATTGCGAGCGGCGTCGATGGCGCCGCGGATCTCGGTGTCGGTCAGCTCGATCGGCACAACCATGCCCGGCAGGACCACATCGTCGTCCAGTGGCAGCACCGGCAGGGTGAGCGTCTCGCTCATGAGCCCTCCAAATGTTGAGTCAACTAGACTCAAGAAAGAAGAGCCCGCAGATATTTCCCCTGCGTGTTCGTCCTAAGCGATCAGGCCGCCGCGACGCGCGTGGCCCTGGTGGTACGCGCGGAGGCCGGCTTGCGGGCCGGTGCCGCGCGCGCCGGCGCGGCGGCGGCGACCTCCCCCACGGTGACCGTTTTCGGATCCCCGCCGGCCGCGATGCGCCGGACCACCATGTCGCTGCTGATGATCCCCTTGACGTCACCATTGTCCCCGCGGACCTGAAGCGCACCGACCCCGAGTTCGCGCATCAGGTGACCCGCCTCGCGCAGGGTCTGTCCCGCGTCGATGTACGCCGCATCCGCTTCCGCTATCGTCCCCGTGCTGGTCACCGCGACCCCCAGATGTCGCTACCGAGACCAAGATCTCGCCCGCCAGTCCCCCTGCGGCCCGCGCCGCCGATACCCTGGCGGGCCGGCCGTGATAATTCCGCGTACATATAACTGAACGCATTTCAGCCAGAAAAAGTTCACTGGCGGGAGCAAATGGGCCAAACATTGTCACGACGGTGACGCGTGGTGCCAGCGCCGTGGCAGCCGGTTCACCAATTCCCGGTGCGCTCGCGTCCTGCAGCCCGGTCAGGAAGGGCGGCTCCCGCGGCGGGTGAGCGCCACCCCGGCCAGCACCAGGGCGATGCCCGCGAGCACGCCCGCGGTCACGGTCTCGCCGAGGACCAGGACGCCGAGCACGATCGCCACCACCGGCAGCAGGTAGGTCACCGTGGCGGCGACGGTTGCGCCCTCACTGGTGATGATCTGGTAGTTCAGCACGTAGGCGACACCGGTGCCGAGCACACCGAGGATGACCAGGCCGGCCAGGCTGGCCGCGTCGGCAGCCCGTGGAATCCCGGCGCCGGAAACCGGCAGCGCCAGGGCGAGCAGCGCCGTCGCCGCCAGCAACTGGCATGCCGAGAGCGTGATCGGGCTCATCCCCCGCCGGGCCAGGAACTTGTCCATGTAGATGTAGCTGATGGCGTAGCTGACCGACGCGGCCAGGCACTCCAGCCCGCCGGGTGAGGCCACGCTGGACGCTGAACGCCACGGCGAGAAGATCAGCAGCGCGCCGCCGAACCCGACCAGCAGCCCGGCGCCCTGCCAGCCGGTGACCGACTTCTGGTGCCGGACGGCCACGGCCAGCACCACGGTCCACAACGGCGTGGTGGCGTTGATGATCCCGGCCGTGGACGAGTCCACGGACCGCTCGGCGACCGCGAACAGCAGGTACGGGACCGCGTTGGCGAACAGCGCCGCCACGGTGATCCGCGCCCAGAGCGCCGCCGAGCGCGGCACCGCTTCCCGCCGGGCCAGCACGACGGGGAGCAACACGGCCGCGCCCAGGGCCAGCCGGGGGAACGTGACCTGGACCGGGGAGAAGCCGCGGTCCGCCAGCTTGATCCACAAGAACGAGGAACCCCAGATCAGGGCCAGCAGGCCCAGGCGGGGCAGCGCAGGCTGCTTCACTGGCCGCACGCTAGGCCCCCACAGCGGCCGGCCTCCTCACATGAGCAGGACCATGTCGTGAATCAGCCCCTCCCGCACCCGGTAGACCACGACGGCGTGCATCTCGGGCGGGAACCCCGCCAGGATGAAGCCGCTGAGGTCTTCCTCATCGATCACATACTCCCCGGCCACCATGCGCCGGGGAATCCTGACGCTCAGCTCCGGGCTGTCGCGAAACAGCGGCCCGTACTGCCCGCGCATCGCCTCCGGCCCATCCATCAGCACGTTGCCGTCGAAGTCCCGGACCTTGACGCCTGCGGCGAAACACGCCAGGTATCGCTCCAGGTCACGATCGAGGAAGGCAGCGATCTGCCGGTCCACCACCTCGGTTGCCTCAGACATCTCCCGCTCCCAACCCTGCGGCCTTGGCCCCAGGCGGCACGGTACACCTGCCGCATCAGGGAACGGGCCGGCGGGCCCGCAATCGCCGGACGGCTCAGGGCACCTCGCTGATGCGGATCAGGTTGCCAGCGGGGTCGCGGAAGGCGCAGTCGCGAACCCCGTACGGCTGCTCGGTCGGCTCCTGGACGACCTCAGCGCCGCTGGCCTCCAGCCGCGCGAACGCGCCGTCGAGGTCTGCGGTGGCCAGGGTGATGTGGGCGTAGCTGCCCTTGGCCATCATCTCGGCGATGGTACGGCGCTCGTCGTCGGTGACGCCGCAGCCCGGCGGGGCCGGCGGCTCCAGGACGATCGACGTGCCGGGCTGGTCGGCGGGGCCGACCGTGATCCAGCGCATCCCGCCGTATCCGACGTCGTGGCGGACCTCGAAGCCGAGGGCGTCGCGATAGAAGGCCAGGGATGCGTCCGGCTCGTCGTGCGGGAGGAAGGTGGCGTGAATGGAGATGTCCATGGCGGTCACGCTACGTGCCGCTCGGTGACGGGCGCTTCTCGATTCCTGATCGGCCTGGTCACCTGTTTTGCCACGCATGGCGGCATCCCCGCCGTCACGCGCGCCGCCTCGCGCCGGTAGGTGCTTGGCGGCACACCGACCAGTTCGGTGAAGCGAGTGCTGAACGTGCCCAGCGACGAGCAGCCGACCGTGAAACAGACCTCGGTGACGCTCAGGTCGCCACGACGCAGCAGCGCCATCGCCCGCTCGATGCGCCGCGTCATCAGATAGCTGTACGGCGACTCGCTGTAGGCGAGCCGGAACTCGCGGCTGAGGTGCCCGGCCGACATGTGCGCGCCGCGCGCGAGCGCCTCGACGTCCAGCGGCTGCGCGTACTCCCGGTCGATCCGGTCGCGGACGCGACGCAGCCGCGCGAGGTCGCGCAGGTGCTGCTCCGCGGCGGGCCTGCTTGTCACCCGTGCATCTTATTCCAGTGCAGTTCAGAGGGGATGGATGAGGGGCGAGCCGGCCTGTAGGCCGGGTTCTGTCACCCGCACCTCTCTGACCTGGTACTACTCCCCAGCATGCCGCCTGACCAGGCAATACGCATCCGACTGCTTCCCACCGGTTCCCGCATGTTCCCGCCCGGCGCGCCTGCTGCTGCTTCGCCATCGCCGCAAGCGGATCGCACTAATCCTGGCTGCCTCAGGCCGGGCTGCGCGGTGGCCGGTGCCCGCCGGTTGCGGGTACCGGCCGGCCTGCGGCCTGTCACCGGATAGCCCGGTCCCGCTGATCTGGCGGGGGCGCAGCGGGTGCTACGCAACCCGGCCGGGGAAGACGCGGGTGACCGCGGCGGTACGGCTGGAGACGCCCAGCCGGTCGTAGATGTTCTCCAGATGCTTGCGCACGGTGCCCTCGGAGATGCCCAGCCGGCGGGCGATCTGGCTGTTGGTGTGCCCGGCCGCCACCAGGCGCAGCAGGTCGTTCTGCCGGGGGGTGAGCCGGGGCACGGGGTGGCGGCGCCGCTCGGCGTCCAGGTAGGCCTGGTGCAGGTGCGGGCGCAGCAGCACCAGCAGCGCCCGGTCCCGCTCAGAAAAGTCCGGCCCTGGACCGCGCATCAAGTACAGCCGCACGTGCTGCGCGGGTCCGGCGGCCTGCCCCGGCGCCTCGGGCAGGCAGAGCATAAGACAGTGCTCGTTCCCCAGCAGCCGGTCATGATCGGTGTACATGCCGGTGGAATGCCATTGCCGGGCCGAGTAGAAGTCCGTGATCTTGGTGACGCTGCACAGGTCGCCCGTGCGGCCGGGGTTGCTGCAGAACCGGCAATCCCAGTAATGCTGCCAGTACGCCCGGTCTATATCGCCCCACTCGACTATGTCGGTGGGCGGGAGTCCCTGCTCGAACCAGTCTGCTCTCCGGTCGCTGTCGAAGCCAAGGAGAACGACTTCATCGCAGCGGATCTGGTCCATCAAGTCGGCCAGCAGGGAGGGCGGCAGCCCTTCCCCGTCCGGCAGGTCGGGGCGGTCCTGGCTGACGATGGCCGCCAGGGCGCGCAGGTCCCGGTCGCTGGCCCGCACCGGAGTGCTCATCGCGGCCCCCCATTGTCCTGATGATCTCACGGTACGCCGGGCAGCACCGGCCTGGATATACGTCGATCATCGGATAGCGGACACGCTCGGTAACCATCGCCTGCAGTGCCTCATGGGCGTTACCGTCGCGCGATTGGTGATGCTCGCGCCCAGCCGGCCACCGTCAGCCACGTTGCACCGGCCATGCGTCAGCTGGTCGCCGCGGAGCGCGGCCGCCGGATCGGAGTGGTGCAAGTGCAGGCGCTGCCATGGGTGCATCGGCTCGCCGCACAACGGGCACGGCCGCGGCCCGGTCGCCGCGAGCAGCGCGAGCAGGTACTTGCGGCGAGCGCGGTGCGCTCGCCTTCGGCGACCTCTGGCGCTCGGCGGTGAAGGGTGCCGGGCTGCCGGATGGCACCCGGTTTCGTGACCTGAGGCACTTCTATGCCAGCGCGCTGATCGACGCGAACCTCAAACCGAAGGTGATCCAGGCCCGGCTCGGGCACGCCACGATCGCCGAGACGATGGACACCTACGGGCACCTGTTCCCCGGCTCCGAGGACCTCGGCCGCGGCGCCGTCGACGACGCTCTCGCGGGTGCTCTGGCGGAACAGGAACAGGAGCGCCCAGTGAGCGCGCAAGCCCTGGCCAGGGCCAGGTTGAGGGGCGAGCCGGCCTGTAGGCCGGGTTCTGTGCGCCCGCGCCAGGCGCGGGCCGGCGGCCATCCATCTGGGACTGCCGTTGCCGGCAGCCTCGTGCGGTCTACCCGCGAGCATCGGGCGGGCACCCTCAACCGCTCGCGCAGGCCCCGCGCCCCGGAAGGCGCGCGGCCCTTGTGACCTTGCTCCGGGTGGGGTTTACCGAGCCGCCCGGATCACTCCGGGCGCTGGTGGTCTCTTACACCACCGTTTCACCCTTACCCCGGCCGGGCCGGAACCCGGGCCGGGGCGGTCTGTTCTCTGTGGCACTGTCCCGCGGGTCACCCCGGGTCGGCGTTACCGACCACCCTGCCCTGTGGAGCCCGGACCTTCCTCACCGAACCGTGCCAGGCACGGCCCGGCGCGGCCGCCCGGCCGGCTCGCCCTCCCTCTAGGATAGGCGCTTGCGCCGCAATCATGAGGCGCTCGCGCGCGAAACGATCCCGGACCGGGCCGGGATCACCACAGCCCGGGCGTGCCGGAACTCTGCCGCGGCGCAGTGCCGTCCGGCGCCGGGCGGCCCGCCCCCGGGCCGCCCGGTGACCTGGTCCGGGCCGGCCTGCCGGGGTCCCCGGCGGCCGCGTCCATGGCCTCGTTGGCCAGCCGGTCGGCGTGCTTGTTGCGCTCGCGCGGCACCCAGGTGTAGGTGACCCGGCCGAGCGCCCGGGCCGCGTGCCTGGCCTCCGCCGCGAGCGCCTGCAGGTCGGGGTGCTTGATCTTCCAGTGCCCGGACATCTGCTCCACCACGAGCCTGGAGTCCATCCGGACCTCGGCCGCGGCGCCGGGGGCGAGCCTGCCCGCCGCGCGCAGGCCCGCCACCAGGCCGGAGTACTCGGCCACGTTGTTGGTCGCGCGGCCGATCGCCTCGCTCCGTTCGGCGAGTACCGTGCCGGTGACGGCATCCCGCACGACCGCCCCGTACCCGGCCGTGCCGGGGTTCCCCCGGGAGCCGCCGTCCGCCTCGATCAGCAGCCTGCGGCCGCTCATGCGCCCAGCTCGGCGCGGACCAGGATCCGGCGGCATTCCTCGCACCTGAGCACCTCGTCGGGCGGCGCGGCCCGGATGCGCCCGAGGTCGACGGTGTTGAGGGACAGGTGACAGCCCTCGCACCGGCCGTTCCGCAGCACGGCGGCCCCCACCGTGTGCTGGGTGCGGAGCCGGTCGTAGAGGCTGAGCAGGTCGGCGGGCAGGTCCGCGGCGATGCCGGCCCGGGCGTCCCGGGCCTTCCCGGCCTGCTCGTCGATCTCGGCGAACGCGGCGTCGCGGCGGGCCGCGATCTGCTCCAGCTGGCCGCCGAGCGCGGCGTGCTCGCCGCTCTGCGCGTCGCGGCGGCGGGTGACCTCCTCCAGCTTCTCCATCACCTCGAGGACGACTTCCTCCAGGTCACCCTGCCGCCGTTCCAGCGAAACGATCTCCGACTGAAGGTTTTCCAGTTCCCGGGGTGAGGAGACCTGGCCGGCGTCCAGCCGGGCCCGGTCCCGCTCGATCCTGCTCCGGACCTGGTCCACGTCGCGCTCGGCCTTGGCCTGGTCCCGGGTCAGGTCGCTGCCGGATGCCTCCAGCGTGGCGAGCTCGTCACGCAGCTCGGTGTCCCGCTGGCGTGCCCGCTCGAACTCCGCATTCTCCGGCAGGGTGCGGCGGCGGTGATCAAGCCGGCTCAGCTCGGCGTCCAGCTCGGCCAGTTCGAGGAGTTTCAGCTGCGCCTGCGGAGATGCCTTCACGAGTTCACACGTTAGTGCACCGGCCGCGCTTGGCCGTCCTTCCCCGGCCAGGAACCAGGTGCCTCAGTCGGCGGGCAGGTCGAGCATCAGCACCGGCGGGGAGGACGGCCGCCGGGCGCCGCCGGCGGGCTCGACGGTAACCCCCATCCGGTCGCCCGCCGCCAGCCCGGCGACGATCATCGGCGCGGTCATGCCCTGCTTCGGGGACGGCAGCCGCCCGGCGGACCGGATCCGGTGCGTGCCCATCAGCCATACCTGGTAGCACTTGTTCGAGGGCAGCGCGGGCAGCCGCGCCGTGGTCAGCACCAGAGCGTGGGCGGCGTGGGACATCACCACGGTGGCCGAGCCATGGGGCCGGGCGCGCACCGTCATGATGTCCGCGTCCGGTGCGTTCAGCACGGCCGCGATCTGGCTGCGCTGGGTGTCGTAGATGTGCAGCCGGTGCTGGTCGTTGATCAGCAGCGCGCCCAGGGCCAGCGCCACCAGGATGCCCGCCCCGGCGATCGCCACCGCCATCCGCGGCGCGGCCGGCCAGCCCACGCCGTGCCAGGACCGGCGCACCCGCTGCGCGACGCGGACCGGCGGCGGCTGCTGCCGGGTCCGGGCGGCCTCGGCGAGGACCTGCCCGCGCAGCCGCGGCGGCGGCGCGGCCGCGGTGACATCCGCCAGCCGGCCGGCGGCGTCGCGCAGGCTGGCGGCCTCGGCCTTGCACGACTCGCAGCCGCCGAGGTGGTGTTCGAAACGCTCCCGGTCGGATTCGCCGAGCGCGTCCAGGGCGTAGGCGCCCGCCAGCGTGTGCGGGTCGATCCGGCTCAGCCTCATGACTCGGCCCCCAGGCAGTCACGCAACCGGATCAGCCCGTCCCGCATCCGGGTCTTCACCGTGCCGACCGCCACCCCGAGCAGCGCCGCCACCTCACGGTAGGTGTACCCCCCGTAGTAGGCCAGGGTGACCGACTCGCGCTGCAGCTCGGTAAGCGCGTCCAGGCAGCGGCGCACCCGCTGCGCATCCAGCCGGGTCTCCACCTCGTCGGCCACGACGTCATAGTCCGTCGCCGCCACGGTCGCCCGGGCTTCTCGTTCCGCTGAGGCTTGCGCGGACCGTACGCGATCGACGGCCCGGCGGTGGGCGAGCGTCATCAGCCAGCCGCGCGCGCTTCCCTCGCCTGGGTCGAACCGGGACGCGGTGCGCCAGACCTCGAGCAGCACCTCCTGCGTTACCTCTTCGGACTGTGCCGGATCCCGGACGACCCGGCGGACGATGCCGTACACGGTGGTCGCGAACTGGTCGTACACCCACGCGAAGGCGGCATCTC
>Ga0318525_10000267_pt1 | contig 15059 bp, 16 predicted proteins | sample GRESIP052b4f23_FD_203482 | JGI IMG/M metagenome (GOLD analysis project Ga0318525, IMG submission 203482) | Tropical soil microbial communities from Luquillo Experimental Forest, Puerto Rico - GRE.SIPMG.052b4f23 | ecosystem: Environmental > Terrestrial > Soil > Tropical forest > Bulk soil...
GGCGTCTGGCCGGCGATGTAGAGACGCAGGATCTGGATGTCGCGACTCGGCTCGGCGTCAGGCGAAGCTATGCTCGCGCGAACGTCGGTCAGTTCCATACTGCACCGTCCCTCATTTCGCCGTTCGCCCCCTTCACACTTTTCCCCTTTGCTTGCGTCCGTTGCCGCTGCCTGCTGCGTCGGCGCCTCGGCTCTGCGCGATGTCGTGGCGGTCCGTGCGCAAACGTGTCGCGCGCGACCGGTTCTCGTCGATCCCGATGGCCAGGTCGGCCTGCTCCGCGTCGAACTTCGCCCGCAACGCAGCCAGCTCCGCCTCCTCGAACGCCGCGCGCAGCCGCTCGAGCGTCCGCTCCTTGCGGTCGAGCTCCTGCTCCTGCACGAGGACGGCCGCACGCTCCTGCGCTTCCTGGGTCAGCCGCGCGGACCCGGTGAGCACGCCGCTCGGTCCCGCGTAGACGTCCACGAGCTCCACGCCGTGGTCGGTCAGGAGAAACTCGCGGATCTGGTTGGAGTGTCCCATCCCGCGCGACTTGAGCACGTAGAGGCCGCGATTGCGCTCGCCGCTCGACTCGAGCGTGACCAGCAAGAGCCAGGTGTCCACGATCGAGGAGATCGCCACGTCGGTCTGCTCGCCCTCGCTCCGGCCGTGCGTCAGACTGGTCAGGAGCGCGGTGACCCCCTTCAGCTTGAGGTAGTCGACGAGCCGGGTCAGCGTGGCCTGAACGTCCGTTTCCTCCGCCACCGTGAGCAGGCTGCTCACCGGGTCGATCACGACCACGCTCGGCTGGAACCGGTCGATCGCCCGGTGCATCCGCGACAGATGCATCTCGAGCCCGTGCAGCGACGGGCGAGCGGCGTGGAACTCGAGGAGGCCGCGGTCGACCCACGGCTGCAGGTCGATGCCGATCGACCGCATGTTGCGGACAACCTGCGCCGGCGATTCCTCGAACACGAACGCGAGGCAGCGCTCACCCCGCCAGCACGCGGCGTCGAGGAAATGGGCGGCCACGCTGCTCTTGCCCGCGCCGGCGGTGCCGGACACCAGCACCGTGCTGCCGCGGAAGTACCCGTGGCCGTCGAGCATCGTGTCGAGCCGCGGGATGCCGCTCGAGATCCGCTCGGAGGAGGCCGCGTGGGTGAGGCCCATCGAGGTGACGGGCAGAACCGCGATCCCGTCTTCGTCGATCAGGAAAGGATACTCGTTGGTGCCGTGGGCCGAGCCGCGGTACTTCACGATGCGAAGCCGCCGCGTGGAGATCTGTTCCGTCACACGGTGGTCGAGCAGGATCACCGCGTCGGATACGTACTCCTCGAGTCCCTGCCGTGTCAGGGTGCCCTCGCCGCGCTCGCCGGTGATGATCGCCGTCACGCCCTTGTCCTTCAGCCAGCGGAACAAACGGCGCAGCTCGGCGCGGAGAATCGACTGGTTCGCCAGGCCCGCGAAGAGCGACTCGATGGTGTCCAGCACGACGCGCTTGGCGCCGATCGAGTCGATCGCGAACCCGAGCCGGATGAAGAGCCCCTCGAGATCGTAGTCGCCGGTCTCCTCGATCTCACTGCGCTCGATCTTGACGTGATCGAGCACGATCTTCTTCTGCTCGATCAGCCCCGGCAGGTCGAAGCCGAGCGAGGCCACGTTCTGCGCGAGCTCGTGGCTGCTCTCCTCGAAGCTCATGAACACGCCGGGCTCGCCGAACCTCACTGCGCCGTTGACGAGGAAGCTGATCGCGAAGAGCGTCTTGCCGCAGCCGGCGCCGCCGCAGATGAGCGAGGGCCGCCCGGTTGGCAGGCCGCCTGCAGTGACCTGATCGAAGCCGTCGATGCCGGTGGGCGATTTGGGCAGGGAGGTCACTGTTGACGAATAATGCCCGGGCGTCTCTGCAATTGCCATCGGGTGTTCACCTGAATCGTCTCAACTTTTTATCGCGCTGACCCGGCCGGCGCGCCGGCCAGGACCTTCTTTCCCATCGGCGTGTCGTGCAGGCGGAAGTAACCGAGCATGTTGCCGGCCGCGATCTTGAACGCCTCGTCGGCCGGCACGCCCGCGAACAGCCGCTCGGCGAACGGACGGGTGTTCGGCCAGTCGCACTCGATGTGCGGGAAGTCCGTGGCGAACATGATCCGGTCGACGCCCATGTGGTGACGCAGCTCGACCGCCACTCGCTCGACGTGCTGCACGCTGAAGAAGATGTGCTCGCGCACGTAGTCGCTCGGCCGCTGTTTGAGCGGCTTGAAGTTGAGAAGTCGCGCGGCCCAGTGACGATGGCGCTCGTACCAGTAGTCGGCCTCCTCCATCCAGAACGGCACCCAGCCCAGGCGCGTCTCCGCGAAGAAGATCTGAAGGTCGGGGATGCGATCGAAGACGCCGGACAGGATGAGCTGGGCGAAGCTCATCGACGGCGCTGTGCCGAGGAACGGCAGCGCCACCCACTCGACGAGCTTGCGCGGCCCGAGCCTTGCGAGGATCGCGGGATCGACGCCGGCATACTCGAACGTGGGCTGCGACGCGCGCGGGCCGAGCCGGTCGAAGCCGACGTGCACCGTGAGCGGCATCCTCATGTCGACCGCCGCCGCCCAGAAGCGATCGTCGGCGTGGGTCGGATAGGCCTTGCCGCTCGGGAAGACGCCGAGGTTCACGCCCTTGAGACCGAGCTTCGCGCAGTGCTCGAGCTCGGCGATCGCGTCGTCGACGTTGGTCCACGGGATCACGCCGAGTCCGATGAGGCGATCGCGCGAGACGGGGCAGTACTCCTCGCCGAGCCAGTCGTTGTACGCGCGCACCGTCGCACGGTAGACGTCCGGCTCCTTGAGCGTGCTCCAGAGCCGCGGCCCCACCTGCATGTTCGGAAAGAGCACTTCCGCGTGGAGCGCGTCCATGTCCTGCTCGCGCAGGCGCTGCTCCGGCGGCCCCACACCGGCCGTGTCGTCGACGGTGACGCCGAGCGGCTCCCATGTCTCGTTGGTGCGTCCGGCCCGGAGATCGAGGAAGGGCGCGGGGTACGGCGCCTGGCCTTCCACGAGGATCGCGTCGCCGCCGTCCGGGAGCTTGATCGTGCGCGGCGCCTTCTCCCGAAGCCCGGCGGGCACGCGCGGCGTCCAGCGCTCGGGGCGCACTTCCAGGTGACCGTCGCTCGAGAGCAGGGGCGGAAGCGCAGAGGTCGTCATGACGGCTCTCCTTTATACGGCCGCGATGGTACCATCGCCTCGCGGACTCGTGACGGGCCGTGTCGCAACGCGGCAAGGAGGACCACCATGGGCGCGATCCTGGGCCTCGGAGTCACCCACTACCCCCCGCTCGCCGGACAGGACGAGAACATGGCGCGCATCCTCAAGCGCGTCCTCCAGGACCCCGACCTTCCCGAGCGCTACCGGCGCCCGGAAGGCTGGCCCGAGCCGATGCGCCGGGAGTACGGCGCCGACCAGGGGCTCACCGCCGCGAAGCGCCATCGCGAGGCGCTCATCGCGGGCTTCCGCGACGCTCGGCGACGGCTCGACGAGTTCGCGCCGGACGTCGTCCTGATCTGGGGCGACGACCAGTACGAGAACTTCAAGGAAGACATCATCCCGCCCTTCTGCGTCCTGGCCTACGAGTCGATCGAGCATCGGCCGTGGGCCGAGGGCCGCTGGAAAACGGCGAAGAACGCGTGGGACGAGGCGAGCGACGCCACCTTCGTCTACAAGGGCCATCGGGCCGCCGCGAAGTCGCTGGTGACGGGCCTTCTCGACGCCGGCCTCGACGTGTCGTACGCGTACCGGCCGCTCCACCATCCGCTCGGCCACGCGTTCATGAACACGCTGCTCTACCTCGACTACGATCGACAGGGCTTCCCCTACCCGGTCGTCCCGTTCTCGATCAACTGCTACGGGCGCAAGGTCATCTCGCAGCAGGGCGGCCAGTCGAGCTTCGCCGATCTGCCGACCGAGGCGCAGCTCGATCCGCCCTCGCCGGCGCCCTGGCGCTGCTTCGACCTGGGCCGCGCCACCGCGCGCGTGATGGCCAAGACGGGGTGGCGCGTGGCGCTGATCGCTTCGTCGAGCTGGTCGCACGCGTTTCTCACGCCGAAGAACTACCTGTTGCATCCGGACGTCGAGGCGGACCGTGCGCTCTACGACAAGCTGCGGGCCGGCGACTTCGACGCGTGGCGCGCGACCCCGCTGGCGAGCCTCGAGGAGAGCGGCCAGCAGGAGATGCTGAACTGGATGTGCCTGACCGGCGCGATGGCGGAACTCGGCCGGCGTCCCGACAAGACGAGCTTCGTCGAGACCTACATCTTCAACTCGAGCAAGTGCTTCGCGTCGTTCCCGGCCTGACGGCCGGGAACGCGCGCGTCACTTGCGGTTCGCGAAGTGCGGCTTGACCTCCTTCGCGAACCACGCGAGCTGCTCCAGCATCACGCTCTGCGGCGTGCCCATGCTGTTGCTCACGTGCACGTACTCGAGCCCCGGGTACTTCTGCTCGAGGGACCGCAGATGCGTCACGAATTCCTCGGGCGTCCCCGCGAACCACGCCCCGACCTTCATGTAGTCCTGGACCGTCGGCACGCCGGCGCCGCTCCAGCCACCCCGTCGCATCGCGGCGAGGTTCTGCTCCGGCGTCATGCCCGGCACGAAGCCGAGCGGCCCGAACATCTTCACGTGCTCCTCGTACCACGGCATGATCTCGCGCACGGCCCGCTCGCGCGACTCCGCGATGTGGAAGAAGATCCCGAGGCTCAGGCCCTCGCCGAGCTTGTAGTCGAGGCCTGCCCGCTCCGCGGCTTCCTGGTAGGCGTGGATCGAGCGCTCGGCCATCGTGGCCGCACCGCCGCCGATCAGCCCCTTGATGCGGTGCTTCATCATGAAGTCGAGGCCGCGCGCGCTGGCGCTGACCACGGGCTGCCAGCACTCGACCGGCTGCCGTAACGGCCGGGGCACCAGCGTCAAGTCGCGAAGCTCGTAGCCGCGGTACGGGACGGCCGGCGGCAAGGTGTAGTGCTTGCCACGGTGGGAAAACCGCTCGGAGTGGAACGCCTTCATGAGGACGTCCACCTGCTCCTCGAAGAGCTCGCGGTTGGCCTCGGCATCGAGCATGGGGCTGCCGAACGTCTCGACCTCGCGCGTGTGATAGCCGCGGCCCACGCCGAACACCGTGCGCCCGCCGGTCAGGATGTCCGCGGTCGCGAAGTCCTCGGCCAGCCGCAGCGGATGCCACATCGGCGTGATGTTGAAGCCGCAGCCGATGCGCAGCCGCGTCGTCAGATGAGCCAGGTGGACGGCGATCATCAGGATGTTGGGGATGCACTCGTAGCCCTCGTGCTGGAAGTGGTGCTCGGCCAGCCAGAGGATCGCGTACTCGTGCTCGTCCATGCACCGCGCGATGGCCTCGGTCTTGTCGAACACCGACGCCAGGTGCGCGTTTCCGTAGCGGCGCTCGTTGGCGGGCGTGGCCATCTGGCCCATGTCGCCCAGATCGACGTGCCCCGCGTAGACGGTCGAGAACTTGCTGATCATGGCGTCCTCCGCGAGGGAGCCTAGCCCCTCGTCGTTCTCTCGTCAACGCCAGGCGCCTCAACGCGATAGGATGTGCGCAGTGCGTCTGGCGTCCGTGCCGCTGCTCCAGCTGTGGCGACTTCAGGGCCTGCGGTGCCTCGGCCTCTGCGTGTTCTTTCACTCGATCGGCATGGTCGGCGAGCAGGTCGTCCTCGGCTGGTACGTCCTCGAGATCACCGACTCGGCGTTCATGGTGGGCGTGGCGCTCGGCGTACGCAATCTGCCGCTGCTGTTCGCCGGCATCCCGGCGGGCGTCGTGGCCGATCGCGGCGACCGCGTGAGGCTCCTGCGCGTCTCGGGCGTCACGATGGCGGCGGGCGCGGCGCTCCTCGGCGCGCTCGTCGCCGCGGGGCTGGGCGGCGTCGCGCCGGCGCTGATGCTGACCTTCTTCACCGGCTGCGCGCGCGCCCTGCACCAGACCGCGCGGCAGGGCTACGCCCACGATATCGCCGGCGGCGGCGGCGTGGTGCACGCGCTCGCGCTCGTGGCCCTCACCGCGCGGCTCGGTGGGCTGCTCGGCTCCCTCGCGGCCGGCGTGCTGATCGCCCGGCTCGGCTCCGCGTCGGCCTTCCTGGTCGTCGCGGCCGGCTATCTGGCCAGCGCCCTCGCGATGCTGCCGGCGCGGCCGAGCGAGCGGCCCGGCGAGGCCAGCGGCGCCTCGATGCGCGACGACCTGCTCGGCTTCCTGGGCACGATCCGGCGCGATCGCGTGCTGCTGCACCTGATGAGCCTCACGGCGATCGCCGAGGTGCTCGGCTTCTCGCACCAGGCCTTGCTGCCGAGCCTCGCGCGCGACGTGTTGCGCGTCGGGCCCGAGGGGCTCGGCGTGATGACGGCCGCGCGGCAGGTCGGCGGGCTCGCCGGCATCGCGTTCACCTCGGGTCTGGGCGGTGCCAGCGGCTACGGCCCGCTCTTCCTCTCGGTGCTGATCGCCTTCGGCGGCTCGCTCGTGGCGCTCGGGTTCGCGCCGAGCTTCGCGGTGGTGCTGCTGATCCTGGTCGCGGCCAACGCGCTCGGCGCAGTGACGGACGTCCTGGCGCAGACCTTGATCCAGATCGCGGTGCCGAGCGGCCTCCGCGGCCGCGCCGGCGGCGCGTGGGTCGTGTCGATCGGGATGGCGCCGCTCGGACAGTTCCAGATGGGCGCGCTCGCCTCGCTCTTCGGCGTGGGCGCGGCGCTCGGGCTGAACGGCCTGGCACTGATGGCGGTCGGCGTCGCCGCGGCGCTCCTGGTGCCGCGTCTACGCCGCCTCTGATGGCCGCGGCGCTCGAGCGGAGGGTGGCGATCGAGGCGGCGCGCGCCGCCGGCGAAATGTTGCACGCGCAGTTTCGCGCGGCGCATCGCGTGGCGTTCAAGGGCCAGACGACCAACCTCGTCACCGAGATGGACGTGCGCGCCGAGGAGCTGATCGTCCGCCGCCTCGCCGCGGCGTTCCCCGAGGACGCGATCCTCGCCGAGGAGCGCGGGGCCGCCCGCGGGCGCTCGGGCCGCCGCTGGATCGTCGATCCGCTCGACGGCACGACCAACTACGCGCACGGGCTGCCGATCTTCGCGGTGTCGATCGCGCTGGAAGTCGACCGACGGATCGCGCTCGGCGTCGCGTACGATCCGAGCGCTGACGAGCTCTACGTCGCCGAGCGGGGGCAGGGCGCGACCGTCAACGAGGCGCCGCTCGCCGTCTCGGCCACGGCGACGCTCGACGCCAGCCTTCTCTCGACGGGCTTCCCCTACGACATCCGTGAGACCCGCGACACGAACTTGACGGAGTACGCGGCGTTCGCGCTCCGCTGCCGCGGCGTGCGCCGGCTCGGCTCCGCCGTCCTCGATCTCGCGTGGGTCGCCGCCGGGCGGCTCGACGGCTTCTGGGAGCTACGGCTGGGGCCGTGGGACGTGGCCGCGGCCAGCCTCTTCGTGGAAGAGGCCGGCGGGCGCATCACGAATCTGGTGGGCGCCGCGGTCGACCTGGACGCGCCCGCGGTGGTCGCGAGCAACGGCCGCATCCACGACGAGATGCTCGCCGTGCTGCGCGACGTGCGATCAACCCGCGGCGGCGACCCCGCCCCGGGCTCTGCGTCGCAGAGCTAGTCGGCGACGCGGGGACGGACCTCGAGACCGCCCAGTGGGCCCGGCAAGCCGTGCAGCGTGATCTGCACCGAAGACCGTGAGTCCGGATGGCCGTCGACGATCACGTCGACGTCGACGGCCTCGGCCACCCCCAGGACTTGCTCGAGCCACTCCAACAGCCGGTCAGTCTCGAACGGTGTGCGCGTCATGCTCTCCCCCGATTTTCTGTGATGGGCGGCAACGGGCTTATAATGCCGCCGGTTGCGCTGCCACACGTCCGTGTCATCTAAGACGGATACTGGCGCCCTCGACGACGATCAGAGGCTTGCTCCCCTCTGGTACGTGGTGCGGACGCGCTCGCGTCATGAGAAGACCGTGCGCGATCAGCTCGTGCGGCGCGAGGTCGAGACCTTCTTGCCGATCGCCGAGCGCTGGAGCCGCTGGAAGGACCGGCGCAAGAAAGTCGCCTTTCCGCTGTTCCCGGGCTACTGCTTCGCGCGCTTTCCGCTGATCGACCGCCTCCGGGTCCTGAACGTGGTCGGGGTCGCCGACCTCGTGGGCACCGGCGGCCGGCCCGAGCCCGTGCCGGACGCCGAGATCGAGGCGATCCAGCGGCTGGCGAGCACGACCCTGCAGTACGATCCGCACCCGTTCCTGGCCGAGGGCATGAACGTCGAGGTGGTGCGCGGCCCGCTGGCGGGTGTCCGCGGCAAGCTTCTGCGCAAGGATCGCGTGACTCGGCTGGTCCTCTCGGTCACCTTGATCCGCCAGGCCGCGGTCGTCGAGATCCATCCCGCTGACGTCGTGCACGTCGGGGGCTCCTAGTTCCGGAGTAGCGCTCTCGCCTGACGGGCCGCGGCGCTCGTCGGGTGCTCGCGCACGACTCGCTCCCACGTTCGCTTCGCCCGCGCGGAATCGCCTAGGCTCTTCTGGCAGAGACCGATCTTCAGGAGCGCGTCCGGCGCTTTCTCGCCGCGCGGCAGGGCGGCGACCAGCGCTTCGAACTCGGCCAAGGCCCCGCGCCAGTCCTTCTGCTTGTAGTAGACGTCGGCCACGAGGTACTGCGCGCTCTCGCGCAACGGACTCTCCGGATACGTCGCGATCAGATCGTAGAAGGTGAGGATCGCCGCGTCGTCGGCGTTGGCCCGGAGCTGCTCCACGCCGCGGCGATAGAGATCGGCGGCCGGCGTCGTCGTCGCCGAGCCGAGCAGCGGCTGCGGGCCGGGCGGCCCCGGCGCCGAGGGCGCGAAGCCGCTCGGCGCCGCCGGGCCGCGGCCGCGCGCCGACTCGAGCTCCTCCACACGCCGGCGCAAGTACGTGAGCTGGTCCTCCTGCTGGCGCGACATCGCGATGAGCTTGGCGACCGCATTCTGGAGCTCGGTGAGCTCGTTGGCGATCCGCGCGACCTGGTCGTTCAGACGGCTCGCGTCGGCTGCCGGCGGCTGGGCGGTCGTAGCCGGCGCCGCGGCGCGCGGCGACTCGGCGGCCGGCGGCTGCTTGCCGACTTCGGCGCAGCCGGCCAGGCCGAGCGCCAGAATCACGGCCGCCAGTCGTCTCGTCACGGGATGTTCGCCGTGGTCACGGACACCGAGGCGATCGGCCACTGGGCGCGCGCCCGCAGCTGGAGCGTCACGGTCGTCTCACGGCTCAGCGGCACCTCGACGAGCCAGAGCCAGCCGTCCGGGACGTTGAACGACGGATAGCTCCGCACGATCGCGCCCCGGGCGAAGACGTAGCGCCGCTCGCCCGCCGCACGCGTGTGGACGCGCTCACCGAGCACCAGCGTACCGCCGTTGGTGACGCAGAAGAGATAGTCGATCTCCTCCGGCGGCGACGTCCGGATCACGCGCAGGGGCGCCGTCACGGCTCGCGGGGCGGCGCCGCCGATGCTCGTGGCGATCTGCTCGAGCGTCGAATAGGCGACCGGCGATTCGCGCATGGCGAAGAGCTCGTTGCCCTGGCTCCGGACGCGGAGCAGCGCTTGATCGAGCGTCACCGGCGGCGCCTGCGGCTCGGCGGGCGCGGCGACGATCAGGAGCGCGGCGAGGGTCGCGAGGGCGAGGCGCGTCATTCCGGCGCCCGCCCCTGGAGCGCGATCCAGTTGCTGCGGCCCTCGATCCAGCCTCGGACGACGCGCGCGTGGGGCAGGTCGTCGCCGACCGCCTTCACGGTCGCCGCGAGGTCGTCGAGCCGCGCCAGCCGCACGCGCGCGGCGTCGAGCTCGCCCAGAAACGCCTCGAACGTCTTCACGTGGGCACCACCTTCCACCTCGGCGTGGAGCGTGAACACGTTGATGCCCGGGTGCACGGCGTTCGCGAGCGCCGCCGGGACGTTCGACACACGCCCCACGACCTCGTCCATCGTGGGCATGGTCGTCGGCAGCTGGAGCGTCTCGAGCACGCCCCCGTCGACGCGAGGCCAAAACGGCGTCTCGCCGCGCGTGTCGCTCGCATAGAGGAGCCCGCGGCCGTCCTGCACGGTGAGGGCCAGCGGCGACGTCCTCCACCCGGGCGCCGCGCTCGCGGACGGGGCGAATCCGACGGCCGCCGCGAACGCGCGCGCGGCGAGATCGAGGTCGGCACGCACCGCGAACTGGTCGAGTCGATCGATGCGGTCCTGCCAGCCGACGTGATCCCATCCGTGCGGCGCGACCTCGTGCCCCTCGGTCGCGATCTGGCGCAGCATCGCCGGTGCGCCGGCGCCGACCAGGCGCGCCGGCACAAGAGTGCCCGAGAGCAAGGTCATGAGCCCGTAGAGCTTGAACGGGTTCGTGCGCCACATCTTGGCGAGGAAGCTCGGGCGCAGCGCGCGCCGGATTGCCTGCCCGGAGTTGTCCGGCCCCATCGTCACGAAGAACGACGCGCTGATTCCGAGACGCCGGAAGAGCTCGAGCAGGCGCGGCACGCCCTCGTCGAGACCGCGCCGCGTGTCGACGTCTACGCGAAGGCCGACGATCGCGCGCTCGGCCGCCATCAGAGGCGCATCCCCGGGCGTAGCGCCCGGCGCGCGGCCCACCGGTCGGCGGGCTCGGCCTCGTCACCGGCGCCCTGAACGCGCGCGATCAGGAGGACGCCGCCCTGCCCCGTCGCCACGGCGATCCCGCGCGAGGGCACGATCTCGAGGAGGGTTCCGGGCGCAGCGGCGCTCGCCGGGCCCGTGGCGCTCGAACGGCCGGCGATGATCGACGCGGCCCACAGTGTGAGGCGCGCCGGCTCGTCGCCGACGAACGCGCCCGGGTACGGCTCGGCGACCGCGCGGATCATGTTGAAGATGCGTGCCGCCGGCCAGCTCCACTCGAACCGGCCATCCTCGGGCCGGCGCCGGGGCATGGTCGTCGCGCGCGCCTCGTCCTGAGCAGTGCGTGGCGCGGTGCCGGCGAGCACGGCGGGATAGCTCTCGATCAGGAGCTCGACGCCGGACTTCACCATGCGCTCGTACAGGGTGAACGCGGTGTCGTCCGGCTCGATGGCGATCGGCCGCTGGGCGACGATATCGCCCGCGTCGGCGACGGTCGTCATGTGATGGAGCGTAACGCCCGTGCGCGTCTCGCCGTTGACGAGCACCCAGTTGAGCGGCGCCCGGCCGCGGTACGCCGGCAAGAGCGAGCCGTGCAGGTTCAGGGCGGCGATACGGGGCAGCGCCAGGAGCTCGGGCCCCAGGAGCTGGCGATACCACACGGAGAGGATGAAATCCGGCGCCGTCTGTCGCAGCGTCTCGACGACCGCGGGCAGGTTCGGCGCGCGCGGCGTCAGACACCGAATCCGGTGGATGCGCGCGACCTCGGCGACCGATTCGAACCAGACGGTCTCGGACGGGTCGTCCGCGTGGGTCACGACGATCGCGACGTCCTCGCCGCGGGCCACGAGCGCCTCGAGCGCCCGGGAGCCGATCGTGTGGTACGCGAAGACGGCCCAGCGCGCGGGGGTCACTCGAGCACCTCGGCGATCACATAGCTCGGCGCGCGCCGCATCTCTCGGTAGAGCCGGCTCACGCGCTGCCCGGACGGACGGACGGCGAGCACCTGCACCGACAGATCGAACGCCAGGCGCAGCAGACGCGGCACGCTGTAGCGCGAGCGGCCGTGCTCGCGGGCACTGTGCCCGACCGGGATCTCCCGCATCGAGGACGCGAACGCGGCCGCGAGCACTGGGATGTAGCGACGCGACCCCGGGAATACGAGCATCCGGTCGATCACCGGCCGGCGGTGAGCCCGCAGCATGCACCCGCAATCGCGCAGGCGCACACCGATGGCGGCCGACGCCGCGCGGTTGACGAGCCACGACGCGGCCCGCCGCGCCCAGGGGTCGCGCCGGCTGACCCGACGGCCCCCGACCACGTCCGCACCGTCCTCGAGCGCCGCCAGCAGCCGCGGGATCTCCTCGGGCGGATTCTGCAGATCGGCGTCGAGGGTCACGACGATCTCGCCCCGGGCCCGCTCCATGCCCGCGAGCAGCGCCGCGTGCTGGCCGTAGTTGCGGGTGAACCGGATCATCCGTAGCGCGGTGTCGCGCGCGCGAAGCACCCGGAGCACGTCCGCCGAGTCGTCGCGGCTTCCATCGTCCACGAAGATGATCTCGTACGGGCGGCCGACCTTCTCGAGCGTCCGGACCAGCCGCTCGTGCAGCACACCGAGGCTGCGCGCCTCGTTGAACACGGGGATCACGATCGAGAGCTCGGGCCGCGCCGCGTCGCTCACCGTTCCATCTCCCGCACCAGGACGCAATCGTTGTGACCGCCGAAGCCGAACGAATTCGAGATGGCCGCCCGGATACGCGCGGGCCGCGCGGTGTTCGGCACGTAGGAGAGGTCGCACTCGGGATCGGGCACGCGATAGTTGATGGTGGGCGGCGCGATCTGGTCGCGCACCGCCAGCACCGTCGTCGCCATCTCGATCGCGCCGGCGGCCGAGATGGTGTGGCCGATCATCGATTTGGTCGAGCTCACCAGGAGCCGCGCGGCCGCCGCGCCGAACACCGCCTTGATCGCGGCGGTCTCCACCCGGTCGTTCATCGGTGTCGAGGTGCCGTGCGCGTTGACGTAGTCCACGTCGCCCGGGCCGAGCTCCGCGTCGGCGAGCGCGCGGCGCATCGCGCCGATCGCCCCGCGCCCGTCCGGCGCCTCGTCGGTGACCCGGTAGGCGTCGCAGCTCGTGCCGTACCCCGCGAGCTCCGCGAGCGCCGGCGCCCCGCGGCGGCGGGCGTGGTCCGCCGCCTCGAGGACGAGAAAGCCACCGCCCTCGCCGATGACGAAGCCGTCGCGGCGCGCGTCGAACGGGCGGCTCGCGGTCTCGGGCGCTCCGTTCTGGCGTGACATGACGCCGAGCAGGCAGAAGAGCTGCACCTCGATCGGCGCCACGATGCACTCGGCGCCCCCGGCCAGCGCCACGTCGATCGTGCCGCGGCGGATGGCGCGGTACGCCTCGCCGATCGCCTGCGCCGACGACGTGCACGCGGTCTGGATGGTCGCCGTGGGCCCCTCGATGCCGAACCGGTCGGCCAGCCGCGCCGCCAGGTACTGCGGCCACGTCCGGTAGGCGGCGCGCTCGGCCGCCTGCCGCGCGAACTCGGCGACGAATCCGGGGCGCGTCACCCGGCCGCCTACGCCGCGGCTCGCGTAGGCGATCGCCCCGAGCTCGCGCAGATCGTGACGCTCGCCGCTGGTGCCGACGAACACGCCGGCTCGCCGCGACGCCAGCACTCCGCGGGCGGCGGCCGCCCCGACGGCGCCCCGGGCGGCACGCACGCCCACCACCACGCTGCGCGGCTCCCGTTCATCGAGCTCCGCTTCAGCCCGGAATTCTTCGATCAGCGCGCGGTCGTCGAGCGCGGCGGCGATCTGGGTGGGCAGCCCGTCCGGATCGAAGTGGGCGATCCGCTTGACGCCCGACACGCCCGCGAGCGCCGCCTTCCAGAAGGCGTCCGCGTCGGCGCCGATCGGCGTGACCAGACCGAGCCCGGTCACGACCACCCGCCGCGCAGTCCGATCAGGCGAGGAGCGAATAGCCACCATCTACCGTCACGACCTGGCCCTGGATTGCCTGCGCGGCCGGGCTCGCCAGGAAGTACACGATCCCAGCGACCTCGTCGGCCGTCACGAGCACGCCGCCCGGCGTGCGCGCGCGAATCGCCGCCAGGGCGGCCGTGCCTTCGGGCATCGCCTGCCACACATCCGTCTCCACGGCGCCGGCGGAGACGGTGTTGACGGTGATGCCCTTCGCCGCGAGCTCGACCGCGAGATACCGCGTGAGCCCTTCGAGCGCCGCCTTCGAGACGCCGATCGAGGCGTAGCCCGGGATCACGCGGCGGCTGCCGAGGCTCGAGAGCGCGATGATCCGTCCGCCCGCGGTCATGATCCGCGCGGCTTCCTGGGCAAGGATGAGAAGCGCGCGCGCGTTGGTCGCCATGACCCAGTCCCACTGCTTGGCCGTGAGGTCGAGCCCGTCGCGGAGCACGCCGGACGCGGCGTTGCTCACGACCACGTCGAGGCGGCCGGCGCTCCGCTCGATCTCGGCGACCAGGCGCTTGATCTCGGCCGGCTCCTTGAGGTCGGCCTGGAGCAGGTGCGCCGAGCCACCGCGCAGCTCGACGTCGCGCGCCGTCTTCTCCGCCGCCTCGCGGTTCACGAAGAAATTCACGAACACGCGCGCGCCCGCCTCGGCGAAGCGCAGCGCGATCGCGCGGCCGATGCCGCGGCCGCCGCCGGTGACGAGCACGCTGCGCACGGGCGCGTCGCTCATGCGTCGCCCCGCGCCCCGGCTGCGACGGGCACCGGCCAGAGCTCGCGGGCGAGCACGTGCAGCCGTTCCGCGTGCCGTCCCGCGTCCGTCCCCGGCTCCGCCGGCTCGAGCGTGTACTCGAGCATCGCCGTGGCGACCCGGCACGCACCGATCCTGGCGACCGCCTCGAGCGTCCACGGGCTCTCGCCGCCGGCGCACCGCTCGCAGCGGATCGCGAGCTCGTCGCCCGGGCGCACCCGATGCCGGAATGCCACACGCGAGAGCCGTCGCAGCCGTCCGATCCGGGCGAAGTCGTGACTCATGGCAATGAGAAGCTGCGACGCCTGCGCGAACGCCTCCACGACGAGCCCTCCCGGCAGGACCGGGTAGCCCGGAAAGTGATCGACGAACACGTCGTCGAGCCCGGCGACGTGCGTCGACGTCTCGATCCGGCGCGAGAGGTCGACGTCGACGACGCGGTCCACGAACTGAAAGCGCATGCGCGAGGCGGCCGGAGCCGCTCCTCAGGCTCCGGGAGCGAGCCGCCCGGCGGCCGCGAGCTGGCCCACGAGGTATTCGGCCACGGCGTGGACGGTCAGCCGGCTCATCACGGCCTCGACCGCCTCCGGCGAATGAAGGTTCTTTTCCAGATAGCCGGTGAACCGCTCGACCTCGAGCCCGGACAGGTCGAGCGGCGTCGGCGCGAGGTCGGCGAGCATGCGCGCGACGAGCGCGCCAGCCACCTCGCGCTC
>Ga0318525_10000268_pt1 | contig 15045 bp, 8 predicted proteins | sample GRESIP052b4f23_FD_203482 | JGI IMG/M metagenome (GOLD analysis project Ga0318525, IMG submission 203482) | Tropical soil microbial communities from Luquillo Experimental Forest, Puerto Rico - GRE.SIPMG.052b4f23 | ecosystem: Environmental > Terrestrial > Soil > Tropical forest > Bulk soil...
GTCCCGCGACCAGCGCACCGTGCGGGTGCTCGGCATCGAACCGGCCGACGGCACGACCCGGGTCCTGGCCGAGCAGCGCGACACGTGCTGGGTTCAGCTGGTTCACGGGCTGCCCGCGCGCGCCGGGGACGGATCCCTGATCGGGCACGCCGACCTGGGCGGGACCCGGCATCTGACGGTCGGCGGCGAGACCGTCACCCCGCCGGGCCTCCAGCTGCGGGAGGTACTCGGCGTGGATCGCGACCAGGTGCTGTTCACCGCGTCCACCGATCCGACCCAAGCCGGCCTGTGGAGCTACTGCTCCAGCGACGGCGCCCGCCAGCTCACCGCCGAACCCGGCGTCCACTCGGGGATACGGCGCGGCGGCACGCTGGTCCACACCGCGCGCACCCCGGACCGGCCGGGCAGCCGGGTCACGGTGGAGCGCCCGGGGCAACCGGATGTGATGATCGAGTCCCTGGCTCAGCGGCCGGTGCTGGAAGTGCACGCGACCCCGCTGGTGCTGGGGCTCCGGGAGCTGCGGGCCGAGCTGTTCCTGCCGTCCTGGCACCGGCCGGGGGGCGGGAAGCTGCCGGTTCTGCTTGATCCGTACGGCGGGCCGGCCGGCCAGAAGGTCGCCGCCATGCAGGGGTGGCTCCAGCTGACCTCGCAGTGGTTCGCGGAGCAGGGTTTCGCGGTGCTCGTCGCCGACGGCCGCGGCACCCCCGGGCGCGGCCCGGTCTGGGAGCGCGAGGTCTACGGCGATGTGGCCGGGCCCGCGCTGGAGGACCAGGTCGCGGCGCTGACCGAGGCCGCCCGCAGCCACCTCGAGCTCGATCTTGGCCGGGTCGGCATCCGCGGCTGGTCGTTCGGCGGCTGGCTCGCGGCGCTGGCCGTGCTGCGCCGCCCGGACGTCTTCCACGCCGCGGTGGCCGGGGCCGCACCCGCCGACCTGCGGCTGTACGACACCCACTGGCGGGAACGGTTCTACGGCCACCCGGACCGGTACCGCGAGCGGTACGAGGCGAAGTCGCTGCTGCACGAGGCGCCAAACTTGACCCGCCCACTGCTGCTGATCCACGGGCTGGCGGACGACAACGTGTTCCCGGCGAACACGTTGCGCCTCTCCGCCGCTTTGCTGGCCGCCGGGCGGCCGCACGAGGTACTGCCGCTGACCGGTGCCACGCACCGAGTCAGCGACGAAACCGCGGACGAGAAGTTGCTGTGGCACGAGGTCCGCTTCCTCCGCCGTCACCTTTGCTAGGGGCGCCCAGGAGGTTCCCTACAGGCCGAGCGCCTGGTGGAGTTGCGGTACGTGCCTGCGGGCGACGGGCACGGTCTCGTGGGAGGAATCCCTTGCCTTCGATCTGTTGTGCCAGCCGGTCGAGACCGCGGGTGGCGGCCCGCAGCAATCCATGATCGGCCTTCAGCCAGACAGTGTTGCGGTCCGCCTCAGCGAAGCGAATCTCGGCCAGGTCGAGCATGACCAACCGGTCGTCCCGCATGGCGGCCTCGGCCACGACGAGGCGGAGGCGCTCTTGACGCTAGGGCAGGCGGCCGCAGGAGCGTGGGGCGACCTTGTCTCACCCGACGCGGCCGAGAGGGCAGTGCGCCTTCACCGGAGCCGGCTTCGGGCCGTCGACATGAAGTTCTTCTGATACCAGGAAGACACGCTCACGCGCGGCCTCAGGCTCGCCTTGGACCCGCTGCCGCCGAGCACCAACGCGAAGATCACCAGGAAAGTACCGGCGTGGCCAGGGCGGAGAACTGCGACTGGCGTGGATCATGTTTGGTAAATCATGCGACGGGGTGGATCGCGGCATGAGTATGGGGCTTCGGGTTTTGGCGATTGAAGTCGTGTCGCAGTTGTTCGAGGCGGCTGGGCGGACAAGCGAGCCGCGGAGGGAAAGGGCGACGGCGAGCGTCAGCCCTCCGCAGAGCAGCCCGATGCTGTCCACCACGATGAGTGGGAGGCTGCCGGTATTGAGCCCGTAGGTCAACCAGACCGCGTAACCGCCGGTATAGGAGGCCAAGAACCGTGCCGAGACTGCACGCGATGTGCGGCGGGTGAGCATCTGCCGTGTCTGCAGGAGCGTTTTAAGGGCGGCGAGCACGCCATAGACGGTTGCCGCGGTGCCAAGGAACTGGGTGAACATCTGAGTCCCGTCAGTTCGCCCTCGCGGCGGTCCGGAGGGGACGTGACTGCGTGGCTGTGCGCGGCGTCCCCTCAGCCGCAGGTGCTACCGAGGCCGGCTGAGTGGTCTGGCGCTGCAGGTGCTGGTGAACCTGCGGTACTGCGACCGACCCTTCCCCCACGGCAGAGGCGACCCGTTGCACCGAGCCCGCGCGCACGTCGCCGACCGCGAACACGCCGGGCAGGCTGGTTTCGAGCGATAGCGGCACCGGCCGACCCGCCTCGGCCTGGTCTTCGCCTGGCAGGTCGCTGCCGGTCAGGATGAACCCGTGCTGGTCACGCACGACGTCATCGGGCAGCCAGTCGGCCTGCGGGGTCGCGCCGATCATCACGAACAGCGCTGCCGCCGGCACCGTGTCGTCGCGGCCGGTGGCCCGGTCGCGCAGGACCAGCTCGGTGAGCCTGTGGTCGCCGCGGGCGGCGGCCACCTCGGTCTGCAGCCGAACCCGCACCCGCGGGGTGGCCTCGATCTCCTTCACGAGGTAGTCGGACATGCTCCTGGTCAGGCTGTTCCCACGCACCAGCAACGTGACGCTACGCGCCGACCTGGCCAGGTAGACCGCGGTCTGCCCGGCGGAGTTCCCGGCGCCCACGATGAACACGTCCTGGTCCTCGACCGCGGGCGCCTCCGACAGCGCCGAGCCGTAAAACACCCCCGCGCCGACCAGGCCGGCGATGCCCGGCGCGGCCAGCTGCCGGTAGCGGACGCCGGTGGCCAGCACCACCGCCCGGGCGCTCACCTGGCCGCCCCCGGAGAGCGTGACCTGTAGCCCATCCCCGCCAGCCGACAGCCCGCTGGCGCCGTTCATAAGGACGAACTCCACGCCGAACATCCAGGCCTGCTCGTAGGCTCGGTCGGCAAGCTCGCCGCCGCTGATGCCCACCGGGAAGCCGAGGAAGTTGCGGATCCGCGAGCTGGTGCCGGCCTGCCCGCCTATCGCCGTACTCTCCAGCACCAGGGTGGACAGTCCTTCCGAGGCCCCGTACACCGCGGCGCTCAGCCCGGCCGGTCCGGCGCCGACCACGACCAGGTCGTAGGCGTCGAGTCTCGGCCGGACCTGGGCACCCACCGCCTCGGCGATGTCGGCCCGGGTATAGCTGGTCAGCACCCGCCCATCGGCCAGGAAGATCACCGGGTGGCCGGGAACATCGTCCAGCTGCTGGAGCAGTTTGGCGCCCTCGGGGGAGCCGCGATCATAGAAGGCGTAGGGGACGTCGTTACGCTTCAGCCCGTCCCGCACCTCAAACGAGACTGGATCCCAGTGGTCGCCGACGATCCGGACCAGCGCGAACCCCGGATAATTGAGCCGGGTCCAGGCGGCCAGCGCCTCGCCGACCATCGGGTAGAGCAGGTGCTGGCGGGGCCGCCACGGCTTGGTCAGGTAGTACTCCACGTGACCCAGCGCCATGCCATGGGCGATGACCTCCAGCATGCGCGTATCTCCGAAGTCGATCAGCAAGATCCGCTTAGCATTGGGATGGATGGACTGGCTGCGTGCCAGCAGCTCCGAGCCCGGCATCGCCCGCATGGACTCATAGCAGATGATCAGCGCGACCTGCTCACCCGACTCGCGCAGCGCACCCAGCCGTTTCAGTGCTGCCTGGGCTGAAGTCTCGCCCATCACCCGGTAGTCGGCCTGAAAGCGTCGCTCAAGGTCACAGACCAGCATCTCCACGGCAGTCGGGTCCTCATCGACGACGAAGAAGACCGGCTGGGTGACCGGCTCGGTCATGGCAGGACCTCCAGACGCAGGCGTACCCGACGGCCTTCACCCGATGGCATCATGCGCTGGCCGAACAGGTGTTTCATTGCCAGCCCGACGTGGACGCCGGTGGCGGCGAAGACACGGTTGTGCTCGAGGAGCGGACGAAGGTTGGACATGATTTCCTCCGGCGGTGTATAGCGGGTGATCGGTCTGGTCATGACGGGCTTCGGCCCGAGGTTGACCAGGACGTCGGTCACGTGCGTTTGGCCGTGCCGAGCGTCAGGACCAGGTCGTAGGCGATGCGCTGGTTTGACCTGCCCGCGGCCGCGGTCCCTGCTGCGCTGCGCCAGGCCGGGGCGCGGTGATCTTGGATCGAGGCTTAGGACGCAGCAGGAAATAGATCGCGACGACGTTCGTGATCAACAGCAAGGGCACGTAAATGACCGGGATCACGTACCCGGCGCCCAGCTGCCCCGCATGTGCAGGAAGGTTGAACTGGATGGCGTGGTAATAGTCGAGGAGGATATCGACAATCCCCACGATATTGAAGGCGGCCACGAACGACCAAAAGAGCGGACGTATCCTTACTGTAAGCAGCGCCAGCATGGCCAGGATGCCAGTTGCAAAATCCCCGTAGGCGGCAAATGTGGCGAAGCTAGAGGGCAGATGGGGGCCGACGACGCCTGGAAGGATAAAGACGAGCCCGAAGAATCGGAAGCTGTTGAGAGTAGCGATGGCGCGGTGCGCTGCGACCCGGTCCATCGCCTTGAGCCTGGGCATGATGTACACGCCAAAGCAAAGCAACCACGCGACATAACCCAGAATGAGCTGCAGTGAGAAGATGATTGTCGGCGACATGCGACCTCCACAGGGGATTTATGACTTGCGAAATGCAAGTGGTGCCCAGCCCGGCCCACTTGGCCCGGCTCTTCGGGAAACAGTACGAATTCCCGCCTGCATGGGGCATCACCCGAAGGTGCCTGCCAGGTGGGATGTCGCGGCGGTGGCGATCCCTCACCTGAAGGTGCTACCAGGCCGGCCCGGGGTGCGGTGTCAGGGGATCAGGCCCAGCTGCCGGGCCCGCGCGGCGGCCTCGGTGCGGTTGGCGGCGCCGAGCTTGCCCAGGATGTGGGTCACGTGCGTCTTGACCGTGTCGAGCGCCACCACCAGGTCGTGGGCGATGCGCTGGTTGGACTTGCCTGCGGCGATCAGCCGCAGCACCTCCAGCTCGCGGTCGGTCAGCGGCTCGGCCAGGCCCGGCGGCCCGGCCGCGGCTCGCCTCGGTGGCGACGCGGCGTCTGCCTGGCCGCACGCGCGCACAAGCGCGGCCAGGTAGCCGGGGTCGATGCCCCAGGCTGCAGCCTGCTGGTCCCGCTGGGCAGTAGATCGCTGGGTCAACAGGGCGTACATCGGCGCGCCTTCGTCGACGAAGACCCGGACATGACGCTGCGGGCCAGCGAGCGTGAGCGCCTCGTCGAGCGCGCCGAGGGCGCTGGCGTGATCGCCACAGGCGGCCATCGCGAGCGCCCGCAGCGCCTGGATCTCGATGATGCTGCCGGTCCGGCCCTCGCTGGCCGCGTCGTCGAGCAGCCGCTGCAGCAGCGTGAGTGCCGGGCCGGGGTCGTTGTGGGCGAGCAGGATCCGGGCCAGCACCAGATAGCCCGGCTCCTGCGGGTAATCCGGCTCGTCGTCTGGACTGAGACCAGCAGCCGTTGTCCACCAGGCGGCCGCGTGGACATCGCCCTGGGCCAGCAGCAGCCGCGCCCGCTGCGACGGCACCGGGTTGAACAGGGGGACCACCTGCGGGCTCAGCCCGGTCCGTCCGGCCTCGCCCATCGCCTCCCGGGCCCCGGCCGCGTCACCTTGCGCGTGCCGGATCCGGGCCACGACAGCCAGGCCGGCGGCCAGCGCCGCGGTGAAGGCAAGCTGCCGGCACAGCGTGACGCCACGGGTGGCGTGGTCAAGGCCGGCGGTGAGCTCGTTCCGCTCGTACAAGACCTGCGCCCGGCCCACGTGCGCCGGGCCGGTGAGGGCTGCCTGGCTGCCCTCGCCGGCCGTGTCCAGTGCCTGCTGGTAGGTCGCCAGTGCCGCATCCAGGTTGCCCTGGGCGCGCTGCACCTGGCCCAGGTCGTAGCGGGCGCGCATGGGGAGAAAGCCACCAAAGGCCTCGCCGACCGCCCGCCGCTCGGCGAGCACCTCGGCCAGGCCACGCTCGGCTGGCCCGAGCCGACCGCCCAGCCAGTCCACCACCGCCAGGTTCCAGCGCACGAACGAGCGCATCAACCACTCGTCCTCGCCCAGGTAGGCCAGGGCCTGCCGGTCGTAGCCCGCCGCGAGGGCGGCCTGGCCGCGAAGCCGGGCGAGCGAGGCGCGCAGGAACGCGATCCCCGCGGGGATATTGGCCAGCACGCTGTCGCCCTGTGGCCGCCCGAGAGATGGCTCATACGGTTCGTCGCCGCTGACCGCATAGGCACGCTCGGCGTCATCGACCAGCGCCTCGAGCGCTTCCAGCCGGAAGCCCTGGGCGGCGCCGTACGCCTGGGCCAGGCATAGGCGCGGACGGTCGCGGACCGCCTCCGCCGGCAGCGCCGAAAGCCAGCGGCGCAAGGTCGCGCCCTCGCCGCGGCCGAGCAGCTCCTCGACGTGCCGCTCCACTAGGCGCGCCGCCCAGGCCACTTCTCCGGCCGCCAGCGCGTGCCGCACCGCGTCATCGGCCAGATCATGCTCCTCGCACCAGGCCGTCGCGGCCCGGTGCAGTTCCGCCACCCGGCCGGGCTGCTCGGCCTGCAGCCGGGCGCGCAGCAGGTCGGCGAACAGGTGGTGGTAGCGCCACCAGCCACGCACCTCATCCAGCGGCACCAAGAACAGCCCCGCCCGCTCGATGTCGGCCAGCATCGCCTGGCTGCCGGCCCGGCCGGTGACCGCATCACACAGCTCCCCCGACAGCCGCTCCAGCACCGAGGTCTCCAGCAAGAACGCGCGCACCGGCTCGTCCTGCCGCTCCAGCACCTCGTCGGCCAGGTAGTCCAGCACGAACCGGTGACTGCCGCTAAACGCCGCCACGACCGCGACTGGATCCGCGTGCCCCCGCAGCGACAGCCTGGCCAGCTGCAACCCCGCCGCCCACCCCTCGGTGCGGGCCACCAGCCCGTTCACCGCCGCGGCCGGCAGGCCCGGCCCTGCCACCTCGGCCAGCAGCGCCGCGCCCTCCTCGGGGGTGAAGCGCAGCTCGGCAGCGCGCAGCTCCGCCAGCTGGCCGCGGGCCCGCAGCCGCGCCAGCGGCAGCGGCGGGTCCGCCCGGCTGGAAACCACTACCCGTAGGCCCGGCGGCAGGTTCTCCAGCAAGAACGCCACCGACTCGTGCACCGGCCCGGAGTCGATCAGGTGGTAGTCGTCCAAGACCAGCAGCACCACCTCGTCCGGGCCCAGATCGGCGGCCAGCTCATTGATCAGGGCCGTCGCCAGTCCCTCAAACCCACGCTCGGGAGGCGGGCCCACCCGCGCGGCCAGCCCTGGCCGGGCCCCCTCCAGCGCGGCCAGCACGTAGCGCCAGAACCGCGCCGGGTCGCTGTCGCCGCTATCCAGGCCCAGCCACGCCACCAGTCGCCCGTCGCCGCGGGCCCAGCCGGCCAGCAGCGCCGTCTTGCCGAATCCCGCCGGCGCGCACACCAGCACCCGACCCCGAGCCAGGCCCTCATCCAGCGTCTCCACCAGGCGCCGGCGCGGCACAAAACCTGGCTGCGACCGCGGCACATGCAGCTTGGTCGCCAGCAGGACATCCTGCCCGGACACCGCGGCCCCCGCCGGGGCCGCCACAGACGGGTCAGCCATCGGTGACCTATCCGCCCAGGCCCACAGGCTTATTGTGCAAGAACGTGCCGCTGTGCGTCATCGGGTGTCTCCACGCGGCCCGGCGTCGGCACAGGGCTGTGAGCCATCGCCAGGCCATCCGCCACAAGCAGATTATCGCCCGCGAGGCTTACGGCGCCGTACTGCCGCTGCCTTTGCGGCGGTAGTGATACGACCACAAGATCCCACTCACATGCCACCTTCGGGTGACGCCCAGCCCTGGTGCCCGCTCATACCGTCCACAGATGAAGGAAACACAACCAGCAGCAAGAACAGGAATGGCTGCCCTCAGGCCCGCCCGTGCAGGGCAAGGAAGCCGCGGATCCTTGCGACGGGCGCAATCGGCACCGCCGGGCATGTCACGCTCCGCCGCTCCGCCCGGGCGTCGGCTGGAGCTGGGGTGAGCGCCTCCGGCGGGCCTGCGCGGTATGAGATCCGCGTCGCGGGTGTCCTGGACGGCCGGTGGGCCGCCTGGTTCGATGGCCTCCAGATCAGCAGCCAGGGCGAGGAGACGGTCATCTGCGGCCTGCTCGCTGACCAGCCCGCGCTGCACGGGCTGCTCACCAAAGTCCGCGACCTCGGGCTCTGCCTGATCTCCGTGCGCCGAGTGGACACCGGCCAAGCCGAAACGAGGCACCATGATCAGACCTAGCCTGCGCCGCGGCCGAGGCCCGGCAGGCCTCATGCCCGGGGGCGGCCAGCCTGCTTGCGGTGGCCGCATCGGGTAGGCATGACTCGGCCAGGTCCAGCGGGCCCGGGGCGCCTGAGGCTGCCGTCCGGACCTGCCGGCAGGCTCTGGAGCGCCGGCCCGGTCACACCTTCGGGTGACGGCCCGCCGCGCCGCGAGATCCCACCCGGCAGGCACCTTTGGGTGACGCTTCACGGTGACCCGAATTCGTACCGTTCCTCGAAGAGCCGGGCCTCAAAGGACCGGACTGCCCGACATCGGCCCCCCACGCGATGGGGTGGCCGGCCGAGGAGATGAGACCAGTGCAGCGGATCTGTATCCAGCGGCCAAGGGTCCGGCGCGAGCACCCATGGCATGAGGTCCTGCCGCCCGACCCGCGGGACCCAGATGTGGTCCAGGCCAAGGCACTCGCCCGTGCCGGTGATCACGTCGGCAGAAGAACAGCAACCGCCCGGTGACCTCGGCGTATCGACCCCTTGGGAGGCGAACCTATGCGATCCAAGCCCATGATCCTAGTGGCGCTGCTGCTGGCAGCGTTCCTGGTCAACCTGGACACGACCATGGTGAACGTGGCGCTCCCCGCCATGGTGCGCGAGCTGCACGCCACCACCACGCAACTTCAGTGGGTCGTCGACGCCTACAATCTGGTCTTCGCCGCGCTGCTGCTCACCTTCGGCAGCCTGTCCGACCGGTTCGGCCGCAAGGGCATGCTGCTCGCCGGGCTGGCCGTGGTCGGGGCCGCCAGCCTGGCCGGCGGGTTCACCACCACCGCGGCGCAGCTGATCGCGGCCCGGGCGGTGATGGGGCTGGGCGCCGCGATGACGTTCCCGGCCACTCTCTCGCTGATCTCCAACGTCTTCACCGAACGAAGGGAACGGGCCCGAGCCATCGGCCTGTGGGGCGCGGTCGGGGGCGTGGCCATCGCGATGGGACCCATCGTGGGCGGCTGGCTGCTGGAGCGCTACAGCTGGGCGGCCATCTTCATCGCCATGGCGCCGGTAGCAGCCGTGGCCGCGACCGGCGTGGCGCTCGCTGTTCCCACGTCAAAAGACCCGGACGCGGCAGCTCCAGACATCCCCGGCCTGGTGCTGTCGTCGGCCACCATGGCGCTGCTCGTATTCACCATTATCGAGGCGCCCACCTACGGGTGGGCAGCCGCGCGCAGCGTGGCCGGCTTTGCCGTCTCGGCGGTGCTGCTAGCCGCGTTCATCGTGGCCGAGCGGCGCGCCGCGCACCCGATGCTCGACGTGCGGCTGTTCCGCAACATGCGGTTCAGCGCGGCCAGCGGCGCGGTCGCGGTGTCGTTTTTTACCTTGTTCGGGTTCATCTTCCTGATGGCCCAGTACTTCCAGTTCGTCCGCGGCTACAGCCCGCTGTCCACCGGGGTACGCCTGCTCCCCGTCGCGCTGTCGGTGGGCGCCGGGTCGGTCGCTGGCACGCAGCTGGCCGTGCGGGCGGGGACCAAGCTGGTCGTCACCGCCGGGATGGTCGCGATGGCCGGGTTCTACGTCTGGGTGGCGGTGACGACCAGCGCCACGCTCAGCTACGGCATCATCGCAGCTCAGATGGTGGTTTACGGGCTCGGCCTGGGCCTGACCTCGGCGCCGGCCACTGAGTCGATCATGGGCGCCATCTCCCGGGCCAAGGCCGGCGTCGGCTCGGCCGTCAACGATTCCACCCGGCTCGTCGGCGGCACGCTCGGCGTGGCCGTGATCGGCAGCGTCTATGCCTCCGTCTACGGATCGCGGCTCGCCTCCACCATGCCGACCAGCGTGCCGGGCCGGGTGGCGGCGATCGCGCACCAGTCCGTCGGCGCCGCGTACCTGGCCGCCGGCAAGATCGCGGCCCTGGGCCATCCGGCCCTGGGACTGGCGCTGCAGCACGCCGCCGCCAACGCCTTCCTGCGCGGCCTCACCGTCGGCGCCCACGTCGCCGGCGCCGTCGCCGCGGCCGGGGCCCTCCTAGCCGTCCTGTTCCTGCCCGCTCAGCCTGCTCAGCCCGCAGTCCGGCCAACCCAGGCACAGTCGCAGACCGCAACCGTCCACTGACACAGCAAGGAAGCACCGCAATGTCACAGCAGATCATCAAAGACCAGGTGTCAACGATGTCCGTCAGTTTTAGAAGGCCTTCGTTAGAGGACCCGTTAGCATCCGGCATGCAGAAGGCCGATCCCATGCTCGGGATCGGCCCCTGACCTTGGTAGCGGGGGCGGGATTTGAACCCGCGACCTCTGGGTTATGAGCCCAGCGAGCTACCGAACTGCTCCACCCCGCGTTGAGGTTCCTTAACTTTATGGCCTCGCCGGGCGGCAGGCAAATCCCGCTGCCAGGACGGCACGGGCCGCGGGCTGGCCTGCTCAGACCCGGGCCGCGGAGGGGCTGGGAATCGCCATCCAGATGACGTAGTGCGCCGGCCAGGGGGTGGTCGGCGGCTGGGTGAGCGTGTGCGGCTCCTGCAGGGTCCGCAGGTTCATGACGCGTACCGGGGTGCCGTAGGCAGCGAGCTGCGACGGCCGCGATCCGAGCAGCACCGGCCGCCGTCCCGCGCGCTCGATGCCGCCCAGCACCGCCTGCAGGTTGCCGGCCGGCTGCCCGGCCAGCCACGCCGTGGGGACTCCGCACATTCCCCTGATCACCTGGGTGAACCGCGCGGCGACGACCGGGTCGACAATGACCACGGTGGCGGAGGGCCCGAGCACCGAGCACAGCCCGGCGACGGCGCCGAACTGCCCCTGGCCAGTGCGCTTCAGGGCCAGGCCGCTGGCCTGCAGGCGCAGCCCGCCGTTGCTGCCCGAGTGCGTGAAGCCGAGACCGAACGAGGTCGTCACGGTGGGCACGAGCATCGCCACCACGCAGCATGTGGCGACGAACACGCCCGCCCCGCGGCCCGCGCCCCGTGATCGTGCGCGGCCGCGGAGCCACGCGGACGCCCAGATCCCGCACAGGATCAGCCCGGGAAGCACCAGCGATACCAGGCGGCGGCTGGCCCACGGCTGGTCCGGGAGGGTCGCCGGCTGCCACAACACGGCGGCCGCGCCCCAGCAGATGACCGCGAGCGGCAGCGCCCAGATGCGGGCCACGCCCGAGGGGTCCTGCCAGGACAGCAAGGCCCGCAGGCACCGCCGCACCAGCAGCGCCAGGCCGAACCCGGCCAGCAGCAGCGTCGGCAGCCCTATGTACCAGATGACCCAGTACAGGGTGTCCTCGGCGTACAGCCGCCCGGGATCGACCGGCAGGTGCTCGAGGCGCTGCAGGCCGGCGACATAGTAGGCCGCCGCGCGGTTGGCCGGCCCGCGCACCGTGTGCAGGTACGGGCGGATCGCGAAGCCGACCAGAACGGCTACCGCCAGCGCTCCGCCCACATCGGGCAGCCAGCGCGCCGGGGCCCCGGCCAGCCCCTCCCGGACGCGATGCCGCAGGCCGGGCAGGCGCAGCAGTTCCACCCCGGCCAGGGTCAGCGCGATCAGCCACGCGGCGAGCAGCCCGATCAGCTCCGGCATGGGCTGGAGCGAGTCGATGAACGGCCGGGCCAGCAGGTAGGCGTCAGCCAGGCCGTAGGCCGCGCCGACCGCCAGGCCGATGCCCAGCGGCAGGGCCGTCCTGCTCCGGCGAAGCAGCAGGATGCCGATGAACGGGATCGCCGGGAGCACGTCGAGGAGCCCCTCGAACCGGACCACGGCGGTGAGCCCGAGCGCCAGGCCGCCCAGTCCCATCAGCACCTGCGGCGGGGTGAACCGGACGCTGAGCAGGCGCGGGACGCGCCGGCTGGGCCCTGTTCCCCGGCCGGGGGCGTTCAGGTCCAGCACCACCGTGGCCGGTTCCTGCAGCACGAGGCGCCTGCTCCGGCGCGCGCGAGCGAGGGTCAGCGCGTCCGCGACCAGGCTGAGCCCGCCGAACAACAGCACCTGCGCGGCGGTCTCGCTGAACGAGGCCCGGCTCGTGTACAGCTGGGGAAGCGTGAGCCCGAGCACGAGCGCCCCGGCCGGGGCCCACCGCGGCCCGGCCAGCCGCCCGACCAGGCCGCCGAACGCCAGCACCCCGAGCCCGCCGAGTATCGGTCCCATCGCGGCCGCGGCCGAGGTTCCGTTCACCCAGAACGCCCCGGCCAGCAGTAACGGCAGGCCGGTCATGAGCCCGGGCACGACCGAGGTGCCCTGGGCGAAGAAGCCGGTGCTGGCGAACTGCAGCGCCGGGTGGGAGCCGCCGAACGCCGCGAGCGTCTGCGGGATCGGCAGCGAGCCGTGCTGGGCTATCCAGTAGCCCGTCTGCAGGGCAGCTCCGGGGCTGCGCAGCACGATGATGTTCTCGGAGTTGAACAGGAACTGCCACAGGGTGAAGCCGGCCGCGACCGCCACCGTGCCCGCGAGTCCCCACCAGGCCGCCCATTCCGGCTCCCGGCGCCGCGCGCGGTCCTCGGCCCGGGCTGCCCCGGGCAGCGCGCGCGGCCAGGCGGCGGGGACCTGGCGCAGCCCCGCGGCCAGGGCGACGGCCACCGGCACGGCGATGAGCAGCACCGGCGCCGGCAAGAACGCCCCGGCCAGCAACAGCGGCAGGCCGACCAGCAGCCAGGCCATGAGCAGGATCGTGGGCAGCACGGTGATCCTGGCGAACCCGGTCCCGCCCGCCGCCGCGTAGCCGGGGTGGCGGTCGGCCCACCGGTGCACCCGGCGAACCGCGCCCGCCCAGCCGCCCGCGCCGGCGCCGGCTAGCCGCGCGCGGGCCGACGGCCGGCCAGGGGGCGGTGCCAGCCCCTCGTCGCCGGGGGCGGTCGCCCCGGCTCCGACCTCTGGCTCACCGGGCGCCAGGCCCGCCGCGTTGTCACCCGGCTCGGACCTGTCCGCGTCCGCTTCCCCGCCCGGGGCCGCCGCGGCCGGGACGGCATCCCCGGCTACCTCGTCAGTCGCCGGAACGGCCGACGCTGGCCGACCCGCATCGCTATCCTCGGGGAGGCCGGTCACCTCCGTGGCCGCGGACGACTGGTCAGTCGAGGCCGGGTCGTCGATCGGGCGGTCGCCAGAGCGCACGGATTCCACTGTAGAGGGGATCGCCGGGGGGACGGCATCCGGTCGTCGCACGCGGCATCGCTAACCACGAGCTTTGCCAACTACATAAGAATCCTCTCAGTTACCGCACGTATCATGGGCGCAGCCTAACGGCCGGACTCCCCGCCCGGCGGACGAGGATTCTGCCCGGAGGAATGATGAGCCGCCGTAACGATGTGGACGACGCAAGCCGGAAGGCACCGCGGCGAGGGCGCCGCGGGGTGCAGTCCCGCAGCCCCCGCTCGCGGCATTCGCCAGGCCAGCGAGTCGCCGCATGGACGTCGGTCGCCCTCGTGGGCGTGCTCGTGGCCGGCGCGCTGGTGGCCTACGCCAAGTACCGGAGCTTCTGGGACAGCATCCGGCGCGTCGACGTGGCCGGCCTGATCGGCCCGCAGCCGCCCAAGTACACCAATGCCGAGAACATCCTGCTGATCGGCTCGGACACCCGCGTCGGGCAGCGCGGAATCGGCGGGGGGGTCGGCTGCAACTGCTCCGACACTCTGATGCTGTTGCACATCTCCCCGGGCCGTCACGCCGTCACCGTGGTGAATATCCCGCGCGAGACGATGGTCCCGATCCTGGCCTGCGCGGCCAGCGATGGCACTCCGGGCCAGACCGCCCAGCCGGGCCAGATGGAGCTGATCAACGCGCCCCTGGCCTTCGGCGGCCCGGCCTGCACCTGGAAGACCTTCGAGGCCGTCACCGCCATTCACGTCGATCACTTCATCCAGCTGGACTTCACCGGCTTCGAGAAGATCATCAACGATCTCGGCGGGGTCAGAATCTGCCTGCCGTTCGCGATCGACGATCCCCAGTCCGGCCTTAACCTGTCCAAGGGGGTGCACCATGTCTTCGGGCGCGAGGCGCTCGCGTTCTGGCGGACCCGGGAGGGTGTGGGCACGGGCTCGGACCTCCAGCGGATCCAGCGAGACCAGTACGAGATGGCCGCGCTGGTGCAGGGCATCGAGCACAGCGGGCTGCTCGGCAGCCCGTCCAAGATGCTCAGGGTCGTCGGCGACGCGACCGACGCGATGACCACGGACACCGGCCTGGACCAGAACGCGATGCTGCAGATCGCCGACAGCCTGCGCGGCGTGACCTCCAAGTCGATCCGGTTCGTCACCGCGCCCAACGTCCCCTACCCGGCGAATATCAACGACGTGGTGTTCGAGCAGCCGCAGGCCGACCAGCTCTTCACCGCGATCGCGCACGACTCGACCCTGGCCAAGGCGGCCAAGGGCAAGGGCAGGCACAAGAAGGCGGCGGTTCCCCCGGCAGTCGAGACGACGGCCCCCTCGCAGGTCAAGGTCCAGGTGGCGAACGGGTCGGGGGTCAGCGGTATCGCCAGCCAGGCCGGCGGCGAGCTGACCAACCTCGGTTTCGACGTCGTGGGCACCGGCGACGCCAGCAACTTCAGCTACACCGACTCGGTGATCGAGTACGCGGCCGCCTCCGACCTGCCCGCGGTCAACACGCTGAAGTCACGGCTCAGCAGCGTGCAGGTGAAACAGGACGCGACGCTGACCCCGGGCACCATCACCCTGATCGTCGGCTCCAGCTTCACCTCGGTCAGCGCCACGCCCACGCC
>Ga0318525_10000287_pt1 | contig 14797 bp, 11 predicted proteins | sample GRESIP052b4f23_FD_203482 | JGI IMG/M metagenome (GOLD analysis project Ga0318525, IMG submission 203482) | Tropical soil microbial communities from Luquillo Experimental Forest, Puerto Rico - GRE.SIPMG.052b4f23 | ecosystem: Environmental > Terrestrial > Soil > Tropical forest > Bulk soil...
GTCCCGCGCCACCGACGCGCTCGCCCGGGCGGGCGGGGTGGCCAGGGACGACGCGATGGCCTGGGACGTTTACCTCGAACCCGCCGGCCGGCCCAGGGTCAGGGTGGCCTGGCCGGACGGCATGGCGGAGAGCAGGCACCTGTTCGGCGGCCGGGAGGCCGTATTCGGCCGGAGCCGCTACGGTGACCTTGTGATAGCTGAGCGCACTCCCAGCCCGGTGATCGACGAGCACGAGTGGCGGCCCGGCGGGCGCCTGGTGCTGCGCGGCAGCTTCCCCGGCGCCGGTTCCGGCGCCGGGTACGAGACCGTGCTGCGCCGGATCGGGTCCGGCGACGTGCACGTCATCGGATTCCACGTGGCGGGCGAGCGCTTCAGCGTCGAGGCCGACCCGGACCGGATGCCGTTCTTCGGCTCGGCCGTCCCGCTGCGGGACGGCGAGTGGAACCTGTACGTCCGCACCGCAGGCTCGGACGCCCTCGCCGAGCTCAAATACGACCAGGACCGGCTGGGCGACGTGGCCGGGCAGCGGGTCGCCGCCGGGCGCAAGTGGTACCGGCTGATCGTCACCGGCCACGACGACCCGCAGATCATCGCCGAGCCGCGGCTGCGCCGCGTGGAGCAGGGCAACTTCGGCCAGCGGGCGCTGCGGCGCGGGTTCTACCCCGCGCTGCTCCGCAGCGCCCCGCTGCGCGATTCGATCTTCTTCGTGAGCTGGAAGGGCAAGCAGTGCGGGGACAACCCGCTCGGCATCGCGGAGGAACTGCGCCGCCGCGGCGACGACCGCGAGCACCTGTGGGCCATCACCGACTGGTCGGTCCCGGTGCCCGAGGGCGGCACCGGGGTGCTCCGCGGCACCCAGGAGTACTACGAGGCGCTGGCCCGGTCGAAGTACGTCATCTCCAACGACGACATGCAGGCGCCGTTCCGCAAGCGGGACGGCCAGGTCTACCTGCAGACCTGGCACGGCACGCCGCTGAAGAAGATCGGCTTCGACATCGCCAACCCGCAGTTCATCAGCGGGACCGCGTACTTCGACCACCTGGCCAGGGACATCGCGCAGTGGGACCTGCTGCTCTCGCCCAACCCGTTCAGCACGCCGGTGATGCGCCGCGCGTTCAGGTACGACGGCGAGATCTGCGAGTTCGGCTACCCGCGCAACGACGTCCTGCGCCGGGCTGACACCGCCGAGGTGGCCGCCCGGGTGCGGCGGAGGCTCGGGCTGCCCGACGGGAAACGGGTCGTGCTCTACGCGCCCACCTGGCGGGACAATCAGGTGTACGCGAACGGCCGCAGGTACCGGTTCGACATGCGCCTGGACCTGGAGCGAGCCTGGCGGGACCTCGGCCAGGACCACGTGTTCCTCATCCGCGGGCACCACCACATGGCCGACGACGTGCCCGCCGGGATGCGGGACGGCTTCGCCGTCAACGTCACCGCCTACCCCGACATCACCGAGCTCTTCCTGGTGTCCGACGTCCTGGTCACCGACTACTCCTCGGCCATGTTCGACTTCGCGGTCACCGGCAGGCCGATCTTGATCTTCGCCTACGACCTGGCCGAATACCGGGACAACCTGCGCGGCTTCTACTTCGACTTCGAAGCCGAGGCCCCCGGCCCGCTGCTGGCCAGCTCGGCCGAGGTTATCGGCGCCCTGAAGGACGTCGATGCCGTCGCCGTCTCCTGCCGCGAGGCTTATCAGCGGTTCGCGGCCCGGTTCTGCTCCCTGGACGACGGCAAGGCCGCCGCCCGCGTCTGCGACCGCCTCTTCCCCGCGTTCCCCGCGTGATCCCAACGCCGCTTGCCTTGAGTTGATCAAGAGGATCAGCCGCGCCACGCGCCGTGCGCCGTGCGCCATGCGCCTTGCGGCATGCGGAATGAAACTGCGCTTTCAGCGCGCTAGAACGCTATCGACCTGGGGTTTCATGTCCTGCTGGCGGGCCCGCAGCGGCCAGCCTGCGTTGCTGATGATGCTGGCGGTTTCTGTGTGACTGAAGCCCGGTTCCGGGTTCCGTGACGTCAGCCGCGAGCATCGCGCTGAGTGGCGTCGCGCCTGACCCGCCGCCTCGCGGGCCTCGTCCCATGTCATCGTGTGCCGAAGGGCCCCGGTTTTGGCGGCTAAGTACCCACGATCACGCCTGGCGCCGGCTCGGGCGGCGCGTATGTGACCGGAGTGTCGGTTGAGGTCTGCGGCCCGGCCCGGCCCGGACGCCATGCGGTCGCTGAAGGGCCTGTGCGGAGACGGGAGTGGGACCATCCGCAGTGGCCATCGTGCGCGGGCTGCCTTGGATAGTGTGTTGGCCAGGGCGCCGTCTGGTCTTTCGGACCGCTCCCGGGAAGGCGCACATGTCGGACACGGACACCGGACCCGAGGAGGCCGCCGCGACGGTTGCGGCGCCCGAGCCGCGCGCGCCGGAACCCTGGCTGGCTGAGCGGGCGCGGGCCGAGGGCGCCGGGCCGCCCGGCGCACGCAGGCCATGGTGGCAGGCCGGCTGGCTGGTCATCGCCGTTCCCGCGGGCACGGCGTTCGCGGTCGGCGGGTACGAGATCGGCGGGCCCTCGCTCTGGCGGGACGAGGCCTACACCAAGGACGCGATCGGGCGGTCGGTCAGCCAGATCTTCGCCCTGCTCGGGCACCAGGACGCCGTGCACGGCGCCTACTACCTGCTCATGCACGTCATCGCGGCGGCCGTCGGCACCTCGGCCACCGTCCTGCGCTTCCCCTCGCTGTGCGCCATGGCCATCGCGGCCGGGTTCACGGCGGCGGCCGGCCGCCGCGCGGCCGCCCTGGCGGCGGGGCCGGCCGCCGGCCGGGACCGGCGCCTGGACATCCCCGCGCTGACCGGGCTGCTGTCCGGCCTGGTGTTCGCCACGGCGCCCTACATGACCTACTACGCGCAGATGGCGCGGTCGTACGCGATCGTGACGATGTTCGCCGTCGTCGCCTCCTACCTGCTGCTGCGGGCCTATCCCGACGGCCGGTGGCGGTGGTGGGCGGCGTACGGGGCCGCGGTGGCGCTGACCGGCTTGTTCAACCTGTTCGGGCTGCTGATCCTGGCCGCCCACGGCGTGACGCTGCTGCTGACCGATCCCCGCGGCCAGGCGGCGGCCGGACGGCTGACGGGCCGGGTGCCGCTGCGCTGGCTGGCCGCCTCGGCGGGCGGCGTGGTCGTGCTCACGCCCCTGTTCCGCGTGACGTCCCGCGAGCAGAAGCAGATCGCCTGGCTGTCACGGCCGGGCTTCAGCTCGATCGACCGGCTCGTCGTGCACTTCGCGGGCTCGAGGGAACTGGTGATCCCGTTCGCCCTGCTCGCGCTGGGCGGTATCGCGGCGGCCTGCCTCGCGGACGAGTGGCGGCCGCTGAATCCGGCGGCGATCGCGCTGCCCTGGCTGGTCGTGCCGCCGTTCCTGCTCGTCGCCGCCTCGTACGTCAAGCCCGTCTACGTCGAGCGGTACGTCGAGTTCTGCCTCCCCGCCCTGGCCATCCTGGTCGCGGCGGGCCTGGTCGGGCTGATCAGGCTGGTGTCGGGCCTGTCGGTCCCCGCCTGGCTGCCGCCCGCTGCCGGGGCGCTGGTCATCGGCGGGCTCGCCGCCTTGCTGATCGGGCCGCAGGCCGCGATCCGGCAGACCGCGGCCCGGACGGATAACCTGCGGCTGGCCTCCGCCATCGTGGCGGCCCATGAGCAGCCCGGTGACGTGGTCTTCTACATGCCGATCGACATGCACGTCCTGGGCACTGGGTATCCGGCGCCCTTCCTGCGGCTCCGCAACATCGCGCTAGCCGGGTCTGGAATCGCCTCGGCCACCCTGACCGGCACGGAGATCACCAGTCCCGCGCTGCTGAAGAGCCGGTTCACCAACGTCACGCGCGTGTGGGTGGTCACGGGCGCGAGCAACTACAAGTTCCCCACGCCGGGCACGGCGGTGGACAAGGAGAAGATGGCGCTGATCGCCGGGGCCGGGATGCACATCCTGCACCGCTGGCAGGCCGGCGAGGTCATGCTGACCCTCTACGGCAACTGATCAGGCCCAGGCGCTCAGGCGCCGGACGACTCCGGCCGCGGCGCGCCGAACCCGCCTGCCAGCAGCTGCTCCCGGATCTTCCTGCGGCCGCGGTGCAGCCGCGACATCACCGTGCCGACCGGCGTGCCCATGATCTCGGCGATCTCGCGGTACGGGTACCCCTCGATGTCCGCCAGGTACACTGCCGTGCGGAACTCGCCCGGCAGGTCGCGCAGCGCCCGCAGCAGGTCCGAGTCGGTGGTCCGGTCCAGCGCCTCGGCCTCGGCCGATGGCACGGGCGGCGTCAGCCGGTCGGCCGACATCTGCCATTCCTGCAGGTCGCTGCCCAGCGCCTGCTGCGGCTCGCGGCGCCGCTTGCGGTACACGTTGATGAACGTCGTCGTCAGGATCCTGTTCAGCCAGGCCCGCAGGTTGGTGCCCGGCGTGAACTGCGCGAACGCTGCGTAGGCCTTGGCCGACGTCTCCTGGACGAGATCCTCTGCGTCGGTCGGGTTCCTCGTCATCCGGAGCGCCGCCGGGTACAGCTGGCCAAGCTGCGGAATGACGTCGCGCTCAAATCGCGCGCGATCCTCGCTAGAGTGTTCGGCTCGGCTCATGTTCGCTCCGGTGGTTTGTCATCTCACTGTATATAGACGCACGACGGGGCCGGAATCGTACCCCCGTGTTGCGGAAATCACGTCCCCCGTCGGCGAGATCACCCTGCCCGTACGCTAACGGCGTAAACAAGTATGCACGCGCTGGCTGAGGAGAAGCTGAAAGCGGCCTCAGCGGAGGGCGAGAACGCGGGGGCCGCTCAGATCCAGCCCTTGCCGATCCGGTACCACATGTGGCTGTACCAGTCGTGATACGGGATGACCTGACCCGCCAGGATGGCGTAGAAGTACCAGAACATCAGCAGCACGCAGAGTATGTAGGCGCCGACGATGAGCGCGCCGGTGGACCGGCGCAGCGCGGTGGCGGTGGCCGGGCCGAGGATCAGCCCCAGGCACAGCACGATGGACAAGATGAGGAAGGGCTCGAATTCCAGCGCGTAGTAGTAGAACTTGGTCCGGCCGACCAGCGGGAACCAGGGACCCCAGCCGGCCAGCACGCCGAGCAGCACCGCGCCGGCCCGCCAGTCCCGGTGCATCAGCCACCAGCCCAGGCAGAACAGCAGGGCCAGCATGGAACCCCACCAGATGGCCGGGGTCCCGAGCGCGAGCACCTCCTGCGACCATTCCTGGCCGGTGTACCCGTTCCCGCAGTAGTTCGAGGGCCCGGCCACCGGGACCTTGTAGCACTCGTAGAAGAAGGCGACCGGCCGGGTGACCAGCAGCCAGTCCCACGGCTGCGACTGGTACGGGTGGGGGGAGCGCAGGCCCAGGCCGAAGCTGATCGCCTGCTGGTGGTACTCGTACAGCGAGTACAGGGCCGAGATGACCGGAGTGTGCACGCCGTGCTGCTGGGCGTAGTCCCGGAAGTACCCGGTGCTGGTGGCGAACCAGCCGCTCCAGGTGGCGATGTAGACGGCCAGCGGGAGCACGACGAACGTCACCGGCAGCCACATGGTCTCGCGGAACCCGCCGAGGATGAAGGCCTTCAGGCCGGCCGTCCGCCGGGCGCCGATGTCCCACGCGGTGATCAGCGCGGCGAAGCCGAGGATGTACCAGGCCGCGTTCCACTTGGTGGCCACGGCCAGCCCGAGGAATATCCCGGCCGCCACCCGCCACCGGCGGATGCCGAGCCGGGGTCCGGCGTCGCCGCCTTCCCGGCGCACCACCCCCTCGGCGAGCCTGGCCCGGGAGACGTCCCGGTCGATGAGGACGCAGCCGAACGCGGCCAGGACGAAGAACATCAGGAAGATGTCGAGGATCCCGGTCCGCGACAGCACGAACTCCAGGCCGTCCAGGGACATCAGCAGCCCGGCGATGCAGCCGAGCAGCGTCGACCTGGTCAGCCGGCGGGCGATGCGGCACATCAGCAGGATGGCCAGCGAGCCGAACACCGCGCTGGCGAACCGCCAGCCGAACGAGTTCAGGCCGAACATCCACTCGCCCGCCGCGATGAGCAGCTTGCCCGCCTCCGGCTGGACCACGTACTCGCCGTACCCCCCGCCGGGGCACATCGCGAAGATGTTGGTGTGCCCGGCCTGGATCAGCTGGTTGGCATAGTCGTTTACGCCCGGCTTAGTGACCGTGCACCACTCGACGCCGTGGTTCAGGATGCTCCAGGCGTCCTTGACGTAGTAGGTCTCGTCGAAGACCAGCGCGCGAGGCACCCGCAGCCGGTTGAAGCGCAGGAACGTGCCGAACGCGGTCACCAGCAGCGGGCCCAGCCACCCCCACAGCCGGTCCTCCGGCATCGGGGCCACCAGGCGAGCACGGAGCACCGCGAGCCGGCTGGCTTCGTCGGTGGGCGGCGTGGCGGGAATGTCCGCCTCGGTTGCCATCATCGGCCACATGCTACTTGCGGCGGTAGAGTCCGGCTAGCCGCAGGGTGCTGTGCTGGCAAATTGGCCAAGGATGGGGTGTGGTGCGGACATGTCGGGATCGGCCCCGGGCGAGCCCGGCCAGGCCCGCGAGGGGACCGGAGAGGACGCCGGAGAGGACGAGAGCGGCGTGCTGACGCTCGCCGCGGTCCCCATCGGGCGGGCCGAGGACGCGTCCGCCCGGCTGACCGCCGAACTCGCCCGGGCCACGCTGATCGCGGCCGAGGACACCCGCCGGGTGCGCTGGCTGGCGTCGAGCCTGAACATCGAGCTCAAGGCCCGGGTCGTGTCCTACTACGACGCCGTGGAGGCACGCCGGACGCCCGGCCTGCTCGGCGAGCTGCTGGCGGGCCAGGACATCCTGCTCGTCACCGACGCGGGCACGCCCGGCATCAGCGATCCCGGCTACCGGCTGGTGGCCGCGGCGGCCGGGGCCGGCCTGCGGGTGACCGCCCTGCCCGGCCCGTCGGCGGTGACGACCGCGCTGGCCGTCTCCGGGCTGCCCACCGACAGGTTCAGCTTCGAGGGCTTCCCGCCGCGCGGCCCGGGCGAGCGGGCCAGGCGCTTCGCCGAACTGGCCGAGGACCGCCGCACCCAGGTCTTCTTCGAGTCCGGCCGCAGGCTGGCGGCGACGCTGGCCGGGCTGGCGGCCTCGCACGGACAGGACCGCCCCGCCGTGGTGTGCCGCGAGCTGACCAAGACCCACGAGGAGATCAAGCGCGGCACGCTGGCCGGCCTCGCCGCGTGGGCCGCCAGCGTCAGCGCCGCCGACCCCCGGGACGCCAAGCGGAAGAAGGGGTCAGGCGCCGTCCGAGGCGAGATCACGCTCGTCGTCGCCGGCGCCGCTCGCAGCCGCCGCCGGGTCCGCGACGTAGGAGACCCCGCCGTCCCGCTGCCCCCGGCCCGCTAGTCCGGCGGCCAGCCGGCGCACCAGGTCGCCGGCCGCGCTGCCCGGGGCGAACGCCATGACCGCCGCCAGGCAGGCGAACGGCACGGCCACCAGCACGTACCGGTAGTCGAACTCGGCCGTCGCCGCCGGGATGAGGACCAGCCCGAACGAGACCGTCCACGGCAGCAGCGCCTCCCCGCCGACCCGGCGCCAGGCCAGCGCCATCCCGGCCAGCCCGGCCAGCAGGATGAGCCCGTACACGGTGCCCGGCAGGTAGACGTGGTGCTCGTACAGCCGCAGGACGTTGGCGAACGGCGCGACGACCTGGGTGAGCGGGTTGCCGTGCACGTACGCGGCCGCGTAGGAGTCGTAGCGGCCGAGGCTGGCCTTGTCCCAGGACGGGATGGGCAGCGAGCGGTAGCCGAAGATGTACTCGTCGTACGTCGCCGCGTTCGGGAAGACGACCCGCTTCCAGCCGAACACCCGCCAGGTGTCGTCGAACACCGCCCGGGCGTAGTCCAGCGGCTGCGCCTCGATGGCCCGGATGGCGAAGTCCTCCGCCATCTGGTTCGGCACCGGGGAGAACTTCGACGGCGGGAACCGGTCCAGCGGCGTATCCCGGGTCGAGGTCCAGATGTAGGCCTGCGCGATCGGCCGCTGGTCCGGCGGGACGGTGGTGCACAGCCAGAGCTCGTTGGCGGGCACGCTCATCTTGGGGCACTCGGCGAAGGTCATCACCCGGGAGTAGAGGAACACGCCGGTGGCGCTGCTCATCGCGAACGAGCCGTGCTCGAGGTCGAACAGGCCGGCGTAGCCGAAGACGGGGACCAGGCAGACCACGACGGTGGCCGCGACCTTCCGCCAGCTGATCCGCCGGATGATCATGTACACGGCGAACACCGCGAGCAGCGGCAGCCCCACCGCCCGCATGATCTCCGCCACGCCGAGCAGGGCGCCGACCAGGACGCACCGGCGCAGCGACGGCACCGGGTCCCACAGCAGCAGCGTGACCGCCAGCATGAGCAGGAACAGGAACGGCACGTCGGCCATGATCAGGTGCTCGAGCTGGATCCCGAACCCGTCGTAGAGCCCGGGCACGGCCGCCAGCGTGGCCAGCCAGGCCGGAGCGCGGAAGCGGTGCCTGGCCAGCGCGTAGACCATGACGCCGACCGCCAGGCCCATCAGGTGTTGCAGAATTGTTACAACAGCATAGGTGTGAAACGGCTGCAGGACCTTCAGCCACATCGAGTACCCGGAGACCCGCGTCGGGTCGAGCTGGAAGTGGACCGTGTTCTGCACGTACTCGAACGAGTCGTTGAACCAGGCCTGCCACCGGTAGCCGAACTCGGCGTCCACCCGGAGCAGGACGGCGGGAGTGAGCACGATGAGGAACAGCCGGTGCCCGGCCCAGGTACGGGCGGCCAGCCCGCGGACGCGGCCCCAGCGGGATTGGGTAGACCGGATTGACCAGGCTCGACGCGCCGATGGCGCACGCGACGGGGCCGCAGGCATTACCCTCAAGCCGTACCCTCCTGTGCTGGGTTGATGACCCTGACAATGAACAAGCGGCCGGTTCGGTGCTTTCGTCCGTCGCCTACGGTAATACGGTGCGCGACCCGGACTGAGCCATCCGGCCGGATCCGCGGACGGTGAAGGAGACGAAAACGTGGAGCTGACCGTGGTCATGCCTTGCCTCAACGAGGCAGAGACCGTGGCGACGTGCGTCCGCAAGGCTATTGGATTCCTGGCCGAGAGCGGTATCAGCGGTGAGGTGCTGGTCGCCGACAACGGCAGCACGGACGGCAGCCAGCGGCTGGCCGAGGAGGCAGGCGCCCGGGTGGTGCCGATCAGCGACAAGGGTTACGGCAACGCGCTGATGGGCGGCATCGTCGCCGCCCGCGGCAAGTACGTGATCATGGGCGACGCCGACGACAGCTACGATTTCACCAACCTGATGCCCTTTGTCAACGAACTGCGCCAGAGCGCGGACCTGGTGATGGGCAACAGGTTCCGGGGCGGGATCGAGCCGGGCGCGATGCCGCCGCTGCACAAGTACCTCGGCAACCCGGTGCTGAGCTTCATCGGGCGGCTGTTCTTCCGCAGCGCGATCGGTGACTTCCACTGCGGCCTGCGCGGGTTCAGCCGGGACAGCGTGATGGCGCTCAACCTGCAGGCGACCGGGATGGAGTTCGCCAGCGAGATGGTGGTCAAGGCGACCCTGGCCGGCCAGCACGTGACCGAGGTGCCGACCACGCTGTCCAAGGACGGCCGGAGCCGGCCGCCGCACCTGCGCTCGTGGCGGGACGGCTGGCGCCACCTGCGGTTCTTGCTGCTGTTCAGCCCGCGCTGGCTGTTCTTCCTGCCCGGTCTGGCGCTGCTCGTCGCGGGCCTGGCCATCGGCGCCATCGTGGTGCCGCACCCGTTCAGCATCGGCAGCGTGACCTTCGACGTCGACACGCTGGTCGCGGCCTCGGCGATGGTGGTGATCGGGTTCCAGGCCGTGCTGTTCTGGCTGTTCACCCAGGTGTACGCCGGCTCGGAGGGCTTCCTGCCCGAGGAGCCGAAGGTCCAGCGGGTGCTGGAGAAGCTCAGCCTGGAGCGCGGGCTGATACTGGGCGGGCTTATCGGCCTCGCGGGCCTGGCGGGGCTGATCTTCTCGCTGCTGTACTGGAACGGCCAGAAGTTCCACCAGCTCAACTACGAGCACTCGCTCCGGCTGATGATCCCCTCGGTGACCGCGCTGATCGTGAGCTGCCAGGTGGTCCTGGGCACGTTCTTCCTGTCCATCCTGGGCATCAAGCACACCCGCCACCCGATCACCGCGGCGTCGGCCCAGGCTGGCGCGGTCGCCGGCGATGCCGTTAATCACCGTGAGCAGTCAGCCGCTGCCCCTAGGCTTTAGCCATGCGCACCATCCTGTCGGCTCCGGCCTGGCCTTACGCGAACGGTCCCCGGCACATCGGGCACGTCTCCGGTTTCGCGCTGCCCTGCGACATGTTCAGCCGGTACCAGCGGATGGCGGGCAACCGGGTGCTGATGGTGAGCGGCACCGACGAGCACGGCACCCCGATCCAGGTCCAGGCCGACGCCGAGGGCGTGACATCCCGTGAGCTGGCCGACCGCTACAACCGGGTCATCGTGGACGACCTGACCAGCCTGGGCATGACCTACGACCTGTTCACCCGCACCACCACGCTGAACCACTACGCGGTCACCCAGGAGATGTTCGTCCGGCTGCTGGAGAACGGCTACATCTTCGCCAGGACCACGCTCGGCGCGATCTCGCCGTCCACCGGGCGAACGCTGCCCGACCGCTACATCGAGGGCACCTGCCCGATCTGCGGGTACCCCAGCGCCCGCGGCGACCAGTGCGACAACTGCGGCAACCAGCTCGACCCGGCCGACCTGATCAACCCGCGCTCCAAGATCAACGGCGAGACCCCGGTCTTCCGCGAGACCGAACACTACTTCCTCGACCTGCCGGCTTTCGCCGAGGTGCTGGGCAGCTGGCTGCAGGCCAAGGCCGGCCACTGGCGGCCGAACGTGCTCAAGTTCTCCCTCAACCTCCTCGACGACCTGCAGCCCCGGGCCATCACCAGGGACCTGGACTGGGGCGTGCCCGTTCCGCTCGACGGCTGGCGGGACCGGCCGGACAAGCGCATCTACGTCTGGTTCGACGCGGTGATCGGCTACCTGTCCGCGTCGGTCGAGTGGGCCAGGCGCAGCGGCGACCCGGACGCGTGGCGGGCCTGGTGGAACGCGCCCGACGCCGAGGCGTACTACTTCATGGGCAAGGACAACATCGTCTTCCACGCCGAGATCTGGCCGGCCATGCTGCTCGGCTACAGCGGGCTCGGCGCCCGCGGCGGCACGCCAGGGCCGCTCGGCGAACTGAACCTGCCGACCGAGGTGGTCTCCAGCGAGTACCTGACGATGGAGGGCCGCAAGTTCTCCTCTTCCCGCGCCGTGGTGATCTACGTCCGCGACTTCCTGGCCCGGTACGACGTGGACGCGCTGCGCTACTACGTGGCCATCGCCGGGCCCGAGAACCAGGACACCGACTTCACCTGGAGCGAGTTCGTCCGCCGTAACAACGACGAGCTGGTCGCGACCTGGGGAAACCTGGTCAACCGCGCGGTCTCGTTCGCGGCGAAGAACATCGGCGCGATCCCCGGGGCCGGCCGGCTGACCGACCTGGACCAGGACCTGCTGGCCAGGTCGAGGCAGGCCTTCGGCCGGGTCGGCGAGCACCTGTCCGCGTCCCGGTTCAAGTTCGCGATCACCGAGGCGATGCGGACGGTGGCCGAGGCCAACAAGTACTTCTCCGAGCAGGCGCCGTGGAAGCTGCGCGAGGCCGACCCGGACCGGATGCGGACCGTGCTGCACGTGGCCCTGCAACTGGTCGACGACGCCAAGACGCTGCTCACCCCGTTCCTGCCCCGCTCGTCCCAGCAGGTGCACGAGATGCTGGGCGGGGCCGGCACCTGGTCGGACATGCCGCACGTCGAGGAGGTCGACGAGGAGGGCGGCCCGTCCTACCCGGTGATCACCGGGCGCTACGACGGCGCCGCCCGCTGGGCCTCGCAGCCGCTGCGCCCCGGCACCCCGCTGGCCGCGCCCAGGCCGCTGTTCACCAAGCTCGGCCCCGAGGTGGTGGACGAGGAACTGGCCCGGCTCGGGGCGTCATGAGCAGCTTTTTTGTGCCGAACGGGCCATGGTGACGGCCCCGGCGCAGCCCACTCCGCTCCCTCGGCCGGCGCTCGATGCCCACACCCACCTGGACATGATCGACCTGCCGCTGCCGGGGGTGCTCGCCGCAGCGCGGGCCGCGGGCATTGTCCGGGTCGTCACGATCGGCTGTGACCTGCCCTCCTCCCGCTGGGCGGTCCGCTGCGCCGCCGAGCACCAGGAGGTCTACGCGGCGGTCGCGATCCACCCGAACGAGACGCAGACCGTCACCGAGGAGGCGCTGGCGGAGATCGAGACTCTGGCCCGGCTGCCCCGGGTGGTCGCGGTCGGTGAGACCGGGCTGGACTACTACCGCGACCACGCCGCGCCCGACGTGCAGCGCTGGTGGTTCCGTGAGCACATCAAGATCGCTAAGCGGGCCGGCCAGGCGCTGATGATCCACGACCGGGAGGCGCACGCCGACGTGCTGCGCCTCCTGGAGGAGGAGGGCCCGCCGGACCGGGTGGTGTTCCACTGCTTTTCCGGCGACGTGGCCATGGTCAAGCAGTGCGCCGAGGCGGGCTACGTGATGTCGTTCGCGGGCAACGTCACGTTCGGCAATGCCCAGCCGCTCCGCGACGCCGCCGCGGCCGCTCCGGCCGAGCTCGTCCTGGCCGAAACCGACGCGCCGTTCCTCACCCCGGTGCCGAACCGCGGCAAGCCCAACGAGCCGGCCCTGACCGCCGACACCCTGCGCGCGCTGGCCGAGGTGAAGGGCATGGACCTCGCCGACCTGTGCGACACGGTCACCGCCGCCGCCCAGCGCACCTTCGGCCCCTGGTAGCCCCGGTGCGGCCGACGGTGCAGCCGCTGACGCCGGCCGACGTCAGGCAGCTGGCGGAGCGGCTGGGCGTGCGGCCGTCCAAGCGGCTGGGCCAGAACTTCGTCATCGAGGCGGGCACCGTGCGCCGGATCGCGACGCTGGCCGCCCTCGGGCCCGACGACGTGGTGCTCGAGGTGGGGCCGGGGCTCGGCTCGCTCACGCTCGCGCTGCTGGAGGCGGAGGCCGGCCAGGTGGTGGCGGTCGAGATCGACCCGGTGCTCGCGGCCGAACTGCCGCGGACCATCGCCGCCCGGGCGCCCGGTCTGGCCGGGCGGGTGGCCGTGGTGGCCGCCGACGCGCTGGACGTCGGCGAGCCCGACCTGCCCGCCGCGCCGTCGGTGCTGGTCGCGAACCTGCCCTACAACGTGGCGGTGCCGGTCGTCCTGCACCTGCTGGCCGCCCTGCCCGCGCTGCGGCGGGGCCTGGTGATGGTGCAGGCCGAGGTGGCCGAGCGGATGTGCGCCGGGCCGGGCTCGCGGGTGTACGGCGCGCCCTCGGTGAAGCTGGCCTGGTTCGCGGCCGCCCGCCCGGCCGGGCCGGTACCGCGCACGGTGTTCTGGCCCGTGCCGAACGTGGATTCCCGCCTGGTCTCCTTCACCAGGCGGGACCCGCCGGCCACCACGGCGGGCCGCGACGCGGTGTTCGCGGTCATCGACGCGGCCTTCCGGCAGCGGCGCAAGACGCTGCGGGCCGCCCTGGCCGGCTGGGCAGGCTCGGCGCCGGAGGCCGAGCGGCTGCTCCGCGCGGCGGGCATCGATCCGGGGGCGCGCGGGGAGTCGCTGGGCGTGGCCGAGTTCGCGCGGCTGGCGGCGGCCCGGCCACCGGGACCGCGTACGATTTCAGCATCGTGACCAGTGCGCATGCGGAAGACACCGTGACGGTGCGGGTACCCGCCAAACTCAACCTCCAGCTCGCGGTGGGTCCGCCGCGGGCCGACGGCTACCACGACCTGGTGACCGTCTTCCACGCCGTCTCGCTGTTCGACGAGCTCACCGCCGAACCCGCCGGGCGGGACGGGGTGACGGTGACCGGCGAGGGCGCGGACCGGGTCCCGGCCAACCGGGACAACCTGGCCCTGCGGGCGCTGGCCGCGCTGCGCAAGGCGGCGGCCGGCGCGGCCGGGCCGGGCGGCGTGCACATCACCATCGCCAAGCGGATCCCGGTGGCGGCCGGGCTGGCCGGCGGCAGCGCCGACGCGGCCGCGGCCCTGGTCGCCTGCAACGAGCTGTGGGGCAGCGGCGTGAGCCAGGCGCGGCTGCTCGAGATCGCGGCCCGGGTCGGCAGCGACGTGGCCTTCGCGCTGCTCGGCGGGACCGCTGTCGGCCGCGGCCGGGGCGAACGGCTGACGCAGGCGCTCGCCCCGGCGACCCAGTACCACTGGGTGCTGGCCTTCGCCGACGGGCACCTGTCCACGCCCGAGGTCTACGCCGCACTGGACCGGCTCCGGGCCGCGGGAGGCGCCGGGGTCCCGGCCGAGCCGGGCCTGGACGCCGCGCTGATGTCGGCGCTGCGCTCGGGCGACGCGCGCATGCTCGGCCGGGCGCTGAGCAGCGACCTGCAGCCGGCCGCGCTGTCGCTGGTCCCCGCGCTGCGCAAGACCCTGGCGGCGGGCCTGGAGCTGGGCGCGCTCGGCGCGCTGGTGTCGGGTTCCGGGCCGACCTGCATGTTCCTGGCGCCCAGCGCGGACCGCGCCCTCGACCTGGCCGCGTCCCTGTCCGGCGCGGGCGTGTGCCGCTCGGTGGCCCGGGTCACCGGGCCGGCGCCGGGCGCGGCCGCCCTGCCCCGCGCCCGGTGAGCCGGCCGTGGCGAACCTGATCAGCCTGGAGAAGACGGCCAAGGCGTACGCGCACCGCACGCTGCTGGACGGCGT